>Ga0265297_10000500_pt1 | contig 113821 bp, 130 predicted proteins | sample Munlanlwell13791_FD_192502 | JGI IMG/M metagenome (GOLD analysis project Ga0265297, IMG submission 192502) | Leachate microbial communities from a municipal landfill in Southern Ontario, Canada - Leachate well 137-91 | ecosystem: Engineered > Solid waste > Landfill > Unclassified | place...
AAATAGAAAGGACTGGGTATTAAAAATGAATAAATATGTGACCAGCTCTGGTGATCAAAATTCGTTGGGGTAGGCTTTGGGGCACTATGAGCACAGAAAAAGGCTTCAAGAAACAAACCCTATGGGGGGGAGAAGCCGATGATGGTGTTGCTGCGTTAGCTGGAGTAAAACTAAATGTTGTAAGTATTCGCGGGGTTATAAAACCCTGCGATAGCTGCAAGCGTATATCTAGATGTGCTATGTATCAATCGTTTACTAGACACCGATTACGCCATGGAGAGTATAACCAAGGTACTAATATACTGTTTACTTGCGATATGTATATACCTAATAGTATGCCTGGTGATATAAGAGCTCCAATGATACACGGAAGAACCTCAGGTCAAGATCCCACATAAGGAGTAAATATGGCTATTTCCAGTCATGAGTTTCAAGGAATGGCTCGGTCAAAAAAGGGCAAGCATAAGACTAGTCCACCTACCGTCAAAGTACCCAAGATAAGTAAAGCTACTAGGGAATTACTAGTACCATATCAATCGCCTCAAAGACGTTCTAATATATCTTTTTCATAGGAGGAATACATGTCCAAGAAAAATAATTTGCAGAGTTTGTTTACTCTTATGACTAGCAAAAATAAAAATATAAAGAAGCTGGAGAAGAAGGCTAAACTTACTGTTGCAAGAAGTAAGAGAAGTCCCCGGGGAGAACCAATGTCTAATCCCTTGAGTTACCCAGAGAAGATAAGTTATAATTATTAAGGAGGATATATGGGATCAGGAGAATTAGGTGTAAGTGAAGCCCCAGCAACTGCAGGTAGCTTTCATTCTATTGGGCCCGGAGGAATACCAATGAAAAAGAAAGTAATGCCAAAAGCTAACCCAAAGAAGCTAACTGCTAATAGAAATTGGAAGAAGAGCTTTTCTAAATTTGGAAGTAAGATATCTGGCGGTAAGAGAGGATCATAAATGAAAAAGCAATATATGCCTATAACGGATTTACAAAAACTAGGATATCTAGTTGAAGAGTGTGGAGAAGTAATGGCTGCAGTTGGTAAGACTATTAGATGGGGATTAGATTCTTCTAATCCGGAGTTACCGGAACAAGAAAGAGAAACCAATAGAGACTGGATCTTAAGGGAACTTAAGGATCTTAAGGATGCCATAAAGATTACGGAAGAAGAACTAGAAAGGGATATTTAATTATGAAGAAGTTAGACCCAGAAGTAAAGAAAATGACTTTGAAGCAGAAACAAGAACTTCTCAAGAAAGAAATGGCTATAATAAATAAGAAGTTTAAGAGAGAAGTAGTTACATTTGGATCAAAGAAAGAGCAAAATAGAATACCATTCAAGAATAAAGATCTCAATGAAAAGACTAGTGGTGGCGTTCCATGTGGAAAGTTCACTGTTATATGGGGAGACAAGGGATCTTGCAAGACTACTACTTGCTATGAGTTAGTAGCTCAAGCCCAGCAAATGGGAAAGATATGCTTATGGGTAGATTTTGAGAGAAGCTATTCTAAGCCTTGGGCGGCTCTTCAAGGAGTTAACCTGGATGATCTAATTTATGCTCCGGCGTTTGAAGACGCAGAATCTGCTATGGATACTGTGATCAAACTTCTAGAGACTAAAGCTGTAGATATGGTAGTTATTGATTCTATCCAGGGTATGTCTCCTATTGGAGAACAAGAAACTAAGAAGCATGTAGAAAAATCAATGGCTGATGATACAATGGCATTGATAGCAAAAAAGTTAAGCCAGTTCTTCAGGAGAAGTTCATTTCAAGTGTGGGAGAGTGACTGTACATTTATATTAATTGGCCAGACTAGAATCCAACTAGGTAAGTTTATAGCTTTAGCAAAACTAAGTGGAGGACATGCTCTTGAGCATTGGTCATCTATGACTATTCATGTTAGTAGAACAGCTAAAGACCAATGGCCTCATATCATGGTAAAGGATCCAGGAGAAGCAAAAGCTCATAAAGAATATACTGGATTCACAGTTGTTGCTACAGTTGATAAATCTAAAGTAGGCCCTGATGAGGGTAAGAAATCTTATATAGATTTCATGTATGGACAAGGTATGTCTGAAGAAGCAAAAGTAAAGATAGAAGCTGAATCCGAAGAAGGGCAAAAAGAAGAGGCTGAATAATGGAAGAAGCAACAAATCTACTTAAGTGTAAATGTGGTAACAAAACTTTCTATCACACATGGCTAAATGGATGTGTATGTGATGAGACTACTAATATAATAAGAGTAGTAACAGTAGAACCAGATGAACATTTTTGGTGCGAGAAATGTAACAAAGAAGTTAAAAGGGGGGATCTATGATAGATGAATGTGATAACTATCTAGATGGGTTCTGTATTAAAGATTTGGATGCTGGTAGATGTTGGGATTGTACAGCGCCAAATAAAGAAGCTAGAGTACGTGAAGCAAAAAAGGGATGGTATATTCCCGGCTGTCCGTATCCAAAGCTCGGCAAGGATTAAATGGGAATTAAATTTGGAGGGATGTTTACGATGAAGAAATTGAACAAGATAATATTCACCTATGAAGATGGAACTTCTAATGCTATAGAAGATCCTCGTGCATGCCTATTATTTCAAAGCAGATGTAATTCATCCGGTGTTTTATCTGGGATGGAAGATTATATTGTCGATGTCAAACCAGGAGAGAAAGATGCTGCTTAACCAATTAAGTAGGGAAGTAGCTGAATGGAGAAAGAAAAAAGGATTTAAAACTGGATGGGATAATATGCCAGAGAAGCTTATGCTTGTAGTAACAGAGCTGTCAGAGGCTATGGAGGCGTATCGACATGATGATAACAAGAACTTTAAGGAGGAGATTGCTGACACTTTTATTCGACTTTGCGATATCTGCGGGAGCGTTGATATTGACATCGAAAGCGAGATCCGCAACAAGATGGCGATCAATAAGGACCGGCCCTACAAACATGGGAAGAAATGCTAAGTCATATAGAAGTAAACTCGGTAGATGTAGTACCGGGGAATTGGTATCAAGTACGCACATTAGTTAATAAAGCCACTGGTGAACATGTTGTAGTCAGAGAAGAATGCTTTTGGCTGGATGAACAATGGAATAAAAAACAAGGAGACTGGGATGAATAAAGTCATGAGATGCTTATATTGTGATGGGCCTTGTAAGGTCAGTGATGATACTGGTAAGCTGATTATGGACTGTCCCAATTGTGGAGTAAAAGAATTAACCAAGCCTGGTTTTGACAGGATGGAAGCTAAGGAGAAATTATGATTACAGTTAGAAATATAAGGAAGATGGAACAGGGGAATGTTAAGGCATACTTTGATGCTACAGTCAATGGTGTAGAGATCAAAGGACTTAAACTTGTCCTATCTACAAAAGATGGAAATTTATTCTTGTCTTTTCCGTCGGAGAAAGGTAAAGACGGTAAATACTATAACATAGTGTTTATTGAAGATGTTAATCTGAAGAAAGAAGTTGAAGACTTCTTAATTGATACATATAATAAAGCTTAAGCTTAGAAAGGAACTATGTTAGAGAAAGATTTTGTACAGATGCTTGGAAAGATGGAAGATGAAGAACATGCTATAATGGGTACAAAAGGCATGGAGTATACTCAAGGAGATCTGGCCAAAGATAGGTTGGCTAACTTCTATAGATTAGGCGAAGAATTGGATCTTGATCCTAAAATAGTATTATGGGTATATCTTAAAAAACATCTTGATAGTATAGTATGTTTTATAAAACAGAATAAAGTGTATTCTGATGAATCTATAGAAGGACGCATACATGATGCTCGTAATTATTTGGCATTGCTTAATGGAATAATTACACAGCAGAAAGTTGCGGATACGAAAGAGAAATAACAAATGTTTCCGATATGGTTCTTCTTCTTAATGATGGGATTTTTTGCATTCATCCAGATAGAGTTTTGGATGATGTTTCCCAGGAAATTAAGAAATATACTTGTAGCTAATCCAGTTCTAGCATTTATAATAACTTTTGTTTCAGGACTAAGCATTATGGCATTTACCGGTATGGCGAGTTTTGTAGGTATGGCTAACGTATGTGCTGATATTGTTTTTACTGCGTGGGTCCTAATATACAAACATCAAAATGGGATCAAGGGATTAGCTATTGACTGGTATAGAATGTTTAAGTTTATACCTATATTTCCCAAGTTAGTTGTTTCATACGAACTTAATGGAAAGAAATGGGTAGAATAGATATTCCCGTGGGATGGTTCAACTATAAAAAAACTACACTAAAAACCGAAAATATGGACTGTCCCACTGGGAAGTTTAATCAGGAGTTAATATGAATGTTAAAGAAGATTACCAAAAATTAATAGACAAAATATCACCAGGTAGGATAGTTGTCTGGAAAGACGGAACACATATTTATGTACCAGATGGTATCACTTGGGAATATTAAGGTGATGAAGATTGGCTGGTTACTATACCCGCGGAGGTAAAATGAAGGAGCTAATTAAGGGAGGCAAAGCAGAGGGAATGGACTGCGAAGCTATAGCGAAGAAGCATAAAGTTCCGGTGGAAGATATTAAGGCTCAGGAGAAAAAGGGAATAGTTATTGAGCACGAGCATACTCCTGACGATGATATAGCTGCTGAGATATCTAGAGATCACTTGGTAGAGCATCCATTTTATTATGACTATCTCGAAGAGATGGAAAAGGAAATGGAAAAGGACTACGAAGAAAAAGAGTATGGTAAGAAAGATCGAACCAAACAAGAAGAATCTGAAGATAAAACAGATGCTGACAAAGTAAAAAGACTCAAGAAATTATTTGGGTAAGGAGATTTAATGAAAGATGTAGTAATTAAAAAAACAGAGTTACTTGATATATTAAAGAAGAACCTAGCAATGCATAAGGATCTTTATGATTCAGCTGCGGCAGCTTTTAGAGAAAAATATATGGCTGAACTCAACAAAATGCTATTAAAGTCTGCTGAATCGAATGATTTTCAAATGTCTGTTAATTTACAGAAACCAGAAAATCGAGAAGATGATTACGAAGTAGCTATTAGAATGTTGGAAGTAGAATGTCGGGATGAAGTTACATTAGAAGAACAAGAATTTGCTAAGTATGTTCTTAATAAATGGCATTGGATTCATACATTCTATTCTTCTTTTTCATCTAATACTGGGTATAGTGGAATATCGGGATATTCCGGTTATTCAGGAACCCAATATACACCAAGTGATATGAGGAAATATTTTACTGGAGCATAGATAAGGAGCTAACAATGGCATATGGAAAAACACCAGCTGGAAAAGCTAAACCATCAAACTATCCCTTCGGTCAAACCGGCGGCACAGAAATGACTGCATCTAATAAAACAAAGATGAGCAGCAAACAATTAAAACAATGGGCAAATCTAAAGCCCAAGAGTAACAAGAAATAAAATCTTAGAAAAAAGGAGGATACAAAAAACATGATTGACAAGAATGCTAGTGGCAAAGTTAAAGGTGGAAAAGTAGGTAAAATGTTTCCGTTAGAGTCAAAAGGAGCAAAAGGCAAGATCGGTGGTTCATCTAAGAAAGGTAAATAACTAAATGAAAACAGCCCTAGTAACTGGAGGGACGGGCTTTATAGGTTATAACTTGGCTAATGCATTGCATAGCAAGGGCTATAAAGTAGTCGTTCTAGACAAAGCCTTAAACAATATTAAGCACTTAAACCCCAATATAAATTTTATATTAAATGATGTTCGTAAGGTAGACTTCTCTATATCATTCGACGTAGTGTATCACTTAGCCGCCTTAAGATCACTACCGGACTCATTTATATATCCTAAGGAGTATATATCTACTAATGTATGGGGTACATATAATATTATAAAGTCGTTCCCCAGTTCTAGGGTTGTTTTTGCTTCATCCTCAGCAGCCGCAGAATCAAAGAGTGTTTATGGCTTGACTAAGAAATCCGCAGAGCATTTCGTAAACCTACATAATAATGCAGTATCTGTAAGATTCATGAATGTATTTGGAGAAAGACAAATAGATCTACAGATGGCAGTACCTGCTTTCTGTTATGCTCTTAAACAAAATAAGAAAGCAATTATTAATGGGGATGGAAAACTACAGAGGGACTATACATATGTAACAGATTTGGTCACAGAGTTAATCAGTATAGGCGAGTCTCGGATAAAAGGACAAACAGAGACCGGTTATGGAACTCCTATAAGTATAATAGATTTGTATAAATTGTTAGCCCGCACGGCTAAAAAGAAAGAGAATTTTAAATTTGGTCCCGTTAGGAAAGGGGACATGAAGTTTACCTGTTCTAAGTATAAGATTAAGGAGCCTAAGTATGGATTTATGGAAGGAATAAGACGAACAGTAAGATGGTATTTAGAAGAGGAGAGTTTTTAATGACAGTAACTAAAGGAAGAGGTACATATAAAGTAAAAGCCTATATTGAGTATGAGATAGAGGCAGATGATGATATTGAAGCAATAGATAGATTGACAGAGTGTCTTATTAAAGATCTTGAGGAAGGCGAAGACATAAGAGAAATAGCTGAAGTAGCTGCAGAGAAGATTAGTGATCATGACTTAAAGGACTAAAATGCCGCAAGGTGAATGGGATGGAGAGTCAAATGAACAACCAAGAGAAGAGAATAATCCTACAATAAGCTTTGGGGAAGGTGCTATAACTTGGAGTACAATATTCTCAGATACTGGAATGACCATAGGTTCACCAGTTCTTACCATAAGATCACAAGAAACCAATATAAACCCTACCGGTCTTACCCAAACACATTCCCGATACACCACTCCAATACAGTATACCTTAAACAACCAGAGCTGGAAATATACTTTTGCTTTTGCATTAAGCCTTATATTTGGCCCGTGGTTATGTATATGGTCTAAGCTTATGAATAGACCTGCTGGATTCAAGATAACTAATACACATAGAGGATGGGACAGATGAGTAAGATAGAGGCTGTTATTGGCGGCAAGGCAAAAGGAATAGCAGATCAGGTAGCTATTGATCTGGCTCTGGGCTGTAAGAATCAGTGCGTAGGATGTTACGCAAAGAAATCATGCCAGAGGGGGAAACATTATGATAAGGTTATTGATAAAGAATTGGATAAAAAGGTGCTTGCACGGAGTCTCCAGCTTGCTAAGGCCAAAGGATTTCAATTGGCACGAGTTGGGAAACACTGTGATCCGGGAGACCATCTTAACAGTCTTAACGGTGTGCTTGACTGTTGCAACACTGAGCGTTTTAGGTGCATCGTTGTAAGTAAGTCCTTGACATTCAATGAAGAAACTGCTATACTATTACGAACTGGGAATCATGTTCTTCATATGTCACTAGGGCCATTTTCTTCTATCGCGCCGGCAGAAGAAGAAAGAGTTGATACAGCTAATAAATATAGAGATAGCGGAGTTAAAACCGCTATCAGATTAACCAGAGACGTTACTCAAATGATCTCGAGCTTAGATATAGACGTCGCGGCAGCGTTCAAATATATCGTGACTCCGATGAGATATCAATCAAAAAGTCTTATGGACTTTTATAGTGCACGAGCAAGAGACTTTGAGTTTGTCTCCGGTTATTATCGTCCGAAGATAATAAATGATACCTGGAAGAAGTATATGATTAATGTTTGTGGTGAAATTAATAATGAATTGTTCTGCTGTAACTGTCTTGAAAATATATAGTTTATATGGTATAATAGATATAGATTATGAGATATGATGAGCCGAAGAATAATGAATGGATCAAACCAATATATAGAAATTATAAAATGATGTGTTGTGATTGTGGTCTAGTTCATAATACAGATTTTAGGATATATAAAGGAAAAATACAATTTAGGGTCAGGAGAAATAATAGATCAACAGCACTTGCCAGGAGAGTATATGACAGAAATTGATCCAATTAGGACAGATTATCCAGAAGTTCATTTGGAAGAAGAGCATGGCTGGGGACAATTTTCACCAGAAGTAGCATGGTATATCTACGACTTCTTTAGGTTTGAGCTTACACCCTGGGAGAAATTGGTCTTCTATAGCTATTATATAAATGGGTTTACTCTTATGGATATAGCTGCATCTGCTGATTGTACATTTCAGAATATAGGTATAGTAGTAAAAAGAATAGAGAAAAAATTGCATTATAGGTGGAACCATAAGAAAAACTGGAAGGCAAGGACAGATGACTATAAATCAAGAGATTAATAATATAGCTGAAGAAGTAAGGAAAGAAGTAAATGCAGATGTAGATCTTAATATAGGTAAGATAGAGAATCCTGCTGAATGTGTTCCTTTATTATGCGAAAGAATGGATCGTATATGTGCTATGATGGACTTTCAGGCTACGTTAATTACCTATGCTGAAGATACTCTTGAAGAAGCTAAGTATCAGTACAAGAAGAATGATCTACTTGCCCATCATAAATATGATGAGGCTTTTGTAAAATTTAAGCAAGAAGATAGACCTAAACCAAGGGACCAACGTAGAACTGATAAAGAATATGAGGCTATGGCGTCTCTTGAATCAAATATAGTATCTAATGAAGCTTTATCATCCGAAAGAGTATATCAAAAAGCTCAACATAGGCTAGATGATGAGAAGCATAAATATGAGATTCTTAATAATCATTTCTTAAGTTATAGAAAAGCATGTGATCTTTTATCTAAGGAAATGAGTAAACTAGGTGGCCCCAGGGAACATATAGGAGGCCAGTTCTAAGATGGAACATAGAGATGCATTAATAGAGAATATATTTTATGGCCCGAGACAATGTGGAAAGACTACTAAACTATTAGATATAATTCCTAAAGATAGTTTTTTATTAGTGCATTCTCACAGAGAAGCAGACAGAATAAGAGATAATTATCCAGACAAAGTTAGGAATATAAAAGTTATATCTTGGGATCAATATAAATATTGGTCTGGAACTCGTGGAAGAGTTTATATAGATAATGCAGATTGGTTTTTAACAGAATTGCTTATGGATAAAGGTTTTGACCTTCAGGGCATAACATTAACTACTGACAAGGAATGGGATAAATAATGGATTACTGCGTTTGCTCTCTCCCCATAAGGATGTACCAGAAATTAGGCCAAGGAAAAGTATTTATTTGTAGTACATGCAATTTACAAGTAGATTCTAAATCCAAGATGCTTGACAGAAAAATAGATAAGATCAAGTTGAAAGATGCTACTCGTAATGAGGTAATACTCCAGGATAAGATCAATGAGATATCTGATCTTCTTAAAGTCTTATCTGGATAGCCAGGAGAATCAAACATGGAATGGTTAGCCTGCAGGGTAACTACAGGTCAAGAGTATTTAATCCGCGGGAAGATAAAAGCTATAGCTCCTGATGCTGAAGTACTGATACCAAGAAAGTACTTTAAAGAGTTAAAACAGGGTGTAGTAAAGACTAAGTCAGAAAGGATGCTTCCGGGGTACCTTTTAATAGGATCACAATCTGACATTGGGAAGGCCCTAGAGAAAGGATTTATAAAGGTAGTAGGAAAGGTTACTGAGGAGGAAGTTGCCTTACTACGGGCCCAGGAAGGCCTAAAAGAGGATGATTTAGGGGTAGGTATCAAAGTCCTTGTACTTGATGGACCTTTTCAGGGTTGTAAGGGTACAATAGAGAAAGATTCTGGCACAGGAGTTATGGATTGTAAGCTTCTTTTCCATAGTATGGAAGTCAACGCTTCAGTTAAATCTGAGCTGTTGAGCTCAATTAAATGAAGGGTATAATACTAGCAGGCGGAAGAGCCACAAGACTATATCCTATAACTAAGTGTATATGTAAACAGATGCTTCCCATTTACGACAAGCCAATGATTTATTATCCATTATCTATGCTTATGTTGGCCGGGATAAAAGAGATTCTGGTTATATCTACATTTAAGGATATACCAAGATTTGAAGATTTACTTGGGGATGGATCTGATCTAGGTATAGATATATCATATGCTGTGCAGCAAGAACCCAATGGTATAGCCTATAGTATACTTATAGGAGAAGAGTTTATAGGCCAGGATAGTGTTTGTTTAGCGCTAGGAGATAACATATTCTACGGAGATCAATTAGTAACTTTCTTACAAGAAGCTTCTAAGATACAAGACGGTGCTTTAATCCTCGGATATGCGGTCAAGGATCCTCAAAGATATGGTGTAATAGAATGTGATAAGGACTTGAATGTACTTTCACTTGAAGAAAAACCATCTCAACCAAAGTCAAACTGGGTTACTTGCGGTATGTACTTCTATGATAATACTGCTGTAAATAGAGCTAAGAATCTTGTTCCTTCTGCCCGCGGAGAATTAGAAATCAATGACCTCAATAAAGAGTATCTCAAGGAGGGTAAACTTAAGGTTAAATTGTTTGGCCGCGGTAATGCCTGGCTGGATACCGGTACATATGAGTCATTAATAGATGCTTCTGTTTTTATTAAGACGATAGAAGAACGGCAGGGATTAAAGATAGGATGTATTGAAGAGGTTGCATATAGGATGCAATATATTGATAAAGAACAACTTATTAAGTTAGCGGACAATATCCATACTAGTTATGGAGATTACTTGAAAGGATTACTTAATGGATAGCAGAAGTATTCTTGTTACGGGAGGAGCTGGGTTTATAGGAAGTGCTTTCATGCGACTTCTTGTAAAAGAATATGAAGGAAATAGTAATCTTATACTAATAGATAAGCTAACTTATGCTGGAGACTTGGAACGACTAAAAGAAATAGAAGGAAGTTATCTGTTTTATAAAACAGATATATGTGATAAGAAAGCTATAGACAGGATATTTTCTAAGCATAAACCTTATAGTGTATTTCATTTTGCTGCGGAGAGTCACGTAGACAGAAGTATTAATGACTCTAGCCCATTTATAGAAACTAATATTAAGGGTACACAAATTCTTCTTGATGCTAGCAGGAAATTTAATGTTGGTAGATTTATATTGATCAGTACTGATGAAATATATGGAGAGATATATAATGGAAAGGTTACTGAGGATGGTTTAATCAGACCTGGTAATCCATACTCCGCATCCAAGGCTGCTGCAGATCTCCTAACCCAAGCATATATAAAGACTTATAACTTCCCAGCTATAATAATAAGACCATCAAATAACTACGGTCCATGGCAATATCCCGAGAAACTTGTCCCATTATCTATCGCTAGGATATTTAATGGAGAGAACATTAAACTCTATGGAAATGGAGTTCAGATAAGAGAGTGGTTATATGTTGATGATTGTGTACAAGGAATATTAAAGATAGCCTCAAAGGGCCTTTTAGGTAGGAGATATAACTTGGGTAGCGGAATAGAAAGTACCAATAGGGATATAGCTAGGTTATTGTTAAATACTCTGCAAGTTAATCCTGATAGGTGGGAGTTTATTGATGATCGTCCGGGACATGACGTACGTTATTGTTTAGATTCGAGTAAAGTAACTACTGAACTTAAATGGAGACCCAAGATTAATCTTGAGAAAGGTATTAAATTAACTGTTAATTGGGCTCTTGAAAACCGTGATTGGCTTATTAGTAAAACTTCTTAAGATATCTCTACCAAATCCTTCAACTTATCTCTTATCTTCAACATCTTCCGCCGCACATACATCCTATCCATACCGGTAATCCTTGCCATAGAATAATCTGATAATGCTTTACCATTACTCTCATACTTTAAATATAGAAGATATCTTTCGGATTCTTCCAGCCGGCTAAAGAGATCACCACTTGTAATACCTCTAGTCCATCTAAGATCTATCTCATTGAAGTTAACACCTGCATCTCCATCCTTCCCTGAACCATTAACCTCATCTTTATATTCAACATTATAGACACAGTAGAGAGCGTCTTTAGCGCGGGTAGAGCAAAGAGTCTTAAGTCTATATCGGACATTAACTTGCATAAAGTGAGTGAAGGATATTCTGGGCTTTGTACTCTTATGATCTGCTATCATTGGTACATACCGGTAAAGCTGCTCAAGAAAGTAGCACACTAGCTCATCATATAGATCTTGTTGTGTGCAGTCTTTGAAGAGATTCCTCAGATAACCTACCATATGCTTAGCCGCAGCCAGAACAGAGAAACCATTAGCTCTATCTTTATCTGACATAAATAGTCTAAGGAAGGTTATCGTATCCTTATTACTGAAGTCAACCGGCCTAAAAGAGCATAGCAAGAGAACATACTTCTTGAAATAAGGATCAAACTCCTTTAAGATTTGCGCTTTAAGCTCTTCAGTAGGAGAACTACGGTAAGTATCAACCAGATTATTAATAAATACATCATCGTTGTAGTCTTTAGTTTTATCCATTGGTTTTCCTGTGAATATAGACTTCGCATCTAGGATCAGCTTTGTCTACCCCTTTAAAATTTAGAATCAACCTATTCACAATCCACCAGTTATCGTCCTCAAGAACCCCCGTATCCACAAGCAGATCCATAATACTTTCAGCCTTATTGGTAAGATCTGTTCCCCTTCGGTCTGGAGCATAAAAATCTAACTCTATATAGTCAATATCAGGTACTAACTGTGGCTTATTTAAGGCCAATTGCTCAGATGCTATTTTATGCCAGGAGGCATATGCCTTTGACGGAATATTCATTAGCTTTCCGTGGCGCACAAATAAGCACCTGGAATTCTTCTTAGAAGGGATACGACCCTTTACTAACAATCTTACCAAAACTCTTTCCTGTCTTGCCTGTTCTACTTGCTTCTGTGACATGAGGTCCTTGTTTTATAACTGGGTTTGTATACCATTTGAAGTTAGCCCGTTTATAGGGCTCGGTCTTCAAGAAAGCGAACGCATTAGACTTTCGCGGTTCCGTCTGGTATAATTCTGGGTTCTTGCTCTTGAGTTTGTTTATTTTGTCCAGCATTTGTCCTTAACAGGTTAATATATTTTTCAACACATTCGGGTATAACATCATTAATATCCCTTACTGGGAACCCTGACTCTTCCAACTTATCTGTAGATAGGATCAGGTTAGTTCTGATTAACTTAAGTTCCCGGGGTTCAGTAATGGCATAGTTATGAGTAGGAACATACTTCCTGTATTCCTCTAGTAATGTCCTAAACCTAAGTCCGCCATAGTTTACTACGTTATAGATTCCCTCCGCGTCATTCTTAATCAAATACTTCATAGCATCAAGAAAATCAGGTATATAAGTAATAGAGTTAGGTATATCGATTACATTCTTAAATCCTATCAGCTTATCCAATAGATTCCTTGGATGAGGTTTGAAGTCAAGAGGTAGGAGTATCCTCAACTGAAGTATATTACCTGAACTCTTTATTGAGGATAAAGCTGCCTCAGTATATATCTTTGTCCGTGAATAGAAGAGATCAAAGAAATTCGGGCCCTCCGTCTCTTCAATGGGCATATTCCTCTTATAGTCATATTCATAGATCAGCCCAGTAGAAATATGTACTAGTTTAACATGGTTTCTTACCGCGGCCTCGGCTAAAAGAATAGGAACTAAAACATTAGAGGTTAAACTCTTTGTTTTGTCCGCCTCACAACCATCAACATTTTTTCCGTAATGACCAACGCAATTAATAATTACTTGAGGATGGTTCACATCAATCTCTTTCTGTATATCCTCATAAGTAATTATTCTGACATTGGATACCGGACAATTGAAATACTCAGATATTCTTTGTCCAAGCCATCCATTTCCAAATACGAGTAGTTCATGCATTAGATTAAACTAACTCTGCTGCTTGGGTTCCAACTGTAGAAGCTGGTGCCGGCTCGACAAGCTTAATTTCATCGACTGGCTTAGCTTCAGGCTTATTTTTAGTGACATCCTGTATGATGCCATCTTTGGTGATCATATAATCACGATGAGCATCGAGATTCATTTCTTTTATAACCTCGTCCCACCATTTCTTAATTACGCCATCCACCTCATTGCGCATATTAAGTAACTTATTTACCCTTACCATGCTCGATCCAATATTTAATTCTAATTCCTGCGCAGCATTCAATGTATTATCATACTGTGCCTTACGTGCATCACTTAGCTTCCACTCCATTTGTAGTTCCTCCTTATTTCGGTTTTATCGTATACTCTAGGCAGTGATAAATTGTCCTGCCGGCATATACACCATCATTATCATTGTACCTAATATCGTCGCTGCCATAGTATTCCCTAAATTTGGGAAGGAAATTACCCTTAGGCACAATACACACTCCGAACCAATGACATGTACGGCATGGGACATATCTTCCCTTAATTATTCTTATGTCTACCGTCTGAGTTATAAATCCAGCAGGTGTACCTTGTTGCGTCATTGTGTTCTCCATCTAATTATATTATATCATACAATTGTTATTTTTTCAAAGGATCATTTATACTGTCCGGAGCTGTATCGGAACCATTATCAATAACACTTATGTCCCTATCGGTTCCTATCGGTTCTGGAAAAGTATAGAGTTACGATCGCAGTTGCCGAGGAAACAAAAGCTCCCAGCAATAACATTATGATATCCTTAACCAACACAAATACTTCTTTGTTTGCCGCGGAAGTTAAAGCTATGTTAAGACATTTATCGACGGACCAACAAAGAGTTCCTATAACTAATATTGTAGTCATAAATCTAGCGCTAGTAATCTTTCCCAGGAATCTATTTAGAATACAAGTTAGATTCTCAGCTGCTTTTCCCATGTGAAACCTCCATCTATGTTTTCCGCCCGTCTCCAATTGTAGAACCTATTTCCCCCTGATCGTTAAATATATCTTCCAATTGTCATATTGATAACCATATCCCATTGTATTGCATTCTAGTAAGATCTTCCTATGGGGTTCGCTTGTACCCAATACGTCAAATATAATCCTGTCCTGCCACCAATCAGAATATCCTATAAAAGCTACTGCCTCCCTACAACCATCCAGATAACACTCATCGGCGTGGTATAGGTTCCCCCTATGAGTCATCGCTAAACAATGCATGCTACAATGTAGTCCTAGTCCATGATCCCAGTTCTGTACGTTGCCAACTCCGTTTAAAGACCTAAACTTATTAATCAGGTCTGGTATCATATCCACCTCACTCTGTGAACTACTTAGCCACCTATACTCTCAACAATCCATCTTTTTGCTTGAGCCTCTGGGCTATCAAGAAATGTTTTTATTTCCTGTTTGGTTCCCCACCAAACCTGCACTGGTTTAGGTGCTATAGGAACATTACTATGGTTAAATACACCACAGCCCGGAAGAAGTATCGTAAAAGCAAGAACACATACTATAAATATTTTTTTCATTTCATCTCCCTAATTATCTTGAGCGTTGTTCTTTAACAGCTGAGTCAAATAAACAATCCTATTTTCGATATCAACCACTCTTTTAGCTTTCTTCTTATCAGCATCTCCGGCCAAAAGAGAACTTCTCTCCCGCTGGATATTTTCTAGCTCATTCTTCCACCGTTCTATACGTTTCTGTATAGGAAGAATGCCAAATAACTTATCAAGAAATCCACCCCATCCCATATTTACCTCCTTAAACAGTTGTTTTAAAACCTGTGAGTATAGCCACGGTTGCTAAGTCAGCTATTTGAAGACCACCAAATACAGTAGCCCATACCGGTAACAGGGTTGTTCCATAAGTAAGAACCGCAGATAATCCGCATCCTACAAATATAATAATAGCCTTTGTCCAAACTTTCATGTTTTCTCCTTTTTTATTAGTCTTTAAACACCCACTTAGGTGGTCTCTTGAAGATAATACGCAGGATAGTCTCTATTCTACCGTGCCAGGTTAAGTCACAGAGACATGTCCACATCCATCGCATAGCGATATTATCTTCTCCACCCTCAAAAATGAATATACCTATCTCTCTATTTTCTTTCATATCTACCATCTCCACTATGACTATTCAGCCATCTCAATGCCGGTAGCATCCATTTGGGTTGATTAAAATCCATCCATAGGGCCCACCATATAGAGTGAAACGGTTTAAGTAAGTCCATTTTAGCAGTCCTCTGATCCTTCGAACTCAGCCCTTTTCTTTAGTTCTGCGTAGGCTGTAGCCCTTGTATGATCTGGTCCGGGAATTGACATGGGCACAACCTTAATATACCCAGCCTCATCCTTGTCCCTGGCTTCCTTATCTTTATATAGCGCGATCCTAACTACGGTAGCCATATAAAGAGTATTTGAATGATTACCTATAATCTTCCAGTAGTTACCTTTCTTATTACCATACTCATAATCTTTCTTAAGTGCCATTGTATTGCCTCCTTTATTTTTCTAGTTCTGATATTTTAGATTCTAATACACCTATCTTAGAACTAAGTTCCTTTACTGCATTAACTAATGCGCCAATAATACCCCTGTCAGATAAACCCAGATAACCATCCCTGTTTTTATCGACCGCTTCTGGAATAAGTCTCTGTATTTCTTGAGCTGAAAATCCCGCATAAGTATGGTCTATTCCTATATCAATACCAGATTCTTTATTCCACTTATATAATATAGGATTGATTTGTAATACTTCTTTGAGACCATATTTTAAGTTACCTTGAATATCTTTTAATCTAGTATCTGAAGAAGTTGCTACAGTGCCATCAGCAGCAAAACTAGTAGTTCCGGCTCCATAATAAGGAAGTTTAAGAACGCCTAAAGATGTTAATGCAAACCAATTTGTTGCATTATATGCTAATTCAAATACATTATTTCCTATAGTTGGACCTATACCAGCTCGCCATAACATAGCATTCGTAGAACTCTTCCAGTCTATCGTTCCACCATAATTATCATAGCTCAACATTTCTATCTGTGGAAAGGAAGCTTCCATCCGAGCACAAACTCCTGAAGTGTCTTTTACGTGTAACCTAACTGAAGGAGTACAATTAACTCCAATATATCCACTACTAAGAATTGATAATCTTGCTGTTCCCGATCGAGTAGATGCATCAGCAGCAGTATATAAGTTTATAGACGTTGCTGCATTAGTCTCTCCAAATCCCCCACCTATAACTAATTCATTATGACTAGCATCCCAGTTCATAGCCCCTACTAGGGTTATACCCTCTGGTTCTGAAGAACTTGAGTATTGAGGTATAACTATTTGACCATTTTTACTAGTTGAATCTGCTGTAGTAGTAGTAATAGTAATTTGAGGGATAGATCCCACAAAAATAGACGTAGCGCTTCCAGAGTAACCTGAGACTCCAGATCCACTATATCCAGAAATGCCACTATATCCAGAGTATCCGGAGTAGCCAGAGGTTCCACTGTATCCTGAGATTCCAGAATATCCAGAATAACCAGATATACCACTATACCCGCTGTACCCTGAAATACCACTATACCCAGAGTATCCACTATATCCCGATACACCTGAACCCGAGTAGCCAGAATAACCGGATATACCGCTATATCCAGAGTAACCAGAGTATCCGGAATAACCCGAGTACCCGGAGTAGCCGCTATATCCTGAGTAATCTCCGGGTGACCAAGCAAAATCATATATTGTAGTTCCCTCAACCGCTATAGCTGCATCATAGTATGCAACAGCATCGGCAACATCCTGATAGATGGTCAACTCTACTTGGGTAGCATTAGCGTCTATTAGTCTGGTTGCCGATATCCTTTCATAAGTACCACTTCCACTGTGGCCTGGTCCGTATGTGTCTCCTACTCCATCATTTATCTTTATGTTACAGCTGGTTACATTTGTATTGATCCATACTGAGAATGTAACATTCTTACCCTTCCAATAATTTATACCCTTTTTGGTGTGGATCGTTTGCTGCGTTAGAGTATTGGCACCAACGCGAGTCCTCTTGCAACTATAAGTACCATATTTTACAGTTATTGAGTCTCTTTCAATTATAGAATTCACTCCACTGGATACCCATGAAGCTGGATCAGAAGTTGTCCCATTTGGCCATTTCTCAAAATCTCCATTATCTAATTCATTAGGAAGATATCGGAGCCCAGAGATACCACTATATCCTGAATAACCTGAGAATCCTGAATATCCAGATATGCCAGAGTATCCGGAATATCCTGAGGTGCCAGAGTAACCGGAGTAGCCAGAGATTCCCGAGTAACCTGAGTACCCAGATTTACCAGAGTATCCAGAGTAACCTGAAATTCCGGAATATCCAGAATACCCACTGATACCACTATACCCAGAGTATCCACTATATCCCGATACACCTGAACCCGAGTAGCCAGAATAACCGGATATACCGCTATATCCAGAGTAACCTGAGATACCACTATATCCTGAATAACCGGATATACCAGAACCTGAGTAACCTGATATACCTGATCCACTATATCCAGAGTATCCGCTAATTCCACTATATCCGCTATATCCCGATATTCCTGAATAACCGCTATAGCCAGAATACCCCGATATTCCAGATCCACTGTATCCTGATACTCCCGATCCAGAATACCCAGAGTATCCAGATATACCAGAGTAACCGGAGTAGCCAGAGATTCCGCTATATCCCGAGTAACCAGAAATACCAGATCCTGAGTAGCCCGACACGCCAGATCCAGAGTATCCACTATAACCTGAAATGCCAGAATAACCGCTATAGCCAGATTTACCGGAGTAACCAGAATAACCAGAATAGCCAGAAATACCAGAACCAGAATAACCCGAAATACCAGAACCGCTATACCCGGAGTAACCAGAGATTCCGGAGTAACCACTATATCCTGAAATACCACTGTATCCAGAGTAACCGGAGATGCCTGAGCCTGAATATCCTGAAACTCCAGAACCCGAGTAACCGGAATAGCCAGAGATACCTGAATAACCGGAATATCCAGATATTCCGCTGTAACCTGAATATCCTGATGTACCTGATCCGGAATATCCCGATACACCTGATCCTGAATATCCAGAATATCCGCTAATGCCAGAGTAACCGCTGTAACCAGAGATTCCGCTATATCCTGAGTAACCAGAATATCCAGAAATACCAGAACCCGAGTATCCTGAAATTCCTGATCCGCTATATCCTGAGTATCCAGATATACCAGAATAACCAGAGTAACCACTAATTCCGCTGTATCCAGAATATCCAGAAATACCAGAGCCGGAATATCCTGATACGCCTGACCCACTATAACCTGAGTATCCCGAAATACCAGAGTACCCCGAGTAACCTGAATAACCCGAGATTCCACTATAGCCAGAGTAACCTGAGAGGCCAGATCCAGAATATCCTGAGACTCCTGAGCCGCTATATCCTGAATACCCACTGATACCGGAGTAGCCGGAATATCCACTGATTCCAGAATATCCGCTGTATCCCGAAACACCAGATCCCGAATAACCCGAAACACCAGAACCCGAATAACCGGAGTAACCACTTATGCCCGAATAACCAGAGTATCCCGACATCCCGCTATACCCAGAATATCCTGAGTAACCAGATATACCTGATCCGGAGTATCCAGAGACACCAGACCCACTATATCCCGAGTAACCGCTAATACCGGAATATCCACTATAACCAGATATACCACTATACCCGGAGTATCCTGATATACCGGAGCCGGAGTAACCGGAGACACCAGACCCGGAATATCCAGAGTAACCCGATATACCTGAGTATCCACTATATCCTGAGTAACCTGAGATTCCGCTGTAACCGGAATAACCAGAGATTCCTGAACCAGAGTATCCAGATATGCCGGATCCCGAATAACCTGAGTAACCTGAAATTCCGGAATAGCCTGAGTAACCAGAATAACCACTAATTCCTGAATAACCGGAGTATCCTGAATAACCACTAATACCGGATCCCGAGTATCCCGAAATACCAGAGTACCCCGAGTAACCTGAATAACCCGAGATTCCACTATAGCCAGAGTAACCTGAGAGGCCAGATCCAGAATATCCTGAGACTCCTGAGCCGCTGTAACCGGAGTAGCCACTTATACCACTGTATCCAGAGTACCCAGATATACCGCTGTATCCTGAATATCCAGAGACGCCAGAACCAGAGTATCCCGAATATCCGCTTATTCCTGAATAACCGCTATAGCCAGATTTACCGGAGTATCCAGAATAACCAGAATAGCCAGAAACACCAGATCCAGAATACCCGGACACCCCCGAACCGCTGTATCCTGAAATTCCAGAGTATCCAGAGTAACCACTATATCCGGAAATACCGGAGTAGCCGGAGTATCCGGAAACTCCCGAGCCACTATACCCAGAAATTCCGCTATATCCAGAATATCCAGAGATTCCAGAGTATCCCGAGATTCCCGAGTATCCACTGTATCCGGAATATCCACTAGTGCCTGAGTATCCAGAGTAACCTGAGATACCAGAATATCCGGAGTATCCAGATATACCACTATATCCCGAGTAGCCTGAATAACCAGAGATTCCTGAATATCCTGAGTAACCACTGATTCCAGAGTAACCTGAATAACCGGAGTAACCTGAGATACCGGATTCACCCTGGGGTCCTGGAGCACCGGCCAAATTAACATCCCAAGAACTAAACTCTCCAGTACCGGTTACTGTAACTACAGATACGGCTAAGGCTCCATTATCTTTATTATATGTGGTTACTGAACCTTCTATTTTATGTAAATTATCATTAGAAACAATTATTGATTGCCCCGGGGTATAAGAGAGACCAGTCCCTATTGTAATACTTAGGGATGCCCCAACTGAACCCAGGTCGACTGTATTGGAGGATGTTGTTGCATAAATATCTCCAGGGATACCACTGTATCCGGATTTTCCGCTATATCCGCTATAGCCAGAAATTCCTGAGTAGCCAGAATAACCGGAAACTCCTGATCCACTATATCCTGAGTATCCACTGATACCGGAGTACCCACTGTATCCTGATATGCCAGAGTAGCCGCTATAACCAGAAATACCTGAGTATCCTGAATAACCAGATATACCTGAGTATCCTGAGTATCCTGAAATCCCTGAGTAACCGGAATATCCTGAGATACCTGAACCGCTGTATCCACTGTAACCAGAGTATCCAGAGATACCTGAATATCCGGAGTATCCAGATTTACCCGAATAACCAGAATATCCAGAGTAACCTGAGACTCCAGATCCAGAGTAACCTGAGATTCCGGAACCAGAGTATCCACTATATCCTGAGTAACCAGATATTCCCGAGTAACCGGAATAGCCGGATGTTCCCGAGTATCCTGAATATCCCGAAATACCTGAGCCAGAATATCCAGATACACCAGACCCAGAATATCCACTATATCCGCTAATACCAGAATATCCCGAGTAACCGGAGATGCCGGAATAACCACTGTAACCTGAATATCCCGAAATTCCGGAACCTGAATAACCAGAAATACCTGACCCACTGTAACCCGAATATCCGCTAATTCCTGAGTAACCTGAATAGCCTGATTTCCCGCTGTATCCGGAGTATCCCGAATAACCAGATATTCCAGAACCTGAATAACCTGATATTCCGGAGTATCCGCTGTAACCTGAGATTCCTGATCCACTATATCCGGAATAACCGGATATACCTGAGTAACCTGAGTATCCGCTTATTCCAGAGTAACCAGAGTATCCTGATACACCTGATCCCGAGTAACCGCTATACCCTGAGTATCCACTATAACCTGAATATCCGGAGATACCTGAGTAACCAGAATAACCCGAGTATCCGGATATACCAGAGTAACCACTGTATCCAGATAATCCTGCTCCACTATATCCAGAGTAACCGGACAAGCCAGATCCAGAGTATCCACTGTAACCTGAATACCCACTAATTCCCGAGTAACCGGAATAGCCCGAGATACCACTGTAGCTACTATAGCCTGAATATCCAGAGGCTCCTATGGGTACATAAAATTGAATTAATATTTTATTGAAGGAAGGATCTACTATGCCATTACCATCCTGGCCTACAATCCTTAGCCATACATCTGCTTGCGCGCCGGTAACAAGAATAGCCCAGACCCCTATCTTTACGCCAGTGCCAGTTCCCACATCTAGTTTTCCGGCCGCGGCAGTATCGGCCGCCTGGAAGGTAGTATTATCCGTGGAATATTGTAAGTTTATACTTGAACCTGCAAAACCAGAAATTGCCTGGTTAACTATGATTCTGTATTTAGATGCAGGAGTTAAATCTAATTTAATCCTATTAGCTGTTGATCCGTCAAATTCTGTTACAGCCGCAGGCATGTTTGACCATATAGTAGCCGAGGTAATTAAATCCCATTCAACTGTAGTAGTTGTGGAATTTATTGATACACCAGTACCGCTATATCCAGAGAATCCTGAGTAACCAGAATAACCAGCTCCTGAAGAGCCAGAGTATCCGCTAATACCGGATCCTGAATATCCACTATATCCTGAATAGCCGGAGATCCCCGATCCAGAATAACCAGAGTATCCAGAATATCCGGATGCACTGGAATATCCAGAATAACCACTATAACTTGAATAGCCTGAAATACCAGAGTATCCGCTGTATCCTGAATAACCCGAGTATCCACTTCTTCCACTATACCCAGATGAACCTGCTCCAGAGTATCCCGAAACACCTGAACCACTATATCCGCTATAACCCGAATATCCGGAATATCCCGAGATACCAGAGTAGCTTGAATAACCAGAAATACCACTATACCCAGAGTAACCAGATATACCTGAGTATCCTGAGTATCCTGAAATCCCTGAGTAACCGGAATATCCTGAGTGTCCAGAATACCCGCTGTATCCACTTATTCCGGAACCCGAATATCCACTGTAACCTGAGTATCCTGAGAATGGAGTCCCCACACTAACCCACTTAGTACCATTAAAATAATATAGCTCATTAACATTTTTGTTAACAAGAATCCATCCATCTTCTGGTGTTTCAAAACTCCAGCTAGACGTGGCGGTAGAATATGTAGCTATATTTTCATTGTAGAATTCCCAAGCACCAGATCCAGGAGAAAGAACTAAGTATCTATCTCCATTACTAGGTGATATCGGCGGGGTAGTTTGATAATTTAAAGCGGGGTCTTTCCAGGAAAAATTCATAACCAAGGAAGAACCAGAATACCCAGAGTATCCGGATTTTCCATCTACACCTATTACACCATCCTTACCAGAATAGCCAGAATAACCGCTACGACCGACACCTCCGGCCTCAACGTTTGTAATCCTGGTTTCGTGATTTGTTAGTATAGATTGGTGAGTAATGATCTCTCTATCATGATCATTATAATCAGCAGCATTTGCAACATCCGTTCTTCCGGGAATGTCGCGACTGGTATCCTGAGTATTGGGGGTATAGTTCGGATATGCACCTGGCATGACTGTTCTCCTATGATTTAGGGTAGTCCTGTCCACAAATTAAGTCTATCCCCCCCTGCTTGCTCGGATATTATAATTTTATAATGGACTGCGGTAATCTAATTATTTTAATTATTTCTTCTGGTTTAAAGAATATATCATTGTTGCATTCTATAACTTCCCATATATCAAATTGTTTCTCTCTTAAGTATTTCCTGTCTTTAAGAATATTAACATTTTCTTTATGCCCAAAGATATTAGGATCGGATGGGCCAAAGATAGCATAACCCGGTTTATGTATAAGACTGCAGAAATGCTGGAAGAAATTATCAACACTTATCCATGTATCCGCAGCTGCAACTAATTCCCTGAGGCTATCTAGAGTAAGGTCTAACTTTATATCATTAACTCCCTCAATAGGCTTCTCCCCGGATCTTCCAATCTGAATAACAAAAAAACCTTCATTCTTTAATAGGGATACCAACTCTCCCCAATATGGATAGTTTTTGGGATTGACTTTTCCATTTCTCATCGGCCGGCTATAAGGAGATATAATTATGTTTTTCATAGGTACATCCCCCTGTAGGCATCGGCAAGTGACTTCTTCCAATTTCGATCCCACATCCATTTGTATACACTATGATCATCACTCTTAGTAACCATATAAGCTTCGGCAATACTGATTTGTTTTATATCTGTATCTTCTTTAAATACCTCAGGATAGCAATGGGCAAGTATCAAGTCCTTGTATCTCAGCTTTATTTCCGGTAAGATAGATTTGAATACAAGGTGATCTCCGAGTCCGGAATCAAGGACTATTAATTTCACATGATGAGGAACTATCCCCCATTCCTGTAACTTCTTGGAGAATATTATCTCATCATTAGCCCACAACTGTCCATCTGTTTCGCTTCTTATCCCGCCGGAAGAGAGACGCAAATGCCATGTTACAGCTGATGGATCAATAAGTAATTTCCATCCAGCCCTCTTCATTTCATAGGTAAATATCGTTTCCTCTCTATGTCCTATCTTAGAGAGTTCCATGCAATAGCCATTCCTGGCAGCTTCCTTACTATATATAAATGTAGAATACAAATGATCAACTTCTTTTGTCCCATCAAATTTAAACCACTGTTCATTGAGGCCGCAATAGATATCCTCGATCTTATTAGAGGCCAGCCTATTGCTGACTATAGGTTGCTTGGGGTCAAGAACTAATCCTGCCACCGCGCCAACACCGGGAGCTACATTCTTAACTAGCTTCTCTAGAACATCATGCTCCATAACATTATCATCATCTATCCTCCAGATCCATTCCGTATTTGCCTCCTGAATAGATCTCTGATGATTAGCTACCTGTCCTTTTCTTTCACCAAATTGAATAGTCCAGCTTATTCCCCGGGCCTGGATAAACTTAAATATATTCTCATATAAAGGATCTTGTCTTAAGTCCTTCTGCTCACCATCATCATATATTATTATATGCTTAGGTCTATACGTTTGTAGAGCGATAGAAATTAAACAGTTAGGCAAGGTAGTAAAATATCTATCCCTTGTAGAAATTACAGCAGTTACTTCGATCATTTAACTTCCTTTATCATGTGCTTAAATTTGTCTTTATTATCTAATACATACCGCGGAAAAGATTCGTCAAGAGGAGCAATAGAATAAGTTTCTTCTTCTCTACCAAATACATCCTTACCTTCATTAACTAATCTCTCTATCCTCGCGCGATCTAAAATATCAGGCCTATTAAATTCCTGATGAGCATATGCCTTTATCTTTTCCATAATGGCATCAATTCCCCCCTGGAAACTAAAATGCCATCCCGCATCAGGGATGCTAGGTAAACTATCTATATGATGATATTGGAGAGACCCCGGAGAGTACCTGACGGAACAAGGAGTCATTGCATACTGCCTAAAGAATGATACCGGGACAATAAGGCTTTCTTGCCACTTACCACCCGGACTCAAGCTTTGACTAGAAATATAATTTAAGAAATAGAAACATGAACTTAATTCCAACTTACATAAGCCCATATGACGCCTATAGTTTCTGACAGTCTTAGCATTGGTTATCTCATCAGCATCCCCTAGTATAAGTATATCATATTCTCTAACATTATTCAAGCCTTTTGTTATAGAATCTCTTTGGAATCTTTCTCTACTCCAAGATGAATCATAAGCCCCGGGGATATATTCAGGCCATTCAGATACTACAATATGTTTGATCTTAGGAAGAAACTTTGAAAATCTTTGTTTATTCTCATTAAAATAAAGAGGTTTTGGTTTTCCCTGGTGTGTTTCAGTTCCTTCCACCAGGACGAAGTAATCCACTTCCTTATCTAACTCGTTTAATCTTATCTCTAATTGGTCCAGCTCATTACAAAAAGGGAAACAATCATAGACATAAGGTTTATCTATATACCATATATTATTCCAATTAGTAAGGACTAGATGGCCAAACTCATCCCCCAGGGCCCTTGCCACTGCTTCCCATAATACATCATGACCGGCTAGGAGTCCGCCACTCTTTACTTTTGGCCACCAATCTTGTACATCCTGCCTAACGCATTCATAAGTGTGCTCGGCATCTATAAACACAAAATCAAAGTATTTGTCTTCAAAATGGGTACTGGCTTCATGAGAGCTCATACATAGAACCTGAGGATGTAGATCGAATCTTCTCATTGTATCCAGAAATGCCACCTTAACATCATCCTTCTTAAAGTAATCCTCCAAGCCTATACCACTGACAAAGGGATCAACCGCCACCACAGTTATGTTCTTTGCCTTGATTATATCGGCTACACTAGCTAGTGACCTGCCCTTAAAACAACCTAATTCCGCGACAACCCCATTTACCGGTACCCTATTCTTAAAGAAGTCCCTATAGGTGTCTATATCGTGTTCAGCAAAAAAACCTTCTGGGTATAATGGATATCTCTTTTTAACGATCTCGGTATTTCTTACCAGCAGTTCATTAACTCCCCCGACATCCCGAAGCGTTACTTCCCCCTTGTGGAATATAGGAAAACCTCCTAACATAAAATTAGGGGCATAATATTGGTAGGTAGAGTTAGGTACCTGTACTAACTTATAACCAGCATCCGTTGCCCTAAAACAGTAATCGACATCTTCTCCGAACCCTGGATTAAATATCTCATCTAATAATCCCAATTCTTCGAATAGTCTCCTCCTAACAGCAACACAGAAGAAGATGAGGAACTTTCTACCAGTACTTTCCCAGTCTATCATCATTGGTCCAGTAATACCGACCTTGGGATCCTCAAAAGGTTTTAATAGCATTTCTATCCAGTTGTTTATCCCCTGGTCCAAAAGCACTGTATCATTACTAAGTAGGATTATATATTCCCCCGTTGCCACCTTAATACCGTCATTTGTCCCTATGGTGAATCCGGTAGGCTTATCACTCCATACTAGCTTAAAGTGCTCACCTAGTGACTCTACGTAGGCCCTAGTGCCATCAGTACAGCCGTTGGCTGATACTATAACCTCTACATCTTTTAGGTCTGTAAACTTAATAATGCTCTCAATGCAGGGCTTAAGCAAATCCTCGCAATGATTATAACTAGGGATAACTATCGATATCTTCATTACTTTCCTTTATTTGCTATTGCTGAATAATAGTCTATGGCCAGCTTAAGGCCCATATCCAGAGGGACTTTGGGATCCCATCCTATTTTTCTAAGCTTTGTGGAATCTATATACTGTTTCTCAATCTCTTTGAAATGTTTTGATTTCTGGAATAATTTAATATCCTTAACCGGATCCTTCCCCATCAGCTCACATATATCAGTAATAAGATCTATCATTGAGCAATGCTCTGTCCCCCCGCAACAATAAACTTCACCACTCTTACCGTTTCTTGATGCAGTAACAAACGCGTTTGCTACATCAGTAATAAATACAAATTCTCTTATATAATCCGAGGCTCCCTCAAAAAGAAGTGCGGGTTCTCCCTGGGCAAGTCTCATAATGGTATTAGGTATGATCCTTGAAAGATTCGGATCACCAGGACCGTATACATTAGAAGAGGCTATAACTTTGGTAGGAACACCATAATTATGAAAATAGCTTAATGTGATCATCTGCTGACATGCCTTGGATGTCTCATAGGTATATAAAGGATTCAGTGGGGTCTTCTCTGTATACGGAATTGGAGCATGTCCGAAAGCTTTATCACTTGTTGACACTACTATGCTTTTTACGGTATCACCGGAGTTCCTACAGGCTTCAAGGAGAGACACGGTTCCCATAACATTAATGTCATAGGTTGTATAGGGATCGTTAGCGCAAGTCCTCACTATTGCTTGTGCGGCGCAATGAAAGACTTCCTCGATCTCATAATCCGCTATGACTCTTCTTACAAAATCATAATCCCTTATATCCCCCTTGACAAAGATATCCGGACTATGTATCTTATCCCTTCTCCTATTCTCATCTCTTTCGATACCAACTACTACATCTCCACCTGATTTCAGAAGTCCAGTTATTGCTCCACCAAGAAAACCCGTGTGACCAGTAACTAATGTGTTCTTCATTGATTAATCCCTTCCTCGTAATATATCATGACATTTCTTACATAAAGTTTTCCCGTTATTAATATTCCACAGTTCTGCACATGCTAAGGCAGCTTCAAGAGTTTTAATCCCATATTCCTTAAGTATAATATAAAACCTTTTTATATGATGTGCCTCTAGATAAACGGTTTTACCATTACCACCAGTTTCTCCACATTCTTGGCAAGTGAAGTTATCTTTAGTAAAAACATCAGATCTCCATTGCCTATATTCAAAAGAATGTCTTATCTGATCATTTAATGGAGTTATCCCACCCTTCCAGTTTGGATGGTTTTCCCCGCAATTATCAATCATCCATTCTTCTGTGTGTTTAAAACAACCTGTTTTTCCTTTATTCCAGGGAGCCATTCCCTTTTTGAATTCTGTGTGCAGAGAATTATGCTTACCCTCTCTAATTTTACTCCATAATGATTTAGTCTTCTGAGAAAATGATTTACCCTTATTCCACGATGGCACACCTTTCTTAAATTTTCCTTCTTTATCCTGCCATTTGCGTGTTCTCATTCTATCTCCTTATATTATCTGTTCTATTACGATGATTCATTATATCCATTAATTGGCTAACTACAGAGTCATCTAAATTATCTACAACCATTGGCTGGAGTTTTTCGAGATAATAATCAAACTTATTTCTATCTGTCAGTAGCTCCATTACCTTATTTTTTATTTCATCTTGCGTTGATTCATTAGTTATCGAACTCTTGTTATTAGTCATCTCTGCTGCTACACCCTTAACTTGAGGATGTGCAACAAACATACTATCTCTATATAATAGCGGTAAAATTCCGCTGAATAGGGATTCCTGAATAGATCCGGCAAACATCACCGGTATTGTAACCGAACACTTATGGAGTTCCCTAGTGTACTCAGGAAAGGACAGAGAAGGATGCATAGTTACCTTATCCAACTCCTTAAGTTTATCATACACCCCTAACTTCATTACACGTGGAAAGTTCTCTGGATTGAACTCATGACATGAAAATATGGATAAAGAAGATCCTGTTTCTTTACAGGCATCTACTGTGGCGAATAAGTGCCTAGCTGCAGATTCACTATAACCTAATGGTACATTAGAAGCAAATGCTTCCTTAGCTACCCAGCCGACCCTCTTGTTATCAAACTTGCTTTTGCCCATTCCTTTTCCGAACGGTTGGGCAAGAAGAAAACATCTATCTTTGAAATTTATAGGGAAGGGAATAGTCGGAAGGTCATCCCTGGTCCATCTGGCAACATAGTCATTGTCCTTGAAGAATCCATCCCTCATTACTTCACCCTTCCAGCCGATCACTCCCCAGACATATTTATCGGCATTGATATAGTGGGATTCTTCTTGTCTGGTAAGCCAGGAAGTAAATATAGCTACATCAAAATGGGCCTTACACAACTTTCTTTTCTCATATGCCTGTATCATCAACACATTGTCAGGGACTTGACAATCTCCCCAAGAACATAATTCCATATCAGGGGCCATAACAATCCTATGCCCATAATCCTTTAAACATCGGGCAAGACTAAGAGCCCATCTTCCCTCTCCCTTACTAGAAGAATCTAGTCCGTTTCTTACCTGCCCACATAAGCCTATAAACACGTCCATTAGTATTTCTCTTCTGGGTGTAACTTTTCAAAGTAGTATTTCCAGTATGCCCGAAGCTCATTCATTAATCTCTGCGGAGGTTCATCGGGAGTATCCTTGACCTTATACAGATAGTCCTTAATCTCCTTATTCATATTACCCTTAACCATTATAGCATTAAAATCGCTGAATACTTTAACATCTGGATATACCTTTAAAACTAAATTCCTAAGCTCATGCCACTCTGATGGTTTATATCCTTCAGTGGCGCCGGTTAACCAAACCCCCGCGATCCACCAGTTACGGCAAGCATTACGATAGCTGTCCTCGTCGGACTTAACATGGTAATATGTTTCTTGCCGGCGGATAGTCCTGCCATTCTTATACCCAACCAGACACTGGTGAAGATCTACCATATATCTCATTGTCGGCTGGTACAAATAAAAGATCTGCCTATAGTAGTCTACCGGACCATTGTCGCTTACTATGGTTCCCTTATTATCTACTTCTATTGGATGACATTTGAATTCAACACAGGAATAAGTTCTACCATTGTCAGAATTATTAATTATGTCTCTCAGGGATTTTAATAACTGTTCACTCGGGAGTTCATCATCATCACAGAGGAGAACCCACCCTTCACCTATATACTTTAGGTATTCATTATATTGATTAGCGAAGCTATCATCCCACTGTCTCTGTGTTACAAATATCTTTTCAGAATATCTCTCGAGCCACTCCTTACTGCCGTCAACACTGTAACCGTCAACCACCACAATCCTATCGACATAGTTCACCACCTTGGGTATATTACGTTTTAAATTCTCTATCCGGTTCTGTGTTACACAAACAAAAGTAATCTTATCTGACATAGATCTCCTATATTATAAATCAATCCACCAATCGAATATCCCCCCATGACACTCAAAACCTTTTTGGGTGAAGTATGGCTTACCGATCTTGGAAGAAAACTCCTCTACGGCCTGGCGCACGCCTGGACAAGAAGGGTTATCAAAATCATGCCCACTCAATACCCCACCTTTCTTTATCTTATTATACCATATATTTATATCTTTTTCAACATATTTATAATCATGATTTGCATCTATGTAAACAAAGTCTAACTCTTTATCCCTAAACATCTTACATGCGTTCTCGGAAGTATCCCTTATAAACTGGACATTTGGCCTATTCTGGAATATTCCACTTATCCATATATATATCTCAGTCCAGTCTTCTCTTGACCGGCCGCCAAATTCATCGTAGGGATCAATCATATAATACATCCGAGGTTTAAGATTTCGCAAGCAATATTCCGCTGTTTCCCCAAGATAGATACCTATCTCTGCCCCACAAATATCACTCCCAAGTTTCTCCTGGATGTGTAGATAAGCTGGGCGCATAATGAAGCCCTTAGTATTAATGTCTCTAAGATATAATGATTTATCTATCATAGGTTAAAATCCTTGATTACTTGATCTCTCCATTTAGAATGACCATATTTTTCTCCAAACTTCCAGTCTATGGGTTTATCCCTTGGGTATAACTTCTCCAGCTGATCGCTCAAGAAAACACCGTTATACCATTGTGGGTACATTTTTTCTCTCTGGTTTGCATCGTTGACTCCTCGCCAGATATCTTCCCTTCTTCTGTGGCGCAATGAATCATACGTTCCCTTGTCCAGACCAAACATAATCGGGGGATTATTGTCGTGATCAGTAAACCTTGCAGCACTAACATATTCCGGGTTAGGTTCACCACTATTACCTTTACCGTCGAGAGATGGTAACCACATCTCATTAAATATTGTTCCTTCTACCATAACGGAGAAATATCCTTTTCCAAAAACACTGCCAACAAAACCCGTATCGGAAGCCGTAGTCTGTACATTCTCGTCCCAGTTTCCAACTTCTTCGTACACGCTTCTTCGAATACCTATATGTAGAGTTGTTCCGGATCCTCTGGTTAGGGCCACCTTGCTCCCCCCTGGCGAAATATAAACACCGGGTCCATCTGCAATTCTGGGAGTTACATTTACTACCCCAACATAGGGAAGGTCCAGGGCTGCTTTCATATTCTTAAGAAAGCTAGAAGTCATATAGGTATCAGTATTAAACTCCAGTAAGTATTCTGAGCTGGAGGCGTCCTTGCATCGGTTCATTGCTTTAGCAAGCCCCACATTCCCGCCAAGGTTGAAGATCATTGTGCTTACTCTATCCTTGAGGGAATCAAATAAAATCTTCTGGCTTTCCCTGGAACTGCCATCATCGTGCAGAACAATCTCTACTGGCATATCAGCGTAATTATGGATACTATCTACACACTTAATTGCGTACCGTGGCCTTCCCAATTCGGGAAGCAATATAGAGAAATAAGGAGGGAAGAAGTGGTCTATACTAAGCTTTTTATTTAACTCCGCTCTATCTGCTATCAATTATCCTCCTTTATAATATATCCTATTCCGTATCCAGAATTATCATGTAAAGGGGAAAAGAAGTCCCTCTTGGGTCCTTTAAAATCATCCCACCATCCACCGCATTTTCTATCACCTGTACCACCTTCTTGCTTCATATTAAGATCATGCACGCCTATAATTCCACCAGTTCTCACTAACGGAGAATACATTTTATAGTCTAGATCACATCCACCGTAGGTGTGGTCTCCGTCGATGAATAATACGTCTATAGGTTTACCACCTAACTCGCTAACAAGCCTATCCCTTGTGGACTTAAGATGGCTATCCCCATCAATAAGCCTTACGGAGCACTCCGCAGAATTAAGGTCCCAACCAAACTTTTTCCAAATACACCAATCCATGTCTATTCCAACAACTAAACCATCACTACTTGTAATTAGAGTACTAAGTATTTTAAGAGTTCCTCCAGCATAAACTCCTATCTCAACAATAACCTTGGGATTAATTCTCCTGCAGGTTTCCCAAAACCAAGTTATTTCTTTATAATCTTGACTAGAATTATATCTACATTTTAAATCCAATATAACTTCTTCTTGAGTCATTACCCCTCCCCCGCTATGCATGCAATACTACAGGTTTCCTATTAGCATCATATTCCACATCCTTATTACTAAGTCCGGATATATTTTCTTCCGGATGCAGAAACATAAAGTAAGACACAAACCAAGACCGGGCCTCGGGATTCTCATCTTCTTTATGTTCAATAAACCATTGTTTGAACGAGGAATATATATTTCCTTTTTGCATATATTCCAAAAATTGATAAAAGTATACAAATCCAGCGTCAGAGGCCATCTTCTTAAAGACTAGCCAGTTTGGATCATCATTCCTATTATTGGCAACAGCACAGGTGGTCCAGTAGTTCCTACATGCTCTAATAAACTGGTCTGCCCAAGGCTTAATGTGGTAATACTGATATTCAGTTTTCATACATCTATCTTTTGCCCCAGGGCGGTAAAGAGCAACGTGGGTATGCCCGGTATATTTCATCCCGGGGGTAGATTTAAAGTATAGTCTATTATAATAGTTGGATAATGAATCATAGATACCACCCTCAAGATCTGTCTGTATATCGTGCGCTCTAAAAGCAACACCATCGCACCCGTGGTCCTCTGCTTCCTTAGCCAAATATCTTAGCTTAAAGAGGGCTGGTGTCTCAAGTAATTCATCACAGTCCAGAACCAGCGCCCACCCACCATTAACAAGATCAAGATATTTATTGCGCTGCTCTGGGGGGTTATCTTTCCAGGGATGAACATAGCACTCAACCTTAAGATCCTTACACTCCTGAGAATTGAAGAACTCTACCGAACCATCGGTAGAGCCCCCATCTATAATTATTGTCCTGTCTACATGAGGGCAGTGATTTCTTACCCAGATCCTGCTCTCGTCCAGCCTATTGAATGAGACCATACAGAGGGTTACTTTGATATTAGGTTGTGCCCCCATTTATACCTTTCTAGATAAAATATACTCTTTTATCTTTCCGGCCATATACAAAAGATCATCGTTGTTTAGCCCTTGCCAGACACCAATAAACAATGAATCTCTCATCAGTTTATCTGCCACGGGATAGTCTTTCTCATATTGTTTAAATGGTGTATGTCTAGTTATGTTACCAGCAAAGAAAGGCCTTGTCCTTATGTTATTGGCTTCGAGGTATTCACTAAACTCATTCCTATTCATTCTGGTATCTTTGAATGTTAATATCAATCCAAACCAGCTGGGCTTAGCGTGATTCACTATCTTGATATCAATGAAATGATTTTGTACTGGCTTAAGAGCCTTCTTGAGGAAGTTATAGTTTTCTATCCTTCTCTTAGAAAAACCATCTAATTTCTTAAGCTGTTCTCTCCCGAAGGCCGCATTAGCTTCCGGTAATTTCATATTAAACCCAAGAGTTTGATAAGTGTAATGCTTGTAATACTTTACTCCACCAATCTCTCCGGAGTATTTTGTCTTATTGTCTCCAAGGTATTGATCATCCCAATTATGGATCTTACCCCAATCTCTAAGTGATCTTAGCTCTAGCGCCAGGTCCTTGTCGTTAGTTGTTATCATCCCACCACCGCCAAGAGCAGTAATCTGATGGGCTGGATAGAAAGAGAAAGTTCCCAGCTTACCAAAACTTCCTACGTACTTAGTACCGATTTTTGATCCAACTGCTTCGCAGCAGTCTTCTATAATAGCTACCCCAAGTTTATCAGCTTTAGCCATAATTCTGTTCATATCCACAGGACTCCCCATCGTATGCGCAAAAATAGCAGCCTTAACATTTGGGAGCTGATCAATAACCATATCTACATTTATGTTATGCGTGTTAATATCATAATCTACCAGCACTGGTTCAAGACCGCAATGAAGTATTGGCGCAAGAGTTGCGGGAAAGCCACAGGAGCTAGATAGAACCTTACTTCCTTTTGGAAGATTAAGGGCCTTTAAAGATAAGAGATTCGCGCTACTCCCAGAGTTTACACATATCGCATATTTAGTTCCAATAAACTTAGCAAACTCCTTCTCAAATTCTTCATTCTCATTTCCACTGGCGAGCCAGTAACCGCTCATAATCCTATTTACTGCAGCAATCTCTTCTTTACCAAAGTCTACTTTAGCAAAATCTAACATTCTCATATTTCTAATCTCCCTTTCATAAAGTTATTATACAAATCCTCTTATCTTAGCTGGAACACCAAAAGCTATTACATTTGGAGGGATGTTCTCTTTTACAAAACTGAAGGCTCCCACTACCGAGTTCTCCCCCACGGTTACTCCAGGCATTACAACGGAATGGGTCCCTATCTTGCAGTTCTTCTTTAATACTACCGGACCATGAGTATTATCTATTGTTGAATTCGAATAGATAGAACAATGTGAACCAATCTGGACATAGTCCTCAATTGTAACCCCATAACTGGCATTGATATACGTAAACTGTCCAATGTCTATCTTAGTTCCTAACTTAAAATTCTTCTTATATTGGATTATCCAGTTATATTTATTGGGACGGTTTTCTGTAAGTGGAGGTTTCTCCCAGTGCTTAAATCTTTCTTCCATAGAACTCCTTCACTTTATCCACTACGTACTGTCTCTCTTCTCCCGTAATCTGATCATAACACGGAAGATTAAGACACGTGTTGGATAATTTCTCTGACATATCTACCTTATGTATTATCCCCTCAAAGTTTGTGTATTCATGAACGGCGGGATAAAAATAAGTCTTCATACCTATTCCACTATCTTCCATAAACTTCTTTAATCTATTTCTAACCTTCTTATCGCTCACCCAGAAACCAAAATCCTTACGCGATGTATTACACCTGGGATCTATCTTCTGGAATCTTATTGGAAGGCCTTCCAGATTCTCCATATAGAATTTAGCCAAACTGTTTCTTTTATCCCGGAAGTCATTTAACATTTTCATTCCGTGAATTGCGAGTATAGAATTGATCTCTCCTATTTTTGCATTAAGACCTTTCTGTACACAATCTAAATTACCAAACACATTGCCATGGATCCTCCCCATCTCTACCAACCTTCCTAGATGGTCATTATTCGTAGCAACAATTCCCCCCTCACCACAGGCCAATGGTTTTGTGACTGCTATACTGAATGCCACGGCTGATCCCAAATCGCCTATCGGATGTTTATCATATTCCGTTGACATTCCATGGGCCGCATCATAAATTAATCTGACTCCGTGCTTTCTGCATATATCCCCAATTTGCTCAACATAAGTACAATTACCCCAGAGAGTAACGGGGATAACACACTTGCTATCAGGATGTTTTGTGAGACAATCATCTAACGCCTCCGGATCTAAATAACCACTTTCGTCTACATCTGTCAACACTATCCTTAAGTTATTCCACTCAGCAGCCTGAGAAGTTGCTCTAAATGTATATGATGGCATTATGACTTTTGAACCGGCGGGCAGATCACAGAGCAGTAGGATTAAAGCATTAGAACAGTTATTAACTGCAAGAGCATACTTAGTATTGAAATGGACTCGCATCATTTCTTCCAACCTGAGGGTGTACTTTCCTGGGTATAGTATTCCCTGACGGTACGTATCTTCAATATCATCACTAACTACATCCCAATCGGGCATCCCTGGCTTAAAAAATTTAATTTCCATATTTCATCTTCCTCCCATACTATATATTATAACACAAAATGTACTATTTTTCAACCCGGAGTTTCATTGTTATAGGATGGGTTCCTATGAATGTTCCAAGGTTTTTTAAGTCGATATGATCAATAGCGGTATTCTTTATTTCCTTACCCTCATAAAAGCTATGCATCCTATTCTGTTTCTTCAAGTAAGCTGCATCACTTCTAATGTGTCCGTAATGAAACACGCTTATATTAAGATGCACCAAATCCTCTTGTTTCAAGGGAATACCATATCTATCTACATGAGCATCTATATCCATTCCCGAGTTACTATGATGTATCCCCAGTCCATTCCTAACCATATACACTTTATTAGTATAGAGGTCCTTCCAGGATTTACTGCCATTCAAGATGTGTTTATAGTCACCGTAGAAATGGAGAGTATTGAACTTTACCCCGACAACATGATCGGATACGGAGTATGGTATTTTCTTTATCTTATCATAATCCAACTCATGGAAGACTTCATCTGCGTCCATTAATACACACCAATCTTTAGTGCATCTACCTATGGCCATTGATTTTGCTATCTTATACATTGCCCACCCTATATTGGGTAGCCAGTCTATCTCATATATTTTAATCCGCGGATCATTAATAGACTTTATGGCTTCAACAGTCCCATCGTTACTATGGCTGTCAACCACTATTACTTCGTCCGCAAAACCAAGAGCAGATTTTATTCCCTCTACGACACAGTATTCCTGATCTATGGCATTATAGGTTGTTGTATAGACGGAGATAGTACTCATCTTATTATAAATTTCTCCTCACTAAGCATTGGATATTTATCTTCAAAATTCTTCTTTGTTTGTGCCCCGGGTTCACCCATCTCGTGCTTATACTTAAGTTCATATAAAAGGTATCCCTTATTTCTATCTATATGTCTCTGTAGTCCCTTAGAATGTATTATATAATTACCCTCTTCCTCGGGCAGCTTCTTACACTTTTTATACCCAACCACCTCTCCGTGGACGGGCCTTATCCTCCTGCAATACGACCTATAAAGCCGTTCCTGATAATCGGTAGGTCCGGAACCCTGCAGCATCCCATCAATAAAGTTCTTCCGAGGGAATGCCCAACAATCAACTTCCTCTTGATCAATCATATTATTAAGATTCTCTAGGACCGGTTTCTCTAATCTCTCATCGCAATCCATCAGGAGAATCCAATCTGTCTCAGCCATCTCTACAGCCCTATTTGCCTGGTTAGAATAGTGGCCATCAAACTTTCTTATCCGGATCCTATCAGCAATCGGGGTAGCCAGCTCAACTGTCCTATCAGAACTGCCCCCATCTATAACAACAATACTCTTAACATATGGCTTGTAGTATTCCAGGAAGTCTTTAATATATTTCTCCTCATTTAGTATTACCGAACACAGAGTAATACCGTGATATTCATCGTAGCTTCTGATTGGTATTATTATGTCAAAAGCTTCTGTGGTAAAAAGACCGTTCTTCATCTATTTCCCCTTGGCTTTAAGTTCAGAGTCTATTTCTAATAACCTTTTATATATTTTACCAGCTGTGGTATCCCAGGTGAATTTGGCTCCTATGTCAGCAACAGCCTTACGAGCCAACACGTCTGCTTTTTCCTTATTGTCATATACCCACCGCATCTGTTTTGAAAGCTCCACCTCATCAATATCGAACCATCCCTGGCCTGCATATTGAGGTTGGTATCTAAGGAACATCGGATCAGCTATTGGAACTACCTTACCATCAACCAACACAGAGTTAGTCTCATCCATAAACTCCCTATTTCCGCCCCATTTAGGGCCTATTGTGGGGACTCCACAAGCCATAGCCTCAAGGAAAGGGAGTCCGAAACCCTCTCCTCTGGTAGGAAGAACAAAACAATCAAAAGACTTGAAGAAATGAGGCATAGTCTGTTCGTCCATAGTATCAAACCAAAACAGGATCCTTGGAAAATCTTTTCTCCCAGAGTAACCATCCTTGATCTGCTGTATTTCTGATCTGACATATTCAGCAGTTTTCTCCAATGGGAATCTCCAGAAAGTACGTATAGTCAGCGTTACATCCTCCCCACTAAAAAAAGAGTTGTAATATGCCCTAATAAGCGCTACTGGATTCTTTCGCTCTGTCCAATCAAATACAGATCCAAAATTAAACTTACCCCTATTATAGTCCAGCGGTTTGATCTCTGGATTATATCTATCAACATTAATCCCGTGGGGGATTACGGTGATTACTTTATCTCTTAGTCCAGCGCGGATATAAGCCGCCTTATTATGCTCGGATGGAACCCATACTTCATCCATAGCCTTTAAGGGAAGAAGCCAGGGCATCGGTAGGCCATCAGTTTCAAACGGAGTATAACAAATGTGATATCTAGCCCTGGGATCTATAAAGAAATTCTCCGGAGTGAGATGATGGAGAAAAATGAAACTATTCTCGGGAATTGGATTTCTCTCTAGACTATGAAGGATATCCCCATCCTCCCTAAGGTCAGGAGAAGCTCCCGCCCAAAATTTCTTGGTCCTTAACCTTATATTAAGTCCTTTAATCTTCGCTAGCTTTAGTAAGTGGTTCCTGGCCACTGTCCCATATCCAGAAAGATCAAACGGACAGCTGTGGTATAATAAATTTATTTCTTCCATTACATTCCCTCCAGGTTATATTTTGCATCCGCAGGAGCAACATTATCAGGAACCTGTCCATCAGGGAATAATACCTCATCTATTAATTTCTCCCACTGCGCACATGTTCCCTTCCAGTCCATCGTCTTAGCTATTTCTCTCCCAGCAAGACCACACTTGGTCCTGAGTTCCGGATCATCAATCATCCCCAGAAGGCATGTTACATATAAATCAATATCTATGATTGCCCTTCTTATGTTAGTCATTGGTTCAGACTCTAAAACAACCGGGGGTACTAATAACCCACCCCTACCCACCCACTCAGTATGAGCAGAATAGTCTGTTACAACCACTGGTATCCCGGCAGACATAGCTTCTAAAATTGGCAGTCCAAAGCCCTCTCCCCTTGTGGGAAGGGTAAATATATCAAACGCATTATACACTCCATTGAGAGTGTACTCGGACACTCCGGAGCCTATTTTAAGCTTTGGATTTACAAGAACCTTGCCAACTAAATTGTAATCCTTTTGTAAGTCAAGCAGATCCCAACCGCAATCAACAATAGCTGAATGAAGATATAGCCTTACATCGTCTCGCGGTTCACCTTTCTTCACATCTGTGCAACCACAGTGACGGCATATATTTACTGGATATAGTTCTTTTCTTACGAGATTAAAAGGGTAAACTGTAACCTTATTACACTTTTTACACCGTACATACATACCATTGAGTATATAGAAGTATGCTTCAAATAACTTATCAAAGGCCTTCCTTGGCTGGTTTCTAGCCACAACCCCAAGTACCTTTGTTTTATCATCTGTTATCCCCAGCATGCTTTTCCTTGCCTCTAGACGTTCCTCTTTTGATACCGGTTTAAAAACCTCGGAATCAACACCGTGATATATATACTTAAGGTTCGCTTTTGGAGCGCGCTGCTTAATTACTTCCATGCCATATTTCCCATAAGCAACTGCCACGTCCATATCCTCAACAGTGGCTCCCCATTTAGATGGAGACGGATGCCCGTCGATGGGGAAATAAGCAACCCATTTAAATGTTTTCCTACTGGGAACAGTAGCCACATGGTCTACCATCCACATATCACCGAGAGTCCAAACCATATCAGGTTTAAACTTTTCAATATACATAGGAAGAGATTTGTGAGCATACTTATCTTCCTGAGTAGTTCGACCCTGGTTATCCTTCTCTGTTAAGAGAATGGGGTATGTAACTTCTTCATTTGTTTCCTGATGAAACCAACCAATGCAACGTATATCGTACTTTCCGGTTCTATTTAAGTAAGTCCATATTTCTCTTCCGACCCCAGCAAAGCCAGTATGGAGCTTAGGAGAGTCCGTCATTACAAGTATTCTCTTGCGTTCCATTATTTATGCTTTCCTTTCTTCGCTAGTTTACTAAGTCTTTCTTTAATAAGGGCATCAATATCATCCTCTGATTTATCTTTCTTTATGACGGTCCCATCATCCATAAGTACCGCTACTACTTTTCCGTGTTTATCCATTATATCCAACATTTTATTTACCTCCTTGTTTCACTTCTCCTGCTTTATCCGGAACCTGATTAGGATCCAACTTAACAGTCATACCATTCTTTAAAACAAAACAAATGTATTTGCCCTCAGTCCGAGTGCTAACTACATTGTCAGAAGTTATTAAATCTTTTGCTCCTAGCATTTACCTACCTCCCCATTAATACTCTTTTCATTTAAACAAAACAACTTATAAGGACAATCTCCACAGCTTATATTATTTGGAGATGGGTAGAAGACACCGTTCTTTATACCATTGCATATATTCCTTATAGCTTTTTCCGCCCTCAGGAAATCATTCCCGGTCCTGATCGTCGGAGTATCCTCTGAACAGCTTATATTCTGAAGTGTAATCTTATCCTCTTGAGTCTTAAAGTTTGATCTAAAAGCATAAGAGGCTACGCTCATTCCCAAGTCGTTCTTGACCATGAAGGTATCCGGATAATTCTTCGACATGGAAAACATAGTGATACAGGTTTCACTCTTATGAGTCCTATCATTCAGTATCTTAATTAAATCAATATCCCCAGTAACGTGAAGATGTTCCTTTCCCTCGAAGATAGCCTCGTATTGGAAATTAACAGCAATCGGGGTTATTGGCTCATCAGAGAACCTTTTGAAGAACGTGTTCATAAGTATTGCCGCTTCATTTGATTTCTTCTTTAACTCTTCCTCTGAAAATAAGTCGAGCATCTCCCTGCTAAACCAAAGTTCTTCCCATCTCTTCATCATTAGTTCAAACGACTTCTTTTTCTTATCCAGTAAAGAGAAATAGTAGAAATAAAGGGCCAGTTTGAAATAATCTTTGAAGTAAGAATTTATTGATTTATCAAAAGGTATCTCATCTAAATTCTTAAGTTTGTAATACAGGGGACACTTAATATAGTCCTTAATCTCTTTGATGCTGATTCTCACGTATTCCCTCCCTTAAAATGCATCTACTGAACCCTTCACGAAAGGATTCTCCCCTTCATCGGGGTATCTCTTGTCCATGACCTGTTTCAATAATTGCTCATATTCCTTCTTCCACGATCCAACTTCCTCGCTTGTACATTCGTAAAACTTAGAATACTCAGGAGAGAACTTGTAATACCAGGCACCCTTAAACTCTGATATTTTGTTCTTCTGTATATCTATTTCAAGAACCGGTTTCTTAACCAGCTCTTCTCCGACGGAATCCATCCAGAAAACTTTAGCATCATGTCTCCTGGCATGCACATCGCTATATACCATCCCTATCAGATTATTATCATATTCCATCTGCTTGCTCTCACTGATATCCTGTAATGAAGGATGTTGGCTACTAGCTCCGATGAACTTCCTTAGCTCCATTGTGCATATGGCAGTAATATGAAGTTTGTTCTTCATAGCGTGTATTCTCGCAGATGCGTGTTTAAACCTGATACGTTCTTCCTTATTTCTTTCGTCCCCGAGTTTATGGAAGTTATCCAGGAAGAAAGCTATCTCTTTATTCGGATAATTCTCTTTTGCCCAACGGATCCAACCCTCTGCAAAATCCAAGGTATTTCCGTGGCTATTATCCTTTATGGAGAATTTGTCACTATCAACCAACAGACGTATTGCTCTCCATCCGTTCTCTAATTTTACTCTATCCTCGTCGGTAGTAATATTTTGAAGAGGATGAGATACTTGATTTATCCTAAGGCCAGATTCTAATGCCACTAACCTAGCAATAGCCTGTTGCCTGGAATCGTCAATAGACATAAACAACACCATTATGTTGTCATTGTTCTTTGCTAACCTGAGGGCTAAATCGAACATAAAACCTGTCTTGCCAACATTAGCATCCCCGGCAAAAGTTATCATAGCATCCTCTTTGGGAATACCAGATATGCTGGCATCCAAAGTTTCAAACCCGGTCTTCCATCCTTGTAACCCGGGCTTTCTTTCCTCAAAAGTCTTCTTGATCTGGTCTATGAAGCTGATTACTTCTGTTGAGGAGTTAACCTCTTCTTGAGCCTCTGAATTGACTTGTCTAATCTCTTCAGCTGTAACTTCGAGAAGAGTAGCAGCATCACCTTTTTGATATTTAAGATCATCGATCAGTTGCCTTATCTTAGTTTGTACAACGCCGTCCTTCTGTGCTTCTTCGGCGTTAATCATCTTATCTACTTGCTTTAAAACTGTCCGTAAACGGACCCCAGTTTTTTCAGATAACTCTTTCGCCATCATCTCCCTATGTACTTCATTGGGATCGGTAATGATTAGCGGTATCATTTTATCGCATACTTCTTCCGGCTTTGTATCATAATTAAACCTCTCCAGTCTCCATTGAAACGGAGTAAGAAGAGGTATTTTTTTAAATTCCTCAGGACCATATCTTTCCAGGAAGTCATCCGGATCGCACTCTTCCGGTTTATTTGAAAGTTTCAGGATCCTAACCCTTATTGTTTCATCCCCACCAAAGTATTGGTCAAGTAAGCTTTCTGTCCTATTTTGTCCCGCAGCATCACCATCAAGCGCAATGATTATATCGGTTATCCCGAGCTCTTTAATGAGGCTTATATGGTCCCTAGTAAGGGCAGTTCCCCCTATAGCGCAGACATTCTTAAATCCGTGCTTAAAAGCCGTAATATAGTCAGGATAGCCCTCAAATATGTAGAGAGGGGGTTGATGGTGCCTTCCCACATTTAAACCGTACAGAACCACTCCCTTGTTGTAAATAGGGCACTTTGCAGAGGTATTGATGAACTTTGCCTTCTTTGAGTCCTTTGAATGGGACATATCCCTTGCGGAGAAGCCCACAACCCGGCCTCTTTCGTCCCTTACAGTGAATATTAGCATGCCCTCATTAAAGATATACCGGTTTAAATCAACCTCATCCACAAAGGATCTCTCATACCCGCGGATCTCCATCTTGGACAAAAACTCTTCATAGCTCTTTACCGCACCCACCTGTAGTTCCCTACACAAGGTCACGGGCCAGTTTCTCTTCTGGATATAATCCAGAGGTTGCCACTCAGATATGATATTTGCAGCATCTGAATAGGCTTCAAATACTCTCCTTATATACAATTCTTCGGGAGTAAGTTCTACGGTTGAGAATTCGACCCCATACTTCTCTGCTATATATGCAACATTATCTGTAATAAATTCCTGCCCCCTCATTGGTTTACCCTCTAAGAGATTGGCAGCATTTAGAATGTTTCCTTTTGCCCCGCATGAAAAACAGTAGAATACTTCTTCATTGGTATCTTTAACAAACCCACAGGAAGGATGCTTGTCTGGATGTGCCGGATTAATACATCTGAACCAACCCTTGTCATCAATTTCAACATTCCTGTCTGTTAGATATCTACGTAGAAAGGGCCTTACCTTTGCTATGAGATTATCTAAGTTCTCTATCTTATTACTGTTCAGCATTTATCTCCTTACTTTTTAGTGCTTCTTTCTCTTGCTCGCCAGCCTTAATTATTGTTAACTTTAGATCTACCGCAACATAAGGACTCTCTCCAAAGAGAGCATCCTGTAAAAACTTATTATACTTCTCAAGTGCCTTTGATAATTTCTTCTCTGGTATATCCAAAGTAGAAGCTTCCGTACTAGCGAAGTATTCCCTCTCACACCTCAACCAGCTGTCTTCCGCCATTAGTTCTCCTGAATTGGTATTATTGGTTTCGCATCATTCTCTACTATTTTACCACAGAAATTACAGACTTTCACATTGCTACCAAAATGTCCCGGAGCCCACATATACTGCATCCATCCGGAAACATCCTTGTGTTCACATCCGGTCTGGAGATCTTCAATCTCCGCCTGATGACGCTTCCTCATCTCATCAATATTTTCTTTCATGTTTCCTTTCTCTTACAAATTTGGTGGAGCTGGGGAGGATCGAACCTCCCGTCCTTATATACTTGAAACTTATCGAATTACGACCATGTGGGGATGACTAGGCTCGTCCGCTATTTCCCTGTACTAATCAACCCTCCACCACTAGACTAATGCCGGCTCTAGAACCGTATTACGGGTACTACATTGTACTGGTTTATGTTGCCACGCACCAGTAACGAGCGTCGCTCCGATAGGAGCAATAGAGTTTCCGAAATGATCAGAGACCATTCTTTCAACTCTTGCAAAAGCAGTTGGCTTCGCATTTATTATTTGGTTCGATTTTTAACGAGGCCCAGAACCATCCTCGAGTCGCGCATCGTCTCTCGATATACAAGTCGATACCTTTCAGCCCCTGGGGTAAGCGATTCCCTCACTCACTATTTACATTATAGCATAAGAAATAAAAAAGTTCAAGTGGAATTTAGAACATTAATTATTTGAATAAATGCCCGTTCTATGGTATACTGTATTTAGATGAAGAATAACTTATACTATACAAAAGGAGAGGTGAATGCAAATTTTACAGGTAGTTGACAAATATTTGGAGAATCCATATGAAATTCATGTGGATGTCGGCAAGGGTTATCATTACCCATCTAGTGCATCATGCGTAATTAAGAATGAGTATAACGAAGAAGTCGTCGTCGGTAAATGCCTGCGTGACGCTTACTGGAAATCTAAGAGCGTAAAACCTTCCAACCCCATGACAGCAAGGGGGGCAAGGATCTGTGCGTATGGAAAAGCAATTGAAAGATTTGAAATAGAACAATATAAACAGATTGGTATATGGCGAGGGAACAATGTAAAATTTATTGATCCTAGATATGCAATATCCGGAGAATCCGACTGTATTATCTTCGACAAGGATATTAAAGGATTAAGGGGTGTAGAAGTTAAATCCGGGTATGATTATAAATTTAGGTCTGAAGTACTTGGTACTCCCACTAAACCGGGAAAACCCAAATATGAGCATGTGCTTCAAACGATGTTTTATATTGACTATTTTAAAATACCCTTCAATATAGTGTATATCGATCGAGGAAATGCTGCCAGGGGAGAATACGAAATAACTCTTAACACTGACGGAACCCCTAATATAAACGGCCAGAAGCTTAATAATGGATTATCTATCCCGAGATGTGTATCTAGGTTTAAACAGCTCGATGAACATCTTAGTGATGGTACAATACCCAGAAGAGACTTTCAGTTAAAATATTCAAAAGAAAAACTTGATATCCTTAACAATACCAGGCGTTTAAGAAAAATACAGAAAGAGGAATTTGAGAAGAACAGGGACCTGGATCTGGGAGATTGGCAGTGTAGTTACTGTGATTACAAGGATTATTGCTGGAGCAAGGAAGGTAAAAATGAATAAAATATCATCCCTTATTAAGTCAATATGGACAGAGTTAGATTCTGTAATAGAGCTATTTGCCTACCTTGCTATAGCTTATGGGATCATGAGATTATTTAATTTAACCTATATACAGTCTATCTCTATTGTGTTTATCTATTTTGTGCTTAATCTACTCAGGTTACTTGTGGAGGCATTGAGAAACAAATACCGGTAGTACCCAACGTATCACTACCAAAGAAATAGGGGACATCACGTAAATGTGGTGCCCCCTATTTTTTATTGGCCTACCTGTTACAACTTGCCTATTGCATCTTTGATCATCCCTACCTGTGCCTTAAGCTTGTTTACCGCGATCTCTAAAGTAGTGACATTGAATGCAGTATCATCAAGAATCCTTAACCACAGGTTATCCCAATCCGTTAGTGTACTCTGGGTAACATAGTGGACAAGATCGGTAGATAGGCTAGCTTCCGCTGCCGTATTATAACTGATCATATAGTCTACGTAGTCTCCACTTGCCAAGGCCCCGGTTGGACTAATAGGAGGAAGAGGCATCTTATCTACTCCTTAATTCTATGATTAAATTATTTATTGTTAAGGTTAAACTTTCAACATCCGCAGTTAATATATTTAGTCTCCCGGCCAGAGAATTCAACTGGCTCTGCAGGGCAACTTGAATAGTATTAACATTAGACATCTGAGCTAGCTTTGCCATATCACCCTGAATACTAGCGAGCTTATTATATATCTGTGTCAATTGTGCCTGATAGTCTAGGTTAGCCATTTTTCCTTTCCTATGTAGTAGTTGTGTAAGTAATAGATATTGACTTGAATAACGGGCTCTTGGTATCTCCGTCGCCCTGAGTCAATTCTACCATTACCCAAAGAGTGTTAAGTCCAAATACACTTAAGTCCAGCGGAGCAGTCTTGGTGATAGAAGCATTGCTTGAATTCCAGATCGGTAAATTATTATTAAACTCAGACTCTGAAGTATAGATATTAACCTTATAAGTAATGTTGTCGTAGGCCGGATCGGTCCTTAGAGATGTTATAAGATTGATTAACCCAGTCTCATATTCAGGGAGCTTAAATCTGAACCCAATCTTCCCCGATGCCCTATACTCCACCTTCTCTATCCCCAACTCTTTAGCCCCATACACGAATGTTTTATAGTCATCTTCCATCTTACTGCTTCTCTGCCTCAGATATAGCTTTATCTTAGTAGGCTGTATATTATTAAAAGAGTACATTATGGATCTAGTATTGTTTTCCCCATCCGCCGGAAACGAAGGAAGCACGAGATCCTGTGACACTAAGGTATCATATGTAATCACCTGAACATCTTCCACTCCCTCCGGATATGGTTTGATGTGTAGTTTATTTACATAAGGGTTACTCATAGATGGCAATGTCACCACAAGAAGGCACCTTGAACTGGTCTTTGTCGAGTCCCTGTTATACCTAACCTTTCTTTCCCAAACTGTTTCATCCTGGCCATCAAATGCCCTATTTGGACTAGTCTCCTCTAACTTTACACTCCCAGTCTCATCTATAGGAGTAACCTCTACCTTTAAGTCGGGAGCTACAATAGATCTACCATCGGTAATATTTATAGTATAGACCTTGGAAAAACTATTATTAACCGGTAGGGTCACAACCCCAAACTCATCATTAACAACGCACTTATCTACTTCTACTATATTGGTAGGATATACTACCTGGTTCGGCATATAGAAATCTTCGTAGAATATCTTGTAGTTAGATGCAGATTGTTCATAGGAGGTTATTAGACCGCTCACAGCGTATACACGAGAACTAATGGCCTCTACCTCATGCCTTATTCTAGATTCAAGATCATTAACATCAACAACAATGTTAGAAGCTTCAGAAAATATAGTATTCAAATCATAGAGTATATCCTCTAGATTCTTATTCATATCCTCTGAAGATGTGTTCCCCCTCCACTCAGGGAGTACGGGTGAAAAGATAGGTATCAATGCCATTTTACGTTCTCCTTATTCTAGAATTTGCACTGGGTCTGCCTGAGCATAAATTCTATTTTCTATTTTAGATTCCATATCGTAAACTGCCATCTTGAGATCATATAAGCTATATAGACTACCAGATGGCAATAAATATCCAGAAGCAAGGACATCTATGCTGTCCTTAATTCCCTCTATCTCATTGAATATAGTACTTAGATCGGTAGCAACCTCAGAGAATGACTCCCTGGCTTTCTTCGATTCAGTAGGCCCATAGTAACGATGGTTCACCTTAGATGTAGTAACTATTTTATTAAAGGGGCTTATGTAAGACATCTTCACCTCTCTATTGTGTTATTGTGAGCGCCTAATTTATTAATTTGCAACTTTAGTTCATTGATTTCCCGCTGCTGTTCCTGTACTGCCCTAACTAGAACCGCAGTTAATTGCCCGTAGCTTAATCCCAATTCCCCTTCCGAACCACTGACTATTTCAGGGATTATCTTCCGCATATCCTGAGCAATGAAACCAACTTGTTTTTTATTACTTTCGTCCTGTTTGTGTACATAATAAACTGGCCTTAACTTTTCTATTTCCTTTATTCCGTACTTAAAATCATAGTCTATATCTTTCTTATATGCTAAGTCAGATCCAGCTATCCAGTCCCCGGTCCCATCGCAATAAGCTCCTCCGTTTAAATGAATTAAATGGGATGGAGATGTGAGAGTTAACCCAACATAACCGCTTGGATCAACGAGTATCCTAGATTTACCCTGAACCTGATCGTATATTTCAAACACACTAGTACCTGAAGCTATTCCTCTACCTATCCGAGTTTTGATGCCAGCAGTTCCAGACCCTGCTCCGGTATTTTTAAAGTCAATACTAGCTCCAGCATCCCAATCTCCCTCTAATGTAATAACTGGGAATCCATTGTGGAAACGCGCTATATAATCAGTCCCACCCTCTACGTCTAACGTAACCGAGGGGACAGCAGTCCCAACTCCAAGTCTTTGTGATGTATCTATAGTCATGGCTATATGATCGCCATTGGTCCCAAATTGTAAAGCATTCTGGGAACGCAAGCATATGGAACTGGCGAGCTCACCTGTAAATACCGTATCCCCACCAGAACCCAAATGGCCAAAACCAAAATATCCCCTCTTGGTAATACCATCAGTTCCCCCGGTAAAGGTCATATAGGCGCCTATATCATCAGCACTTTGCCACCGATTAATATCAAAATGACCCAGGGTTAATCTCGCATAACCCGATTCACAGGCTATAATCTGATTAAATGGGGCCCCACCACCACTAAAACTATCGGAGTCACAGAATATTGAGTTATTAAGTGTCTCATCCAGATACCAAAGTGTTATGGTCGTAGGAGTGGCGTCATATAACCCATTGCCGAAGAAATAATTGTATTTAGCATACTTCAGTTTTATCCCATAGTTATAATGCCCCAGCTCAATTGCATTCCCTGTGATGAAGTTTCTACTATTATATTCTCCCGCATCACCCAGCATCTCAAGAGCACAATCTCCCCCACAACCAAGTGCCCAGAAGTTCTTACTTATAGTTATTCCGTTGACATACTTATTCAGTAATATCTTTCTCAGGTTATTAAAGTAATTATTTTCTATGGTTGTTACATATCCCTGGAAGGGAGCGTCATTGTCTAGATCTCCAAGGTGAGCTATATTGTTCCCTCCAAGAATAATAATATCTTGTGCCAATGTCGCATCAACAGCTTCAGTTTTGCCTATAAAAGAACAATCATGTATCTTTAAGGTGGTATTGGTAGTAAAAACAAAAGGAAGGGTGCCATCTGTAGTATCCTTAAGCTGCAAGTTGGATATCTCCAATAGACCTTTTCCTTTTGTAACTATCTTAGCGATACTACCCGCATATCTTAGATCTATAGCCGAAGGAGCTGTTGGAGCGGTGAAACTAGAACCATTTAACCAAGTTGAATCTCCTCCTCCACCCATCCCGACTAAACGTATTGTGGGTTGCTGAGGGTAGACTCCATTGATGCTTAATTGCTTTCCATCATTCGCAAGAGCTATCTGGCTATCAACTCTATAGGTCCCCTTGGGGAACAGTACAGTTCCACCGCCAGAGTTATACGCGGCAGTAATAGCCGCCAATACTGCGGTTGAATCATCAGTGGTCCCATTCCCGAGTGCTCCGTAGGCCCTCACATCAAAACTGGGAGACTTGGAAACAACATCAGATACCGTAAGTACACCACTGCAGCTTATTTTTGCAACAGATGATATTGGATTTCCAGAGTAGAAATTATAAGACACGGGGACAGAAGTACTAGTTGGGTTTCCATCAACATCGATGCCTATATATCCACCTAATCTCTCTACTGAGTTGGTTTGCCCGGCCCAACTTAAATAACCTAAGGTATCTCCGTTTTGAATATCATTGGTAGACCTAGATTTATACCACTGGATCCCTTGGGAATACTGGTCGTTGGTAGAGACTGATATATTAAGAGAAGCATTGGATAAATCAACAGATCCAGTAAAGATTGGATTCAATGTTGGAGCGGCCCCTAAATCAGCATAGGAAAGATTTGCCCCATTAACTTTATAATGAGATCCAGGGGTAATATTTACATCCCCATTAACATCAATTATTCCACTGCTGCTTATTTTCATTATCTGGGTAATTGGTGTCCCAGAGTAGAAAGTAAAAGATGTTGGAATTGAACTTGCTGTCGGAGTACCATCTATATCAATACTGAGATATCCACCTATCCGAGATATAGCGCTAGTCTGACCCGCAAAAGACAAATAGCCCAGATTGTCTCCTAATACCGTGTCTCCGGTACCACGAGACTTATACCATTGGATCCCCCTACTCCACTCATCATTACTCGTAACTGTTAAATTAAGACTTTCGTTAGTTATGGCAACAGCACCATTTACCTCTAGTTTAACCCCGGGTACTGTGGTACCAATACCAACCCTCTGGGCTGTATCAATAGTCATAGCTATAAAGTCACCATTGGTTCCAAAATGCATCGGTCCATAAGACTTTAGGGCTATAGAATCTACTAACTCTCCTGTAAATATGGTGTCTGCTCCGCTACCGGTATGACCAAAACCAACCATCCCCCTGGGAGTATTACCTATTGATCCACCAAGGAAATTTATTTTACCACCAATATCATTGGTAGTCTGTATTTTTTTGCACCACCAATCGGTAAAAGCTGTAATACTACCGGTTGCGGTAATACTATTAGGAACCTCTAATCCATCATCAGCATCTCTTCCCCCGAAAATATAATTACCCTCACAAGTAACAATTGTATCATTCTGATGAATAATCCAATTATTTGTAGAATTAGTTATATTCCAGAATGCTCCGGTTACACCCGGAGTAACATCTCCTATCCAATTACCAATGAAGAACCCATCATTATGATAGTTTAATTTAACTCCATTAGTATAATAGAGCATCTCAATTGTGTTACCACAACAATAAGTCCCACCATTTGTTCCCGCGGTATTTACACCATCAGCTTCAATGGCTGCTAAACCACCACATCCGAGAGTCCACCAGCAGTGTACTATCTGTACGGCATTTGCGTAACACTTTAAATAAACACCCCTCTGGATTCTGGAGAAATAAACATTATTTATAACAGTTATATATCCCTGAAATGGGGCATCATCATATAGATCACCTAAATGTGTAATATTAAATCCACCACATATAATAGCATCCTGGGTAGGTTGGACTAAAGAATTTGCCTCTGTCTTTCCTATAATTGAACAATCATGTATATTTAACTGAGAATTAGTTGTTTGTATAAATGGAGTAGTACCATCTGTACTGTCTATTAACTGCAAGTTAGCTATCTCGACAAGACCCTTTCCGTGGGTCATTAATTTAGCTTCATAAGGACCACCAACATATCTTAGATCCAAAACAGAAGGAGCTTGCGGAAGTGGGTAAACGTGACCATCCAACCAGGTAGAGTCACCACCCCCCCCAACACCAATAAACCGGAATGTTGGCTGTTGAGGATAAATACCATCTATATGGAATTGTTTCCCATCGTTTGGAAGGCGTATCTGACTATCTATTCTATATGTTCCCTTCGGGAATAAAATGGTTCCGCCACCAGTATTATAGCACGCCGTAATAGCTGCCAACACTGCAGTTGAGTCATCGGTAGCCCCATTGCCCAGAGCCCCAAAAGCCCTTACGTCAAACCATGGGGAAGTAGTAATAATCCCCGAAGCACTGATTGTTGCACTTAAGTTTAAATTCCCCGTAAGATAATTATCAGTAATAGAACCATTGCCTAGGGTAACGGTATTACTTCCGTGTCCAACCGCGGCATACCCAATAACTATCTCATTCGTATCCCCATCAGCTTTGGCCATAGTGCTCATGCCAAGATATACTGAATTCTCTGAGGTTACATTGGGATTTACGAACCCAGATATATATCTACCGGAGTTCACTCCTATTGCCGTATTTCTATTTCCTATAGTAATATTCGATAAAGAATAATAGCCAATAGCAGTATTATCGCTTCCGGTCGTATCCCAGTAGAGAGAAGCTACCCCAAGAGCAGAACAGGTATTAGCTGTTGAGCTCGTGATAAGCGCATTCATCCCTATAGCAGTATTAGAAAAACCAGTGGTATTGTCGTGTAAAGCCGCTACTCCGACAGCGGTATTGGAATACCCCTCGGTATTTAAATAAAGAGACTCTTCTCCACAGGCTGTATTATAACTTCCGCTCGTGTTTAACCAAAGCGAGCAATACCCCGCGGCCGTATTGAAAAACCCCGTAGTATTAGAATATAAAGAATTAGTTCCTAAGGCACTATTGGCATATCCCTCAGTGTTGGATAAAAGAGAGTTTTGTCCAAAAGCAGAATTATCATATCCGATAGTATTGAACCTAAGAGCCGACACTCCAAACGCTGAGCTTCCATATCCTGCGGTATTACTAAAGAGAGACCCTACGCCAAAAGCTGAATTATAGCTTCCGCTAACATTGCCCCAGAATGATTGATACCCTAAGGCAGAGTTATCAATCCCTGTTCCAACCGAGTTTCCGGCTCCACCAAAATAATAATTATTTAGCGCGGTTTGAGCAAATCCGAAAGTTAGATCATTGTATTTATATAATCCACCATTAACAACATTAAGACTATTAGTGGTTGTTGTCCCATTAACCTGCAAGGCAGTACTCGGTACCATAGTACCAATTCCTAATTTATCAGTAAGGACTGTAGGATAAATTGATCCAGTCGAAGGGAATCGCGTAAATGGTGACAGGGGATGCTCCTGAAAAGTTCCCCAACCATTGGCATCTGAGGTCAGTACATAACCAGAGGGTACTGGACCACCTATTTTAATATGATCAAAATAACCAGAGGCAAAGACACCAGAGGCATATATGTCGGAGGATAGGTGCCACCGCTGTATGCTTTTTTCCTTGAGATCACCATTTCCCTTAAGAAAGGAAACTGAAAAATTATCTATTTTACTCGCAGGCATATTCTAATATCCCAATTTTTTATGCTTCATTAAGTATAATCTAACGCGATCAATTATATCGGTTGATTCCTCAACAAACCCCAGACAGACATTACACGCATGGCACAGGAGCCCACGCACTATTCCCGTTTCATGGTCATGATCTACGGACAATCTTTTAATATTACCAGTCCTGTAGTCTGTAACAGATTCTGGTCTCTTACATATTGCACAACATCCACCCTGGTCAACAAAGATTTTATTATAATCGTCTATAGTTATCCCATACATTACACGCAAGTCTCTCGATACTCTTCCGGACCTTACCCTATCCTTATTCTTAGCAACATACGCTGCGTGGGTAGCAGTAGCTCTAGCCCTATTTTTCCTATGCCACTCTTTCATATATTTGGGATTATCGGACATCTTAGTAACCCAACTTCACGGTATACGACCTAAGAGTCGCCGTAGACGTAGGTGAAGAGTTATCTTCCCGAGTGAAAACCGCCTTAAGATATATTTTATTTGTTGCTGTAGTTATAAACTTATATGAGAGAACATACGTCTCCGCACCGTGAGCGCACAACATATCATCATTAGAATTCGACCACCTTGAGGTCTGCGGTCTATAGTTTACTATTATCTCCTTGTTACCATCACCATCATAATCAACTATAGCATATTTAAGATGGTCCGTAATCAGAGTGTTATACTTCAATTCAAACCAGCTAGTCTCTTGAAGTTTCTCGGCATAGGCAAATTGAGCATACACAAGTTGGTATAAATATTTGTTCCCATTCACGGAATAGAATCTATCATTGGCTGACTCGGGCTCTGCGGTTGTAGTAATCTTATGCCAACCGGCTGTCAACCTTACTCTGTCCATAGAAGATATATCCAAATCAATCCCATTGGTAGTAACAATAGTATACTGTCCAGCATCAAGTTCTGCCTGGTTGAACCTAACATGGTTTATATCTATTCCATCCGAATTTAATATATAAACCTGGGTAGTATATACCGTTGGTTCCGAAATTTCATTATCATACTGATAGTCTATATATACAGTATTAGATGGAGCCAGGGGATCGGAGGATATATTTCCACCAGTTTGCCTAGTAATAACCTTTGTAGAATAATTTACAGTATAGTCTCCCGGTGTAGTAGCCCAGTAGCTAGGGTTCTGCCCGGCATCACTCTTCACCCTGACTGATCCCCTTATTAGGCCTTCACCGTCAACTGGAGTGAAATTTGGATAAGTAAGGGTAATAGTAGAGCTATTCCCAAAAACATACTTCTCGTCATAAATAGCCCTTCTCTGTACGGTATATGTCGGTGTTACCTGCCAGTTATCTTTTCCTCGGTAGAGGGTAACAGTGTTCTTAACCGGCTCATATGGAAACTGGTATATCTTATAGAAGTTTATCCCATAATAGTTTTCCAGTGGGGTACCATAAGTTACAGAATCCCACTCTATCTCCGGTACATTATTAAAGAATGCTATATGCTTAAAATCAACAACCTGTTGTTCAGTTGGCGCAGGATCATTAACGGGACTTATTACTGCCCAATTATATAAAGTTGGGTCATCCGTGGATGGATCACCTAAAGATAGATAATAATTTATTTTATTACCCAGCTGAACATCTTGATCAACAACCAGAGATGCCTTATCAATGGTAAGTGATTCTCCCCCAGGGTCAGATATAGTATAGGCTGTAGAATATAAAACAGAGGAAGTGTCATATCCCATTTTAAATATCTCGATATGTTTAAAACCTATTACATACCTATATGCTGGGTTCCCATCCAGAGTAGTCTGCTCATCTTCTATCAGCTTTTGTACTGAGAATTTAAGATATCTCACCCTTGTCTCATCAAAGTTCCATACAGCTATCTTTCCGTTGGAAACTTCCTTGGCCTGGACTCCATAACCCAAAGGAAGGGTAACAAAGTTTATATTATCTAGAGAATATAGTGGTGTTACATACATAACCTTAGAGGACTGTCCTTTTATCTCAATTCTGGTAATATATAATCCATCGGGGTCATTGGGAGAAATATCAATAATAAAAGAAACTACAAGCTCACCTGGCGTATTAGTAATTATTTCCTGGGTCCATGAAACACTAACATCAGAAAAAGCATAGCCAAATTTACTTTGAGGGAATAAGGTATTTGATAGTATACTAGCAGTATATTTCGCTTCTGCTAGTATGGGCCAATTAACTTTGTCAAAATAATGAGACATATCTATCTTGGCAATACCACTCTGGCTCTCTCTTAACGTAACTATCCCAGCATCGGTGTTAATCTCACAGCTCGTATGCTCAATATCTATTTTTGATCTATCTATAAAGCTATCATGTACAGAGTATACATATCCCTCGGTATCCGAAGCCGTAAGAACAAGGTCTGTTAGTTGATCTTCAAGGCTGCTAATTTTGTGTAACAGTTTACGCCTCTCTGTATCGTAATAATCAAAATCTTTTAGCACCACAGTAAACTGATCAACCAGTTCTTCGTAGAGATTATTGAGATCATCATATAACTGTGAGAGATTATCATTATAGACATCTACGTCAAAAACCTTCCTGTATGATAATTTATTGTTTCTGAAGAATGGGTATCCCACACTATGAGTAGCGTAGAATTCTCCTAATTTAGAAGTAACATACTCAACCGTGGGTATAAAACCATCTTTCATGCCATCCTCTACAATAGTATTAAGGGCTTTTGTAACCTGACGCGAAGATATACTCATTTTACAATCCTCCTAAGGGGTAGATCTGAAGAGCGTACTTGGCTAGAACTGGAGTATAGCTCTCAGCATCAGAAATATCTGTAGGTCTAGACAGGGCAGCCTTAAACCTAATTGAATATACCGCGTCTCCTACGTCAATATAGGCCAGTGGATTCTTCCTCTCCGCACTTGGAACATCAGAATTAACATTGATTATTTCTGGTACAGAATTTGTTCCATCCTCAGATACAGTCGTTCTATGACTAGTGGGCGAGATCCGGTTCCACGATGTCCCATTATCTATAGATATATAATATTTTATCCAATCATTCTCAGTATTTATTCTCGATGGATCTTCATAGAAGACCTTGGGAATAGTCTCATCCACCTGAAGGGCTACCTTAGAAATTGGTTTAGGACTAAGGAATGGTTTGGATACAATTTCACTCGCTTCTGAAAATTTATAAGAATATATATTGATATCTCTAATCCCTATAGCAAACCTAGATCTATCATTCTTAATTGCTGTCCAGCTCCTGGATATTCTGGCCGGGCTAACAGATGTCTCGGTCTTTTTAGTAGAGGAGAAGAATGACAACCCCAAAGCAACGAGAAATAGAGCTCCACCGGTAGCAATATTTAATGGGCTAACAAGTGCTGCCCCAAGAGCTGCGGTACCAGCTGCCGCTGTCCACCCAGCTGCAGTTAAGAGGTTATTGCTGGTTTCTCCAGTAGTTACACTCCCAGGCTCGAGAGACATTGCATCAAAACCAAGAAGATGGCCTGTAAGGTATGGCATTTCTACTGTCTTCCTTACAGTGTAACTATCAGTAGAAGTTTTCTTGCTCAATCCCCAAAACTTAGTTGTAGTAGTATTAGTAGTGACTGTTTGTTCTATCTCCACCATCAGAACTTCATAATCCTTCAGATAGGATCTGGTCTGCCTAAGATCAAATTTAATAACCCTGGTTGTCCTGGGCGCGAAACACCATACCCCCTGGCCTCCATACTTAAACTGATCGGGCGATAGGGTGTCTTTTATCTCAGATGAATTAAGTTCGCTATTGGCCTGGCTAGTTAAGGTAGTCTCATATTCGTGGTCATCGAATCCGTCTAATTCTGAGAAAACCTTTCCATCAGCAGAAGTTTGTATAGATAGAACTTCCAGATATAGATCCTGTCCGAAATTGTTTGGATTAAGACTAATCCAGTTTATACTTTCATTTTGCGCCAGATGGACAATAAAACTACACCCAAGATATGTTGACGATGAAGTCTCTGTAACCGGAATATAATTTTCAATTAAACTCCCGCGCTGATCGGTTGTTACAGTCCCCCCTGTAGTGCTAACATTAACAGAATTAACCTCATTAGCAACTAACTCATTGAACTCAGCCACACTAATCTGCTTACCGGTATATTTATCCTTATATCCAACTATTGGATTGGTATTTAGCTCTACCTCCCAGAATGTATCCGCATTATTATCAAACATGGAAAGTCTTTTAGGCATATTCTCTTCTTCACTCGCACCATGTTCATATAGTCTTGTTCCATCAGAGGAATAGGTAACATGCCAAGTTCCTCCCTCCGGCCTGGGTTCATTCTTTATACCAAAATAAAGTCCCTCATAACCCCCATACTCCCCTGTCGGATCCCACTCTGGGATAGATTCCTTAATACCCGTTACTGTCGTTACTAGACTACTCCTATCTATATTGCCAGTCCTCTTGAGAGTTATGACCCCTTGGCTCGAAACCAATTCAGCGGAATCAACTCCCGGAGTTATCTTACTAAAATCTATCTTAGAATTATCTACAAAATCATCGACTGCATAGATTGATTGAGTCTTAGACCCAGAAGAATAGAACGAATAATCTACAGTATCTGAAGAAAGCTTGATAACTTTGTTAAGCAGCATCTGCCTATCCATCTCGCTATAGTTAAAATCTTTCACTAATACAGATGATAACGAATCTGTCTCTGTATATGCCACGTGAATATCGTTTACAAGCTCTGTCATTGTATCATTATACCCAGATGACCTGGCTGGTGATTCTTTCTTAATCAACCTTTTCTTAAGTGTTGGTTTCCCGAGGTTGGAAAAGAAATCCTTAAAAGCCTTAAATAGGGCAGAGAATAGAGAATTCTCTGTTTGCATATCCTTGGAGGTATCAACATCCTTTCTCTTCTGCTCTATAATAGCCAGAAGATTATTGGCTTTCTCTATATTCATCTTGGTATCATTTAATCTTAAATATTCATTTGACATTTATATTGTCCTCAGCTTTAGAGTAAAGTCATTCAGGATGGGGGTAACAGATACATTCCCTCTATTATTATTTCTAAGAAGGGACCTAAATTGTATAAAATCATTTAAGTATTGATATTTTGCCTTTACCTCTTTACTCGCCAGTGGAGTATTGAAGTACAAAGATTTTCCGCTATGTATATACTCATAATATGGATAGGTTACCTCATCATATGCGGTTAATGCAGGCCTAACATTAGAATAATAATCAGTTTGATTAATTGAATCAAAACCATCCACAGTAACTTTTAAAACATCATAATATTCTCCAGCTGCTATCCCATGAGATGTACCGGCGGTTATATTCAACCACCTACCATCTTCTTCCGCAAAATCAGGAGATGATTTTCCGGCCTTAGTAGTATCATTAATAATAGAATAATCTATGTATGGAAAATGCTCTAATTCTACCTTGTACTGTCTGGATCCTACTCCGGAATATTGTTCAGTAGAATCAAGCAAGACATCACTAGAGAAATTAACAATTACCCCACTCGGGATAACATCTGTAGTCCCTATTGGCAAATATGTTACAGTATAAGCCGATGTTGCCATATACCATCCGGAAGATACTACGATAGACCCATCCGTAGGGTCAAATACATAATCTGAAGACGGGATTATATTATCATTTCTATATAGGCTATCTACATACCCGCTACAGGGAAATCTTATATGGCCAGTTTGGGTATTGGAATCCACATCCAGTCTTTCTTTATATATATATCCCCCCGATGGGAGGATATTCTTCCATTCACCAGACCTTGTAGCTACCTGATATTCTATACTCGTACCAGATGGGACAACTTCGGATACATCCAGCCGGGCCTCTAATACCGCCCCATTAGGAGTGTACATCGGGCTAATATATTCCCCACTCTCCATATACCATATCTTCCTGATATCTATATTATATGCCCCATATGCATACTCATATTTTCTAACCTCCACTAGTTCATCCGTTGCGTCTGACTTCTTTCCATATAGATCAAGTTTTAGTGGATCAACAACATTGGATGACCCAGTCTTGGTCATCTCAGCTGTTGCAGCATCGAAATAAGTCTCAGATAGGGATTGTGTTTGGTCGTAGTTATCCATTTTACCGATAGCTTTTACCCTATCTTCATAACTCTGGGTAGCATCAACATAAGCTTTCCATCCAGTAATATAGTCAATCATATCTTGGGTGGCCTGTATCGGGGCAGTAGTTTCCGTAGTAATAGAGTATTCTCTATCAACAATTTGCTGCCATAGCTGCGCATTATTAATTATTCTCTTTGGTATCTTATAGGTATTAATACTGGGATTTCTTTGGTTAATTACTATCTTTATTTGTTTAATTATAACTTCACTAAAATTAAACTCCATAATAGAGGTAGATTCTGTGGGGGCAACATTTAAATCTATCCAGGGCCCACCTACGGTCTGGCTATAGAATATCTTCATAATACTCAGAGGATAATTGGTGAACGGGTTATACCTTATGTTGTTTATTAAGTCGGGCCTAAAGAGTGTTATTACTATTTCACATATTGCACCAAACTGACTTTCTCCTGCATACGTCTGTCTTATCGGTTCATCAGTAAGGATAACCTCTCCCCAGAATGTTTCAGAATCACCATCTATAGCTAATTCTTTCCTATGGGATTCATCCTCTATTGTTCCCTTTATCCCACCACCGTAATGATATATATCTATATCCGCCATCGCCAGACCGCTTATACTAAGAGCAGAATGATCTAACCCTATTGGAAGCTTAACAGCATTAGTCTCAGAATCTATCTGGGCAGCAAATATCCTGTCAGTAGATAGGTTATCCGATTTATAGAATGAGTTAAACTTTACGTCGGTTATCCCACTCTTGTTCTCTTTTATAACCTTATGAACTACTATATCGTTTTCTATCTTAGATAAGGCAACCTTAATATCCCTAAGTACAGAATCATTCAATAACCTATGAACCTTGAGGGTTTTATTAATATTATTATTCTGTTTAAAAAGCGCCCCCAGATCAACATAGGCCTCATCCATGGTATTATTATAGTCCTTAGAAACTATTTTACCATATTTAGTAGCCTTCCTTAACTGGATCAGCGGATTACCAAGCGGTTTCTCTAACTGGGCAATCAAAGTCTGAAGCTGAGTCTTTAGATCTGCATCATCGGGAGTTTGATCAGTAGAATCATACCGGCTCTTAAGGACAGCCAGCAGCCTATCCTGTTGGGTCTTAGGTATTAGATTATAATAAGATTCAAGATAACTTTGCCTCATCTATGATCCTCGCATTTTTAAACATACTCTATGATTGGGAAAGATCCTAAAGCCATATGTTTCGTAACTTTTTGTTTAACCTCGTCCTCACCAAATGATCCACCATTTGACTTAAGTACTCTCTTGGGAACCCTAACCACAAGCACTCCGTTAGAGGGGACAGCTTGACCATCGAAATATCCTATATCCCAGAAGAACTCCGATTCTGGTTGTATTAGCTTAACTTTTTCTATTTCCTGAATTCCTATTTTACTCAATCCCCCTCCCCTAGTCCTAACATCCGTAACATCCAGATCGCTGACCTTACAATGGGGGCCCAGAGATACTGACCCTAACCTAAAATCAAATACTCCAGAAGGAACACCCGTGAAGTTATGGTACAACACTTCATTACTTATAACGGTAGGTTCTCCATATCCGCCCGGACCATCATCGATAATCGAATAAGGCCTTATGAATATATGTGCTATACTACCCGAAGCATAAAGATCATAATTGTGAGAAGGGGTAGGATTTAGATCTAAATCGAAATAAGGATATGGAGGAGTTGTTGGATATATCCCCCCACTTCCAACAAACCCGGTATAATCACAGAACTCTTCCTCATACATATACGTAGATATTATGTCGTCCTTATGAGTTAATAATTGGGCTAATTTTACGGTGCCATTATATATGTCCCAATCAAGAACTCCTGTCGGGGGAACCATAACATCGTTTACAAACACCGCAAGGTATCCGGTAGGAGCAAACCCCGGGTCAATAGTATTATTCAACACGGAACTTGGGTCTATAAATAGTGGAGTTCTCTGTAACTGTATAGTCTGTTGGTCTAGGAGCTCTACTCTTTCATTAGCTGATTGTTTATATGGAGGACCCCAAGTTAAATCCCACATCTGGTACGCATATTCAGGTATGGCATACTCAAAAAGTATACTGCCTGAGTATCCAGAAGGGACAACTTCTCCCACGGAATTCATTCTCCTTCTGAATCTACCATTTCTAACCCTGACATACCAATCATCAGTAGATATTACATGTTCTGGCTTCTTAAGATATATAGCGCTATAAGAATTCGGCATTAAATAATAGAATGATCTCTTTGCCGTGAAGTATGCTTCATCACCTGTTTTGAAATAACCGTCCCCATTAACCTCTAAAACCATACCATATATTCCGGTTATTGTTATTCCTCTCGTAAAATTGTGTGGAGACACGCTCCATGAATCGGTCGTGGCACTTTGAAGATATGTATCTGTATTAGCACCATACCTGTCTGAGCTTCTTTTTACAGTGAATGTACTTGGGCCAGTTGCCTTAAGTGTGTATTTTACTATTACTCCTGGAGCATATTCAGCAACATTATTTGTTACATCGGTCCTTATTATAACCGGTCCGTTTTCAAGAGACGTACCTATGCTGTTAACTAATGGAGTAAGTGTTGGAACGGGGGGAACTATTGCGGAATACATCCCATTGCTATCTGGACCCCATAATGAATATTCGTAACAACTAGTAAAAGGGTTACCTAGTTTCAATAGTGGTTCAGCATTAAGGTTCTCAGTCCATCCAGGGTTAACCTGTGTACCGTCAACCAGACACCTATTATATTTAACTTTATATTGAGTATATGTATTATTGTAGAAATCCGTTAATACATCAACTCTATAAACATTGGCCGCTATTCTTTCTATGGTTACTGTATAATTAACATCCTTCAGGATATTCCCATTCTGGTCGGTGATATATACCTGCTTACCAGGATTCTCTCCATAAGTAAAATGGTAGAATCTACAGCGATGCCTATAGAATAATGGAGTTTCGGTAATATCATTTGTACTAGTAGTAGTGACATTGGTTATAAGGAAATCGGTTACGGTTAGGGCTGGCATATGTCCGCCATTATCCACATATGAATGTATAATGCTCCTATCTGAACTGGCAACATTTTCTTCCCATTTATGGGAAAAATCCATCAATGATATATTCTTCTCCGGGTCAATATCGGGGATATCAACAACCGCAAGACCAAAACCAGATGGATCTACATATTTTCCTACTCTAAAGGTTAATGACATCTGTTATCTCCATTTACGGGGCATAATATGCATAACCACTATTATTTAATTTCAGGCTGCTTCCGTGAGCCACATTATTGTCTACCTTAGTCATATCTAAACTACTGTTCGTAATCTTGATGGCGGGTATACTATAATCTACTATTTTGTCTCCAGTTATAGTATTAGCAATTATCTGGGAGACAGAAATATAACCATCCAATAAACTAAATGGAATTTGTACTCCGTATGTCCCATTGTGGGTATGAGCATTAATGGCATCTTTAAAAGCATTCATTTTAGCTGACGCCAATCTCTCATAAACCGCGAAGGGTACTGTATAAATCGACATATTAATTCCTCCTAAGTTAAGTAATCTAGTGTATCCAAAAGAGAGAGATCTAAGGTAAATGGGTCTGCGCTCATATAGAACTGTGCAGCCCTTACCGTATCATTTATACCAGAAGCATCAAGATAATAGGCTTTTATTTGAGAAATACCAGCTTTCCTATCATTCGTAATATAACGAATGTGTGCTTCGCCTCTCGTACTGGTTGTTTCCACTATCTCGATTGCCTGTCCGCTAGCGTCCAGAGTTAATATTGTACCATCATGCGGACTTATATATCCCAGTTCTGACCAATATCCAATTGCTCCTAACGCTGACTCCAAACTCTCTATTTGGAATACCACACTTTTGTCGGGAACCCTATCAAAATCAGAATCATAAAGGGTAGCTGTCACCTGATATCCTTGATATCCATCTGCTCTAACTGAATTCTGAGACGCCGAGAGATACATTGATGCGGGTTCGGTAGTCTGGGAGAAACGTACAAACCCACCAGCAACCTCTGCTCTTATGGGGTTATAATCTATACTATCCATGGTATAGTACCCACTAGGCCCAGACTCGTACTCTATAAAAACATTCTCCGGGAGTACTCCGTTGAATACTAATTTCCCACTAGAATCAGGATGTAAAGCAAATTCTCGAGCAGTACGATCATACTGACCATTATCAAGTAAATGAAAGAAACCAAAACCAACTTTATTATATTTACCTAATCCACTGGTCTGACCCCATGGCTGGGTTGGTGTAGTGGTTTCATATCCAGATGCTGTAACAATAACCGGAGCATTCTGCTTAACAGCATTAAGTAGAGTATAAAAAGACACTCCGCTGGGAGCCATTTCCCACGCCTTCTGGGAGTATAGATAATATTCATTATATTTAAAACCTGAAGGATCTACAAGATTAAGGGTTGTCATTTATGCTCCTATAACTCCAGATGGATATGCTGAGTAGAAATAACCGGTATGTATTGGAAGATACCAAGAAAATCCAGATATCGTTGGATTCCACACTTCTACCGGATCACCCACCCAAAGATCGTCACTATCACCTATGCCTCCGCATTGCCATTTATCGTATATTCCACTTGCCTTAGGATCCCATATATGAGGGAGAAAATCATACCCATTGGTCTTTTCGTCTACCCCATCCCAATAACTCTCATCACAAATTATGTTTCCAAAGAATATGGGATTATGATCATACACTTCATTAGCGTAATCCACAAGTTTGGTCCCTATGGCATGTCCTTCAGAATTAAGTAAATTACTTGGGTAACTTGGGTCCATAAGGTCACTTAGCTTCTCTATTGTAATGTCTGTCGCAGAGAGGCCTAGTTCTCTCGATATTCCATACTTCAATCCAAGATATGTTGAGTTAGCCGGATTAGTATAGACATCTAATAGTCTGGATTTATAAGCATAATTTCTTTCCCCCTGTATTCTGGGAAGACCCAACATTAATCCGAATTCATCGAAACAGTTCCATATATTATAAATCTCTGGAGTAGATACTATTAAGTAAATGGTAGCAGAAACTGGTAAGCTAGTGGCTGCCTCGGTGTGTATGGTTAGGGCAGATATGACCTCAATATAGTTAACCCCACTCGTGAGTGCCATATTGAAACTCCACGTAGCTCCACTTACATGGTTAGGATATGTAGCCTGTGACCATGGTCCTCCATTATTCCTAATAAATATAAATAATCCAGATCCTTTTGTCCCAGTAATAACCTGCCAGAAACCATCAGCCGGAGATGTAACCGGATTAATCGTTGGGGGATATGCTCCGAATAGGAACAGCACGAACATAAGACTATCAGACCAGTCCGAATATGTCCAACCATCTGTTGACCTTATCCGCGCATAGTATGTTCCCTCTTTCCCGAGAGTAAATTCAGGGGCAAGAGTATATTTTAGGTTATTACTTTGAAACTCGCTGGGATTTTTATCTATTGTTGCAAAGCTAGGGTCATTGAAGCTGATCTGTATCTCATATAATAGTACATCACCATCCCCATAAGGTACTTCCCAAGAGAATGTTGGGTTTGTCCAGCTGAATGTTGGAGTACCATCAACTATATCCGGACCACCATCGACCATAAGATTCTCTGGTTTTGGCGGGGGATAGTTTAGACCATACTCCCATCCGGAATTATATTTATGTATTCCGTATTTAGAGGTGGATACACTTAGGTATAACGGGTATGTTCTAGCCATTTACTTCTCTCCGTTTATTAGAATAGGCTTCCCTGTAGTCTTATATACTTTTATGTCGTCAGCCAGTTTCACTGTATTTTTTTTATACCATGTATTATACTTCTCTAATAGATATTCCATATCGAACACGGTGAACTTATCCCACGCATAGGGGAATAAAAGTGGATGTTTCTTATCCGGAGATATCGTTTTGTCCTCATATCCGGTTCCGTCTAATGGAGTGAACGGGAGAAGGGCAGGGTTGACCCCAAGGTCAAGACACCGAGAGATGGATTCAATTGCATTCTCTTTTGTTTGCCCAGGATAGCCTATCATTATATAGCTTGTTATGTTCTTGAAATACTTCTTAGCTATCGTAATAGCATTGTTCCAGGCTCCAACAGACTTTTTTCCTCCCCAGAAAGAAAGCTCGCTATCATCACAGTTATCTAGAGGGAGAATCATCTCCCCAAATCCTATTTTAGCACACTTTGACATTATTTCATCGGTGACGGATGATGGCTCAAGCCCACCGTATGAACTTACCGACAATCCGTAGTCTTTTGATATTATCTTATCAAATATATCCGACAGATGGCCGCCCCAGTGGCTCAATAAATCACTATCCATGAACCTCAGTTTCTTATAGCCAGAGGCCACTACATAATCGATAAATTTTATTACCCCATCAGTATCCTTAAGAACCACTTTATCTCCCTCGAGTGTTCTCACGAAACAGAAAAAACAATTATTCTTACATCCAAGTGAAGTAGTAACTCCTATCCTTCTGGGCCTATACGGAATAAGCGACAGATCTGTGTCCAATAGTTCGCATCCATCATCGTAGAATTTATTAAAACCACCAGGTATTTTAAATATCTTAGAATATTTTCCGGAGATCATCACCTCTCCCTTAAAACCACTGTTATGTATAATTTCTGATACCTCGACTATCCCCAATTCAGAATAATAAGAAGATGAACTTGACACATCAGACTTAGAACCCATATCGCATATAATTATCTTGTCAAAGTTTTCGGAGGCCAACTCATTTGCTAGAACTGATTTTGGTAAACCCGATCTAATAATCGGTTTAACTAATTTCTCTGACTGGAAGTTACCACATTCCTTCCATACCCCGGTATCACTAATCAATAAGTCATTATCGTATTTCATGTCTCCGTTGATACTTGATACTCTGGTGTTCATCGCCAATTCAGGAGCCATATCTATAATCTTGACCTTATCTCCAGATAGTCTATATTTAGTGGCAAGATTATACATATACATAGCATATTGATATGTATTGTGGAAGTTATAAAAAGTATACACTGGCGGATTAATAAATAGAATATTCATCTTTTCTCCTGTTAGTCAAAAGCCCAACATTGTGAACAACAATTCTCTTGGCAGGTACATGTGCACGTACAAGTACACTGGCACTGACACTCACACTCACAGCATAGAGTGTGTACGTGACTGTGCAGTGTTTCACAGGCAGACCTAAGTTCATCCATATGTGGTTTGCGGATAAGAGTACTGGTAGCTGTTATTCCCCCCGAAGGAAAACTAACATCTATAGGGAGTGTTGTAGTGGAAAATCCCTTGGCAGAATGTCCATGGTTATTGATTGCAGTAAGTGCAGATCGTAATTCGGTGATATGGGAAGGTTTGATTGTAGTAGTAGAAGTTATGGTTTCACCCCAAGCAACAGAAATACTAGGGTTGCCTGTAGTTATAACACCATCCACAATGTGGTAGTGGTTATTTTCTCCCTCGAGAAAAGCCCTAATTTCATCTATGTGCCTCTTTTTAACGGTAGTAACATTGGCAGATATAACCGTGTCAGTCCATGCGTTTGAAGGATTAGGTATTGATAGACTGGTTGTCCAGGTGGTCATGTTTAACCTCTCTATTATCTTTTGATACTACACTGATCCGTCTTAGGGATTTCATTAATACCAAAATACTGCTCAATATTAAAGAGCTTAGATTTTATGATCTTATTTTCTCTAATCAGTTCAACCAGACATCTGGAAACAAGTTCCTCAAAATCATCGCATATTTCCGTTCCATCGCCCAAGTTAACTACTATCTTTTTATTGTCTTCCATAAATATAATCTCCCATTTCTGTAGCTCAATCTTCTTGTCCAGTAGCAGTTGAATAACTTTCTTTTTCAACATATTAGTGATAGCTAAATTCATGGCACAGTAACCATTGGTTGGTCTTTGTCCGGATGGATTATTTAATGACAAGTTTGTGGCATAACATCTATTACACGTATAAACTTTGCAATGCTCGCATTCTTTGTCGGCTTCGGCATGCATATTTATTAGCTTTAACCAATTCTCACAATTATAGTCTATCCCACCAGTATGAACATTGCCTAGGTTATAATCGAATTTACTCTTATATGATACGAATCTATGGCAAGGATATAAATCTCCATCGACAGTAACTCCTAATAGCTTATGACCGGCCCTACATCCGTGCTGGGAATTAAAAACTCTATCACCCATCCTCAATAGGATCCCGTGAACCTGGTTGAAGTTCATCTTTTCATGTCCCGGGAATTCCATAAACCTATCTATGCAATCACTTAACTCCTTACTATAAGTATCTATATTTTCTCTGCTCCAGTCACCTTCTACGATTGGAGTGAGGTTAGTTATAACCCCACCAGATTCCAGTAGAGCAGTAAAGTCTTTGGATAGATTGCTGATATTACTAGGGACAACAGTCTGTCTAACAATAAGTTGTGGGAATATCTCCCTTAGTCTTTTTACATTATTTATAACCGCGCTAAAACTTCCCAGTCCCGATCCGGCAAAGATCCTATTTTTATCGTGCGATTCCTCACAACCATCCATTGAAACTTGAAGTTGGAAATTAATCCCTCTCCATTTCTTTGCTTCCCTGAAGAACTTGCACATCTCTTCAGTTAACACTGTCCCATTTGTGAGTATATAAAGCCCAACTGTAATCCCTATCTCATTAAATTTTTCCTTACAATACTCCATTCCATACTTTACAATCGGAAAGTTTAAGAGCGGCTCCCCTCCGAAGAATGTAATGGAAATTTCTTGATCAGGCCTAGCCTTCTCGAGCCTATCTCGCTGCCCTATAAGCCAATCTATTGTCCTCTTCATTGTTTCGCGGGACATATCTCCAGTCCTCTCGCTTTCGTAGCAATAGGAACAGGCAAGATTACACCTATTTGTTACAAATATGTAAAGAGAGGTAAAGGTATCCCTAGAAATTTCTTCTTGCATTAATCCTCCGACTAGACTATACTAACTATCAACCCATTCTTAACTGTTATTGTTTTACCATTAGCACTAGTAAAACTACCATTTGCGCCGACGCTAGCTCCCGTCTTATAAGAAACAGCCTGTACTACATCAAAGTTACCGGAACCCAATGATACAGCAGCGGTACCGACAGATTGTGTTCCACTGGCTGTGGGTATAATATTGGCATCTATTGTATGGCCGGCCCTAGACCAAGGAAGATCGGTTAGGGTGCTATGGGATAATCCAGTCCCTCTGCCATATATATTAGTAAGATATACATTATCACTTCTCAATGTCCCAAAATTACCCTCGCTAAAGGCTAGAGCTTGAGTCCCACAACTCCTAGTCCCGCTGGCTTCGGGTAAGAAGTTACCACTCGCAGTAACGTTCCCAAAAGCGTATATATCAGAGTTCAACTCAAATCTTGAGCTTCCATCCCGCCATCTCAAATATTTGTCAGTGATAATACTGTTATTATAGAAATATATAGATTGATCTTTATCTGGCCCGGGATGATTCAGAAATATTGCAGCACCACTAGCAAATATATAGTTCCCGTAAACATTGCCTCCACGCAACTCTGTTCCAGCATAAATGTTTCCAGGAATACTTATATCTTCTATTGGGATATCTGCCAAAGCCATACCGTGAGGATTTGTGCTACTTACAACCGCTGTACCCACGGCACTTATATGTTCCTGAACAGTATCAAAAGTCCCAGCTCCCGGAGGAAGGCACGATATAGCCGACGCATCATGAGCATCTACGGTGGCTCCAATGTGGGATATTAAATTAGTATAATTACTTTCTAAGGTAGGTTTACCGACGGTAACCCAAGATGAACCCTTAATATCATCCATAAGAGCTCCAGACCTAACGGTATTGTCTACCAGCCTATTGCCATTGATACCACTTGCGGCAATTGCTGTATCTATACCATTAAGCCTTAATTGAATGGTATTGTATGGTCCCTGCGGATTCTCGCCAATGGTATCCTCTATTATTACAACCTCATCCTGGAGAGAATTAACGTGCTCTGCCATAATATCATCACCGAGACTCTTATAAGTAGCGCCTGCAGCAGTACCAGAGTTTCCGGAATGAAAAGTCAGCTTACCGGTTACATAATCAACCATGTAATGTCCGGCAGAAGTTGGGGGAGTGAGAACCTCAGTCCACGCAGCTCCGCCAGAAGCACCAACTACAGTTGAGGCCGAATCCTTAGGGACATGATCGAGATATATAGTATATGGGCTAACTGCGGGAACATTAAAATACTCAGGCCCGACAGCATACCCTGATGCATTTTTATCTATCTTGAGAGTGAATGTTTTAGTGGTTAACGGGTAAGCCATTTTGTCTCCTCCTCTTATATTACATTATATCACATAATTGTATATATTTCAATTAGTTATTAGATATAAATACCCCAGAGTTCCTATAGTCTTCCCTGAAGTAAACATACCTATTTACTTTATCTAAAGTAAAGTAATCATATCTAGGATTCAACTCAAACACCCTTCTTTTTTGTGTGTCGCACACTCGAAGTATTCTCTGTTGATCCATTAGAATCCCAGATGGTTCTAAACCATCAAATTCTCCAGTTATATTAAAGGAAGCCACCATATCTAGAGTAGATGCAATTGGCTCCTGAGTTTTTGTACTAGTTAAATTTAAGTAGTAATTACTACCGGTTTTTCCTATCCACCATAGATACCCATCCTTAAAACACATATCCAGGGGAGTGCCATATCCAACGTTTAAAGCATACACCTCATAGTCCTCCAGCGTCTCGGTATCCTGCTTCCTAAAACCACCATCCGCATAGCACCATGAAAGATCATGCCTGTTCTTCCAGACATCAAATTTCTTCTGTCCTTTATCTAATATCCCACTTGGGGACGTATTCCAGGCCGCTCCATCTATTGTGGAAGAGAAGTCCCCAGAAGATGTTACCTCTAATCTAGTTGGGACTGTATTATAATAAAAATCTTCCAATGATGTTACATCTTGAACCCATATTTGGCTTACCCCGCTAGGTGAACAACCGGACGGAGCAGCTACACATCTGACACCAGAAGCTGATGCATCCAAAAGATTTAAATTGGTAGGGACTCTGGTCCTGTACAATATGTCTATTTCATCCACCGGAGCAGTATTGAGAAACTTACTTTTAACATTATATTCCAGGTCTCTCTCTATACCTTCCATGTGTATAGCAGTTGCTGCTATGAATTGCTGACCAACTGATCTTGGATTCTGCCTAAGGTGCATCCACTCGGGGAAATCATTAGCAAGATCCTGAGTAAGATAGCTGCGATATAATCCACTAGCAGCAATATTACCATATGGGTTAACGTATGTTCTGGCTACCTGTATCGGATAATTCATATTTTTCTCCTATAGTACCCTAATCGCTTCAGCAATGCTTGTATCTGGGTAAAACATTTCATCCCAATATATTTCGACATTTCCCATGAAGGTGGGTTCTTGCCTAAAGTAATAACAATTGATAACGTGATCTGAGATCTTTGTACTTACATCCATTATCTGTTGCCTAAGTTCATTAAGGATAAAGGTCCCACCTATGGGTATATTTACAATATACTTTTCTATTGCTGTCTTAATTTTGCCGCGGATAGTATCCTTATCGGTATCGGATGTATTATCCACAAATATTATTCTGACTTCAATTTCAACCGGTACAATCCCGGGCTTTATTGCCGTCCCAGTTATTCCTAAAGCCTGGACAGAGTTAATAGCCGACTGGACATCCGATAACATTTTATCAGTGGCCAAACCTTCTACCGGTATAACTATCATATCGTAGCTTCCTATTCCTCTAGCATACGGTCTTATTATAACATCTGCAATTCCGGTAACAGATAGGGCCGCAAGCCTAATAGCCGTTTCATTTGCTTTCTCTGCCGAAAGACTAGCGTTGATGATCCTATACCTAAAGTTAGCGTCTGCTTCTGTATCCGATCCTCCGATGATAACTTTCTCATTAGTAGTAAATACATCGCTTATTCCCAGGCTATGTTTAGTTAATGTATTAACTCCCACATTAGAATTACTTCCAGAAGTAGATGCTTCTAATGGAACATATACCTGAGTATCGGCTATACCAAATGCGGTATCGGAAGATACCGTAAATACTATTGAACCATCGTCGGTACTTATCTGGGTGCCCTGTGGGATAATATCAGTTGGTATCCTACTATGGAGAGTCCCGGAAGCAACATATATTATCTGAGTTGTATCTCCAGATGAGGTTGTAGCCTTTGTAGGAGTTAATCTCTTCATACTGAATAAATCTCCTATCAAATCCAAGAAATATCCCTCTGCAGTTGATACGAATCCCATAGCAGTATTTATATCTAGTATATCATAATACTCGGATAGGTTTAAATTAATAACCTCTATTAACGAACGAGCAATACCCCCAACGGTTTGATTGGTGATATTTGACCTCGTAACCAAATGTTGTAATGACTTTTTAACTAACGATCCATAGTCTTTTCTAAATATCATTTTAGTCTCCTTACTAGTATGATAGTATCCCGCTGTTTAAATCAAACGTCATATCTGGGGTAACATTTAAAACTGCCATTCCATCCCTCACAAAAACATAATAAACAAGACTATAGAGTGATATGGGCACAGCCTTAACCATTAAGTCTATACCGGCTACTCTGCCATCTTTTGTGAGAGAGTAAACTATTTTCTCTTCACCCCTTTGGGCAGTTATCCTTGTATTTTGTTCACCAATTATCGAAGAAAGATCCGCTCCAATGTCTGGATGAGGTCCAAAATCATTAAAATCAGTTCTTAACCTAAATGAAATATCCTGTTTCAATACTCCGGATGGATCTGCCAGATCGAAATCTCCGTTGGCTGCAACAGTCAAATCTCCGCTTGGTGAAACTTTTATGTCAATTTCAGAATAAGTTATCATTATATTCTCCTATGCCCCGAGAAAAGTTTTAAAATTCTTTATCGTATCTTTCAGCCCTGATAGCATTGGTGACATTCTATACAGATAAGCAGGCTCAATAGCATGTACATGTTTAGCACTTATGGTATGCAAATGGGGCAGTGGACCAGCAGCTATATCTGTATACAACATCCCTACTCCAGTCTTAAGCATCGTAGAGGCCATATCACTTCCTATTTGCTTCGCTAGCTGAGTATAGGCGGCCTCTAAAGCAATAGCTGGTACTAGCAGGGTTTCTTGATATGTAAATGGCTTAGCACTCTTGTCGTTCTCGCTATATATTCCTTTGGTTATAGTTTTACCGCTGGAAGAGAACGCCAACTGCCCCTGGATAGATACACCACCATCATCCACACTAATTCCAAAACTCGGGTTATTGGACATTATAGTAACCCCATTATTCCTTATAACTACAGATGGTGATCTCTTAGTGGAATCTATGGAAAGGGCTATGCTGCCTATTCCGATTTCCTCTGTTTGATCTTTCGTAATTGTCTGTTCAGACATTTATATCTCCTTATGCAAATTTTCTGGCCCTAACTAATACTTCTTTTTTAACAATCATTTTTTTAAGTTCATCCTTGAGCAACATATCCGGCTCAGTAGCGTAACTATCTCCCGGGTTTCTGTATAGAAATGTTTTGGGTATTATGAGCGCCGGTCGTCCCTCTATAAGCGAAGGATTGTCTGTCAGTACATAAGCATAATACAGATCCTTCATCAGCGTAGGGAAACCATATACTCCAATAGATCCGCAGCATATTACATTATAAAGTTTCTGTGTCTCCGATGTAGCAGTATCTATAGTCATATATCCTATTGGGGATACCTTTAGTACGGCAGAGAATCCAGCATACTGGTTACATTCTATTATATCACATATTACCCCAGGAATGTGAGTCCTATAATCAGAGAATGCATTGTCCTTTATATTATTCTGTATTTTCATAATTAAATCCCCGTAGATCCTTCAACCTTTTGTTGCCATAAGTTGGAGGATAAGCTTTGACTAACAGCTTGATCATACATTTGGCTTAGATATCTTGGGGCAAGATTTAAGTGATAGTATACAAATCTCTGCCATCCCTCGGCGTATGGTTCCCACCAATCACTTTTCCGAAGCCCTTTTACCCCTGCCAGATACGCCCTGCCAGCATAATAAAGAGGAAGAAAATTTATAGGTTCTCGTCTATCGGCAGTCCATCCAAATATTCCGAACTGAAGAGCCTGAACAGAGTTTCTTATTTTCTTACCAAACATCTTTTCTGCTACGAGCGCTATTCCAGCTGCAGCACCAACTGGAGTCATAACTGCTTTTGCAGCTAGTCCGGTGAGCCCCCTAACTGCAGCAGCTCCACCGTATGCCATTAAAGCAGCTCTTATAAAGGGAGGCCTGCTTATAATCGTTCCAACCACCTCTCCCGCTTTTCCACCTTTTGCCAACAAGCTAGTAGCTCCGCCTGCCTTCTGAAGCGCTCCTAGAGCATATGATCCACCAATAACTACCCCGGCAGCAAGTAATTGTTTAGGAGTTACTCTCCCAACAAAAGGAACCTTAACATTATATATCCATAGCATACTGTTGGCAACATCATCATACCATCCCCCGGCTAGCGCCTCCGAGGCCATTGCCATTGAGTTGTTTGCGTAACATATACAGTCAGGGACGACGGTAGTGACAAACCCTGTATCATGGCTGAAATGGTGCGTTACTTCCCTGACTTCAAAAGCTCCATGCATATCAGTATAATAGTCATTTAAGAAAATAACATCATTTGGCTTAATAGTCGGATCACCGAGAACAGTTAAATGCCCACCATACATCTCATTTACTCCATACCTTAAATTTCCAATAGCATACATCCACGCTGTTAATGGTGTAGTGGCATTCGGCTCGCTGACTACTTTAGTTATGAGATTTTCTTTCCATATACTATCATCTACTTGCGCCCTGACAACTCTTAATGGATTGGGACTTGATGGTCTTATTACTGTCCCCACGAATCCAGTTTTAGCATTCGTGATGACCTCAACCCTATTCCACATTGTCTCTTCGGATGCAGTAATGTTATTAGATATAATATTTCTAAGACTATCAACATAGTGATATGATCTTATTAGTTTGAAATGTGCAGGAAACTTGAGATTATCACTCCATTTTTGTGAGACATATGTTTCTTTATCAACATACCTACCGTCTGAACTTTGATATAATGTCAAGTTGGCTAACTTATCCTCATCGGTAGAATTGAATATACTGACATTCCCCTCTGACAGGGATATTGGATCTTTCTTAATATTATCACTGTAGAATATTCCCTCTGTTTCACCCATCTTCCTAAAATCTTCTATGGTCTTTCTGTCTTCTTCCTGTCCGGTCTTTCCCAGATATTCCTCAGTTATAGATAGAATCCAAGAGGCCTGTCGATCTCCCAGGGTACCAGAAATTAAACCATCTTTTAATCCGCTAGATGTATCTCCCTTCGCCCTATTAATTATATTGTTTACATTATTCAGTAATGATTTCTTCTGGTCCAATGTAAGCTCAGTTATGTCACCAGCATTTTTAGCACTATCTATGAGCAATTCTGGATCCTCCACGTACGCCTTGGATTCTGCCAGTAATCCTCTTACTTCATTACTGTAATTATAGTATCCATCAGATGGTCCAAAATATATGGTTGCCCTCTCGTCAAATGGTAATACTTGGGCAACATATCCGGGCATTCTTCTGGTAAATTCCTGGAATATATCCCATACAGTCCTATTCTCACAAGTAAATTCCCAACCATCCCCCTTGGTTTCTTCCGCCCATTTGGAAACTTCTGGAGTAAAGATATTATCATTTCTTGGGTCATTTCCGTGGGTGAGGAAATATGAAACGCCAAGCCACGTTCTCCAGCTGCTAGGGTGTCTTAGCTTATACATATCCGGAGAATATGGACCGGTTGCCGGCTTCATCCTGCGTCCCAGTATCTTCTGATTTACATCAATTATTGGTTGCCACTCTGCGAAACCAAAGTGGGAAACTTCAGGTCTCTTAATGATCTTATCTAGTATTTTATATGCGGAATAATCCTGAAATTTAATTCTATTACCCCAGCCAGTTATTGGTTTCATTAGTTCTACACCGTAGCCCTGGGCAACAATAGTTATTATATCCCCCGTGTTAACTTCAGATACCATTCCAGTGAATACTGTTTCAAGGAACGCGGGATCAGAAGAGTATCCCATCTTAATCTTTATTCTTGCCCCAACCTTAAGAACAAACTCCTCAATAACATCCTGCTCTTCTATGGTTTCTTTAGTTTTCCAATCGGCACTCTCCTCATAATTACGAGTTAAGAAGTTAACATCTTTTCCATATAAACCAAATCTTTCCCTGTCTAACACACCCTTTGTGTTGAGTATCTGTACCACTGCAACATCAGCGGCATCTTTCCGAGACTTAGTAATATCCATACTGAGAATAGCGCTATAAGAATATAGGTCATTAAGGTTCTTAAATTCCCCCATTAAGAACCACGGCTTGTATTCCATCTTATCTTCTTCTACAAAATAAAATTTAAATGTCGGAAAAGCCCTAACCATTCTAAGTTTATCATCCTTGCTCTGACCCTTGACCCTTTCCATTATACCATTTATATGTTGCTGGCTATACCTATCAAATCTTTGAATTGTAGAATTCTTGTTATAATTTTGATTACCAAAAGCCCTGACAGCAGCAGGATATATATATCTTCCGGATATTAGCGACTCAGGATCATTGCCCTTCATTGTTTCCGTCTGCACCCCAACGCTAGTTACCTCTTGATCGTCTGTTTTATTAAGATTCTTAGCATCAGACAGAACTCCCGTGGTAGATGAAGCGGTATTATTTGTTACTGGTGTTCCCTTATTTCTTGACGCTCTAATATGCGTCTCTGCTAATATCTGCTTCTTTTCTTTCTCCTGGGCCTGGGAATTAATACTATTCACGCTATTATCACTAGCTGTCTGAGGATCTTTATTCATGGACATACCCTCGGAAGCCATGGTTGCCGCTATCGATTCTTGCCTCTTTGTATCTTCATTATAATAAGTACCAATCGCTCCCAGGACCACCTTACCATCCTTGGTAGTAAAATGTGTATTATTAATTAATGAGGCATATACCTTCTTACCAACCAGTACTTTATTGGCTATATCAGTATTTTGTTTGTCCTGCGACTGAAATATAGTTGGCTGGTTAATCTGATTCCCCCCAGAATACTTCTTGGGATTATAATCCATAAATCTTAAGTAGTAACTTTTCTCACTACTAACATTGCCCATCCCCGCGCTATTAAGGGCATTCCCGAGCATTGTGCTGGCTTTAACCTCAAAAGTATTTCCGTCCAGAGCTTTTACAACTACGAGTTCTTCGTTGGATAAAGCAGCTGTCGCGCTAGACACTACATCGTTAATTGTCTCTATGTCAACATTGGTTGCATCCTCATTAAGTGATGTGGATCTCTCCAATTGGTTTACAAAAATACTCGGGTCCAACGGAGAAGCTTCCGAAGCCAAGTTATTAAGAGCCATATTTTGAAAAGCCTTGAATCCAACTTCCATTCCTGGATTACCAAGATTTTCCATCAATGTATATATTGAATTCTTAGAATAGAAAGCATCGGGTTCTATTGCTACCCAGTCGGTTTGAGCAGGGTTATTTCTCATAGCAGTATTAGAAGTCAAAAGTCCAACATCCGCATATGTCAATTTAAACTTCTCCCCTTTCCCCCCTAAGTCATTATATGTGGGCAACTCAAGATCAGGATAACAGGTAGGATCAACAACATTCTTGGGAAGTCCAGGTATTTTGCTTGCCTGAGAGAAAACAGCATTCTTTAGGTCAACAAGCCCAGTATCCTCGAGGAGTAGCACCTTAATATTTTGCATTTCCTCTTCTGCTAATGCATGCTGGAGATACTGTTTCTCGGTATCCCAATCCATGGTCTGGCCATCAGAGAATTGAGCATTATCTCCGGACATACAATTGTAAACTCCTCGGATATATTGTTCAGTATTATCTGCAGAAACCACTGCCCTTTCCATCGGCAACTCTACTCCGGGTATCGAAACACGAGAAGGACTAGACTCCGTAACAAATTGCCCCTCTATTCTTTTTATTGCGGAACTTCTCTCTGGAGAATTATAATAATCAGAGAATACTCCAGAATCTCTCCTTTGAGTATTGGTTCTTATTACCCTGGCCATTGTGGTATTATCTACGTTATTGGAGTTATCGTTACCATATAACATATCATAGTACACTCTGTAACCAATAGTATTTGCTTTCCCGGGACTAGTATCCATCATATATTCCCTTGCCTTATCTAGTATATACCCAGCAGCATCTATAACCCTATCATTTGAATCTAGAGTGAGTCTATTCAATTGCTCACTTTTCTCAAGGCCTAATTTTATCTCAGATGCTTCCATATTAATACTATATAATCCTGGGCTTCCGGGAACTGTATCTATAGAGAAGGATTCTAATATAAAATAGTTAAGCCCGCAAAGACCCACAAGCGGATTTACTAACAGAAACATATTATATCTTCCGAGTTTATTATTAGTCCTAGCAATCCTCGAAACAACAGACATCATAGTCCTTAATTCTTTAATCTTGGAAAGGTTCTTGGAACTAATATTTACTACGACTGATGTGTTATACGCGCCCAGATACTGACATGTGGGTTTATCACCCGATAAGATCGGTAAGAACTGTACAATATTTCTCATGGTTACGGAAATACCAGTAACAAATGTCTCATCCTCTATTACCACAGTATCCGAAATAACTTCGGGAATAGAGTTATAGATTAAATCCTCATAAGATATATTCTTAGTATACCTTATCACCATATAGTTGGAAGCACTGTATGTCCCAAGAGTCCCCTTTTTATTGTCCTCCCGAAGGAATCTATTGGCATACCAGTCGACAAACAAATCACATTGAGTGATATCTGGGGTATACTTACCGGGATCATATCCCTGCACAAAACCAAAATCAAATGTATACGGATCGTAGTTGAAAACATGCATAGATATACGACAAGATAGGGTCTCAGGATACCCTGGCATAGTAGATATAGTCATCTGGGACAATACACCGGCTATCCTTTTATTTCTGAAACGCTGCTCTAGGTTCTTATCAAATAAAGTATTAATTGACCTCTCGTATGAATCTATACTCTTACTGAGGGCATCAATATCGTTAATTGACCTATTTAAGGAGGCAAAGTTATTATCTAAATTGTTGGGTAGCGTAACAACCCTATAGATGTATTTCTTTAGATCCAGCTCATATCCGGATCCATAGTCTGCCGTGACAAGAGACGCTGCCGCATCTGGATCCGCTAGAATAGATGAAACATTTTTCTGAAGATACCATTGGTTTACCAAAGAAGATATTCTGCTAGACTGCAATGGAGTTATTATCTTTCTGGACTCCAAAGATTTTACTTCTTTGATAACTTTATCTACATTTCCCGCCTTAGCTGATTCAGCTACCTGTATATTATCAATCTCATCCTTTTTCTTATTCAAGGATGTCCTGTCTGATTTTGCTTGATCAAGTTCCCCGTTAACTCCACGAGATTCGGGATCAATCACTGTTCTCACATAATCGTTCTCTATTGGGAGAAATGGGGTACATTTAAACTGAGCTATTAATGGACGAAGTTTATTGTTAATATCATCCAGGCCATTAAAATATATATCCAGGTCAATTCTAGTAGTTGATCTTCCGGATGCCGTGATGGTTTCTGCCGCACTTCTTAAGCTCTTATATCTAAAGTTATGCTTCTCCTCGGTAACCGATATTTGCGTAGGGGGAATTGATAGGTATACAGTTCCTACAGCGAAGAAATCTTCCCTATGAAATTCAGCAGAATCACTCTGTGTTTTTATTCTCTGCTTTTCTTTAGTTATAGATTCATTGCGAATATCAGTAGTGGGAGCAGTATAATCCCTGGTCCTATCAGATTGGAATGAACTAAGATTTTTAAGCTCTTCTCTCCAATCTAAACTACCATTAGTAGCAAGGTTATATTTGTAATATGAAGAAGAATCCAATAGATTAGAGCTCAGCCATTGCGATCCATCACCATATGTAACTGTAGGTTTAGTGGACTGATCATTATCGTATGTAATTGATTCTACCTTAGAGACGTGAATTACTCCTAAGTCAACATCCGCCATTATGCCCTCAACATATTAGAGTATCTATTCTGTAACTGATAGGAAGTAGCCCTATCCGAGTTGTCATTTATTTCCATATGAACACTACCTTTGGAGGTCCTAAGCGTATTACTAGCGTGCCTATTCATTACTTCAGATAGATTCCTGGGATCAACCCCAGTACTATCTGTAGTATGAACATCTATATTAGTCCTGTACCCCATTGGACCGGAATATTCGGGAGTTATATTAGCTCTATTCTGTACCGCCGGCCTACCGTTAAACATTCTTTCATCGTCGGTATTGGACCCATATGCTTCCCTGGGAACATCCTTTGGAGACATTATTCTTCTCCTACTGGAAAAAGCGGTGAGTGCTACAAGAGCAGCTGAAACACTTAGGGCCGCATAAAGCATGTTCTTCCCCTTAGGAAGCCTTCCCCCAAACACTTGCTCTGTTGCTTTTCCAGCCGTTAGATCTAAAGTTCTAGTCGCCCGGCTAAACTTCTGTCTCTGTACGGCTTTTGCGTGCCTTTCATAAGTTTTTTCTATCTTAGTAAAATATGTCTTAGCAATCGCCTCATCCACGGCCTGTCCAGTTTCTATGTCAACAAAAGCTTTTTGAGTCCTATCAAATTTATATTTTGCTATAAGCTTGTAATCCTCCCCCGTCTGATCATACATCTTCTTAAGCTTATCCTGAACATCAGCATTATACCTAAGCCTATATGCATCATCAAGATCCAAGAGACTATTTACCTCGGGCATACCACCTATGGCTTGTTCTACTGTCCCATATCTACTAGCATAGAATGGAGTTGCCGTAGGAGCCCATCCGACCCTATACTTACCCTTCCATTCAAATATTTTAGCATATGCCTTGGGTGGAACTGTTTTCTTACTGGTTTCACCTATAAGCGTGCCAGCTGCGGTGTAAGCCTCATAACCGGCCTTCTTTTTGCTCTTTCTAAAGAAGATCTCAAGAACCTGCTCGGCCTGGGCTCTTACTGGTATCTCATTCTTAAGAGAAGAGAATAACATTGAGGATGACTCTGCTGTACCCTGGAGGTAGATCTGGCTAAGCTTATCAGCATCTTCCTCAACTATGGTTTGCCATTTACCATCTATTTTTACTTTAATAGTTGATCCCTTGCGAACAATGCCTAATATCTCTTCTATTTCTTCTCTCGATTTTCCGGCAAGACTTAATTCCATTGCCTTAGCAGATGTCATGGATTTAGCAAATCCTTTTTTAAATTCTTCGCTATAACCAGTAAACACCTTCTCCTTGATAGCCTTGCCACTCTTACCCTTAGCCTCTATCCATTCAGTAATAAAAGCCTTATTGTAATAATCTTTAAGTTGGGATAGTCTTCTCTGGTGCCAGCTAGTATTCTCTATATAGGAAACAGTATCCCCAACGGTACTATATAAGTTTGTTTTGGCGGCCGCACTCTCGAGATTCTCGGCCCCAACTCCAGCACCCAGCTCTATTTCCGCCTGTCCAGTAAGTTGTTCCGCGGCTTGCAATAATTTTTCTCTTTCAGCCTCTGTCTTGCCAGTTAGTCCCTTTATGTCCCCCTCTATTGCTTCCATGGACCTGGTACCAGCAGCTACAGATTCCCCAACCAGATTAATATCCTCAGCAGGAGCACCTTCCGTAGCTTCCCTAATCATCCTCTCAAAAAACATTTCCTCATCTTCTACTTTGAGATTGGGTTTTCTTCTCCCGGGTTTTCCAATATTATACTCATACGGATTGACCTGAGTTGCTCTTTCAAGATCAACCCAACCCTTTCTTTCCCTCTTGGCTAGTTTTCTCTCCTTGGATATTTCACTTTCTAAGTATGTTCTGAATTTTGCTTTTGTTCCATATTGATTCAGGGCCGCAATATCCTCAGCAGGAGCAACAACCTTAATTTTAGACATTTGCTCTGGAGTAACAAGTTCTCCAGTACCAGCCATCCGGTAAGACTTTGTAACTCCAAACACATGTTCCATAAAACCGCGCTGTTGTTCCGGAGTTATATATGCACTCTTACCCGACGGCAACATACCGCTAAATAAAGCTCCAGGCTCTGAGGCAAAAGCTCCGAAAGAAACAATTCTGGAAGATGCTAACTTTGACATTCTCCCGGGTAAGTGACCGGTTATTTCAAACTCAGCCATCTTGGCAGCAAATACTTTCCTCAGATTCCCCTTTGGATACTTCCCACCCATAAGAAGATCGGCCTGTGATTCAGTAAAACCAAGATTCTCCATAATAAATTCCCTACGCATATTCCTTGGAGATACCTGTTCCCAGAATGGAATTCTTTTTTTAGCGAGAGCTAAAGTCTCAGGGCTATGAGCACCCATAAAAACAGATTCTTCTATGGCTCTATTTTTATAGTAGTCCAAGAGCTCTTGTCTGCTCTCGGCATGCATCTTCTCTCTTAAATAATTTACATCAGCCTGCGCTCTCTCTGCCTCACCTTGAGATGTTTCCAGACTAAAATCTATATCACCCAAATGACTCTTGGGCGTTCCTATGCCTCCATATGGTAACTCTCCGGCAGCAATCCTGGCCTTCCTATATTCCGACTGCATCTTATCAAATTTAATCTGTTGATTTAACCGATTTATGTCGGGTATATCGTGTAGCATCTTAAGTACATTTCCAATGCTAGAATCTCCAGATATTCTCTTGTCTCTAAAAACAGCAAGAGTAAGAATACTATCGGTTAATGATTGATGCAATCCTGTTGGCACTTTAATCCCGAGCATTTTTGCTACATCAGGTAGGGCATAGGATTTTAACCCAGGAATGGACTTCTTAGCCAACTGCATAACATCTATGATCTGGTGCTGTTGCTGCAGCGTCGGAGACCAACCAATTCTTTCCTGCAAGAATGGTAAATCAAATTTCTTTAGATTATACCCAAGTAATAGCCCCTTGCTTTCCGGACCAAATAATCCCGATAATTTCTGCTGAACCTCTTTAACAGAGGCTAACTTACCAGTATATCCCGGGAAGGGGGTTCCAATACCGTGTAATGAAGTATAGGCTTCACTCTTTTTATATGCCTCCAGCCATTCCTTATTTATCTTAACACCCTGTCCGGCTGGGTTAACTAATGTCTCAAACTTATTTATTGTCTTGCCGGTTACCCCAACTCCGCCAATCTGTAATACAACTCCCTTATGCGTAGCTCCGCTCTCAAGAATATCTTCCATCCATCCCGATGTCTCAACATCAAGGACAGATAATGGAGTTCTTTTGAGCAGTGCTTGTATAAGTTTATTTGTATTCGCCGGAGCTTTAGGCATTTTACCTCATCACTAGGCTGTGTTTCATGGCTCGATTATGCTCTTCAGTCCTATCCCTATTCATATTGATCTTAATACTATAGGAATCCTCCGCGGCTGGAGTCCTGGAGACATAAACCCTGTTATTACTCATTCCGAACCTCTCCATGTTTGAGACCATTGTATTCTGCAACATTGTAAGATCATTACTTGGGGCATTAATATTATCAATTACGGGAGTAAAAGGCTGTCTAGCTAGTTGCCTCTCATTGCTCTCCCACAAATTAAATTTATGTATATCGAAAGCTTCATTCTTGACTACCCTCAATTTTACCTGATCAAGACTAACATCCGGATGCCACCCCAACCATTCAGGAGGAGGTAGCTGATGATGCCTAAAATACTCTGTCATATCCCGAGATTTCTGATAATCTACGTCATATGAAGGGCCTATTCCATTTTTGGCATCCTGCTGGTTCCATGCTGTCATATAATAATTACGCATGTATGAGGGAACCATATTCATTATCCTGGTGCGTCTTTCACCGGATGCACCAGAAAAATCAGGGAAGAAAGGTCTCTCTTCTTTTGGCATAGCATATATGGCTGTCTCTGGAATATAAGAACCAGCGGCCATCGTATTCCTTGACATCCTACCCAGTTTCTGAGCTAGTTCTGCATTACCCTGATCTCTTGCTATCTGTGACAGATTAGAATACTTTATATATTTAAGTTTATCAAAATATTCCTGTATTTCCCGGCGCCTTTTAACAGCATCGGGAATATATCCGGGGTCAAACATGCTTCTAACTTTACTCATAAATGGATTAACAAAACCGGCCATTGGTTGATCCCACATTGCGTATTCTGAGCCATACAATCTAAAATCCTTATAAACACTCTCTGGAGTTTTATAGGGTAACCATTTATTAATATGTGCAGGAACCGGACCAACTGCCACCTTATGGGGAAGCATATCTAGTGGATTAGGAAAATTCGTTATAGCCGCTAATGAATGCCTATATATACTACTTGCTGGCTTTAGTAAGAATGGAACGCCCTCTGTGCTTGTGCTAAGAAACTCATATTCTTGGTTAAGAGCATTCCTCTGAGCTAATGTTTTTTCGACTTTCCTAGCCCAATATTCATCGTCCTTGACCATGGCCTTAGCTAAATATTGATACTCCTTAAACTCATTAGAATAAGGAGCCACATTAGCTAATATCATAAATCTATCTACAGCATCATATACTCCAGGAATTCCAGAGTGCATCCTGTTGAGAGCTTCATATCCCGGTCCAGGCAATCTCGATTCGCCCAGTGGAACCTTTACATAAGGATCCCCTTGTCTAAAGTTAATGAAATAATCTTCCCCCGGTAACCAGCTTGGCATGGTGTTGGGGATTGGGTTGTATTCTTCCGCTCCAGTTCTGCGATGCGGTAAGAACCTTCTAAAGTATTCAGTGAGGCCTTCATCTAGTCCGGCACCAGGATCTCCAAGTTCCTTCTCCCAATAAGATCTTTCATAACCAGTAGCTCTTCTTGCTGTTTGAAGAACAGACTGACTACCCATAAAGTCCTGCTGTCCGGTTAATTTCTCATATATAGTATTGGCAGCAAAACCGATAAGACCCATCTGCTCGGTTTGGGTATATGCTCCCATACCTAATTGATATTTTAAGCTATAAGGACTCTGGGCTGAGCTTACCCCCATACCTGGGATATTCTTAAATCCCATCGATTGACCAGCAAACGCCGGAACCCCTTTTTCCCTACTAGAAGCATTCTCCTGGTCCCCCCCCAAGTATTCCTGATGCATATAGGTAGAAGGTTTGAGAATACGCCCTATAGTGAGGTTTGCGAGCCAAGAGAAGGGCATTGTAGGCTCGAAAAGCTCTCCAGTGACCGGATATGGCCTGTTATAGTAATTCTTCCTCTCCCAGTAGTATGGATCCCACATTTTACCAGTAAGAAGGGGGGCTAAAATAGGGCTAACCGGTGTCCCCTGGGCCCAGTATTCAGTCTCTGAATCCCATAAACCACCACGGTATTGATACCGGCTTCTTAGCAAAGGATACCAATGTTTCTTCCAATAAGATATCTTTCCCCCAAAGAAAGGAGTCTTTCCCATCAACCAGAACCTTCCTTTTTTCATGGGTATTTCTTGCTCACCGGAAAATATTCTATGTAGTTCTTCTGGACTCTGAGTTATGTCTCCCCAAGATATAAGGGCTGATGCTAATCCTAGAGCCAACCCCATGGCATATCCTTTAGGGCCACCTTTTTTAGCCAGCATACTGGCCATCACAAAAGGAGTTCCCAATCTTAGGGCATATGACAGTGGACTCTTTATTAAACCCGGGAACGCTTGTTCCGCAGTTCTGGCAGCATTAACTATACCCAGGTGCTGTAAAACATTCTGTTGGAATTCTCGCGCATTAACATAGGCACTAGCGGCTACATCAGTTGGCCCCCACCCTACTACTTGGCGAGAAAGATAGTTTATGAACTTATATGTATATATAGCTCCCATCCCCAGGCCGACAATCTTCATTGTCTTCCCTAGATTACGTATCCATACATCTGAATACGAACCTGGAGCCGAACCAAATAGATTCCTAACAAATTCCGTAGCTACATTCCCTTTACCTGACACCCCCAAACCAAAAGCTTTCTCCCCAACCTTATGGAATGTTCCCCCGGAGATCATAGAAATCCATCTCTTAGTGGTATCACCTGGACCAGATATATACCACGGACCCTCACTACCTCCCCAGTTTGATCCTAGGGTTTTACCAGTTACGTTATACCTTCTAGGAGTTACTGGGAGAGTTTCACCAGATATGGGATGCTTAAAATTCCAATCCCCCTTTCCTCTTATGTGCCTCTCTAACTGCTGTGGTGCACCACCACCATAAGAAGCAAACTCTTCTGAATATCCAACTTTTCTACCAAATTGGAATATTTTGAATCTTGCTTGGGCGGACTTAGTCTGAGCAGCCTTAGCTGAGATAATCTTTCTAGTCTTAGCTGATTCCTCTAACAGCAACCTTCTAAAAGTTAGGTTTTGCCTAGGATGGGGTTCATAGGTAGATACCTTCTTGGTCATAAAGGCTTCCAGTGTAGGAATTCGTTCTTGCGTTCTACTTACCGGATTTTTCCACCACTCAGAGCCTGTCCCTTGTAATTTTTCATGTTCAAGAGCTGCCATACCCTCAAGTTCTTTGGAAGTCATCCCGGGCTTCATACCGGTACTAGGAAAGAACCTGGCAAGATATTCCCTCTTTATAAATTCCCTTCTTTCGACCTCATAGACCGATTTGGGATCTAATTCTATTTTCCGTACATATTCCTCTGTAGTCCTTGGATTGAGGGGTTTAATTACACCCCTTCTCATTCTCTCAATATTAGCTCCCCAAGCATTAGTAACACTAGCGTGCATTCCTTTTATCGCAAAGCCAGAGAAATTTCCGCTAGACAATGCATCCTTGGGATCTTTTAGAAAGTGTAGTTTATCTCCTATTAATATACCACCATGCTTACCAACTTTAGCTGGGACACCGGGCCTGCCCACAACTCCTAGACTAGTTCCACCCCTAAACGGGACTACAGAAGGGCCATATAATAGTTGCCTCAATATGCTGGGTTCTTTTATCCCTAACGTACTCCAGGCAGGGAATACTGACTTGGGATACTTAAGATGTTTCTCTAAGAAGTTCTGTGCTATATGATATTGTTCTTCTGCGCTGGGAAGTGGTTTAAAGATATCCCTGATGGTATCCATCATACCGGTACCGGCATCTTCGAATTTATCCAGGGTTGCTTCCCTTATAGTTTTAACATTACGAGAAGTAGTTAGCCTGGCATCAGAAGCAAGATACTTTTCAAACCTGGTTGATTTCCCTAGCCCCGCTCTTAGTATATCCCTTGATACACCTCTAGTAAGAGCAAGTTTCTTCCTAGCGGCAATAAAAGCAACTATACCGGCTACGGAAACTACAGCTCCCATAATGTCGGATTGCTTTTCTTGATTACTCCTGGTATCTTCGTAAGGACTAAAGGAAAAATCTTTAAAGGCCATGTGCTCTCCAAAAAAATAGGAGACAACGGGGGTTACCCATCATCTCCTCTATTTTTTGACATTAGGTTTACCGGTAAACGCGGATTGTATAAATCCTTGTTCCCTATTGTCTTTTTCGAAGTCTATTGTCTTTGTATTGGTTTCTGTCTTGGATATCTCTAGTTTTGTTCCGAGTAATTCCTCTGCTAGAGATATATAATGTAATGTTGTTGGATAATCGAAATTGTCTATATCAGTTGGGGTAATATGAGGAAATGCTTTACATATAACTAAAACTATCTGATTATCTAATAGCTGAATTTTTAGTCTCTCCTTATCAAGATCAGCCTTAATATTCTCAATATCAGAAAACCCAGATAAAGACAAAATCTTATCTACAAGAGTTGTGACCTCCCCTGCCAATAAGTTACCACGCTGTTCCCGGCTGAAAGTCGGATACAGAATGCACTTATCAAGCAAAATATCTTCCGCCTCGCTACTTATATGGAACTGCACAAAGTACAGAGCGAGATATTCACCCTTGGTTAATAGTCTAAAGACGTATTCGTGATTTCCAATCTTTAGATAGTATATGCTTGCATACTTTCGCTTCCATTCAAGTATATCCGCGGAGAATCTTTTTAATTCTTCCGAGATCGTAAGATTCTCAACTTTTTCTTCCATTTTTAGAGCTTTACTGGTTCTTCTGTTATTCCAAAGTTAGAGGCCGCCATAATAAGCTCTACAAGGGTTGAAATTGTTCCAGCTTTTAACGTAGGCAACTTAGCTACATCAATAACCGGAAAGACCACGCACATTTGAACAATCTTCTCTTCATTAAATGCCCGAGTAGATTCAGGGTTAGCCATAATAGTCTTATATTCAAACCTTTTAATTGGCCGGTAGAGATATTGCTCTTCACCAAGTGTTATTAAATAAACCTCACCATGTTTCACTTTCCATTCCTCGATCTGTTCTTGTGTAACTCCCTTCACTGCACTTTCTGCCATTTCTATCTCCTTTATCTTGATGTTCCAATAAACTCGTCCGTATTTCTAGCTATAAAGCTATAGTGCTCTTGAATGGGCTGTCCGCCCACCTGTATCATTTGTGATTCTCCCATAAGATGAACACCAACCAGGGTTTTCGTGGTGGATTGCATATGATCACTTAGGGTGGTTGTCTGGTTCTGTGATGGATTACCATAAGATATCATTATATTAAAACCATCAGGAATATCTAATGACTGCTTTACATCCGGAGGTTCCAGGGTAGACGAACTAGCACTTTCTTCTCCCCATATAGAATCTTCATATACTTTTGCAAGACTATAGAAATCCTGGCTGTTACCTAATTCCTGTATCTCTGCTACCGAGCTTGGGCCAAAAGTACCGTTCTTAAGGTGGGCCGCTATGAGATCCTTGATTACTGGCCACTTAGTCTGGTCAAACTGCTGTTTACCGGTAGGATCATCAGCTGCTAGGGTCTTATATAGACTACTAATGTTGTCTAATACCGCGGCTAAGTATCCCTGCTGTCTGAAGTTTATAGTAAAAGAACCCTGGATTATGACCGTTCCCTTGGCTACTGAATCAAATAGTTGAGAAGCATACCCATAAATAGGCATCTTACCCTGGGTCCTAACCCATTGGATTGAATTAATATCGTCAATAAGAATGTTCCCCAGCCAGATAGTTATCTGCGATCCGGAGTAAAAGTCAAACTTATTGATAAATAATTCCTGATTCTGGGTAGTTGTACTCATTATTGTAATGTACTCCCATGAGAAGACATTCTTTTCTTGGCCTCGGCAATAAGAATATCGGTTCCAGTCCTGAGGCCGGGCAATGTCTTGCTTTTCCTGAAAGGAGGCCCTTTATGTAACATATCAATATCCGCTGCCACAAAAGAATTAGTCTGTTCAGTAATCATATCATCTATACTAAAGGTAGACCCTTCATTAACGACTCTTACCCCATATATACCCATGGTAGCCACATCGCCATATTCATTATTGAATGTTATAATAATATTAAATGGAGGTATCTGGTCTATTAATATGGTTGTTGGATCATAATTATCTACATAGGAGTATTTAAGAGCCTCAGCTAACACATATTGATCCAGGACTGTCCACACAAGAGTACCGGCCACTGTTCTTGGCCCGCGGGTATAAGCATCCGCATAAGTCTTACCTAGGCTCCTTACTGGATCAACCTCTCTAAAAGTACTGTAACTAATAGTTTGGAGATTCCCCAATATACCAACAACAGGTTCAGTCTCTGAATTAGGTCCAGCTATTTCATCCCCGCCTATTTTCTGCGGAGGAATATGTATATAAGCTATAATGTCTGCTCCCGAGAATGAATTAAAGAATCCATACGCATTGCTATAGTAGCTCTGTGTACCTTCTTGGGCCCTTCTCCGGGCTATTTTTTCATTCTCAGTCTGATTTTGGGAGTATCCCTTATCACCCAAGGGCCACCAGTAGGGTGTAGTAATAAGGCTCCCCGCTGAAAGATCATCAAATAATCCCATAAATTCTCCTTTTGGAATGGGGCCATAGAGTTAACTACGACCCCATTATTTGTATCTATTAAACTCCGCCTGCTCCCGCCCATGTTTTCGTAGAAGAAACATCTGAGTACGATGCTTTCCACGGGTTAATTTCCCTGGCAACAAATGTCATAGACTGTTCAGTAACTATATCATCTATAGACATACCAGAACCTTCATTCAAAATCTCAACACCCCTGATAGACATCTGAGCTACCTGGCCGTATTCATTGGCCGCGGTAAGAACGATATCAAACGGAGGTATTTGATCAGGGTACCAAGAGGGTTGCCAAGAATTGTCAGTATTCACATCCTGCCAAACCTGAGCACCTTTAACTTCTTCGGTACTATGTTTTTGAACGTCGGTATCATGTGCAAAGAACCAACCGGACTTGTCTTCCATAGTCTTAAATGACTCTAACAGAGCACTTCGGTCAAATACTGTGAACACGAGAGTACCAGCAATTCCTCTCTTACCCCTAGAAAAGGAGCGAGGATCAGCTGACCCCATCGTATAGATGGGAGCTTTCTCTCTCGTCACAGAATAAGACACGCCCTGTAGTTCACCAATAACCTTCCCGCCAAACGTAGCTTTGATATCTACGCCGGAGAAAGAATTATAACTCCTGGTATATTCGCTGACTGGCATGTTTTTACTCCTTCGTTAGGATTATTCAGAGGTTAGCGCAACGATCACAGTGATCTGTTGCAATTCGAAAGCCGGTACCAAGATTAACTCTACAGTAGCCTTACCCAATACTTGATCGGTAGGCGTTGCGTATACGTTAAAGTTGAATCTCCTCAGTGCACCACGTTCCTGCATGTTCTTGAGAGCATTTTCAATCGCAGTAGCCATTGCATTTCTTTGAGGCGCGTTATTGGGTTCACCAATAAATTGATCAGCAGTAGCCCTGACGTAGTTGATTGCGTCGTGAACAATTCTCACGGTTGACAATCTTACAAAATCAGAACGGGAGTACGCATCAATATTATATGCACCTGTCATAGCACTAGCCACAACAACACCTTTCGGTTTTTGAATAAAAGTAACATACCTTCCACCAGCCAAACGATTAGCCTGGTATTCAGATACACCCTGATTGAGGGTCACTCCCTGAACAATCTTGTTCGTAGGAGCACTCTTAGATTCCAAACCGCTTATTAAACCAGCATACACAGCAGCACCATTCGTATTATAGTAACCAATGGTAGGATAAAGCTCAATAGCTGCATCATTTGTCGCCCTGACATTAACCGCGACAACTGAAATATATGCACCTATATCTACTTTATTACCCTTGGCATCTATAACATCGCCACCGGCATAGCTAGCAGGCATCTCTTCTGTCGTAGTTGCAACAAACCTATAGTTACCGGGAACACCTAAAGCAGTAGCAGTTGTCCCATCATAACAAGCCAGGGCCCCCTGATACGTCTCTAATTTCTTAACCCATGTTTCAACTTCAGCAAGGGTTGGCGCTCCTGAAGCGCTAGTTGTTGCACCCGTAGTACCGATTACGCCTATACAAGTGTTATTATTTTTAGTAGCTTGATAACAGAAATTTGCTAACTGATAACCAAAATTCCAAGAAGTACCATCACCACCATGATAATTCGCTGTAACTGAATCATCCATACTAACACCAACCGGGACTATAATATCGACATTATGGTTTATTAGAACATAATATGCATAGTCTAAGTAACCATACAAGTCATTAGCGGCAATAAAAGCTCCAGAAGCAGCGGGAAGAATATTCAAAAGTTCGATATCCATTCCACCTGCGATATGACATTCGTACAGAGCTTTACAAAGTTCGCTGACTGAGCCATCTGCATTTTTGAATGCCTGATAGGCAGTAGTCATTGAGCCATCCGAAATAGAGTATGGTACATACGGCGTAGCTTTAGTATTAGTTGAAGTGGTCTTTCCAAGCAGGAGGATCGTAGGGCCAGACGGCGGTCTACTTACACGTAAGCCTTGATCTAATATTTCTACCGTTGCTCCTGGTAAATTCGCAAAGGTTGGCATTATTATTTCCTCCTTTTAATTAAACATAGGCCCTGGAACCTTTATCCAGAACCTCTAAGTGTCCGGAAGCTGTAGGTGCATTCCCAAAAGTAACCCCATAAAAACCAGATGGATATGCATTTTCCAACTCCAGATACAGGTCGATCTGTTTGAAGTCGTATTCCTTAATAGTCACGATCTTCTCTGTCTTGAAGTAATAGGTGACAGTTCTTACTGCAAGGTCATTTCTCCACTTGCTGCTTTCTTCATCAGTATTTCTCATCCAGTACAGTATTTCATTGACCCCATTTTTCTTCCAAACCCATGTGTACTTATATACAAAATCTTCAAACCATTCTACTAAATCATCGGCCCTGTTATTATACTTGGACCAACAATCAAACTGGATCAAGTTATCAAACCATTGACCCATTACCATAATATGGCATCCAGGATGATCTGGATCAACTCGATACTCTCTCACTCTCGGCTTTATCTCTGTAGGGGGATCGAATGGGTGCTTGGATATAGTCCCCGGCTCCCTCCTTTTTACCCTATATACAATAGTGTCTCTCCACTCCGCGATCGGCCTATCTTGATAATACCTAGAATAAGATGATTCAAAATTAATAGTGTTTTTCTCTTCCAGCCCGAGAAGATCTCCTTCAATCGGGGCAGTAGAACCGAGAGTGTTTAGTCTCACCATTCCGCCATTGCCTGACTCGGTTATTACTTCTGCAATTGTATATGCCTTCTTGGTCGTAATATTAGTTATCTTATCTCCCGCGGCCAGATAACGAGCATTAGGTAGTGAGATTACTAGGCTTCCCCTGTCCGTAGGATACCACTTACTCTGGAAATCGAGTAAGCTTTGGTACATGTATGTAGTTATCTGATTTAATGAAGCATTCCTATCAGACTGCCGCATATCTTCTCTTGTAGGATTAAGAAGAAAGTACGGTTCCTCTGTATAAGATTCTAGTTTTTTACCCAGTTCAGCCATCTAAATAACCTCCAGTTTCGCTGCAGCTCTCCAAAACTCAATCCTCCCGACCTGATCCCTAAAGGGCTCAGCTACGGCAATTCTGTAGAGTTCTTTCATAACATATGGCCTGACAGGATTCCCTTCATCGTCTAACTCTATTTCTATTACCTTATCTCCCTTGTCGGGAGCAACATAGTATTGAAAATAAAATACTATATAGTTTATATTCATCCATCCTATTTCAGTCTCAGTTTCAGATGCCGCTAATCCTATTTCAGGAGATACTAGCCGTCTCCTAACTAAATGAAGTTCATCTTCATAAACCCAGCCCTCTCCGTTACATATCGGACATCTCAGCTCAGGCTCATTGTATTTACCCTTATCTAGACTATATTGTTCAGCATCCTTACCTTTTCTATTCCAACAGATACACCTTTGTCTTTTATCCATCCTCCGGAGAAGAATCCAATGCCCTCTACGTGGAGTATACTCGTTTCCCTCGAGCATTATCTTCATCTCGGCTCTAAGGTCGATCTCGGTCTTCTTCCTAGTTGTTGCGAATGGAAACGGAGGAATATGAAATGTCTTAAACCCATCTTGTGGAAACGGTGGTAATCCCATTTAACTTACCCCCTTCAGGTTATTTTCGACACACCACATGGGCTGTAGATTTTTATAGTTACAAGCTTCCATGAATTGCCTCCTATTGGTTAAATCGAAATTTACTAAAGGTTTTATATGATCAATGTGCCACACTTTTCCCCATCTTCCACGATTATTCCAAGACATCCCGGGTTCAAACTTAGACTCAATATATTTTCTAAAGTATTCTATCGTGCATCCTAGATCCCGGACAGCCGATCCTGCTTTATAATTACTTCTCAAGGCCTGATTTAGGCGCGTCCTAAGACTGTGCGCCAAAGCATAATCAGAGTTAGATTCAAATTGTTTCTTCTGCCATTTTTTAGTAGTTTCTAGATTCTTCGCTCTATTATTACGCTTCCACGTAGTTGAAACATTATTACAACGAACACTGTTCTTATTATACCATGCAGCATTTTTGATTTTATGACAAGATCTACACTCATCCCTGTGTCCATCCTTAGATTTAGAGTTCCTATTAAACTCACTAATATCTTTTCCTATATTGCAACAATTACATATCTTCATAAGTACCTCGTATTAATAGAGTTAGCTCCAATCTGAATAGATCCCGGGAGATTTTATTCTCCTAGTCAATGTTTTGTTTGCACCCAGAGTATCCCTACCTGTCTCTAGTGTCCACGTGCGAACACCTCTCATTGGCGGAGTTGCTGGAGAAGCTACCCCCTTAATCGCCATTTTTGACTTAGCTCTCCTATATTTTCCCAGGATAAGCTTAAGCCAGGCATTCGTACAATCTAGAGACTTCTGTAAGGCACCCTTCACCCCGGCCTGTATATCGGTGCTCTCTTGGATGGTAAAGTCTCCAAGTCTCTTTATCATCCCGGGTCCTGCGCTAGCCATATCAAGCAACTTGGCATACAATAGATCGTATTGTGTTTTGCAACAAACCCACATCTTAGCTGCAAATGTTGGATGATCTGTATCCCAAAGATATTGGCTATATATAGTGTTAGCTATATTATAGGCTTCCAAAGAATTAAGATATATATTACGAGAGATAGTGTCATCAGGAATCTCTCTTATAAATGAACCAATTACTGACCTTATTTTGGCGACAGTACAATAGTATGGTCTATACGCGGTAGTAAACATAAACTTATACTGGCTTCCCAATTCTACGGATAGATAATCTTTTACTGATTTAGAAACGGTTACGGTAATCTCATTATTGGTCATCCAGGTATAATCGTTACCAGCATATGTTGATGGAGTCCATGTCAATGTTGGACCATTAATATTGGTTAAAACTCCACTAGGCATATGGGTTAGAGTAGCCGGATCACCATCAATAGGTTCGATCTCAAAGGTTAACCAGGACTGGTCAACAGCAACCCCACTTGCAACTGCCCTATTAAAAGTTACCGATACTGGCCCACCATAATATACTGTTTCATAGTCACCATTAATTACCCCTAGATTAGATGAATAGTTCTCTGGTGAAGTTGATACTATAGAAAGAGAGGTTGTTGCCTTAGGCTCTAAAACCATTGCCACCGGAGAATCTGCCGAAGGGGTATCCGGCATCTCTTCCTCGTGGACCTCTCCCGGCTGATCACCTGATTCTGTACCAGTTGTAAAATACCACGAGGATGAAAGAGCTAGGCTTTCTCCCGAGGAATTCTTTACACATGTGGAAGATTGATCTGCTCCCACTATCACTACGTTATATTGCGTATTCTGGTCAAGGACTATATCGGGAGCTATCGATAAGGTAAAACTTGCTACATTAAAAGTAGAAGTTTTACCAAGTATCTGAAAATCGGATACCCTATATAGGAGGATAGTATTGTCAGTTAAACTAGCGGCATCTAGGGCTTGGTCAAAGACAACCTCTATATACTTATTTACATATACCCCAGTTTCATCTGCTGCCGGAGTTCTAATGTTAATTAAAGGTGCTGACATGTTCTCCCCTATTTAGTTTCTGGTTCCTCATTATTCCCAGAAGTTAATTTAATTTCTACCTTGGCTTGCTCGGTTTCTTCCACAGAAGAAATCCCACCGATAGAATTAAGAATATTCTCAGCTATCTTTAGAATACTCTTACGATTTTTACCTAATTTCTCTAACTCAACAAGTTTCTCTATTTTGGCTATTTTGTAGCTACTTTTTACATTCTTCTCATCTTTTAAGGCATACATCCATTCATCTACTTTATTTCTTCCCCCATTAAGTAGATTTTGAATATCACTATCCTTATCAAGAACTTCCACTTTGTCCTCTGGCCATCCGATACTTAAATGTTCAACTTTAATAGCATGATTAATTTGATCTAATTGATGGTCAGTTGCATTCTCTGGGATAACGGCCATTCTGTTCTCAGCCGAAAGATTAATTCCACCTTCACCTTCTTGAAAATAATACAATCTCTTGTCTATATTCAAACTTACTCTATCGCCTCTCTTAACTGACATTATTCCTCCTATATATTACTAGTTCAATGGATAACCTGGGGCTAGGCTTTTACACCCAGCCCGCAGGTTAAACTCTATGACTCCTCTGCACCACTCTGATCTATGGGCGGTAATCCACCCTTCCCAGAAGTCCATATGATGCGCAGATCTACCATAATGACTAAACTCCAGCCTGGTTGATAGTCGGAAGTGCACCAGTACCGGCCTGCCACCTGAGTACATCCTCGAGGTCGTAAGCTTTAGTAATGCTGATGTTCTTTGCAACTGCGATCGCCTTACCTTCGTTCAGGATACCAAGACCATATCTTTCGCGGAACTTTATGGTACGGATATCTCTGCTCGGATCATCCCATTCCTCGTTAGTGACATCTTCATCTACGACTATAATACCAAGTTCATTGGTATCAGCCATGATGATGTCAGTCTTAGCCGCAGTAGCACCAGAAGCTGCAGTATAGGACAAGAATGGGCTAACTATGATCCTTAAAGGAGAAGGGAACATGTTGGGAACATTAGCATATGTGGTCGCAGAATACGGGGCGCTAGCGACCGGACCGACGTTGATTCCGCCCTGATACCAAGATTTCGCCACGCCTGGCTGACCTTGCATAGGACCAAACATCGGACCACCGTTTGCAAACCCAAAAGCACGCAGGATCGGATCGCGAGCAAACAGCAACCATCCTAACGGGCTCATTAAGAGAGCATTCGGCACAAAACCATTTGCTACTATCTTCGAATACATGACCAGCAAGTCATCGAGCGTGATAGTCCCGTTACCGGTTCCATCAGAAGCACGACCAGAAGTTTTCTTATTGCCAACATTGTTGTCAAAAATTACAGAACCTTCATTGCGGATCATGTTGAAGATCTTTGTCTCTTTATGTCTTGCTAAGGCACGACCTGCGGCCCTAATATGCATAGACATTACATCATATTGCGAATACCTGAGCATCTCATCAGTGATCCTTACCTTGACACCAGATTTCCCAATGAACGCGGTTACTGTACCGGCTACTTCGAGTTTCCTCTCCGGATACTCTCCGCCTTCTGGGATGTCCTCAGCTGTAAAAGCACCAGCAGCTGGGAAAGTGATCTGTTGTCCGGCCGAGAATCTGATGGTATGCAACAGGCTGGTACCTACCAGCAAGGGTTCGATAGCTTCTTTCACTATATTGGAAACGACTTTACCAATAAGGATAGAGGCATCGGGAGTAGAAAGAGCATCGCAAAGGTCCTTGTAACCGATTTTCTGATCTTTTTTAGTAGTATCAAATTGATCCTCGGTATTCTCGAAACCATTGTTGCGCCATATTTTGTCTGTATTCTCATATTTAGCCTGCAATTTCGAATCTGAGAAATACTGACGAGCGCCTTGTTCTTTCTTCCCGATTTTATCAAACACCTTGGCAGCCACGGCACCAACTAACTCATCCGTAACTTCCATTTTCTGTTCTGCCATTGTGATTATTCCTCCTTAGACAATACGGCTCGTTGGTAACTCTATGCTACCATGAGCTGGATTAATAGCTTCTCTGCATATGCAGAAGAAGTAGAGTAGTTATAGAGATGTTGCGGTACACCAGCGGTATCTGAACCGGACAAGCCAAGGCCGGGAACGGTCTGGACTTTATCAAGATTATCCACTGCAACTACGGACTTTCTCTGAATACAACGACCGACGATCTGGGTGACATCATGCGTTCCGTTTTTCCACAGGATGAATCCGCCATTCGCGTCAGACTGAACTAAATCACCAGCTTTGACGGTACCGGAAGCATCAACTGCAGTCTTAACAGGAACTTCGATGAGATAGTCGCAAAGAACAGCAACTTTATCCTGGATCTGGTAGTTGGTGTATTTCGTTAAACCTGCAGGGCTAGCAGAATCAAAACCTGCATTTATGTTCTGGAAATAGTCATACGGCGCAACGCCGATAGGCTTATTACCAGCCATTAAAACAGATGAAGCACCAGCTGCGGCAACATATTCGTCATGACCGTTAGCATCGAGATCAACAGTCAATCCAATATCGTCAGCAGTATAAGTTATTGTAGAGCTTGCTCCACCGTTCGCATGTACTAGATCACCACTGGCGTCAACCGCGACGATTGTGCCGGCAGTAATTACAACCCAATCATTCAGATAATGATCTTGATATTTTACCGCTAGATACTGGGCAGGTCTAAGTTCAAGTGCCGGCCTCTGACCTTCGGAAATCTCAAGGAAATCTCTGACTAGATTTGAGTTACGTTCATAACCTCTTGGAATTCTCGCTCCGCTCATTTGTTATTCCTCCTTTGGGAATTTGTAAACTACTTAGATTTAGGGAAAAGACGTGTTAGAGTTTCCTGCTTACCCTCGCGGGTTTTTTTCTTGTCTTCCATGACTTCATTGGTCAAGTCAGACTGAGAAATAGCGGGATTATCTACATCTTGCCCATTCAATCCAGTAGATAGAGCCGTTTCCTGCTCTATGAGTAAATCTCTGATTTGGTCTTTTAGAGAGTCTACGCTCCTCTGAGCGAACTCTTCAACCTTCGCATTGCGTGCATCTGGGGTCGAAATGCCCACAACATCGGGTTTTCGGAGTACTTTCTTTAGATCGTATAATCTCTCAGCTACCATTCTATGAAGCTCGGAGTTGATCTTCACATTTTCATCCAGAACTTTCCTATTTGCATCTTCTAACTCTTTCACTTTCTCAGTGGTTGCAACAGCGTCTCCGGGATCTTCGCCTACTGGGCCTTGATTACCGGCGCCATGCTTCACTCCACCAGTTTTACCTGTTCCTTTATTTTCGGCAGGTGACTCTTTCTCACCCTTCTTTTTCTTTTTGTCTTCCTCTTCTTCCTCTTCCTCTTTTTTCTTTTTAGGATCTTCTTCCTCCTCTTCTTCCTCTTCTTCTTTCTTTCCTTCTTTGGGATCCTCTTTCTTCTCTTCCTTCTTCATCTTGGCATCCTCTTCCTCTTTCTCTTCTTCCTTTTTCTCTTCCTTAGGATCCTCTTTCCCCTCTTCTTTAGGGTCTTCTTTTTTCTCTTCTTTTTTCTTTTTTGCATCTTCTAAAGCCAAATCATACTCATCTTTCATTTTCTTCATTTTGGCTTCGCATTCTTTTGCAGCATCTGCGCAATCTTTCTTTGCTGCTTTTATGGCTTTATCAAGTTCCTCTTGGACCATTTGTTTAAACAGATCTGAGTCCTTTAGCTGCTCTCTGGTTAACTCTGTGAGTTTCACGTCTTCCTCCTTGTCAATTTTCCTGGACTTGTTAGACTTATCTAGCAAATACGTAACAATATTATCACTGTCCTCTGCTTCTGAGTCAATCAGCGCATAGAGGTTACTGCCATTACTAAGGTCGGCAAGAACCTTCTCAGAATCGTTGTTAGCATATATGCTTACTTCTGCGGCATCCTTCTGTTCAGAAATGATTGCTTCTTTGACCCCAGCATATTCATCCGCGGGGATGTTCACAAAAGAGATTTCTCTATATGATAGATCTCCTGTAGTTATATATGCTAGTTTTCCATCATATTTAGAACCGGGAGTATGTTCACATGGACCATCGCCCCCACTCCAATCTGAATCGCATATAGAACAATAACAATGGTCAGTAGTCATCCTCACTGATACGGTCTCATATCTACCATCTAATATCTTCTGGATAGCATCCTGATCAGTCACCTTAATAGTTAATTTCTGATATCCATACCCTTCGCTTTCATGTAAGATAGGTTTGTATTCACTGAGATCAAACTTATTCTGGGTCTGAAAATACTTAGCGGATATTACCCTACCTACTGGATCCTTAGTGTCATCATGGTTAACCAATACCGGTTTCTTATACGGAGAAGTCCAGGTTCTGATACCTTTCTTCATAGACTCGGGAGGATAAATCCTGTTATTAATTAAGGTTCCGGCATGGGTGGCATTTACCTCACACACCAAACTGTACCCCTTCTTAATCTCCTGAGTGGAATCAGACATAATGGATTTCTTATTCTCATTCCTTATTTTGAATGTAACCGGTATATTATCAATAAGCTCGAAATGTTTGGTCATTTTGCACTCCTGTTATTATATAGCAACCTTATTGCCTTTTTTATAAGGAGGATTCTTACCCATACCGTTCTTTCCATATCGCTTAGTCAAATCCTTCTGGACTGCCTTAAAATATTTAGATCCAATACTAGTCTCCTTCTCGGGATTATACGGACCTATTCCTGCTCCGCCCTGTCCCATAGGAGCGCCATTTTTAATATCTGCCATGCTTCCTCCTGTTATAGTAAAACCTGTTCTGACAAATCGTTTAATTTATATCTTAGGGATTCAAAAACTCCAGAAATCCTAAATACTAACTCACCCCTCAACTCAGTATCTTTCATATTCTTGCAGAGTAGTTCCCCTAATTCATTGAAAATGTTACCCATTTCCTTATCCAGCATTACATGGTCAATACCCAGGCCACCAGTCTTGTTTGCTATTTCGGTTCGGGTAATATCTATCATTGGCTTAAGTTTATCTACACTAATATTTCTCCAATCATCAGAATCCTTAGCCATATCCACTATATCGAGTTTTGTCAAATACCAAAGATGATCTAATAAGCTAGACAAATCACTATAATCCTTTTTCTGGGTTGTCTTAGCCGGCTTACTTCCGTGTTGGTTAGCTGGCTTTTCTCTATTCTCTGTAGCTTTTTTACCCTTTTCAAGTTTCTTACCAACAGGCTCGCTGGTCTTTGTTGCTCCCTGAGAAGCCCCGGACTTAAGTGCAGACTTAGCAGCGGCAGTATAGGGCTCATCCCTGGCCATAATAATTGCCCTCGGTTCCTCTACTCTCTTAAAGTACATATCCTCACGTTGGTCATCCGCGATTGGATCTCTGGATATCTCTTCTCTCATTTCTGTTTCAGTAATAGAATGATGTTCATATTTAAATACTGAATGATTCTGAACCTTAAGCATAAAGTCTATATCTATTTCGCGGAATTTGATCTTAACGAAGTTATCTTCCCTCTCGTCGATCAGATAGCCACCCTCAAATAAAAGTTCTTTAAACATATATTCGTTGATAAAGTTCTCTACAACTGATTGAAAATCCTTACAGCGATCTGTCATAGACTTATCTATCGTTGAAGCAGTAGCTCTATTAGCCGTGTCTCCCCTACCAAGAGCAATCTCGGATATTCCAAGACCAGCTAAAACTCTTTTTTCAAAATACCTAAGATAGTTATCGGCATCTAGGGCCTTGCCTTCGGCACCTAAATTCTTAATCTCATGTCTCTCTGGAGTTACAATACTACCTTCTGTGGGCATCTTTTCTATCTGTTCTTTAATTATATCAACTTCACTTGTCCCGTCCTCATAAATCTCAGCAGGAGCAGTTTCTGTACCCACTATGTATTGATATAAGGGGAACAGATGCTGGGTAACAAGCATTTCAATATTCTCTTCCATCCTACGCAACGACCTAATATCATCCAGAACGGGAACTATATATGGAGTTCCGAATGCAAAACCCTCTTTCTTGTCGTAATATATATGGATAATGTTCTCGGGAATAAACTGAGGCATAATCGGATTTCCCGGAACCCTCTGCCAGTACTTAAGAACTTTACCATGAAAATCTCTCTTTATTCTTAGGGATGTGGGATCCATCGGAAAATATGCCGCTACTGGAGGAAGTGATATTCCAGCAATCCTTTTTACCGGAGCTCCACTTGATTTCTTATAATCCCTGACCTTAACCATAAAAGCATTGGCGTAAGCTACAATATTTTGAGTTATACTCCTCAGAAGCATATCAAATGTTAACCCGGAAACTTCTGCCATCTCGCGGAGCCTTCTCTTTATATATAACGTAGCTTCTTCATTCCTGGAGTTAATGTCATAACCTTCTTTTAAGCAAAGTTCAACATGTTTATTGAAAGCCTGTCTCACATAGGATTCGATATCCATTACTTTGGATATCTCCCCTAAGTTATATTCGGCAACTTGGAAAGAAGTTCTGCTCTGAGTAGGACCCAGTACGCCATACGCTACCCCAGAACTAGATACCCTGGATGCTATAACCGGCTTCTTTTTATTAAAGTTTACCTTTGTTTTATCTGACAGACTATTGCTTATAGAAAATAGATTCATTTATTCTCTCCCTGGGAATTTTTAACAAATTCTTCTAACCAAACGATGCCTGTTGGCATATCGAGATCCGTTATGTTTTTCCTACAGTCGTCTACTCTTTTAGAAATTGCTGCTTTGTCAGCGGTAGTCTTCTGGTTCGTAACCACAGATGGCGCCGATGAATCACCAGCAGCAACCCTGGCCTCGATTTCCTTCTGCTGTTCTTCCGTTATAAAACTATTGTATACATTAGGGGTAGCATCAACTGGATAAGTATAATCGTTATCCGCCAGATCAAACTGATCCATCATCTTTTGAACATCTTCCGCATTCGGAGTCCCATTTGTCGCACAAGAAGCTGATAACTCCATTATTGCTATTACTGTATCAATAAGTTTTAATGCTGTATTCACCCACTTATTTTCTTTTGCTTGAAATAGTTTAGAATCTTTATATACCTTCTGCATCTCTAAATCTTTATATATTTCCATCAGAAGGTCCTGGAAGAACTTTTGTATGTAATCTATAGCATCAGTTATATACCGCTGTATCAATTGCCTTAAGGGAGTACATTCAAATATCTTCTGCCACGTAGGATCATCGGGATTGTTTATCCATTTTTTGATTGGGTCAACCATTCTCTGTATAAGCTGGTTGATAACTCCCATTAACTGGTTCAGGATTAGCCCCCTCATGATATTATTTAGAATATCCTTGAAGGAATTTAAAATATCCTGAAAATCAAAATTAATCCCACTCTTCAGAAGCTGTAACATGGCCCGCAGACCCTTTAGTGTCTTGGTGTCTAGGCCTTTAGCAAACTTTATAAAACAACAAACTAAATCAGCTGACCAGCTTTCGTTGAATAAATTATCTAGACCATTTAAGAATTTGTTGGTATAGTCTAAATATCTATCTGTGACTCCTGCTATGTTTTGATCAGGCTTAAGCGCTACCAGATCCTTGAATGCTCCCCCCAACCTTGTTGCTTCAGACTTCCCTATCTCTGAAAAATTGTTCCACAGGTCTTTATAGCTAGTTATTTGCTCTTTATCAAATAGTGTATCCTGCTTAAATGACCAGGGCAAATATGCCGGATCCGGGAACATTCCAAGATAATTATCTGAAAAATTAATTATCTGTCTTACGTTGTAATCATTCTCGTTCCAGGAAACTATACTATTAAGATAGCTATTAAGATACCTCTGGGCATAGTTATCTTTAGGCGCAGAATTGCTAGTATAATTAGAGTATCCAGTGTATAGCCTATCTTGTATCAGCTGAGAATTGGAGTTAGCGTCATTGCTGGAATTATCAATCAGGTCTTCTACCTGTAGATTGCTTACCCCGGACTTTAATTGTTCAAGTAGGCTCTTGTATAACTCATAAGTTATATACTCTCCGCCACTAGCTTCATCGAACGTACTCACTACTGCTGAAACGTCTGGATCGGTTGTCTTGTTTACTGGGATCCTAAGTCCGGCGCATGCAGCATCTATTCTCTTATCTAACTTATCTGCTTTTGTATATAGATCATCAAGATTCTTCCTATATTGCTCTGGATCTGGATCTGAAACTGCAGCTGATGGATTTACAAAGCCCTGGGACAGAGATGCCATTCTTTCCCTATACCACTCTATCTTGGCTTTATAATTTATTTTAGTTGTGTCTGACTTATTCAATGACATTGTTCCCCTTCGTTAAGATCGGTGCGCCGCTGATAGAAAGCAGGGGGGGATAGACTCGCTACCAGCGGTTCTCCCAATTAGGAGACGGACGGAACCTGCGCACCTTAAAAAGTTGCCCTACCCTCTGGATTTGCACTTCTAGTCCGTTTCATATTAGCAACAGAGAAAATGGATTTTCGCCCCTCCGTCTTTCTTTGTCTTGCTCTCATAAAATCCAAAGTATTTCTAGCTGTTGTTTCTGAAAAAGTAGCCTTCCTGAACCACCTAGGAGTAATTGAAAGTCTTTCTTTTTTCTCTTCCTCTAACTTGGTTTTATTTAATTTAAAATCCTGATCAGTGGTTTCGCCGAACTTTCCAGCGAATGCAATAGTGGCTATTCTATTTTGGCGATTCATGTCACTAAATTCCATTGTAGCTCCCAGGATTGATAACATCCAAGCTACAATTGCGTGATCATTCTCATCGCTATAAATTGGTTGACCAAGAGCTGTGGTCCTAATAACAGTGTAATCTCTAATCTGACCCACTAGACCGTTCTTAATATCTTCGGATTCGGGGAGTATTATCTGGCCATCTTCCATCCTACGAGCTGCAAGATTTACCATAAAGGGTTTCATGTGTTTCTTGACTATTTGTTTGGTAACCGGATCTCTTATTTCCATCCTATCGCCAAAGTATATACCCTTTAACTTGTTTGCCAAACCTGATAATGGATGCTCAAGTCCATACTTACGGAGCATTTCTATCTGTGTATGGCCATACCCCTGATCTACATATATATATTCCGGATTCCATATATCGTTTAATCTAATAATATCTTCGCAAGACCTTACCTGGGTAAACTCTTCCTGGGAGATAATATGTTTTAGTACAGTCTTAAACGCCCCCCTGCCTCCCAAAAGATTCTTATTCCACTCCGTGATAATAATGCAGGTACCATTCCCTGCAGCATTCCAGTCCACCCCCATGGTGTATAGGGAATCCGCATTTCTCCTAACCCTATTCATATCATAGTCTTGCAAGCTTGCATCTATATGTTTCCTAAGGAATACACCCTCTGCTACATCCCCGAATTCAGCCTCAAACTCATGCATATATCCAGCATCTGAATACTGGGCCCTTTCTATGCGCTCTGTTTGAGAATTCCATGTTGGAGATACACTAGAAGGAAAATGGAATTCCTTATAACCTAACTCTGGTTCAGTACAAAATCTCCAGAACATTTCCCTCTTACCGGTGGGGGTAGAGGAGGCCCAGATCATGACATCCGGCCTGGATGCTTGTATAGCTAGGATAACTTCAAAATCACTTGTGCTTAAATAGTCAGCTTCATCTATCAGGATCATATGGGCGTCCTGGCCGCGGATACCGGTTGACTTACTTCCAGTTCTTGTACCAGATGTAAAACCCAAGATCTTTGAACCATTGTGAAACTCAACCCTGTAAGGGTTCTTAGTGTTCCTCTTGATAGAGGCCTTGAGCGAATCGCTCTTTCCTAAGAATTGGTCTAACTTATCAAAGATAAGACCAACCTGATTTTTATATGGAGCGATAACCAGAACAGTAACATTCTCGTGAGTATAAGCATAATGAAGCATATTAACACTGATTGCTTCAGTCTTTCCGGCACGACGTCCTATCCTGCTTACCTTTCTAAACGCGGAACATTTAAGCATTACATCCTGATACCATCTTGCGTTCCAGGATAGTTCCGTTCTTGTCCAGAGAACTGGGTTAAAGAGAAAGTTGGCAAAAGCCAAATCATCCTCTCCCATTAATTTCTTTATCTCTTCATTGGTGTCTATTGTCTCATGGATAAGGCCACATATTTGTAGTTCATGATCAGAGGCTATCTTATCTTTGTAATAGACTTTCCCACCCTTGAGGCACCACACCTTGGCATGTTCTTTAAGACACTGCTGGCAATAGGGATGTATCTCATTCTTTTTCATAATATCTGGGTGGGTAGAGAAGCAACAGACGGTCCTGCATATATTCTATTTATGATATTCGACCCGGCTCTCAAACCCAACACCTATTACCTCTTTCCTTTTTTAGCAGTCCATTTACTCTTAAACATTCCATAGCATTGTCCAACCGCTTGCTCTTGTGTCTTTCCTTCTTTCTTAACAACCGGTATACATCTTGACATATAACTTTTAGATTTCTCGCCCCTTTGTACAGATGGCATATTATTTACATCCCATTTTCTTGGCGGCTCTTTCTGCGCACCTTGTAATCCCAGAAGGATTAGGTGCATGATGAGCCAATTTCTTTGCGGACTTAGTCCTTGCACAACTATTTACCGGATAACTTCCCGATGGAGCCCCACCACTTGGACCACAAAAACTCTTTACTCCGGAATACTTACCGACATTCGATCCACCTGGCCTGTCTTGCGGACGCTTTGCTTTCCTAGTATCTTCAATAGTCGCGTATCTATTCATATTATACCTCATATCCCCAAGTAGTTATATCACCAGAACAACCGGCATAAGTATCACAATATAATGTAGTATTTATAGCTGAGCTGGGATACGGTTTCCTACAAGGATGTTGTATTGTCGCTCCTGACGGCATAACTAGCTGCACCACGGTATGGGTAGCATCATTTACCCCGTCATACAATTTAACAAAACCGGTACAACCGGCGCTGATAATCATATCAGTAATTACAAACCTCTTTCCGGTAGCAGGAGTCCAAACGACATTAGCTATCGAACTAGCCGGAAGATGGGCATATTTATGAGTAAAGTCAGCAGCATCAACCGGATTAGATACAACTCCGCTAGATGAAGGATCTGAATATTCAGGAAGCTCTACTTTAATTCTATCTGTTAAGTTATTATATCCCAATTCTTGACTTGTTGGGTCCCATCTTTTTAGGGTATCATTTAATGCGTCTGTCATCTTGTGCTCCTTTTATTTTCCAGCCTTCTTAGCTCGTCCCATTTTTTTAAATGTTCTGGCTAGGGCTTTCCTCGCAGGGGTACAAGTTTTTTTAGTCATTGGAGTACAATAACCCTCATGCTTTGGATTAACTGCTCCCCCGATCCAATTCTTCTTTGATTTCTTGGCGTCTTCTAATGTTTTAAAAGTTTCCATTTAGTCACCCTCTTCTTTAACTTCATCTAGTTTTCTGCTCTTCTCTATCTGGTTTAGGGCCTCAGTGAAATGATTATCTTTTAATACAGCTGTTCCGTCTGCAAGCACTGACTTATCCTCTATAGCAAGCATTATGGTCGCTTGAACTAACTCCTTAATATAGGCTCCCGTATAACCATCAGTTTTCTTAACCATACTACCAATGTCCAGGGCTGTAATATTAGATTTTGATAGAAATTTATCAAGCATTTTCCTTCTTAAATCCTCATCCGGAAGTTCAAATCTTACCCTAATATCAAACCTACCGGGACGATTTCGTAATGCCTTATCAAGAGTCTTGGGATAATTGGAAGAAGCAAGAGTTATAATACCCTCATTGCTTTCCACGCCGTCCATTTGGTTCAATAACTCACCGGTTATTTTATCATATGATCCGGTATCTCCAGCTCTCTTCTTTCCGATGTAATCTATGTCCTCGAATAGAACTATTGTCGGGGATAGTTCCCTGGCCATATTATATATAAAGGATATATCACTGGGATATACAATGTCATCCGCAGTAACCCAAATAAATGTGCTATCAACCTGATTACACAGGGCCTTGGCAACCAATGTTTTTCCAGTTCCCGGGGCGCCTTCCATCAGTATTCCCCTTTTTATTGCAATATTATTCTTCTTATATAATTCAATATTATTAAGCATATCGACGGTACCGCTCTTAATCCTTCTCTTTATCTCATCTTTTAGGATTATGTCGTCCATGTTTGTTCCGTCGAGCTTTATAAAGTTTCCACAAGGAGTAATCTTAGCTTTCTTGAAGAAATTATTTTTTACCGAGTCTTCTATTATCTCATTGATTATTGTGGATGCATACTTTTTATCTTTCTCATTGCAGTATATCGCAATGTAACCGGTGTTCCACCCATCTATAAAATCTATCGCAAAGATTAACTTTGTTTTAGTTGTTTTATCCTCAAGAAAAGTATACCCTTTGACCATCGCATTCTTGAAAGCATCTATAGCAACCTGAACCTCCTCACTCTGCGCGGTCTCCACATCGCCATAATAGTTGAACCATAGCTTCTGTATCTGGTTAAACTTATTAGCGATTATCTTTTCTGAAGAAACAGACAAGAGCGGCTTCTTATATTTAGGGAAAGTCTTAACGTTTATAACCTGGCTGAGGACATTCGAAGTAAGGAATTCGTTAAACAAGGCTACCCGGCTGCTTTTCTCTTCAGCCTTCTTGATTAACATGGAAAGTCTAGCGCTATCTCCGAGTTTCCTGTCTTCCATGCGCTGTACATCCCTGAGTAATCCACTATTATGTTTCTCTCCCTTGATTACTCTCCTTGTTCTCTCATAACTATCTTCTATAAACATTGTTTTATCCCCTTATAGTATTTATATAGTTTCCACTTTTCAAGAGATCCAAATAACTTTGTTACTATTATAATAACAAACTGCAATTCTTTTTTGAATGTTTTTCTATGGCATCTTCTGCACAATGTAGCACCATTACTAATAAGGTATTTTAATTTTGGAAAAAGAGATTTTGGTAATATGTGATGCGGATCAATCCTGCAGTTCCCTCTCCCGCACAATATACATTTATAACCGTCTCTTTCATATACCTTAGTACGCCACGTAATCCATGATTTACATCTTGGTTTTCTTCTCCACCACCTACCTGTGAAATAATTGCGCTTCATTACCAATCGCGCTCCTCGCTTGCAAATGAGATTCTGCAATAGCTCTCACAGCTCTCTGCCTTGATGTAAAAGAAGCCTGAGTTTCGGGAAACATCACATTCATATCTACATATCTAGTACGCTCCATGGCCCTAGCCGTATTCTGCCATAATGCCGCGCCACCAAAATATGCTACTCCAACTCCCCACATGGCCGGATTAGTGAGATACCGAAATGCGAAGAACGCCGGATCGGTCCAGGTCATGCTTGCTAACCCAAATCCTACTGCACGGGAAGCAAACAACTGGGTAGCGCCGAGAGCATTTTTGCCTAGAAACTTCTTTCCAAACAACATTGGCCTGTAAGCTTGTTCGTAGGCCACCTTAAACGCAGAAGTACTGCCAATCGCTGCCGCCTTAGGAGCTTCCCGTATTCCCCAGCTCTTGCCAAGAGCACTTATCTTTATCCCACCTTTTTTAATCATCCCCGCCCAGGGAACATAGTACTCTCCGGTATTACTAAATTCGGCAAGCATAGATAGAGCTGACCACTGATAAAGCGATCCCACTACGCTACCCAATCCACCGCCGGAATATTGATCTTGTTCTCTGTCAAGGAAGTCGCTTCTCATGATATCTCCGTTTAAAGCTTAAATTTCATGGATTTTATCCCACGATAACCGCCATAAAGAGCAGCACCCTGGACACCACCAGCTACGGTACCACCGACAGCACCACCAATAGGATTATCATCGCCAGACATCATCCCCCTGGCAGCTCCAAATAAACCCATTCCGACTACCCAGTTCCTCATCTTCTGATTTTTAGTAGAGGACATAGTGTTCCAGGCATACTTAAGATTATCCCTCATATTCCTGGATTGTGTAAATCTATTTAACCCTCTTGAAAACTTTGGATTGAAGCCTCGAAGAGCTACCCTTGATGCAGCACCCACAAAAGCACCCTTCATCGCTCCGCCTACAATACTCTCTCTGTCACTCACTGCGCCCCACGCAGCCCCAATACCGGCACCGATTAACCCGCCGGCCATGGCCCTACTAGCCATACTCACAGTTCTTCTGGTTTCCATAGCTGACTTACCGGCTAACCCCGTAGATTTAAGGATTCCCCTAACTTCACTGTATCCACCCGTAGCCCTGGCAGCTCTCCATGCGGGACCAACGTTTCCCTTTACAGCATCCCATATTTTATTAAGATTACCAGGCATTATCTCCCCCCGAATATTCTCCACATACGTGAAGCTTTTTTAGTCTTACTGGCAACATTATGCATTATCTTGCCTTCATGAAGAACCTTATTAACTAATCCCTGGGTTGGTTTTACCTCTATATGTTTCTGGACTACATTGCTTAATGCGGAGGCCTTAACTTCCTCAGCTATTAGGCGATTATCTCTAAGATATTGCTGTTGTTTTACTGGATTGTTAGTACCCTGATACCACTTACCCCAGTAAACTGCTCTTGCTTCTGCAGTTGAAGGTATCTTTCCCGGGACAGATAAATATTTAACTCTTGCTATTGCAGCGGCAAAGTGATCATGCTGCATCATAAAATCTGCCAACTGCTGTCTAGTCATGGCTGTAAGTTCTTTGGCTGTCAGACCAGACGTTGTAGTCAACAGGTTCATTGCTCTTGGTTTTGTTGACGCCCACCTTACCAGGTTTTTGGCCGTTATTGGTTCAACCATGAAGATGCTTCTTGCCCGGCCCTTCTCTACCAGCACCTTACCCTGTTTAATAACCTGTCTTTTATGGGTTAACCTCTGAGACTCATGAACTGCAGTTTCAAAGAGCATATCTGATGCATTCTTCTTGGCTATATCCTTGGTATCATAGATACCGGATACATAATCCGTTAAACTTCGTAACTGTTGTACCTTTTCCGATACAGGTGTAGTTCGGTTTGTAACAACTCTGTTATCAGCAAATGCTCTTGGTGCGCTGCCGGCCAATAGAGTAGCGGCTATAAATACTGATATAGCGCCTTTCTTTCCAAGCCTCTTAAATCTGCTAAGAGAACCTGACTTTCTCATCATTGCTGATAAACCACCTTTAATTGAACCTCTTGCCATCCCCACTGCTGCTGCCCCGCCCATAAGAATTCCCGCAAGAACTACATCGTCCAACACCATTGCGGTGGCTAGAAGTCTTTTTTCGTTGGGTCCTTGCTGATTATTCTGTTCGGGGTTCATTAGGTACCTCACTGAAGACTGCGGGGGTTACATCAATCAAACCTGCCTCCGCCGCTTTACGTGTGAGTTCCCTGGCCTTCTCAAGCAACTTCGAGGCATAAGTACTGGGATCTGCCATGATTCTATTCACGTCTTTTGCCTTGGCTTCTCTGGTAGCAATCAGAGCATTCATAATCTTTAATTTTTGTCTTTGGGCCTTCTCTAAAAAATTAACGATCTGATTCATCTCGTCTCTATAGACAGGCTTCAGACCGTCGGGGGTATTTTGAAATCCAGCAACATTCTGTTGTATTATTCCAGGTTTATTAGCCAACTCCTCCGTTGCTCTCTTCTCGAGAATTTCCCAAAAAACTAGGTCCCCCACCAATGCTCCATCTACCTTGCTATCAGGATCTACGCCAAGTTCCCTGACATAATCACCATGCCACATTTCCAATAGGGTACCCTCTACCGGGCACTCTTTTCCGATAGGATATGTATTATTTGAGCCGAGAGGGCACTTTTTGGAGTAAGGGCAAACCTCGCCCATACACATCATTGGAGCAGTAGCAGCAAAACCGTGCTTTAAAGTATTTAGATATAAGATCAGCTTCTTAACTTCTTTTGGAGTAAGCGTTATCTCATATCCATCGCTTAATCTCTTTGAGAACCTAGCCAGCAATGAATCCGGTTGTAATCCCTCACAGGTATTCCTTAGGGTTATTTGCTTATCTTCGGTCTTTTCTTCCATAATAGTCCTAACTCTCGCTTTCGTATTCCTTAGGTAATCCTGCTTTATAGCTGGTAGTAGACTGTTTTCTGTTGGGGGCCCTAACCTTAATACCTTTTAGGCCGGCAATAAGCTGGGCTTTTGTGAGACTCATCTTGGATGGTGCGTATGTACCTGAATATGGGCTACCTGCTCTTGCCATTTATCCTCCTGGACTTTTAGTTACCGTATCACCTGTCTGTTTCATGTGTTCCTGAAGCATGTGTTGGAGAACCTGGGTCTGAGTTGATATGTTTTTACTCTCCAGGCCCACACCAAGAAGCCTCAGTATTACCATTGCTATAATGACAGTTATACCTACGATGGCCACGAACCATTTAGTGTGCTCAATATCCTTGGCAATACTGCTATTATTAAGCTTCTCGGCAAGGGATATTGGAACTTTAGAATTTACTGCTTCCAAAAGATCCTTTTGCATACCCTCTATCCTGCTTAGACTGGCGACAGTTTCTTTATGGGTGTTATCATAATTATTGGTAACCCCACTTATAATAGCCTCGCTGACCCCATTGGTCATCTTATCTATTATCTTATCCTGTTTCTGTGTAATTCCCTCCAAAGCGTCAGTAACCCGCTCAAGCGCTACAGCGGATTTAGCGTGGGCCTCGGCGAACGCACTTAGCTCTTCCCTGGAAATTTCCGACATAAGTTATCCTCCACGAAGTAAGCCATCTCTGGGGGAACACAGATACCTAGAATATGTGAATTATCATCTATGGAGGTTACTGAGTGTCTGACTCCCCGGGGGATAGAGGCGCATTCTCCTCTAAGCATTACCCTGGGAACTCCTTCTATCTTCAATAAGACCTTCCCTTTTGTGATTATAAGATATTCAACGCTATCCTGATGTGAATGATCTGGCCAGAAGTCCCCGGAGTGTGTCCATATACCCTCAGTCACGGTAACATCTTCAGTCTGAAAGATAGAGTGTGCCTCAATAGTAGTATATAGCTCAAAACCCGTGGGCTTAGTAGCTATATTATTAATAGGTGTACTATCAAAAAGTAATTTCAGAGAGTCTAGCCTTGTAGTTATATTATCTAGAGCCTTATTGTTCTTATTAAGGTTTTCTAATACAGTACCACTTAGCATAGGTAAGTCTCCTTAATATGACAAAGTACTGTTCAAACCTTACTTAGAGGGTTCTACAGCTATTGCAGTTGTGGTAACGTTGGCTGCCTGTGGGCCTTTTTCGCCTTGAACTACCTCAAACTGTACTTCATCGTTAGTTTTTAATGTTTTATATCCATCCATGGTTATCGCGGAAAAGTGCACAAAAATATCTTTGTCGTCCGATGCTTTCTGAATAAAACCATATCCCTTTTTGTTATTGAACCATCTTACCTTGCCTTTTTCTAAAGCCATTTTATATTTCTCCTCTGTATATCAACTCTCTAGTACTATTACTAGAAGTAGTTTCGGGCGCGAAGCGCCCTGTTTTTGAATTTTTTCGATGGATATACCCATACCTTAGGGCTATCCGCTGGATTCTAGTGAAGGGATCTGCCAGTAGAGCTTAAGTACAGGCTAGTTTTCCTTCCTTTTCTTCCTTCACCTATATAAGGAGTGGTAATTCGTTGGTTTAGAACAGTTTGTGGCATTTATTTAGCAAAAAAACGTTGGGACCTGATATTTTGGCAAAAATTACCAGCATTCTAGTGCTTTTGTAGGCAAAGTATAACTTTTCCCGCGGCCGGGATCAAAGTGAAACACAAAATCCTTATAGGCCGGAAAATATTAGGAAAATTTACGTAGGTCCTGAGGAACTATAGGGTAAGTAATTAGTATCAATTCGTGCCCGACTAGTTAATATAACAAAATCAACAAAAGAAAGGAGGTGAGAAAAATGAAAACAATAATAGATATAACTAAAGTATTAACACTCTTAGTTATAGGATTGTTATTAGGTATTCTGTATATGAAGCATGAAGACAGAATAAAGAATACAATCAAGGTAGCTAAAGAAGAGTGGAAGAAAGAAATAAAGTAAGTAGAGAGTAGTAAAGAGAAGAAGGATACAGTATAGTATAAGTATAACAATATAGTAATAGAGAGGAGGTGATTAAGATGAGATTATCTACTATAGTACGTAGGGTAGAAGATGTAGTAACAGCTGCTACTAAGACGGTTATAGAGGATAGCAAGATAGCAATCAAAGCTATCAAGGATAAGCATAGCTGTAAGGCAATAGTAGTAAAGGAGAATAAGTAACAAAGGAGAAACACAAATCTACTGAAGGAGGGAGGTGAAACTACATGGATATGTATTCTGATTATGGCCCGGGTCAAAAGGACCTGGAGGCCAAATTGGAAGAAGGCCGAAGGCCAACTTCAAAAAAGCGTAAAGTTCAAAATCAATGCTCTTCAAGGCCCGGCCTTGTAAGAGAGGACTGCCCTGAGTATGTACCGGCTGATCTTCGTAAGAAGTATATGTCAGGCGGGGAATTCAAGGCTAGTCCGTTTAGTAAACTAAAGGTATAAGAAAGGAGAAACATGAGATACCTAAGGTTCATGTGGTGGAAGTATATTAAAAGACAACCAGTGGTAGCGGCTGCTATCCTGGTATTTAATGGGCGCGTCATAAAATGAAAGGAGGCAAATCATGGATAGAGACACAGGAGTACAGGTAGGAGAGGCTATTGTGGTAGGGATAGTCATATTTCTTGTGTCCGCTATAGTTGAGTCAATGGTAACTATGTGGATGTTCAAGAAATTTGGCGGATGCCCTATGGATCCATCAAAGAAGAAGCAATAACTACAAAGGAGGCAGCATGCCAAGGCTGTTTGTGTATACAAGAGTACGTAAGGTAAAGCATGGCTATCTTGTGATTCAGATAGAGCCGCATCC
>Ga0265297_10000501_pt1 | contig 113754 bp, 95 predicted proteins | sample Munlanlwell13791_FD_192502 | JGI IMG/M metagenome (GOLD analysis project Ga0265297, IMG submission 192502) | Leachate microbial communities from a municipal landfill in Southern Ontario, Canada - Leachate well 137-91 | ecosystem: Engineered > Solid waste > Landfill > Unclassified | place...
TTGGCCTGCATTGCAGGCAAAGTAATTAATTTTTAAAACATCAAATATTATTTTATAATTATGTTTTAAAATTTAAATTTAATAAAATTATGCCGGCAGAGCCGGCCATCATGAGTTAGCGCTGGACGAAGTTTTATTTTTAAAACTGGTCTGTCCGGTGTAGCCTCTTGACTCGCCATAGCTTGAAAGCGACGGCGGTTGGCAAAGCCTGGATGCCCCGCGCATATTAGTTTATTAATTGAATCAATTATCGAGTTCGCGTTATTTAAATAATTTTTTCATAAAATTCATGTTGGCTGCGCCCTGTGTGCAGCCTAAAAGTGTGTTAGCACCTCAGGGTAACCTAGGTGCTAAAAATCAAAACAAAAATTAGGCCGGCATTTTACTGCCGACCTAACAATTAAAATCAATTTAATTTTTTATATCTATTTTATCTCTTAAAAAGACATCGCTAATTTACCCCAAATAGCATATCCTTCTAATTCGCTATTTGATGTTGCAAATTCATAAGAACCACCAAGACCAAATGTTGTTGGATATTTTCCCATGCTAAATTTATAACCTAAACTGCCAAAAATTTTGTTTGTGAATTGTGAAGGTGTTCCTGCACCATTAATATCTAAGTTTTCTCTATTGAGTTTGATTAAAATTGATGCAGCATCGCTAGTTATATCAAAATTGCCCGTTACTCTATTATAAATAAAATCATCTTTAACTATTGCATAAACATCATCATTCCAATTTTTTAAAGTTATTGCTTCATTTTCTTTATAATAAGCTTCATAACCAAGATCTATTAAGAATCTCTTTGTCTTGAAATTAAGCATTAAAAGACCATCTAATTCATTACCAGGTCTTACAGTAACTTTTTGAGTCAAAACGTTTGCAGCTGGAAATAAGCCTGCAGAAGAAAGCTGACCATTTTTTACACTCAAATAATAATGAGCAAATGTATAACCTCTATAATCCGAACCTAAAGAACTTTTTACTGGAATTGTCCTTGTTTCAGATCCATCAAAAATATATTTATAATTTAATGCAGCTGTAACTTTACCACAATGTCTTTCTCTTTTCCATAATTTATAAGAAGCATCAGCACCTAATCCAACTGCAACGTGACCACCATTTCCATAAACTGGTTCAAAAAGATATTCTCCTCTAGGTTTATTTCCTGTAGGCAAACTTACGCATGCATTTACAAATAAATGAGATTTTTTATTATTAACAAATTTATATCCAAAATTAAAATCTAAATTAGAAAAGCCCGTTCTCGACCTCCTGCCTGAAATTTTACCCTTAGTTAAAGCCTCTTGTGTAGAAGTCATAGAAGTAGAAATAGCATCACCATGAAAAAAATTACTTAAAGTTTCATGACGAGTATCTTCTGTTTCTTCTAAAACTTTAAAATGCATATCATTTGAAACATTAACATATGGCGCAGAAGCTTTTAGAAATAATTTTTTCCCTGGATCAATTATAGATTGGAAAAAATCTAAACGAACTCCATAAACTTCTTGTTTCGGATTAAAGATCATGGTTCCAGAAGGACAATCTGTACTTCTGTTGTGAAATAAATATTTACTAGATACTTGAACATCTGCAGCTGTTCCTATAGTAAAACTATTGCTTCCATTTCCAACACCAAAATACTTACCAATTGGTGTCCCATTAATACTTCCTTGATAAAAAGGCACAGCTTGAACATGGCTGTGAAATTTATTATCTACATTAAAAATGTGATCATGAAACAAAGAAAGTTCTGTAACCAAATTTGAACCTTGAGGTCTTGGCATAAAAAAAGTTTTTTTAGAATGCATAGTTGCACTGGCTGTGCCACAAAGAGCGTAGCATATAAAAGCGATTAAAAAACTTTTTATACTATTGTTATTTACTCTCATTCTTTATTCTCCCTTTTTTTTAAAAAAAAATTTTCAATTAAAAATCGAGTATCGAAGTTTTTTAACCGCAATACTCGATTTTATTTTAAATTACCAACTAAAACCTAATTTACCCCAAACTGCCCAATTTTCTAAAGCAGAATTTTTGCTTGCCCATTCATAATCACCACCAATACCTATTAGAATTGGGTATGTATTTCTTCTAAAAATATAGCCAAGACCAGCATAAAGTTTATTTGTAAGCTGAGCTGGAGTTTTTGCATGATCTAAATTAAGCATATTTAATTGAATGGCAGCATTTACTGGATTAGTATCAGATGCTCCAGATCCATCATATGAATATGCTTTTGCATCAGCTACCGCATTTCCATAATCGTTAATATCAAAAGCATTAGCAGTATCATAAGCCCAGTTTGCTTCTGCATATTTATCATTTTCCCAAGCATTTCTTAAACTTACATGTTCAACTGCTTTTGCAAACAGGTTATAACCAAGATCAAGAGTGAAACCTTTCCAGTTAAGTGCAAGTGCGGCAATACCATCAAATACACTAGCAGGAGTTACTCTTAAATCTTGAGTCAAAATGTTGGCCATAGGGAAAACACCTGTTTTTAGAGCCTCACCTGCTTGGAAATATTGATTTGCAGGAGAATATGTTCCATTAGAGGCTTTGAAATTCAATGTTCTTTTTTCTATACCTTCAAAAAGATAATTATATTTTCCAACAAACATAATATCTAATGATTTATCTTCGCCTTTATAAAGATTGATTACAAAATCTAATCCACAACCAATGCCCCAGTGATGTCCATTGCCATGAACAGGTTCAAAAATAAATTCGCCTTTTGGTGTTTTACCTGTAGGAATTATCATGTCAATTAAAAATGCACCTCTAAAATGCTTGTGTTCCATAAAAGTGTAGCCCAAAGATAAATCGATATCTGCAATACCAGTAGAACTATGAGAACCTGTTGTTAACTTTGCATATTTAAGTGCAGCCTGTTTATTATAAACATCTGTATTTTCTACGCGGCCAGCTAAGTAATCTAATATGGAGACTTCAGCACCAGTTAAAACATCATCAACAGGTAATTGTTGTTTTAATTTAGTTGCATCTTTCAATGTTAAATTTATATCATTTCTAACGCTTACAATTGGCGCATTAGCTCTAAAAAATAAACCATCAAGTATTTTATCTAAATCTTGATGAAAATAAAGTTTTGCACCATAGACTTCTTGTTCTGGCTTAAAAGTATAGCTGCCAGTAATTTTAGCAACACGATTTGTAGTATCATGATCAACATAACTCCAATCATGAATTATATCATTTGTATTAAGAACAAAACCGGCTGGATATTTTACATCATTTGCTGTCGTTTGCGAAACACCGATTTGATTATAAATTGTTCCATTTTGCTTAAATCCAAAATAATTTCCCAAATCACTTTTGTTGGTCGAATTTTGATAAAAACCAACAGCCTGTAAACCACCATTATACTTTGCATTAGAAGAATGATGTATTATTCTGTGCCAGGTCGTATATTCCATTGGCAAATCGATGCCTTGACTCCTTGGCATTAAAAAAGTTTTATCCGTATATACGGCAAAAACACCAGAAAAACAAAGAAATGTTAGCAAACTAAGTGCTATAAATTTTCTCATGAAAATCTCTCCTCTCCTTACATACTGAAAAACATTACACTCTTTTTTATTTATACCACATTTTTATATTAATGCTAATATTTGGTTTCTAATTTCAAGAGTTTAGAAAAAAATATTGTAAAGGCGAGAAATGGGGCGGATAATAAAGGGAGAAAATTTAAAAAAAGAATAGAAATTTTTTTTAAACCTAGGTTACCCTAGGGTCTAACACACTATTCGCTACACGAAAACGCGCAGCGAATTTGAATATTACATTAAATTAAATCGTCTTTAAGATAAGTTTAAATTTATTTTTAAAAAATATGTTAAATTCCAATTAACTGCGCGCTTCGTGCAGTTAAAAGTTTGTTAGAACCTAGCGTATGCTAGGTTAAAATATATATAATCAATTTTATATCAATAAAATAAGGCAAAAACAAAATAAGGCGCGATTTCTCGCGCCTTATCAATTTCGATTTATATTTCAAAATCTTTTTTGACTCTTTTTCAAAATCACTTCCGCGCCATAACTACTTATAGCGACGGCTGGTAGGATTAGAATCCTACGCCGATTTTGCCCCAGATGCCCCAGTTTTCAACACCGGAACGAGAAGCAAATTCATAGTGACCTGCAAGACCTAATAACATTGGGTATTCCCAATTTCTGAAGATGTAGCCAAGGCCGCCATAGATTTTATTTGTTAATTGAGATTCAGAAGCAGCACCTTTGAAATCTAAATCTGAATTGGCAAGTTCTTTTGCATTAGTAGCAAAATCTGTTGTATTGGCTGTTCCATCAGCTTGAAACCATATACCTGCACCATCTACAATAACTGCATTATCAAGATCTGCTGTAGGATATATAATTCCATAATCAGCTGCTAAAGTGTCTTTGGATTTTACACTTTCAGTATCTTTCCAGAACAAGTTATAGCCAAGTTCGATATTAAATCCGCCATTGTTATATCTGAATGCTGCAATACCATCAAGCTGGCTTCCTGGTTCAACATTTACTCTTAATGTTGTAATATTTGCTGCAGGTTGTGCAAATTCACCAGCTTTACCAACTAGATGATAATGACTCCAATTATTATTCCAGTGATTAGATATTGTTCCAGATTTAAAGTTAAGAGCTCTTGTTTCTGAATTTTGGAATACATATCTATAGTCTAAGGCAAGTTCAAATTTAATATTTTGGTCATTCTTTTCCCAAAGAGTTGCACCAAAATCTAAACCGCCACCAAATGCCCAGTGTTGACCATTTCCAATGATTGGTTCCCAAAGATAGTTTCCATTTGCTTTAGTTCCTGTTGGAATTGTAAAACCAAGATTAATAGACATATGATAATCTGCCTTGTCTAAGAATTTATAGCCAAGAACGATATCAATGTCTGCAACGCCAGCTTTACTTTGAGAGCCATTTATTTTTGCTTTTGTTAAAGCTAATTGATAGTTATGGGTTGTATCAAAACCATTAAAATTGCCTTTAAAATAATTTGATATATCAGCTGTATTAAATCCTGTTAAACTACCTGATGAAAATTTAACATCATTACTTACCCAAACTATTGGCAAGTTAGCTTTTAGGTATAAACCCTTTATTAATTTTTCTAAATCTTGATAATAGAAAATTTTTGCACCAGCGGCTTGTTGCTCGGCTTTTACATTTAATGTTGCAGCATCAGTTGTATTATTAAGATGGTGCATTACAAGAAGAGAATAAACATCAGTTGAAGCTGTTGGAGCAGTTGTATTGAATGCAAAACTACTCTTGTCATTTACACCAAAATATTTACCTCTTGTCGCATCATTTGTTGAACCTTGGTAAAAACCAATTAATTGAAAATTAGCGCCAAAACGATCTTCTTTATCCATGTTGATTAATTCATTCCAAGTTGTATATTCCATTGCTTTATTTACGCCATGAGATCTTGGCAATAAGAAAGTTTTATTTGTTGCTGCACCAGCTGTGCCAACAAAGCAAGCCGTCAACAACAAACCTTTTAAGAGTTTTTTCATGATTTCCTTTTCCTACGTTTATATTCAACTCCATTACACTAACGATATTTTCAAACAAATCTAAAAACTAATTTCAAGCTGTGTTTAAGGTCTTGAAATTTTCAAAAAACGGTTAAATGTAAGAAAATTTAAAAAGATTTTTTTAATTTTTTTAAAAAAATCAAAATGGTTCCCGTTTTTTAATGCCTACCAATAAAATACATTTTAAGAAAAACTAGATAGTTAAGCTCTCCTCCTTTCTTTGATTTCAATAATTAACCTGTCCAGCTAAAGCTCTTTGAGCGAAAGCTGACGCTTTATTACCTACCCTTGTGTTTGTATTCAACTAATTCGAACCTAAGAATAGCGTCTCCAGAAATATATTTCAAGATTTTTTTTATTTTAATTTTTTCAAAGGCTAGTTTGGTAGCATAAACTAAACCTGTGTTCTATTATAAATATCGATTCAAAATCTAATTTTTATAAGGCTAAATTAAAATATACTTTTATGTTACATAACAGCAAACAAAGAATAATAAAAGTTTGCATGCTTTTATTTGCAGTTTATTTTTTTTAAATCTTGAAATTTTATAAAAATATACAAATACTATAAAATATATTTTGGTAAAAAGTTTTATTTCATCAAACAAAAAGGAAAGGAGATAGATGAAAAACAGAATACTTTTAGCTCTAATGTTTTGTGCCCTGATTTGCGGGCCAATTTTTTCAAAAACAAATACAAACAAAACTTTTATGACTCCACGTCCTCAGTTAAGCAATATGGCAATGGAGTATACAACCTGGCATATGCAGATCAATAAGCTCAAAGGCTTTAGCCCCAGTTTTCAACTCACTGGTTTTTATCAAGGTTCAACTGATAAAAAGGATATAGGACAATATTTTGGATATTATGCATCTAATGCAGATGAAATTAGAAATTATATAAGTGCAGCAACATATGACCAAGTTGTTACTAATGCAACATATCCTGACAGTATTAACGATAAATATATTTTTCACATTCATGATGCAGATCCAGTGGTTCCTGGAGAAATACAATTTAAACCAAGTCAAGAAATCTGGGGTCTTAGAATAGATTATTATCAATCTTTAAAATACTTTTTTTTACAAGCAGCAATGCCCATAGTTAACGTAAAAAATAAAATGGGTTTAAATAATATAGGCACCCTAACACCTTTTAATAACGCTGGAGATCCTCGTTATGGTAAAACCATTCTTGATTACTTAAACGGCAATGTAAGCTCTGCAAATTCTACAGCAGTTCCGGAAGATCAACAAGCAGCATTAACTCATGCCAAAATAGTTAACTCAAAAAGCAAAACAGGTGTTGCAGATATAGATATTGCAATAGGTTACAATATTTTTAAGCACAAACATAACAGAGTTGCTTTAAAACTTGATGTAGTAATTCCAACCGGCAATAAAGCAAAAGGTCAATATATCTTCGAACCAATTGCAGGTAATGGTCAATATTGGGCTTTTGGTGGTGGTTTTGTATCTACTTGTAGATTATGGCAAGAAGAAAATGATTCTATTCAATTTTTGCTTAACGCTGATCTCAAGTATCTTTTTAGAACAACACAAAAAAGAACAATTAGTCTTAAAGAAGATGATGGGAAAAAAATTCCATTTGGTCACTATTATTTAGGCGGAAAAAGCGGTGAACAAGTTCTCTTCCCATTAGCAAATGTTTTAACAAGAGATGTAAAAGTTACCCCTGGTCTTGAATTTGAAGGTATGGCAGCTTTTGCATTTAATACCAAAAATTTCACATTAGATCTTGGATATAATATTTTCGCAAAAGAAGGTGAAAATGCTTCGTTAAAAAATAGCTGGGAAGCTAATACTTATGCTATAGCCGCAACGGATTTTGATACAACGGGTGCTTTTGCTGCAGCAAATATTGATACAACTTATATTAAAAACTTTATCACTTCAAGCAATTTAGACCTTGAAGCACTTAAAACTCCAACTCAAATTACACACAAATTTTATGGGGGTCTTGGATACGCTTTTAATCAATGCAGATACCCTGTAATGCTAGGCCTTGGTTCTTCTTATGAATTCTCAAGCAACAATGGCGCAATTGAGAATTGGGCAATCTGGGGAAAATTAGGAATTTCTTTCTAATTGAAAAGTTTTCAATTTAAAAAATAAAAAAAGCTATGAAAAAAGCAATTTTTCATAGCTTTTTTTATTTATATCACATTATACCTAGGGGGCACTTGATATTTTATTTGCAAGATAGTAAATTAGTTTTAAATATTCGTAAAATTATAATTTATATAATATATGGAGGTATCATCAAATAATGAACCAGTATAAATTTTTTTGATCTTAAATTAGGTTCCTAGATTTTTAACAAAATTAATCAGGGATCTGTTTCGATCTTATTCGAATTTTTTATAGTATAGTTTTATTTTATTTATTATTTTTAATCATTTTACCATTTTTATGGAGGTTTATGATGAAAAACGTAAGAACGTTTAAAAGACTTTTAGTCTTAATTTTCACAATGTTTTGTGCACAAAATGCATTTGGTGTACAATATTTTGCTGTGCCAAAAATAAACAATTCTCTAAATTTAGGCATATTGGCTCAAAGAGTAGAATCTGTCGATGTTTCAAAATTAAATGCAGCACAACTTCCTTCCAACACGGCTAACTTAATTGCTCATATTAATAACGGCTACCGAGGTCAAAAACTTGCATCTCTTGCAGAAAAGTTATTTGAACAATTTAATAACTTGAGAAACAAAACTCAAGAACAAAAAGATCTTGCAAGCCAACTTTTAGGTCAACTACAAAGCTTGAACATTACAACAAATAATTCTCAAATTTATGCAAATAGCTTAATTCTTGCAACACCTATCGTTATTGTTACACCACAAGCAGCAGTTACAAACACAACACCAACTGTTGATAACGGTGCAGGACTAGAACCTATCGATACACCACAAGAAGTTACAGTCGCACCAGCTCCTCAAGTTACAGAAATACAATCATCTGTACAAGATTCTATAAATTCTTCTTCAAGCAGCACTTTAACAGCTCTTGAAAACCCAATAGGAGCACCTGCAACAATAGACACAAATAAAGCTAAAAAGCCAGGTTTTTTCAGAAGAATATGGGATCACATTAATAACACCAATGGGGTAGACAATGCCGCTCAGGAAATTTATCCAGGCAGCGAAGAAGAAGAAGAATCTGATGCAATTAAAACAGCCGGCGCACCATTAGAAAATTACAATCCAAACAATACAGAAGCTCAAGAAATTATTTCAGCTGCTTCAAATCTTTTGAACGAAACTAACAAAACAGTTGTACCAGAATTAGAAACTCCAACAGTAGGCAGTGACTCTGGTAAAACAGCATCTTCAGATATAACAACAACAAGTAATATAGAAAAAAAAGAAATTGCTAAAACATTAAAATGGTATCAATTCTGGGCAAAACATATTGAATCACAAAAAAGAGCTCAAGAAGAAAAACAACAAAGATTGGCAATGTTACAACAACAATATGATCAAAAAAGAAATGAACAAGAACAATTAGTACAAAACCAAGGCCAACAATCAGAACAAGCAATAAAACTTCAAGAAGAGCTTGATAAGCTTTCTGAAACAACTCGTAAGCACCAAGAAATAATTATAAAAACTGAAAAAAATTTCAGGGCTGCAACTACAGAATTAAATAAAATAGTAAGAGAACAAAAATCTTTGGAATCAGCTTTAAAGCATCCTAGATGGACAGCTTTTAAAGGTTTCACGAAGAAAATGGTTATATCAGGATTAGAATTTGGTCTTTTATTAGGATCAATGCCATTAATAAAAGAAGCTTATAATTATTTCTCAAATTTGGATAATTTATCAATTCCATCTGATGCACAAAATTTTCACATAACAACAATTCAGCAACAATAATTAAACTTATATTTTTTACATAATACATAATAAATAAAAAGGCGGTCATACGTGACCGTCTTTTTATTTGATAAAATATTATTTAGCTTTTAAATAATTTAAACAAATTATTTTATAGCTAAATAATATAATCATAACTATTGTAAAAACTTGAATTTAGAATAAAATATAAAACTTAAAATTAATAGCAAATTTGAAATTCAAATCTAAAAAAATTGTAGGCAATTAAAAAGTGTTTTGTTCAAAAACTAGTTTCTTAATCTTTATTTTTATTTGTTTTAATTTTTACACGACAAATATTAGTTCTACAAATAGCAATAATTTTATTAGTAACAATAATATTAATAAAAATATTAATAAAAATAATTTTATAAAAACTAAAAATCACAGTGATTATGAGTCTATAAAACAAGAAATAGAGAAGTGTAATTTTTTACAAAATAAACTTACGCCTCAAAAAAAATTTATTTCTTACAAAATAAAAATTTTAAATAGTTTTTTACAAATTAGCGCCCCATTAATTTTTACTGTTACTTTTTGCAAAATAATAGACTACTTTTTTATTTACAAAAAATACTCTTTTAAAAGTAAAGAAATTTTTGTAGATTATTCACGAAAATATTTGGATTTTTTAAAGGGTTATAAAGAAAAAGATTTATTAAACAATCAAAATAATTATATAAGCACTTTAATAAACAATTCTAATAAAAAACTAAAAGAATTAGATAATAAAAAATTTTTGATAAATTCAAGTATATTCTCTATTACATTTTCTATATCTTATTTTTTAACTAATTTGTTTTTTAAAAAAAGAAATAAAAATTTTTATTATACTTTGTTAGAATTTCTAAAAAATTGGCAACAAAATAAAGATAAAATTCCATTATTTTTTCATGATTTATTTTCAAAATATTTAAAAGAATATTCTGAAAATAATAAAATTTCTTTAAATGCAAATCAGGCCAAAAATTTTGTTATTGATATTATTTGTCAAATAATAGATTATAAATCTTATTTAAGAAGAAAAATTTATTTGTAAGCAAATTTATCTATAATTTTTCAATATTACAACAGAATTGCCTCCACCAAAGCCAAAAGAATTAGACATAGCAAAATCGATTTTTACTTGTCTTGCTACATGTGGCACATAATCAAGATCACATTCAGGATCCGGATTGTCTAAATTAATGGTAGGTGGTACAACTTGATGCTTTAATGCAAGTGCGGTATAAGAAATCTCTGTGCCTCCAGCAGCACCTAAAAGATGTCCCGTCATAGATTTTGTACTACTGACAAGGGCATGAGAAAGTCCAGATTTTTTTAAAATCTTAGTTTCAATTACATCATTCATTTTGGTTGCAGTGCCATGGGCATTAATGTACCCAATAGAATTTTTATCTATCTGGGCATCCTGCAATGCCATTTTTATAGCATTACATGCACCTGTGCCATCTGGATGCATAGCAGTAATATGAAACGCATCACAAGTTGATGCATATCCTACAATCTCAGCATAAATATTAGCACCACGCTTGTTAGCGTGTTCAAAATTTTCCAAAATCAAAATCCCCGCCCCTTCACTCATAACAAAACCAGTACGATCTTTATCAAATGGTCGACTAGATTTTTGCGCTTGTCCGCCATAAAGAGTAGCCAAAGATCTCATATTGCCAAATCCTGCAATAGAAAGAGGATTTATGCAACTCTCTGTACCACCAGTAAGCATAAAATCTGCATAACCATCACGAATCATTCTAAAAGAATAACCAACAGAATCTCCACTAGAAGAACATGCATTCACAATAGCACTAACACTACCCTGCAAATTCCATTCCATGCAAATCCATGCAGGAGCTAAATTACTTATAACTTTTGGAATCAAAAAGGGGGAAACTGTTTTAACACCATTTGTATGTGCTTGTATTGCAGAATCTTTAATTGAAGAAAGACCGCCGATGCCAACACCCAAACAAACACCAAACTTTTCTCTGGTTTCTGGGTATGTTGTAGAAAACCCAGCATCTAGCATCGCTTGATGCGCAGCTAAAACTGCCAATTGAATAAATCTATCTGTTTTGCGTTGTTTTGCGGGAAGAAAAACTGAATCTAAAAAATTTTTATCTTCTTTAACTAATCCTACAACGTTGTATTTATAATTTTGCAATTCTGGGTGTTCAAATAAAGAAAGGCCTGAGCGGCCTTCCAATAGACTATTCCAAGTAGTTTTTGTGTTATCACCGAGGGGAGTCACTAAACCAATGCCGGTAATAACAACTCTATTCTTCTCTGACATAATTTTTATTATTTGGTTCTTGCTTGATGAATATGATCTATTACGTCTTTTACAATTTTAATTTTTTCAGCATCTTCATCTTTAATTTCAATGCCAAAACTTTCTTCAAATCCCATAATCATTTCAACAATATCTAGAGAATCTGCACCCAATTCTTGAAAAGTTGCGTTAATATCAATATTCTCTTGTGGCATATTCAATTTCGAAGCAATAATCTCGACAACTTTAAATTGTGTATCTTCTTTACTAAAAGCCATAAAATATTATCTCCCAACAAATTTTTATTTATTTTACATTTATAAAGAAACAGTGAAGTTTTTAAGACTATATTAATTTTTCAAAAAATTCTATAATTTTTTAAAAAATTACAAAATTAAAAAAGAAAGAATTTTATGCTTCAAAAAAATATAATTGTTACAGGCGGATTACAGGGTATTGGACGAGCAATCGTACAAAGATTTTTGGATAATAATAATAATAGCGTTTTTGTTTTTGATTATATAAATAAAGACGATCAAAAAGTTTTTGATTTACAAAACGCTGGTGCGAAATATTTTTGCGTAGATATTTCAAATATAGAATCCATAAAAAATGGCTTTGAGCAAGTTTATAATATTTTACAAAATCAAAATTTAGATATTTTAGTTAATAATGCTGGTATTACAAAAGATAATCTAGCAATAAGAATTTCTGAAAAAGATTGGGATTCAGTTTTTGCTGTTAATGCTCGAGGTACATTTTTTTGCTGTCAACAAGCTATAAAACGTATGATTAAACAAAATAAAAGTTATATAGTTAACATTAGTTCAATTGTTGCATTATCAGGAAATGCTGGACAAGCTAACTATGCAGCCAGCAAAGCTGCCGTAATTTCTATGACAAAAACTTTAGCTCAAGAATATGGTTCTAGAAATATAATGATTAATGCGATTTCTCCCGGTTTTATTCAAACTCAGATGACAGATAAATTGTCTGAAAAAATAAAAGAAAATATTTTAAATCGCATTTCTTTAAAAAGATTTGGTGAAACACAAGATATTGCAAATCTTGTTTATTTTTTAACCAGCGGTCAAGCTGATTATATAACAGGTTCTGTTATTGATATTAATGGCGGATTAATATAATTTTTTAAATTTTTATTTAAATTATTTAAAATAAATTATTCAATAATTAACCTAGCACTTAAGAAATATTATTTTGTGATTTTTCTTCTATCTCAGTCTTTACGATATCAACTGGCATTACATTTTCTTCAATTTGATCTGTTATAATTTTTTTCTCTAAAAAAGTCAAAACATCATACATCTCTTGAACATTTGATACAGCCATAATATTTTTTTCTGGCCATTCTTTTTTTAACAAACCTGATAATTTCCCAGAAGGTCCTATTTCTAAAATAAGATCCATATCTTTGAAATGTTGCATAGATTGCCACCAAAGAACAGGGGAACTAATTTGTTTTGATAAAGAATTTTTAACTTGATTTTTGTCAAAAACAATATCAGCATTAACGTTATTTACTAATCTTACATTAAGATCTTGAAAATCTACTTTAATTAAATAAAGATTAAAATTTTTTTCAGCTTCTCTCATTAATCTGGAGTGAAAAGCTCCCTCAACATTAAGCATAATAGGTTTAGCTTTATGTTTTTTAACTTCAAACTTTATTGCTTCTAATTCAGGTAAAGTTCCGGAAACTACTAATTGATCTTGTGAATTATAATTAACTATTTGAGCAACGTGCATTTCACTTTCTGGATTGTCATATTTTAAGCAAATAGTTTCTAAAATTTCTTGAGGCATACCAATAACGGCAAGCATACCCCCGCTTTGATTAGCCGTAAATTCTTGCATAAAACTTGCTCTTTTATTCAACAAATATAAAGCATCAGGAAAAGTCATACCTCCTGCAGAATAAATAGCAGTATATTCTCCAGAACTGTGACCAGCAAATAATTCAGGCTTTATATCATATTTTTTATTCAAAACTGAAAAAATAGCCGTACTTAAAAGAAAAATGGATGTCTGCGCATTTGCAGTTTGACGAAGCTCTTTATCAGAAGCTGCAAAGCATAGCCGTACAAAATTTTGATCAAGACAATTTGACGCTTCTTCAAACAACTCTTGTACTATGCGTTCACTATCGTAGAAATCCTTCCCCATCCCCATGAACTGTGACCCTTGACCAGGGAAAATTATTCCAATCTTTTTCATGATAAAACTCCATTTATTTTTTAGTATTTTTAATGCTCAATTTTAACATTTATTTCTTTTTATTTAATAACTATTAAATAACGATGAAAAATTTTAATACTATTTCGTATTTGTATTTTATTATTATAAAGTAAATACATTAAAAAACAAGCTTTTTCTTGCATTTTTTCTATTCATAAATATAAAAATATTATTTTTTTAACTTAATTTCTATATGTAATTTATTATTATAAATCTATTGATTTTATAGGTAAAAATATGATTTAATATATTTACGTATAGTAAATTTTTATTGCATAAAATAATATCGAAAAAAGAAAGGGATTTTATGAAGAACAAAATATGGTTAATAATAATCACCCTTGTTTTTGCTGTTGGCGTAAACGCAATGGATAACACAGAAGGAATGCAACCCACACAAAACACACAAGAAACACAAGAAGAAATGCCTTCAACTATGCCTGCTTATGAAGAAGAAAAACCTGGTGAATTACAAGCTCAGCCTATAACTACTGAAGAACAGCCAACAGATTTAATACCATCTAATCAAAACTAAATAAAATAAAAAAGAGCCTCAAAATTTTGAGGCTCTTTTTTATTTTATTTTCTTATTTAACAGATATAAGTTTTAAATAAATTTTGGCTCTATCGGCCCACTCAGAATGTTTTTCGGTTTTTTTCCCATATTTTAAAATCAGTTGATTCCAGTAGTTTTTAGCTTCATCAAAATTTTTAACAAACCAATAATATTGCCCTAAATAATAAAGAGCCATTGGCTGCACAGCATTTTGTGAATCTAAGGCAATATATCTCAAATTTTCCAAACCATTTTTTTCTAATTCTTTATTATCACTATCAATACCTACTAAAGCCGTTTTAACTTTATAAAAAGATTTTGCAACAGATTCTGGAGAAATTTCAACAAGTTTTTTTAGAACCTGAACAGCATTATCTATTTTACCAAGATTAATTAAAGCCTCAGCTTGATAAGCTAAAAACATCGGAGCAATCCCCGCGCTCTTATTTTTTTGATAACTAGATTCAAAATTTTGTAAAACTTTAGTCCATTTTTCTTCTTGTGAAGTAAAAAATTCAGAATCCAATTTCAAAGCTTCACTTTTCATATCAGGTGTATGAACTGGAGCTTGTAAAATTGTAATATCTTTAACCAAATCTTTTTGTGCTCGTTTTTGTAAGCCAGCTTTATAAAAAAGGTAACCGATACTTAAACCTAAAAAGGCTATAGCAAACAAAAGTAACACAAATAAATGATTTTTATACTTTAATGTAAATTCATAAAAATTTCTTACATAGTCCATTAAATAAATATTCTTTTTTTTAGAAAACTCCACAAAATTTCTCCCTCAAATTTAAATGGCTAAACTATTTTTTTGATTTTTCCTGTGTATTATCTTTTTGAACACCTTCTTTTGCTTTATATTGTTTTTCTTTTTCTTGTCTTACTTGAGATCTAGAGTACATTCTATCGGTTTTTGTTCTCAAAATTTTTACACCTTTATAATGCCCACATTCTTTACAAACTTGATGCGGTAATATTGCAGCCTGACAAGTTTGACAAACAGCAATAGATTTAACTTTAATTCCTTTATTCGCAGATCTAAGGTCACGTCTAGATTTAGACACCTTTCTTTTTGGTACTGGCATAGTAAATTATCTCCTACTAAACAACAATTAACGTTTAAACTTGTCCAATAAACTGTTATATATCCTAATTTTTTAGAACACTTTTGTCAAAAAGAAATAGTATTTTCTTGTAAAATAAACAAGATTTGGCAGACTATAACATATATAAAAGTATATAACAAATTATTAGGAGTATTTAAATGGCAGAAATTACAATGGAATTAATAAAGGAACTACGCGAAAAAACTCAAGTTGGAATGATGGACTGCAAAAAAGCTCTACAAGAAGCCAATGGAGACATGGAAAAGGCAATAGAAATTTTAAGAAAAAAGGGAGCTGCTGTAGCCCTAAAAAGATCTGAAAAAGAAACTTTACAAGGGACTTTGCAAGCAAAGATTGCCTCGGATTTTAAATCAGGTTCAATAGTAAAAATTAATTGTGAAACAGATTTTGCAGCCAAAACCAAAGATATGCAAGATTTTGCAGACGAAGTTTGTGAACATATTTTAAAATGTTGTCCTCAAATTATGGAAGGTGTTGGTCAAGCTTTATTACAAGAAAAACTATCAAACAAAAATGTAACAATTTATGATAGATTAAACGATCTTGTAGCAAAAATTAGTGAATGCATAAAAGTTGAAGATTTTGTAAAATTTACAGTAGAAAAAAATGGAATAGTTAATGCCTATATCCACCCTGGCGCAACATTGGGTGTTTTAGTTAAACTAGAAACAGATAAACCTACAGAAAAAAATATTGAAGATCTAAAAACTTTATCAAAAGACATTTGTATGCATATTGCAGTAACAAACCCTATGTCTATAAGTTCTTCAGATTTGGATCCTAAAATTGTTGAAAAAGAACTTTCAATAATAAAAGAACAGCTTGCAACAAGTGGAAAACCTGCAAATATGATAGAAAAAATTGCACAAGGAAAAATAAGTAAATTTTATCAAGAAGTTTGCTTGTTGGATCAAAATTTTATTAAAGATGATAAAATTACAATTAAAGATCTTATTAATCAATATAATAAAAAAACAGGTTTGAATATTGTTGTTAAAAATTTTAAGAGACTTTCTATAGGTGGATAATAAAAATTAATAATTTTATGAATAATATTTTAATAAAATTAACCGGCACAATTTTTAACCCTTCTCAAAATGTAGAAGGGTTTTTTATCGAAAAAATAATAAACCAAATAAAAGTATTAAAAAAAAATTATAACATAGGAATAGTAATAGGAGGCGGAAATATTTTTCGTGGAAATCAGCATGGCAAACAATTTAATTTATCAAAAACAACAGGTCACAGTGCGGGAATACTTGCAACAATTATAAATGGATTAATATTGCAGGATGTTTTTAAAAAACAAAATTTAGATTCTATTATTTTAAGTGCAATTGAATGCCCTCAAATAACAAATATTATTAATCAAGAAAATATTCAAGACGCACTAAAAAAAAATAAAATAATTATTTTTGTGGCGGGAACTGGAAACCCTTTTTTTACTACAGATACAAATGCAGTTTTACGCTGCCTACAAATCGGAGCAACAGAAGTTTTTAAATGTACAAATGTAGATGGAGTTTACAGTGATAGTCCTGATAAAACCAGTAGTATTCTTTATAAAACAATATCTTATAAAGAATACATAGAAAAAAATTTGAAAATTATGGATTTGACTGCTATAACTTTAGCTCAAGAAAACAATATAAAAATAAGAGTCTTCAATATTTTTAAAGATGATGCATTAATTAATGCAACAAAAGATGCAGATTTCGGAAGCAGTATTTGTTAAAAAATATTTATAATTTATAAATGAAGGATAAGTATCGTGGAAGCAATTATATTTACAGAAGGTAATACAAAAAATTTTGAAAATAGTTTAAAAATTGAGATGGAAAAGCCTATTAAGCATTTTGAAAAGGAACTTGCTAGCATAAGGACAGGACGAGCATCTACAGTTTTGGTAGAAAGTTTAAAAGTTGAATGTTATGGCCAAATAATGACATTAAAAGAATTGGCAACATTGGCAGCACCCGATGCTAGATTAATTACAATTCAACCATGGGATAAAACAATCATCGGTGATATAGAAAAGGCTATAAAAAATTCTGATCTTGGCATAAATCCAATAAATGATGGAACTTTAATTCGTTTACAATTACCAATGATGAGCTCTAGCAGAAGAGAAGAACTTGTAAAAATTTTGAATAAAAAAACTGAAGAGTGTAAAGTTGGAATAAGAACCGTAAGAAAAGAATTTCACAATCAATTAAGAGACGCAGAAAAAGCTAAGGGTATCTCTGAAGATTTTGCAACAAGACTTACAGATTTATTACAAAAAATTACAGATGATTTTACAAAAAAAGTCGATACTCTTCATGATAAAAAAGCAAATGAATTAAGATCTATTGAAGTAAAAATCGAGGGATAAAAGATCAAAAAATTGATGCACGAGATATATCTCGTGCATCAATTTTAAAATAATCTAAATTATATATAACGCATGAATAAACATTTTGTACACCTACATTTGCATACAGAATTTTCTTTATTAGATGGCGCTATTAAAATTCCAGAATTACTAAAATATTCCAAAGAACAAAACTGGCAAGCATTAGGAATTTCTGATCACGGCAATATTTTTGGTGCAGTTACATTTTTTCAACAAGCCGCAAAATACAATATAAAGCCAATACTCGGCATTGAAATGTATTTTACGCCTGATGTAAAAATAAAAAATGTAAAAGAAAAATATAATCATATCGTCCTGATAGTAAAAAATAAAACTGGTTATAAAAATTTGTGCAAGCTTATAGCTTTTTCTTATAAACAGGGTTTTTATTTTAAACCTAGAATTGATTATGAAATTCTAAAAAAACACTCTGAAGGTTTAATAGCAAGCACTGCGTGTTTGGGCGGCCATATACCATCTTTATTACTAACCGAAAATGAAAATGAAGCAATAGACAGAACAGAATGGTTTTTGAATACGTTTGGTCAGGAAAATTTTTATTTTGAATTAATGCCCGAAAAAGTAAAAGAGCAATTAATTGTTAACGAAAAATTATATTTACTTGGCAAAAAAATGGGTGTTAATTGCATTGCAACGTGCGATGCCCACATGTTAAAAAAAGAAGATTATCATGCGCACGAAATACTTTTGGCAATTCAAACAAAAAAGAAAATGTCTGATACAGATCGCATGTCTTTTAAAAATTTTGAATGCTATGTAAGAACAACTCAAGAATGTTTAGATTTTTTTAAAGATAAAGAAGAAGTTGTCTGGAACACAGGAAAATTAGCAGATTCCTGTGAATTCCAATTTGAATTTGGCAAACTAATGTTCCCTGTATGCCCTACTCCAGATGGATATACTCAAGAATCATATTTTAAAAAATTATGCTTTGATGGCTTACAAAATTTAAAAAATCAAGACTTAATTCCAAAAAATAAATATCAAGAATATGATAATAGATTAAATATAGAAATGGATTTAATTATCAAAATGGGTTTTGTTGGTTATTTTTTGGTCGTTAGTGATTTTATAAGATGGTCAAAAAAACAAAATATTCCAGTTGGAGCTGGAAGAGGATCTGCTGCCGGATCTCTTGTTGCATGGGCTATTGAAATTACAAATGTTGACCCAATAAAATACAATTTACTTTTTGAAAGATTTTTAAATCCTGAACGCGTAAGTATGCCAGATATAGATATAGATTTTTGCATACAAAGGCGTGAAGAAGTTATTAATTATGTAAAAGAAAAGTATGGGCATGAATGCGTTTGCCAAATCATTACATTTGGAACAATGATGGCAAAAGGGGTAATAAAAGATGTCGCACGAACATTAGGATTCCCATTTCAAGATTCAAATGCTTTAACAGATTTAGTTCCTAATCAATTAAAAATCAAACTAAAAGACGCAATAGAACAAGAACCTAAATTGCAAGAGATGCTCAATAATAATATTGAAATCAAAAAATTATTTGATATCTGTTTTAAATTAGAGGGATTAACAAGACATGCATCAAAACATGCTGCTGGTGTTGTAATTTCACCATTACCATTAGACGAAGTTTTGCCCCTCTATATACCACCGAAAACTGACGAACTTGTAACTCAATATGCTATGACAGAGTTAGAATATATCGGTTTTTTAAAAATGGATTTTTTAGGATTAAAAAATCTTACAGTCATAGAAAGAGCGTTAGCTAATATAAAAAATAATTTTTCTATAAACATAAATTTGGATAAAATTCCATTGGACGATCAAAAAACATTTGACCTTTTGAGGGCCGGTAATTCAAATGGAGTCTTCCAGTTCGAATCTGAAGGCATTAAAGAAGTCATGCGTAAATTGCAACCCGAAAGATTTGAAGATTTAATTGCTCTTAACGCCCTATATCGTCCAGGGCCTCTTGGTTCAGGTATGGTAGATGATTTTATAGAGCGTAAACATGGCAGAAAAAAAACAACTTACATGTTTAATGAACTCGAACCTATTTTGTCTGAAACTTATGGTGTTATAGTCTATCAAGAACAGGTAATGAAAATTGCTTCTGCTATTGCCGGATACACTCTTGGAGGCGCAGATATTTTAAGACGTGCAATGGGTAAAAAAAAAGCAGAAGTTATGGCCTCTCAAAAAGAACTTTTTATTGCGGGCGCCAAAGAAAAAAAATTTGATGAAAAAAAAGCCGGAGAACTTTTTGATTTAATGGCATATTTTGCAGGATATGGTTTCAATAAATCCCATTCTACAGCTTATGCTTTAATCGCATATCACACAGCTTATTTAAAAGCAAATTTTCCAACAGAATTTATGGCTGCTTTGATTTCTTTTGAAACAAACAATCCAACTCAATTCAGTTTTTATTTACAAGAAATAAATGATATGGGAATAAACATAACTCTTGCAGACATAAATAAATCGCAAATAGATTTTTGTGCCCAAAATAATAGTATACTTTTTGGCCTACATGGAATTAAAAACGTCGGTGGAGCTGCTCTTGAAAACATTTTGAAAGAAAGAATAAAAAAAGATTTTGTTGATCTTTTAGATTTTTGTAAACGAATTGATCTAAGAACGGTAAATAAACGCGTTATAGAAAGTTTAATTTATGCTGGAGCCATGGATAACATACCTGGCAACAGAGCCCAAAAAATTGCTGAACTTGAAAAAATAATAAAAATTGCTAGCGCAACAAAAGAAGAAATAAAAACCGGACAAATGGGACTTTTCGGTTCAACAAATGCAAATAATAACAACATAGACACAGATACAAAAAACGAATCTTATAAATTTACGGATTTACCAGATTTTACAGATAAAGAAAAGCTTGAAAAAGAAAAAGAGTATGCTGGTTTTTATTTAAGTTCACACCCATTAAAAAATTATACTGTTTTAAATTGGATTCAATCTACAACTTTTGATAAGGCTCTTGAACTAATAAAAAATATCAAAAGTCTAAAAGAACCTCTTGTCACATGTTTTGGACTTTTACAAAAACATAAAGTAATTTCTACTAAAAGTGGCGAAAAAATGGCATTTGCCCAATTTGAAGATATGACATCGCATTCTGAATTAATAATTTTTCCAAGTGTTTATAAAAAAATAGATAATATATTAGAAGAATATAGCGTATTTATTATTAAAGGTTTTTTAGATATTTCTTCACCAATCAAGTGTAAAATTAAAGTAAATGAACTTATTCCTGTTGAGAAAATTTTTGACGACAATAAAAATATAAAAAATTTAACTCTTATACTACCAAATAATTTTACCGACACTTTTTTGGAACAAATAAAAACAAAAATACTTTCTCAAGATAAAAAAAATAAACAAAATATAAACCTAATATTTGAAGAAAATAATTCAAAACTCTGTTTAGAATATCAAGATTATATTGAATATAATATTCAAAACTTAAAAGAATTAGAAAAGCTTGGTGTAAAAATAGAGTTTTCGATATAATTTTATTTTTATTTTTCAAAAAATTTATATTATTTGTTCTATAAAAATATATTTATCTTTTAAAATTTTTTTTAAAGAATCTAAGATCCATTTTTTGGGCTCTTGTGAAAAATTAGTAAATGGTGAAATTTTTTTATCTCCCTGAAAAATGATTTTTTTTAATTCGACAATAAAATTATCCTGTGTGATTAATTTTTTATTAAAAAAATCTAAAAATAATATTAATTTTTCTTCGAATTTTGATTCCCAGTCAACTTGCGAGTACAAAAAAATCAATGTAGATAAAAAATCATAGTTTGATGGCTCTAAAATAGAAAGATGTTCATAAATTGCAATTGCACTTATAATTTTTTGTTCTTTTTTGTATAAAATTGCAGCTTGTTGATATTTCTCTAAAGCAAGATTGTCTTCTAGGGACCATAAGATATCCCCCTCCAATTGCAAAGCATAGGCTTTATCTTCAAAAGAGTGCGATAATAACCTGTAAAGATTAAGTGCTTTTTCTTTTTCTTTTCTAGAAACAAGATCTGCCAACTTAAACCATGCAACACACGATTGATTATAATCTGCACTATTTGTCTGAATTGACATCTCAATCCCCTTCTCTCTTAAATTACAAAATAATACAAATTTAAATATATATATTCACCTTAAGCTTGTCGAATTTTTTTTAAAAGCATAATATATTAGGGTTAATATAGAGATAATCAAAATTTACTTCAGGAAAATAACAGTGAAAAATAATTTTGTTTGGGAAAAAAATTTTTTAAATAAAAAAGCAGAAACAAAAATTTATCAAGAAAATTCTAACAAATATACGGCTAGAACCCGTATTGAAATCTTGTTAGATCAAAATAGTTTTCAAGAAATAGATCAACTCGTGTCTTCACCATTTATTGAAAATGCACATCAAAACGATGGCGTTATAACTGGTTTTGGAACAATAAATAATCAAAAGGTTGCTGTTTATTCTCAAGATTTTAATCTCAAGGGTGGTTCTGTTGGAAAATTTCATGCTCAAAAAATTTGTAAGATTATGGACTTGGCTGTCAAAATTGGTTGCCCAATCATAGGAATTATAGATTCCGGTGGCGCAAGAATTCAAGAAGGGATTCATAGCCTTGCAGGCTATGGCGAAATTTTTTTACGCAATGTCCAAATTTCTGGCATAGTTCCGCAAATTTCTATAATTCTGGGCCCCTGCGCTGGAGGTGCAACTTATTCTCCAGCTTTAACAGATTTTATTGTTACCGTAGAAAAGGTCAGTAATCTTTTTGTAACCGGTCCTAATGTTATACAACAAGCTTTACATCAAACAATAAGCAAAGAAGAACTTGGCGGAGCTTTAGTACACAATCAAATATCAGGTCTTTGTCATATAATGGCACAAAGCGAAGATGAATGTTTTGAACGCGTTAAACAATTATTATCTTATTTACCCAATAATTATAGATCACAAACAAATATAAATTTAAACGAAGATATTTTTAACAATACAAACTTTAATAATAAAATTGATAATATAGATTTAGAAAAAATAGTCCCACAAAACAGTAATCTTGCTTACAATATAAAAGATGTAATAAATAATATATTTGATACAAACAGTTTTTTTGAAATTCAAGAACTATTCGCACCAAATATAGTAATAGGCTTTGCAAAACTTGATAACATTGTAACCGGAGTGGTTGCCAACCAACCACAAATTAATGCTGGATCTATTGATATTAATGCATCATGCAAAGCTGCTAAATTTATAAATTTTTGTAATAGTTTTTCTATACCAATAATATCACTGGTCGATGTTCCTGGTTTTATGCCAGGAATAGAACAAGAACATAATGGTATTATAAGACATGGCGCAAAACTTATTTATGCATATGCAAATGCAACAGTTCCTAAAATTACAGTAATTTTACGCAAGGCGTACGGTGGATCCTATATTGTGATGGGCAGCAAACACTTAGGTGCAGATTTTAATTTCGCATGGCCCAATACACAAATCGCAGTTCTTGGTGCAAAAAGTGCAATTGCTATTTTGCATGGGAAAAAACTTAACGAAGTTTGTGATGAAAAAGAAAAAGAACTTTTACAAAAAAATCTTGAAGATGAATATGAAAAAGAATTTTTAAATCCAGATATAGCTGCAAAATTTGGATATATAGACGCAGTTATAGAACCAAATCAAACAAGAGATTGTTTAGTAAAAGCTTTAAAAATATCTTTGAATAAAGTTGAAAGACATTTACCCAAAAAATCTGGAAATATGCCCTTATAAATTATAATTATTAAATAATTAACGAACTAGCATTATTTATTAATCTTTAAAATTTAATTCTATCTGAATTTAATATAAAAAAATAAAAAAGCTTTACTTTAAAATATTTTTAAATATAATTTTTTTAATCGAAAAGATTTTTAAATAAATTTTTTTATATTTTTTTATATTAAATAAAGGGGCATATCATGAAAAAACAAAATTTAATGATTTTCGCAATAATAATTTTTTTACTAAATACAAATAATATTTTGTTAAGCAAAAATTCTGAAAATTATCAAAAAGCTAGAACAGGTGGTTCAAATCTCGTATTCGAAGAAAATACAAATCTATCAAACTTAAAAACAGCTTCTGAAAATTTAATAGAATGCAATTTACCAGGTGTTCAATTAACGCAAGCAAATTTACATAGAACAGACTTAACCAATGGAAATCTCTCGCAAGCCAATTTAAATCAAGCTAATTGTAAAAGAATTATAGCCCCAGGAATTAATTTATCTGGAGCTTTTTTATCTGGAACAGATTTTAAAGGAGCAACTTTAACAAGAGCAAATATCTCCGGCAATCTAGGTTTTTTCAAAACCTTATGGCAAAAAATTACTTTCCAATACAATAAAAATTACGTTAATTTTAGAACAAATGTAAATTTTTCAAGAGCAATTTTGCAAAAAGCATTTTTAAATAATTGTTATCTTATTGATATAAACTTTCACCGAGCATCTTTAATTGGTACAAATTTTAGAAATTCAATTATTATAAATTGCGATTTTTCTAATATTAAAAATTTAAATAATACAAATTTTTCAAACTCAATAATTTATAACCCAAATTTTAAAAAAACAAATTTAGCTGGAGCTATAGTACAAAATACGTGTATATATTCTTATACATACAATAAATTAACAAAAAAACAAATCGAATATTTATTAAAAAATGGCGCTACTATATATTTAAATAATAATTTAATAGAAATTGACGAACAAGAACTTGGTAATCAAGAACTTGGTAATCAAGAACTTAGTAATCAAGAACTTGGTAATCAAGAACTTGGTAATCAAGAACCTGGTAATCAAGAACCTGGTAATCAAGAACCTGGTAATCAAGAACCTGGTAATCAAGAACCTGGTAATCAAGAACTTGGTAATCAAGAAGAACTCGAGAAAGAATTAGAAGATTTAAAAGAATTATAAATCGAGTTCACAAATACTACTTGCATAAAAGACCCTAAGTTATTTATTATTTTAAGAGTTAATTTTTATTTTTATAAATACTAGGGGTTTTTATGTTTAAAAATATATTTAAAAACAAATTTTTTAAATATTCTTTAATTTTTCTTTTTGCAAGCATACTTATTATTTTTGGTTTTTATTTTTATAAAAACCATTACACATATAACAATCAAACAGAATATGTTCTAAAAAAAATAGATTCACGACCAGATGAAATTAAAGGGGAAATAGTTACTCTAAAAAGATTACGTCCAGAATATTTTAAAAGCTATCATGAGATGTCTTTTCCTGAAATAGTCAGAAAACCTTTATATTTTCCTAAAAATGCAAGTTTTGAATGGACAAAAAATTATCTAGAAGAAAAATTACAAAAAGAAGCAGCTAAACAAGTATTGCTTTATATGATTTTTGATAACAAAGATAACAAGTTAATAGGATCTATTTCAATACGAGAAAAAAATCCAAAAGATCCAGGACAATTTTCTTGCTGGATTAATAATAATTATTGGGGCGGTGGCAGAATTCAAGAAGCTACACAGCTTATTGTTGATGAATATTTTAAATTAACTAATGCAGACAGTTTTGACGCACACGTTGAAATGTGGAACTTAAGAAGTTACTATGCGCTAAAAAAGGCCGGATTTAAATTAATAAAAACTTTTTATCCAGCTGGACAACCCCCAAGATATATTTTAGAGTTTTATAATAAAAATAAAAAAAATTTTGCTGGCCCTAAAAATACTAACAAAATAAATAATTTTAATAAAAATATGATTAAGAACCCTGGAGAAAGTATGAATAAAAAAGTTCTTTTTATTTTAATGCCTAAAAATTTCAGAGACGAAGAATTTAGCGTGCCATATAATTTGTTAAAAAATAAATACACTGTCCATGTCGCTGGTTTTACAAAAGATATTGCAACAGGAGTTAACGGTTATGAACAAAAGCCAGATTTAATTTTAAATGATTTAAAAAATTCTGATTTTGATACTTACGATGCTCTTGTAATTCCGGGAGGACCTGGAAGCGTAGAATATTTATGGGACAATAAAAAAATTCAAGATATAATTAAACATTTTAATAAAAACAAAAAATTAGTTGCTACTATTTGCTATGCTGTAATAGCTCAAATAGAAACTGAAACCTTAAAAAATAAAAAGGCAACAGTGTTTCCAAGTAAAGAAGCTAAAGATATTTTACAAAAACATAATGTAGAATTCGTAGATCAAGGGGTAGTTATTTTATCAGAAGAAAAAATTATAACATCTCAGGGTCCAAAATTTACAAAAGAATTCGGCCAAGCAATTATTGATATTTTAGAAAAATAAATTTATAGGAAAATTAAATGGCTCAAAAACAAGCAATACCCACAAATCAAATGCGTCCCAAAATCTTGTTGGCGGGTGTAATAACACCGCTTAACAAAGAAAAGGATATTAATGCTTATTATGAAGAATTTTTAAGTCTTATAAAGACTTTGGGCTTGGAATACGACGAAATTTTATATATAAAACTAAGAAACATAGATAAATCAACATTTTTAACAAAAGGTAAATTAAAAGAAATATCTGATTTTTGTCACGAAAAAAAAATCGATGAAATAATTTTTTCACAATCACTTACCCCATTGCAAGAACGAAATCTTGAAGAAATTTTAGAATGCACAGTATGGGATAGAGAAAAATTAATTTTAGAAATTTTTCAAAAATCTGCACATACAGCAGAAGGCAAAATACAAGTAGAAATGGCACAATTAGAATATCAAAAAGCACGATTAGCCGGCAAAGGTATAGAATTAGCACAACAAGAAGGTATGATTGGTGTTCGTGGAGGGCCTGGAGAAACAGCCAAAGAAGTTTTAAAAAGATATTTAGCAGATAAGTTCAGACAAGCAAAAAAACGTCTTGATACTTTACAACGTTCAAGAGAAACTCAACGTAAACAAAGATTACAAAGTAAGCTACCCCTAATTTGTTTAGTTGGATATACAAATGCAGGAAAATCTTCTTTGTTAAATGTTTTAACAAAAAGTGATGTTTTAGTAGAAGATAAGCTTTTTGCTACCTTGGATACTACAACCAGAGAACTTTTTATTGATGGCAAAAAAATCGCATTAATCTCTGATACAGTTGGATTTATAAGTCAACTACCACACCAATTAATAGAGGCATTTAAATCTACTCTCGATGAATTAAATTATGCTTCTTTATTGTTACATGTTATAGACATAAGCAATCCCAACTGGCAAGAACAAATATCAGTTGTAGAAAAAACATTAAAAGAACTAAATTTAAATAAAGATATTCTTTATGTGTTTAATAAAATAGATAAATTGAATAAAGAAAATTTAAAAAATTTAAAACCAGAAATAGAAAAATATACACCATATGTTTTAACAAGCACAAAAACAATAGATAAAAAAACAGATAAAACAGCCGACGACATAAAAGATCTTTTAGAATATATAAAAAAAACAAAATATTAGGGAGCAAAATGAGAATAGCAATTAACGGTTTTGGACGCATCGGTCGAACATTTTTGCGCGTATTACTTTTAGATAAAATCGCTACAAAAAAAATAGAAGTTGCCGCAATAAACATAGGACCAGGAGATCCTGATTTAATTGCACACTTATTTAAATACGACTCAATAATGGGCGAATTCGAAGGGCCTATTAAATATGATACAAACAGCAATAATTTCGATATAAATGGCTATAAAATTAAAATTTTACAAAAATTAAATCCATTAGAAATAGATTGGAAAGAACTAAAAATAGATTGGGTTGTAGATGCAACCGGTTGTTTTACTAAAAGAGAAAAAGCCTCATTACATCTGCAAGCAGGCTCCAAAAAGGTATTAATTACAGCACCCGCAAGTGATGAAGATATAACAATAATACCCGGAGTAAACAGTACCAAATATGATCCCGAAAAACACAATATCGTATCTTTAGGAAGTTGCACAACAAATTGTTTTGCTCCAATGATCAAAGTTTTAAAAGAAAATTTTGAACTTTTAAATGGCATTATGACAACAATACATTCATATACCAATGATCAAGTTTTGCTTGATATAGAACATAAAGACCCTAGAAGAGCACGAGCCGCCGCCTTAAATATGGTTCCAACAAAAACTGGGGCAGATAAAGTTATAACAAAAATTTATCCAGATTTAGAAGGTAAATTATCTGGAATAGCAATAAGAGTACCAACACCTATCGTTTCTTTAACTGATTTTACTTTTACAACAAAAGAGAACTTAACTGTAGAAAAAATAAATACAATATTTGAAAATTATTCACAAAATCAATTAAAAAATATTTTAAAATACTGCGATAAACCATTAGTATCCTCAGATTTTAAAGGCAATTCTCATTCTTGTATTTTTGATAGTTTAATAACCAAAACTGTCGGAAAAACAAGTAAAATTTTTGGCTGGTATGATAATGAATTTGGGTATTGTTGCAGATTAAAGGATTTTTTGCTTCACATATAAAAAAAGTTGGTTTACAATATATTCAAGCTTTAGAAGTTTGCGGGCCCATAGCTCAGTGGTTAGAGCAGTCGGCTCATAACCGAAAGGTCCCAGGTTCAATCCCTGGTGGGCCCACCAACCGATCAAGTTGTAATCATAAGTATAAATAAAAAAGGTACCTTCTTAACTGTTTAGTCTCAGGTACCTTTAAAAACTCTTGAAAATTACTCACAATTGTTCTTGTTTGGGTATAAAAGGATAGACATGGTCGGAAGTTCTCTGTGGAGAAATTTAAAAGTTTTGGTTGACATTGATAAAAAATTTGAAGAATTTAAAAATAAAATACAAGAAGCAAAAAAACTGCTTACCAATGATCAACAGGAAATTCCAAAACTAGAAACTCAAATCGAAGAAGAAAATCAAAAAATTTTGCAACTTCGCAAAAACGTAGATAAACAAGAATTAATAGCAAAGGAATTAAAAGACAAAGAAACCGAAAAAAGAAATCTTTTAGATAATACTTCAAACCCTAAAGAGTTTTCTGCGATAGAAAAAGAAATTAAATCGTTATCCAGAAAAATTAGCGAACACGATGATAGCTTAATGAAGGCATGGCACCAACTTGAAGAACAAAAAAACAAGCTTGATGCAAGTAAAAAAGAAAAAGAATCTAAAATAATACAATTAAAAGAAAGCATAGAAGTACAACAAAAAAGTTTAAAAGATTTTGAAGAACAAAAAAATATTGTTTTTCAAGAAAAAGAAGTGGCAAAAAAAAATGTACCTGAAGAATGGTTAACAAAATACGAAAGAATGAAAAACAGAGTCAGCGATCCAATAGTTCCAGTTTCAGGAACAACTTGTAGTGCATGCTTTTATGTAATTTTAAAACAAGATTTATCAAAATTAAAAAAATCTGGAGTTCTTCTTTGCAGAAATTGTTATAGATTTTTATATTATCCAGAAGAAGAAAACAATGCAAAAAAAGAAACTTATTAGTAATGTGCCTTTGGAAATTTTTGTAGATGGGGCATCCAGAGGAAATCCTGGTCAAGCTGGAGCAGGTGTTTACATTAAACAAAATGATCAAGAAATAGTAAAAGAAGGTTTTTATCTTGGAGAAAAAACAAATAATCAGGCTGAATATTTATCTTTAGTTTTAGCTATTTTTCTTGCATTGCAAGAATTTACAAATCTCGATATAAAACCTAAATTAATAATCACTTCTGATTCTGAACTTCTTGTCAGACAAATATCTGGTTTATATAAAGTTAAAAATTCTGTATTAAAACAGATAAAAGATTTGATAGATTTATTACTTAAGAACGTAAATTTTGAAATAAAACATGTATTAAGGGACAAAAATAAAATTGCAGACAAACTTTCAAATGAGGGGATAAATAAAAAAAATAAATTACCAGCAGGATTTTTATGCTTGTTGAACAAACACAATATAAACATACTATAAAAATTATTATATTTTTTAATTTTTTTATTCTTTTTTCTCCATTAGCTTCATCAACCGAAACCTCTAATTCTATTAAAAATAATACAATAAATAATTTAACAACCAGCTGTTTAAAAATTAAAGTTCTTTTAGAAGAAAAAAAAAATTTAAAAGAAAAGCTGACTTATGAAATAAAAACCCAAAGCGGTTTTTATATTGAAGATCTAAGTAATTTTAAAAAAATAATATTTAAAAAAAAAATTTTAGATATAGTTATTAAAGATAATAACATTTATTTACCTTATTTTCATGAAAATAAAAGAGTATTCAAAAAAATAAAATCCAAAGATATTAAATTAATTCCAATATCTGGAAAATTTAATATTAATGACAAAGTGTATCAAGGTGATTTAATTTTAAGTATAATACCCCAAAAAAATATTCTTTATTTAATAAATAACATTGGTTTAAATGATTATTTATATTCCGTATTAAAAGCGGAAAGTAATATATCTTGGCATTTAGAAATGCAAAAAGTTCAAGCTATTGTTTCAAGAACGTATGCTATTCATACAATGCTTGAATTAAAAAAAAATAAAAAAAATCCCAAGCCGTATGATATAAAAAATAATAATTTCAATCAGGTATATAGTGGAGTTCACTACTACACTTTTTTAAGAAAAGCCATTCAAGAAACAGAAGATTTAGTTCTAACGTACAACGGTAAAATAGCATTAGCTATGTTTGATGCGTGTTGTGGTGGTATTATTCCTGCAAATACAAAATCTTTAAACTTTAGCAAAGCCCCTTACTTGGCAAGACAAAATGCATGTAATTATTGCAAAGATTATAAACTTTATAGGTGGCATAAAGATTTTTCCGTAGATACAATGCTTTCATGTTTTAAAAAATACCCTAAACTTTCAAAAAATTTTAATGACCCTAAAAAATTAGGTCGTTTATTAGATATAAAAATTACAGACAAAGATAAGGCCGGACTTGTTAGAAAAATAAAACTAGTTTTTACAAAAAAAAATATTAATATTACTGGTAAAGATTTGTGGTTTAGTATAAAAGATAAAATTCAAAGTCAAACTTTTGATATAAAAAAAATAAAAGATAGAATTATAGTAGATGGCAAAGGACACGGCCACCAGATGGGTTTATGTCAATGGGGAGCAAAAGAATTGATAAGAAGAAAATTTGAATTGGAAAAGAATAATGATTGGAATTTTAGAAAAATTTTAAGTTTTTATTATCCACAAACAAAACTTTCAAGATTAAAAATTAGTAAATTAGAAGATGCCAAAATATAAAGCTCATTTATTTACAGGATTTATTTTATTTCTTTTATTTATTGTTTTACTTATCAAATTTAGCATTTTTAATTTTAACAAACACCTGTTGCCATTATATTTTGGTTTTTGCTTATTAGGCTCACTTTTTCCTGATATAGATACAAAAAGTAAAATTCAAAAAATTATTTATTATTTATTTTTTTTCGTAATACTTTTTACTATTTTTCTACAAAATTGGCTTGTTTTGTCTGCGATTGTAATAATTGCTTTTATTCCAATTTTAAGCAACCACAGAGCTCTAACTCACAAAAAATGGTTTATTCTATTAGTACCATTAGTTATAACTTTTTTAGTAATTAGTTTCAAACAGTCACTAAAATACGAAGCCCTATCTAGCTATTTATTTTTTGAAATAGGCGCATTATCACATATTTTTTTAGATAAAGCTGTCACAAAATGGTTTAATTCTAAAAAATATAAATAATTTTAAGATTTTTCACAAACAAATTCAAATAGCATTTTATTAGTTTATAAGCATTTGACCTACAAAAATCTCTGATTTATACTTAATAAAGTTATCGATATTTATTAAATTTTGGAGGTTATTTATATGAAATTTTTTAATTTTTATAAAAAAATTTTTCTTTTCGTAAATCTTATTTTTATTACAAATTTATCTTTTGTATGTTATAGCAACTTAAGTGCCATGCAAAATACAGACAATAGAGTTGATCAAGATCCAAACCCTCTCGACCAAGCATCAAAAACTCCAGAAAATATATGTTGGAATTTAATTTCTAATTCAATAAAAACAAAATTGCAATCTTTAATAGATTTGCACGATAAATTAAAAACTAAAAAAACTGAATTAGAAAACTTAATTAAAAATAAATCAAATATTCCTGATTTAAATTCAAAATTAGAAATTGTAAAAAAATATATAGATCGATTAAAATCTTTTATCGAATTTGAATTTAACACAGGAATAGCGCTTCAAATAGAAAGAAAGCTAAATAGCTTTGACGCAAATCCCAATATGTCTCATGATATTTCTCATGAAGAAATAACGCGACTTAATTTATATGCAAATCAAGAAAATCCAAATAATTGTCTATTTAAAATAATGGATAAAACAAAATGTTCTTTTGCTAAGGCACATTTAGCAATCATGTTATCAAAAAAAGATTTAAATACTGAAACAGCAAAATTTAATGCTTTAAATTCAAATCAAGATCTTTTTAATCAGCTAGATAAAGCTTTGTATAATTTTGCACAAGCTGAAAAGCTATTTTTCGAAGAATTTAAAACATTAAACAACGATTTTAAAAAAATAAATTTCATAGATGCTGTAATTAACAGTAATTCTTGGGCAAATTTTTTAAAAACAATGACTATAGCATCATCTCACATATGGGGGCTTAATGGTTTAGAAAAATTAGCAGGAAGAGCTGCTAGCTTTAAAGAAAGATTCTTTTATTTTGGCATACCATCAATAGGTATTCCGGGCTTGTTTCAAAATAGTTTAAGTAATATTTTACAACCTAATCCACTAGTATATTTCCCTGAAACTGAAATATCTCTACTTGAATACGCCCTTTTAGACTCAGCCACTAAATCTAAATTTTCTTTACATTTTTCACCAGCAAATTTAATAAAACCATCAACATTAAAAGATGCTGGGCTTTTTTGGGCAACTGTAGCCTTTCCAACCTTAAAATTTATGCCATTCATAAACCCTACTTTACAATTTTTATATAAAAAATACGCAATAAGAAGGTTTCGTAAAATAAAAAAAGATATTTTAGTTAAGCACATAGAAAACATGCAAAAAATATTAAATAGTCTTGAAGAAATAAATAATATTATAAAAAGTAATACAGTATTTAATAATTTATCCAATCAAATCGAAAGCTTAATAAACAACTATACAGAACCTGAAATTAGAACTGCAATAGAAAATACAAGGGAAACAATAACAGACAAAACAGATTTAGCAGAATTAGAACAAAAATTTAATTATTTAGAAAAAATATTTAATTATGAAAACGAAAATCTTTATTTTATTTCAATAATAAAAAACGTTGCTGAATTAGATTATTTTGTTTCTTTAGTTAAATTTAACAAAGAACAAAACAAAAATATATCAACAGATCAAAGAAATTTTTTAATCAGACAATTTTTAGTAATCTAATATAAAATATATAACCTCATCATAAAATAACCCCTAAAAGTATATACGTTTAGGGGTTATTTTTTTGCATAATCAAATATTTTATGCTAATATTTTGGCTTATTTAAAGCTATTTTTTTATTAAATATAAAAAAACAAAATTTTAAGTTTGGGGACGCTTGTGCAAATAAATTCTTTTAGAAAATCAAAAATAATATTATCTCAAATATTGTTACTTATAGTACTTTTACTTAATACTATTCAAATAAATTGTACTGAAACAGTTTTTGAAAAAATATCAAATCAATATCTTCCATCAATCAGCCGACCAAGTTTAACAAAAGAAGAAATCAAAAGTGTTTTATTTACAGATGGCCGTGTAGATAGAGAAAAAGTAAGATTTTTATTAAGTCAAAAAACAGAAAGTTTTAATAGAAAAAAAATAGTTTTCGATTTATTTAATGAAAATCAACTTGGAAAAAAAGACATAAATAAAAATGAATGCATAATTGGACAAGATTTGTGGACAGATTTAGAACTCTTTAAAGGGCAACACACAGGAAGCATAAATCTTTTGGGTAAAATAAATAAAACTAGAACAGATTGCGGTACAGCAATGTTAGGAAAAATGCTAGCCGAACCAACAACAGATGTCTCTGAACTTAAAAGAAGACAAATCATAATAAAAGAATTAATCAATAACGAAGAGCTATTTAAAAAAATTGACAATATTTTGGAATATTTTCAAAAAGTTGAAGCTGGACTTTTATCTTTTTGGGATGAAAAAGTTTCTTTAAATATTTTTGGTTCAGAAAGTTATTACCCATTTTTTCCAATAAATATGTTTCCTAGATTTTTACAAAAAAAAATGTTTCCAGACGATTTAAAAAATAAACTTAATCAAAATCCTATAGCCTTAAATGGCTTAACTTTGTTTAATTTATTACTAGCTTGCGATTCATTGCGCGGCGAAACAAGAAGAATGTTTTTAGATTACGAGCAAACTAAAAGAGATTGGTCTATTTTAAAAAAAGCAGCATCAAAAAAAGCGTATCCAGAATTAGCAAAAAGCTGGTCTGAAAATAAATGGAATGATGCATTTTTTCAAGTAAAAAAAGCTTTTTCATGCTTCATGAAATTTAAAAATATGACGTGGGATGCAGCCCATATTTTATTGGAAATCTCTTATATAAAAAGAAATATTGAAAATGAAATAGATAAGGTCAAAGCGCTAAAATTAGCACATGATAAATTAAAAAATGCAGCAATGAGTATTAATTGTTTGTTAGACACGAAACAATTAATAGATAAAAATCAAATATTAAAAGAAAATTTTACTTGCTTAAATACTGTAAAATATCTTTTTGACGGATCTTCTAGCCAAAACAAAGAATTCGACAATTTATTAAAACAATTAAAATCAAGCACGTTTAAGCATAATAGTTCTCAAATATTGGCATTACTAATCTCACGCGGCAAAATATTAAGTTCTGCATTCTTAATGCTAAAAACACAAGATAATTTAACAGATGTTTTACAAGTTTTAGGAGAACTTGATGCATACATGTCAATTGCAAAATTATATAAAGAAACAGAAAATAACAAAAATGCAAGATATTCTTTTGCACAATATATAGAACAAGATAATCCGTATATATTCTTAAAAGAATTTTGGACACCATTTATAAATCCAGAAACTGTTATAACAAATGATATAGAATTAGGGAAAAAAGATTCGAATAGAAATATGATAATTTCTGGTCCAAACGCTGGAGGAAAATCAACAATATTAAAATCCATCATGGTAAATTTATTACTTGCTCAAACATTGGGGATAGCACCATGCCAAGAAATTATCCTTAAACCATTTTCTTATATTGATACATATTTGAATATAACTGATGATATTGCATCTGGTAATTCTTTATTTAAATCAGAAGTTTTAAGAATAAAATCTTTGCTGCAAACAATAAAAACTCTAGATCCAAATAAAGTTAGTTTTGTAGTGATGGATGAAATTTTTAGTGGTACAAATCCAAAGGAAGGCCAAGCAGCTGGATACGCAATAGGAAAATACTTGGCACAAATTCCTAATAATATTTCAATGGTTGCTAGTCATTTTCCATTTTTAACTAAACTTGAAGTAGATACTAATGGAATATTTAAAAATGGCAAAGTTTGCGTAACAAAAAGTCAAAATAATTCTTTAAATTATCCATTTAAATTAGAATCAGGAATAACAGATCAAACAATAGCTATAGAAATTTTAAGAACAGAAAAGTTTGATCATCAAATAATAGATGATGCCTATAATGCCATAAATAATGAAAATTTTTCTTAAAACTTAAATATCCCTCAATCAATACAAATAGAAACATTTCGGCGAATCAATTTTGCGAAAAAACGTATTTATCGGCTTATTTGACTTTAAATTTTCAATTGCTATACTTACGGTATATTCAAATTGAAATACTAATTTACAAAATTATAGTACAAAAAATTTTATATAATCTAAAGGTTGTAAATACAAAATTTAAAACTCCCCAAACAAACCCCAAACAAACCCCTTACAAATTAAATAAAGGGACTGATAATTTCAGTCCCTTTATTAAGGGGCTATTTTGTATAATTAATTTAAATCTTAAAAAGATTTTCGGCGTTTTGCGTGGTTATTTTTTCAAGTTCACTTAATGTTACGTTCTTCAAATCAGCAATTACTTTAGCAAAAATTGGTATATAAGCGGGATTGTTCTGTTTACCTCTAAATTCTTGAGGAGGCAAAAACGGTGCATCTGTCTCTAATAAAATTTTATCTATTGGTAAATCGATAACCACATCTCTTAACTCTTGATTTTTGGGATAATTAATAGGTCCACTTATACCAAGATAAAAACCCCAAGACAATGCTGTTTGAGCAAAATTTTTATCCTGAAAAAAACAGTGGATCACCCCTCTAACATCCTTTTTATATTTTTCCAAAATTTCAAGTACTTCTTGCGCAGAATTTCTTACATGAACAATTATCGGTAAATTATTTTGACAGGCAAGTTCAATATGCGCTTTAAAGGCATCAATTTGTTTTTGCTTATCAAATGGTTTATGAAAAAAATCTAATCCTGTTTCTCCAATTGCAACTATTTTATTTTCTTCTTTATTTTTTATTAATTTTTTTATTTGCTCAAAGTTTTTTAAAAAATCTACACTACAATCACATGGATGTATGCCAACAGAAGCAAATACTTGTGAAAATTTTTTAGCTATATTTACAGAATTAATGCTTTCTAAAACAGTTGTACCGATAGTAATAAATTTTTTAACACCAACTAAATTAGCTTGATCTAAAATATTTTTTATAAATTTAAACTCTTGGTCATTCAAAAAAGTTTCAATCACATTTTTAATCATCATATTCAAATGACAGTGTGTATCTATAAACATTAAAAAATCTTTCCTTGTTAATAAATAAAAAGGCTTTTTTTCCTTTTTTCTTGACAAATACTAAAACAAAATTTAAATTTCCCTTTAAAGATCTTTAAAAAAAGAGCTTTAAAATTAGTTTAATATTTTATTAAAGAAAATTGTATTATATTTTAACTTTTCACTACTTATAATAGAGGGAGTCAAAATCATGAACAAAAGCGAATTGATAAACGCTTTGAGTGAAGAAACAAATTTTAGTAAAAAAGACATTACTAAAGTTTTGGCAACATTCACACGCATCGTAGAAAGAACATTAAAAAAAGGTGACAAAGTCTCTTTAACAGGTTTTGGAACATATTGGATTTCCCGTAGACCTGCAAGAGTCGGAATTAATCCAGCAACAAAAGAACGTATTAATCTTCCTGCAATAAATACACCTCGTTTTAAGCCAGGCAAACATCTTAAAGAACAGCTTCGCTAAAAATGAGAGCAGTAGTAAAAATTTTTTTTAAGACTATAGGGCCGATGATTTTATCGGCCTTTTCTATTTTCATTTCTTTTTTAATTCTTCAGCCTATTGCCTGTTGGCTTGACCCATCTTTTAACCTATTAGCAAACAAAAATATTGGCAAAATAGCTTTTACATTTTTAGTTATCTATCAAATAATTTTATTAATTTATATTCAACCAAAAAATTTCTTAAAAAATTTTTTTGAAACAAATTTTTTGTTTTTTAAAGATAAAAACTTTTTAAAAGTTTTTTTTAAATATTTTGTTATATTTTTTTTATTGCACAGTTTATTATTGGCAATATTTTATTCGGCTGGTTATTTAGATTATAACCCTAAATGGGGCTACTTTTCTATATCTTTAATCTTAAAAACCTTATTCGGTTTTATTGCAACTTTTTTTTTAGCTTGGACAGAAGAATTAATTTTTAGAGGCACAATTTATAATTTTTTTGTACAAAATTTAAAACCAATCACAAGTATTATTTTTACATCTTTTATTTTCATGTTAGTTCATGATTTACATAATCCAATAAATTTAATTACAAAAAATTGGGAACTAGGATTAGGTCTATTCTTGTTAGGAATTATATTAAATATAATTTTTGTTGGAACAAAAAAACTTTATGCAAATATAGGAGCACATGCTGGATTGGTTTTTGTAAAAGTAGTTTTACGCAGAGCTCCTTTTGTTTTATTTTTACCACCTGAAATTTTACCATTTTGGGTAAATAAAGATCTAAGAATGTCGCCGCTCACGCATTTGTTATTTATAATAACAATTTTTGTTTTAGCTTATTATTATCGCAAAGAAATTTTTGTTAAAAAATCTAATTTATAAGAAAGTATAAAAACTTTTTTATAAATTTTAAAAAACTGAATTTTATTTAAAATTTCTTATTTAATAAGCCACTAATTTGTCTATCAAGAATACTTTTTGTTATATTATTAAATTTTTTATGTAAAAAAAACTTAACCATAATCTTGTTATTACTATCTTCTGCTGTATGCATCATAGTATGTCTTAATTCATGATTATTTATATCAAAGCCACATTTTTCTATTAACTTTTTTACTAAATAATAAACATGATATTTGGGTAATACATTTATAATAATCCTATTTAAATCGCTTTGTTCTATCGCATCGAGTTTATTTAAATTAGATAATTTTTGACGTATCCGAATCAAATTTTTAATATTTTCTGTTAAAGAATATGACCAAGATTCTAATGTTCCAGGAAAATCTTTAATAAAATTAGAAAGGCTTTCATTAGTAAATTTTCTTAAAGCTATTTTCTGCTCATCACCTTCATATAGTGTTGGATAGGCACAATCATAAATTACTAATATTTTTATTAAATCTAAAAACAAATCATATAAACAATCAGGAAAAGATTCGAAACTCTCTTCTATTCCATAAGCATCAATACGTTCTTTAAATTTAATTATTACGAGATCTAATAATGTCCTTCCTTCATAATCTAGATAAAAGAATTTGGCACCGCACTCTGCTAAAACATCAATTAATTCATAAAAACATTGGATTCCGTTAGAATCAATTTTAATAAGAGAATTGTCCTCATCTTCATCTATAATTATTTCATAAAAAAATCTTTCTAAAAGACAAAATATAGGAGTCTGTTCTCTATCGTTACGAATATTTGTCTGCGCTCCTTTTATTAAAAGTAATTTTGCTATATCAGTAAATCCACATGATAATGCAATATGCAACGGTGTATCGCCAAAAGCGTCTTGTATATTTAAATTTATATCAGATAGATTAACAAAAAATTCAATAATACTTCTAGATCCTGAACTTGCGGCTATATGTAAAGGAGCAACACCATCTTCATTTTTTGAATTAGGATCTATATTTTTTTCAAGAACATGATGCTTAACAAGGTCAAGACGACTATCAACAATGGCATTATTTAAAGCATCAATACTAGAATTTTCTTCTTCGATGCTTTCTTCATCATCTAATCTAAGAGGCATTTTTCTTGATGAATCACAACTTTCACTGTCACTAGATGAATCACAACTTTCACTGTCACTATCAGAACTACTATCTTCATGTTCTTGTCTTGGATGATGTCTTGAATTTTGATCTTGCATGCTATAAATACCTATTGACGGTAAAAAACAAATAAATAATAAAAGCAAAATAAATTTTTTCATAAATAATTTTATTTCCTTCATAAATTTTAAAAATCTTCAAATTTTTAATAAAAAAATATTTTTAAAAAATTAAAATCAAGCAAAACTAATTATTTTATATCATATATTTTCAAATTGTCAAATATGGTTAATATTTTACTGTATAAAAATAAAAAATTTGCAAAATGCGTCAAATATTATAAATTATGATATCACTTGTTTTAAATAAAAATTTATATTATAATTTCAAATATATATTTTTTTTAATCAATATTAACTATATTAACAAAAATAAATCGAAAGATATATCGTGAAAAAAAAAATTTTAACAACAAGTATTTTATCTTTATTAATCTTATTAAACGCAATTTCAAATCTTTTTTGTGTAAAAATAAAAGAAATAAGTGAAATGGAAATTGAACCACAAGGCTCCATTGATTTATTAAATAAAAAAATTAATGAAATTTATTCTTATTATCCAAATTACAAAATAGTAGGAACATTTTCAGATACTGATCAACAAAAAAACCTTGAACAATTGGTTCTTAGTCTTGAAGAAATAGATTCAAATCATTCTCTTACATATTTAAAAGCCATTTTTGAATTAGGTAAGCAATGTTATTACAATCAAAATTATTTAAAAGCACATGATTATTTAAAATTATTTTTAGATAACATACTTAAATTTACCGAAGTAGACGAATCTGATATTCACTTAATACCTAGATTAATTGCAATAGCAAATTGTATCATGGGACAAATTTTACTCTACAGCTATCAGCCGGAAGACTATTTAAAAGCTTTAGAGCACTTTAATAATTGCATAAGTTTTGAAACAGATTTCTATAATTCTGACTTTATAAAAGAAGATCTTGATGATATAAAAAGATATTTAGACGGAACTCACCAAAATCTTATTGATTTCAGTGTAAATATGATTCAACAAATAAGCTTAATTAAAGATAATATTTTAAATTTTATTCAATTAAAAAGAGAAAAAAATAATGTAGATCCAAAAGATCTACTGTACCAATATGAAGCTATAATCAATAATCTTGTTATTTTAGATAATAAAATTTTCGACAACTTTAAAATATATTTACAATATAAAATTGCAAAAATTTGTTTACTCAAATTAGATTATATTAAAAAAGCTTTTAAAAATGCTTCTGAAATAGCTAATAATAACTCAAATAACATACCAAATATCAATCCCATAATAATAATAAAAGCTCAGTTTTTATTAGATATAATCAAAAAATCTTTAGGATATGAAGAAGATAGATTTAATTCTATAATTGCAGAAAAAAAAGTTGTGAAAAAAGCGTTAAAAAATTTTAATTCTTTATTCTTTTTTAAAGAAAAAGAAAAATATTTTTATCAACTTAATGAGCTAAAACAAGAAATTGATTTTGAATTGGATCGTTTTAATCAAGAACAAGTTAAAATCAATAACAAGTTAAAATCAATTTATTAAACTAAAAAAATTATAAACTCTTACCGACACTTACCCAATTGAACTTTTATATCCTTCTGATAAATTTGCGCATATAATGATTCTAGTTTAATAAATGCATATATTTAATAAAGGGCGTAATAATGATAAGCAACTATCCAGATTTTGATTTATCAGAACTTGAAAAATTTTGGTCTGTTCAAGCAAAAAATATTCCATGGTTTAAAAACTGGTCAAAAGTTTTAGATTGGAATTTGCCTTATGCCAAATGGTTTATTGATGGCACAACAAACGCCTCTTTTGCTTGTCTAGACAAACACATGAAAACTGAAATTAAAAATAAAGTTGCAATATATTGGCAAAATGAACTTGGTCAATCTGAAATTTGGACATATGAAAAATTATTTATTGAAACAAATAAATTTGCTTATGCATTAAAAAAATTAGGCCTACAAAAAAATGATCGGGTTATTTTATACATGCCAATGATTCCTCAAGCAATAGTCGCAATGTTAGCAATTACTCGATTGGGCGCAATTCATTCGGTAGTTTTTTCTGGCTTTAGTAGTCAAGCATTAAAAGATCGCATAATAGATTGTCAGGCAAAATTTGTTATTACTGCAGATTTTACAGTAAGACGTGGTAAATTTATTGATTTAAAAAGTTCAGTCGATAAAGCTCTTCAAGAGAATACTATTAATTTTGTAAAAAACACGATAATAATTAAAAGATTCGATAATAATTTTTTAAATAATAATAATAATAATAACTTAAATATTAATAATATTTTATTAAAAAAAGATTTTGATCTTTTATATCATGAATTAATTCAAGATACTCCAGATTATATAGAGCCAGAAAAAGTTGAATCTAATCACCCTCTTTTTATTCTTTACACTTCCGGAACGACAGGCAAACCCAAAGGCGTAATGCATGGTACTGGAGGTTATTTAACTTATGCAAATTCCACTTTTAATTGGGCATTTAAAATAGAAAAAGATTCTGTTTATTGGTGCACAGCAGATATAGGTTGGATCACAGGTCACTCTTATGTTGTATATGCTCCACTTATTTCAGGCATATCTTCTGTTTTATATGAAGGAGCCCCTGATTATCCAACTCATGAAATTTGGTGGAAGATAATAGAAAAATACAAAGTCTCTATTTTTTATACTTCTCCAACTGCAATTAGATTATTAATGAAGTTTGGCCAAGACTTTAATAAAAAATATAATTTAAACTCTTTAAAAAATTTAGGTTCAGTAGGCGAACCATTAAATCCTACTACATGGGAATGGTTTAATGCCTACGTTGGAAACAAAAAATGTCCAATTATAGATACCTGGTGGCAAACTGAAACAGGCGGCTTTATGATAAGCCCTATGGCAGGACTTGATCTTGTAAAATTAAAACCAGGGTCAACAGCTTTTCCATTGCCATATATACAAGCTGAAATAGTAGATAATTTTGGAAATCCTACTAAGCCCGAAACGCGTGGTTTTTTAGTAATAAAAAAACCGTGGCCGGGTTTAACAATTGGATTATATAACGATAAAGAAAGATTTAAAGAAATTTATTGGTCAAAATTTAAAAATTATTACTATTCTGGTGATTATGCAATAAAAGATAAAGATGGTTATTTTTGGATGCTAGGCAGAGCTGACGAAGTTATAAACATAGCTGCACACAGAATAGGAACTGCAGAAATAGAAAATGCCATAATTCAAAATAAAAAGGTGTCTCAGTGCGCAGTAATTGGCATTCCAGATGATTTAACTGGTCAGGCTATTGTAGCGTTTATTGAATTTAAAAAAGATATTTTAACAACACAAGAAAATAAAAATATTATTAAAGAAGAAATTATAGAAAATATTAAAATACAAATAGGTTCTTTTGCTAAACCAAAAGAAATTTTCTTTGTAGAAAGTTTACCAAAAACTCGTTCTGGTAAAATCATGAGAAGAGTTTTGAGCGCTTTAGCTCAAAATAAGAATGTTGGTGATATTTCTACATTAGAAGATGAAGAATCTGTTGAACAGATTAAATTAACCACGATGTTCAACTCTGACAATAGACCCTGAAGGCCCTTTTTCTACAACAAAGTGATGCGGAAAATTATTTTTAAAATCAGTTAAATGCGAAACAACGATAATTTTTGAAAAATCTTTTTTTATTGCATAAATTGCATCCATTAATCTGTTTAAACCTTCTTCGTCTTGTGATCCAAAACCTTCATCAATAATTAGTGTTTGTAATGCTGTACCTGCACGTCTTGCCAACAATTTTGAAATAGCAATTCGCAAAGCAAAATCAACTCTGAAAGCCTCTCCCCCAGAAAACATTTCATAAGGCCTAATTCCTGCTAAATCTGAAATTTGAATATCCAAAGTTTCTTTTACTCCGCCATTTTTTAAATCACGCAACGACTCAATAAAAATTTGAGCTTGATTATCTGTTAATTTAGATAAAATATTATTTGCTTCTTCTTCAATTTGGGGGATAGCTTCTTCTATCAACAAAGCCTGAATCCCGTTCTTACCAAAAGCTTGGGCTAAAATTTGATAATCTTGTGATTCGACTTCTAACAACTCTATTTTTTTATCAAATTCTATATTTTCTTTTTTTAACTTTTCTAAACGTTTTAATTCATTTTCTATATTGCCTAATTTTTGTAATATAACTTCTTTTTCTTTTGTTTTTAAATTGATATCAATTTTTATATTTTTAATTTCTTGTTCTATTTTTGTCTCTAAAGATAAATCAAATTTTAAATTTTTAATTTTATTAAAAAAATCTAAAAGTTCTTTTTTTAATTCTTTAAGTTCAATAATAAAATTTTTTATTTTTTCTTTTTTATCTTTTTGAGTTTCTAATTCTTTTTTTAAAAAATCTAAATCCTGAAGCTTTTTTTCTAATAAATTTAAATTTTCTTTCAACTTATTATGTGCATTTTTGTCATAATTTAAATTTTTTTGTTTTTGTTCTAACTCTTTTATGCATAAAGATAATTCTTGGATTTTTTTATCTTCTTGCAAAACAATATTAAGTTGTTTTTGTTGATTTTGCAGAACTTTATTTTCTAAAAGTAACGTTTTAGTTAAAGTTTCTTGTTGATTTTTTAAATCTTGAATAATTTTTATAATTTCATGCAAATCTAATTCTAATATATTAATATTTTTTTCTAAATTATCTTTTTTTAAAATTAAATCTTTATAAAAATCACTTTTTTTAACAAAACTTTGATACTCTTCATGACCAATTAACAAAATGTTTTTTAATTTTTCTATCAAAACTGTTATACGATTAATTCTGTGAGTTACAAACTGATAATCTTTACTAAATTTTACAGCTAAAAATTGTTTTCTTTTTGCTGAAAGCATTTGTTCACAAAGAGGACATGACGGACTTGTTTGAGTACAAACAAAATCCTGTTTTTTTTCTAATTCCTTTAATTGAGATTTGAGCCAATTACCTTTTTGAATAAGAATAGAATAAAAGGCCCTCCTTTTTTCAAATCTCTTTTGAATAAAAGTAAATTCTTGCTCAAATTTTTTTTGCTCTTTTAAATTTTTATTTATGTCTTGTAATTCTTGATTAAATTGCAAATTTTTTTTTTCTAGCTGCGCTTTATTTTGTTCTTTTTCACACAATAAATTTAAAATTTGTTTAAACTCTAACTCTTTTTGCCTTACACCAAAATTAAATTCTTGTAATTTTTTTTCTAAATTTACTTTTAAATTATTAAATTCTTTTTGATATAATTCTTTGTTATACAGAATATCTTCTTGTAAAGCTAAACTTTTTTGTTGTAATAACAAAAATTCTTTATCTTGATTCTGCAAAATAATTTTCTCTTGTTCTAAATTTTCTATATTAGATAAATTTAAAGATTTATAATGCACATTTTTCCAAGAAATAATTAAATTACTTAAATTATTTAATTTAATTTTATAATTTTTATCAAGAGTACTTATTTGTGTAAGTAAAGACGTATATTCATGTTTTTGTTTTAAAAAATTATTTTTGCTTAATTCTTTATTTTCTAGATTTTGGATTAAGTTGAATACTTCTTCGTTTATCTTTGTTATAAGTAAATTTTCTGTTTCTTGATCTTTTTTTATAATATCTTCTTTTTGCAGTTCTAGATCTGCTTGTTCTTTAATTTTTATTAAAATCTTTTTTTCATCTAATAACTTTTTTGCATTTTCAGATGCTTGTTGCTGCAAATTATCATAAAAAGAAAAACCTAAAATATTTGATAATATTTGTTTTCTATCTTTAGGTGATTTTTGTGAAAATTCATTTGCTAAGCCTTGACGTAAAAATGCTGAATTTACAAAGGTATCAAAATCAAGTCCCAACAGCTTTTCAATTTTATCTTGCGTTGTTTTTATAGTTTTTTCTGATAAAGAAATAAATTTGTCTTTTTGCTGATCAAATACAGATAAGTCCAACGCAACATATGGCTTTCCATAAGTTTTAGAAAATTCTCTACGCACTTTATAGACAGAATTATTAAATTCAAACTCAAAGCTAACAACCATTTGAGTTTGCCCTAATCTTAAAAGGCCTAAATCAGGCTTTACGGTCCCTGAAATCTTTCTTGCCTGTCCCCAAACAGCCCAAGTAATAGCGTCCAAAAGTGCAGATTTTCCATTTCCGTTTTTTCCAGAAAGACAAATCAAAGAGTATTCACTAAAATCAATTTCTTGACCCTGGTCTGGATAACTTAAAAAATTTCTTAACTCTAATTTTCTTGGTATCATAATAAAATAAATTGTAAAATAAGTTTTTAAAAAAAATAATAAAATTACTAAGTTAATAAAAAATACTAAAAAACCTTAAAAAAACCAATATATATGATAGATAGAAGATATTTTAGATATTTTGATTGGATAAATTTCATTTTAACCTTAACACTCTTAGCCATAGGTCTTTTATTCGTTTTTAGCTCTACATATAGCCCACAAATGCCATTTTCTAAATATTTTAGCAAACAATTATTTGGTGCAATTTCAGGCATTTTTATATATTTTTTATTTTGTCTTATGGATTTACGCAAAGTTGACCGTCAAGGGTATCTTGCATATTTTTTTACACTTATATTACTAGTTTACACTTTTTTAAATGGGTTTATAGGTATGGGAGCTAAACGTTGGATGTCTTTGTATTTTTTTAGTTTTCAACCTTCAGAATTAACAAAACTTTTTTTGCCAATTTTTTTGGCATATTATTTTAATGAACAATATTTGCCCAATTCTGGAATAAATAATTTTTCTAGAAATAGTTTTAAATCAAAATTTAAAGAATATATTTTTCCATTAATTATAATATTAATAAGTTTTTTTCTTGTACTAAAACAGCCTGATTTAGGCACTGCCATAATCATTTTAATATCTGGACTTACAACTCTTTGGATAATTGGACTTGAAAAAAAATTTTTTATATTTTTAGGTTTATCTATTTTAATATGTGCACCATTTTTATGGCAACATTTAAAAACTTATCAAAAACAACGTATTCTCGTTTTGTTAGGTGAGGGAGATACCAGAAAAGAGCGTTATCAATTAGAACAATCTAAAATAGCAGTAGGTTCTGGAGGTTTATCCGGAAAAGGTTTTTTAAAAGGAACGCAAAACAAATTTGCATTTTTGCCTGAAGATCATACAGATTTTATATTTTCTGTAATTTGTGAAGAATGGGGTTTTTTAGGAAGTCTATTAATAATTACACTTTTTTCTCTTTTATTTATAAGATTTTTTTACATAGCAGTAAATTTGCCCACTTTATTTGAACAAATAATTGCTACAGGTTTAATATGCCATTTGATTCCATCTGTATGCATAAACATTGGTATGGTCATAGGAATTTTACCTATTGTTGGCATACCATTACCATTAATCAGTTATGGTAACACTAATTTATGGGTCACAATGGCAAGTCTTGGCTGCCTTAACAATTTATCAATTAGAAGATTTTATTATTAAGATTTAACATTTGTTATCTAAACTTGACTTATAAACATAAACATAGATATGTTGTTTTAAATTAATTTTTTAAATAAAAAAGGGGAAAAATCATGCTAAGCAAATATTTTAACCTACTAAAAAATATAAAAATAAAATTTTTATTTATTTTTTTAACATTATTGTACATTTCACTAATATTTTTATGGAACCATCAAAGAAATATATATCCAGAAAAAATTTTACAACTAAAACAAATAACAGACAGCATCAAAAAGAATTCTACAAAAGTTTCTACAGGACTATCTATAATCAATTTTCCTGTCTTCTCTTTTACACAAAATAATTTTTTAATAAACGCTTATGTCTGGTTCAAATACCCATCAGGTAAAAATTTAATAAATATGATAGAAAAATTCGATTTTAAAGAAAGCGAAATAATTTACAAATCCTCTCCTTCGATAGAAAAATTAAACGATAAAGAAGATTTAGCAGTTTTTCAAGTAAAAGTATCACTTAAATTTCCAGACTTAAATCATAAAAATTATCCAATTGGGGATCATAGACTAAACATAATTTTAGAAAACACTTCTGTAATGTACGATAAATTTTATTTCACTACAATAGATAGTAACTTTGAGCTATCTGAAAATATTTCGATTTCAAACTGGCGCCCAGAAAAAACAACTGTACAAGCTGGATATCTTGAAACCGAAATAAAATTTGATAATGAATCATCAAAAATAAATTATCCGTGTGCTCTTTTCAGTATCGATCTTAAAAATATAAATCTAAGAGAAACCATAACTTTATACTTAGCAATGTTTGGAATTTTTTTAATTAGTTTATTATCTTTATTAATGCCATTAAGCCCATATATCATGAGAATGTCAGCAGCAACTGCGTCAGTGCCTATTTTAATTTTATTTAGGACAGTTATTTTACAACTTTCTCCTCCATCAGGTACTTTCAATAAAGCAGATTTTTTATATTTTTTGTTAGTATTTTGTGCCGTAATTATACTATTTTTTCATACTTATTTCTGTAATATAGCTTATAAACTTGAAAATCTTGAAAATGATCACAGAATTAAACAAATTAATTCTTTCGAAAAATTTAATGCTCTAGTATTATATTTAATATTAATTTTATTAATGTCTGCAATAACTTATAATGCAATTAGCATATGAAATATTTATTAAAATTTCTTAAGAACTTACAAATCATTTTAATTTTTTTATTTTATCAAATAATACAAGTAATAATATTGCCTATAATAATAATTTATTTATTTGTTCGTTGGATCAAAAAAAAATCTATATTTGGATCTTTTAAAGAACGAATAGGCATTGTACCTAAAACACCTAAAAGTAAGAAAATCATTTGGCTTCATGCCGTTTCTGTTGGCGAAGTGCTATCAATTCAAAATCTTATAAAACAAATAAAAACAGAAATTCCAAATAGTTTTTGTTATATAACAACAGGAACTATTACGGGCAAAAATATGGCCCAAAAAAATTTGCAATTCGCAGACAAGATAAGTTTTATGCCTTTTGATTTTTTATTTCCTATGCTTTTTGCTTACAAAAGAATAAAACCTAACGCTATAATAATAATTGAAGCTGAGATTTGGCCTAATTTTATTATTTTATCTAATTTTTTTAAAACACCAATTTATCTTTTAAATGCAAGAATAAGTCAAAGATCTAAGAAAAAATATTTTTTCTTAAAATTTTTATTCAAACCCCTTTTTAATATTTTTGAAACAATTTTTGCACAAAGCATACAAGATCAAAAAATTTTTATTAAATTAGGTGTCGAAAAAAATAAAATAAATATATTAGGAAACATAAAAGCTCTAAATGTTTTAGAAAAGAAAAACTTTTTACAAAATAATTTAAAAAACAATCAAAATTTTTCAAAATTTAATATTTTACTTGCTGGATCAATTCATGAGTGGGAATTAGATGTTTATTTAGATTTGTTCAAAAATTTAAATAAATATTTTGAAAATCTTAAGCTTATACTGGCACCCAGACACTTTGATTGGCAAAATAATTTAGAAAAAAAGGTAAAAAACTTTGGTTTTAAATATTTTTTATGGGACAATAAAACACAAATAAATTCACAAAATTACTATCAAGAAATAAAAAATATATTATTAAATCATGATATTTTATTAGTCTGCAAATTTGGCGAACTTTTTAACTTATATCAAATTTGCACAATTTTTTTTTTAGGCGGTACATTTGTTTCAGTCGGTGGTCATAATTTATTAGAACCTGCTGCTTGGGGCAAAATTTCTATAATTGGACCTTATTATCAAAATTGTAAAGATAATGCTGATAATTTAGAGCTTGCAAATGCTCTTATTAAAGTAAAAAACTCACAAAAACTTTTGTCTAACACACAAAATTTATTAGAAAATAAAGAAAAAATAAATCTTATGGAACAGAATGCGCAAAATTGGTTAATGAAAGAAGCGAATTTTGTGCGTAAAAATCTAGAATTTTTAATAAAGCAAATCTATTGACTTCAATAATTCAAAAAACTTAGACTTAAATTACAAGAGTTTAGGTATTTTATTTAATTTTTTAATAGGAAGGGAAAAAATGGGGATAAAAAAAATTTTATTATTTTTTTCAATCTTTACACTTTTTGCAAATAACATAACAGTAGTTCACGCTGGACCAATTTCATTTATTAAAAAAAAATTAGGACTTGGACCTAAATTAACTTCAGAACAACTAAAAACAAAACAAGAAAAGAAAGAAGCTAGAGGTAAACTTAAACAAGATATTAAAGCAGAAGTTGCAACACAAAGAGAAGCTGAAAATAAAGAAAGAGCCCAAAAATATGAAAAAATGGGCAAAGCACAAAAATTTATGACAAAATTAACTAGTCCATTAGCTGCTATCGGTAGAAAAATTACAGATTGGTGGCGTGTCAGAAAAACATATAACAAATATAAAACTGAAGAAAAAATAAAAATAGAACCAAAAGAATTTGAACTGAAAGAGCTTCCAAAACACAAGCCAGAAACTCTTAAAGAAATTTTAGAAACAAGAGCACAACGAACATTAGAAGAACAAAAGGCTGCGGCTGCTAAAATTGAGCAAAGCGTAACAGAACGCCGCAAGAGTTTGCCTGCAAAAATAAGTCCTATTCAAGCTGAACAACAACGTCGTTTTTCTTTGCCTGCAAAATCACGTGGGGAAATTAGTCCGGAACTTAAGGCAGAGATTGAAAAAGCAAAACAGAAAAAAATAGCTGCTGGGATAGCAGAAGCAAAAGAGCAATCTATATTACCAAAAGAACCTTTTGTTAAAGTCGAAAAACCTACTACTAGTGAAGAAATTATGGCTGAACGTGAAGCTACTCAAGCAAAAATAAAGGCTGATTTAGAAAAAGCAGGGGAAAAGTTTACAAAACCTACACTCTGGGAAAGATTTAAAAAAACTACTAAATCTGGATTTCAAGCAATAAAAAATCGTTTTGGCAAAAAACCTAAAGAAAAAATTGGAGAAGGTTGGCAAGAAGTTGAAGTTCCTGAATCTTTACCTCCTAAAAAACCTCTTCCTCTAACACCTCCTGAATTACAAAGACAACAGGAGTTAGAAAAAATGGCACGCGAAATCGAAGAACGCGGTGGGCAGGAAGAAATGGCGCCAGCCGCATAAAATTTAGTAAAACTAAAATAAATTTTAATAAAAAGAAAGGAGATTTTTATGAGAAAAAGAACAAAAATTATTTTGCTCTTCGGCTTAATTTTTGGGCTTTTGAACACACAAACTCAAGTTCAGGCAGCAGCGCAACCACCTAAAAGAATACAGATCGCGAAGGGACGCTTTGCATTTTTTAAAAACATTTTTGGGGCTAGAAAAATACAAAAACGAGTAAATGATCCAAATTTGCGCAAAAATGCTGAAGCCAGAGTTCTTGCTGACCCAAAAAATCAAGAAACGCTTAAAAAATCAAATTTTATTTCCAGATTTTTCAAAAAAAGATCACTTGTAGATAAAGAAGTTATACGAACAGCTATTCCAACAGGGGCTGCTGAACGTGGAAGTATGAGAATAGAAGGCGCACCCGGTACACCACAAATTCCTACAGCTCTAAAAGGTCTTACTTTTCAAAAAAAACCAGCACCACCTCTCCCTCCCTCTAAGCGTAAAATAACCGATATCTCTGAAGATAAAAAAGCTGAACAACCTGCAGCTAAACGTCAAAAAACCGATATTTCCAAAGGTTGGGAAAAAATTGAAAAAATAACGATTCCTACACCTCCTCCATCTAGAGAAGAAAAGTTAGCACCTACTCCACCTCCATCTAGATTTGAAGAAATACCACCAAAAATTATTAAAAAAGGTCCACCACCTATGCCACCAGCAAAAAAAGTACAAAAACCTGCTGCACCAGTAATATCTGAGACTCCTGTTGTTCTGCCAACACCGCCAGTTACTCCAGCTAAAAAAGTTATTAGGATTCCAATAACACGAAAAACACTTCCTTCAATAAGACCAAGCGGCGTAATTCCTCAAGCTCCGCCACTGCCAACTACTCCAGAAACTCCAAAAGCTGGATTAATACCAGTAGCACCTCCATTGCCAACGCCAGAAGAAATGGCAAAAATCCAAGGACAACAAAAAAAGGCTGCAAAAATGGCTGGAGAATGGGCAGCAGAGCAAGTAGCAAAAGGAAAAGATATTAAAATTGAATCACCAGCTCAAAAGGCATCATTTTTAAAGGATATTGAAAGCGGTGCTTTTAAATTGAAAAAAACATCAATACCTGAAAAAAAACAAGCCACACCTATTATTCAAAGGCCAACTACGCCTATTGAAGAAATCAAGACTGGTGGCTTTAAATTAAGGCGTGTTTCACCGGAGGAACAACGTATCACAGACATGACACCAGGCGCAGCTACAAAATCTAAACAACCAGAAGCAATAAAACCAGGAGCTCCTAAAACAGCCGCTCAAGAATTAGCAGAAAGACTCAAAAAAATACGTACAGCTACCCAAGGAGAAGAAGAAGAATACTAAAATAAATTTCGATTAAATTTAAATTAAATAGAAAAAGCGTTGCAAATTTGCAACGCTTTTTCTATTTAATAAATTATTTATTTCTAAGTTAGTTAAAAATTATTTTTTTGATTTTTTATTTTTATTCTCAATTTTTATGCTTTTTTTAGTTTTAGATTTTTTCCCAAATTTTTTGTTTTTCTTTTTTTCTTCTTTTCTTTCTACAGGAAATTTAGTTAAAGCACCAGAAAGAACAGAATCCATGTTGTCAACATAAACAAGTTCTAAAGAATCATCCAATTCTTTGATAAATTCTTTTATGTCATTAAAATTTTCTTTTGGCACAAAAACTTTCTTTATACCATTTCGAATCGCAGCCAAAAGCTTTTCTTTTAATCCCCCAACAGGTAAAACTCTACCCTGTAGCGTAACTTCACCGGTCATTGCCACATCTTTATAAACAGGAATTTTTGCTAAAGCAGATGCTAAAGCTGTAGCCATTGTAATGCCGGCAGAAGGCCCATCCTTAGGAATTGCACCTTCAGGTACGTGAATATGAATATCTAATTCAGAATAAAAATCTTCTTTTAAACCCAAATCTTTAGCTCGGGATCTAATATAAGTCATTGCAGCTTGAGCGGATTCTTGCATAACTTCTCCAAGTTGTCCGGTAATAGTCAATGCACCCTTTCCTTTCATAACAGCAACTTCTACTTCTAATAAATCACCACCAACCTCAGTCCAAGCAAGACCTGTCACAACTCCAATTTTTTCTACAAAATTTTTATCAGGTTTTTTAAATTTTGCAGGTCCTAGCCATTTTTCAAGACTTTCAGCACTAACACAAACAGTCTTTACCTTTTTATCGTCAAGCAACTCTTGAATAGATTTTCGTAAAATAGTAGCAAGAACACGTTCTAACTGTCTAACCCCTGCTTCCTTTACATATTCTTCCAAAATAGTTTTGATAATATCATCACTTATTTGTATTTGTTCAGTCTTTAATGCATACTCCTGGAAAAGTTTTGGTAACAGAAATTTTTTAGCAATTTCTAATTTTTCTTGTTGAGTGTACCCAGAAAGATAAATAAGTTCCATTCTATCCAATAATGGGTATGGAATGTTATCTGCAACATTAGCCGTTGTAATAAACATAACTTTAGATAAATCGTATCCAACTTCTAAAAAATAATCAGCAAACTCTCTATTTTGCTCCGGATCTAAAACTTCTAATAATGCAGATGCTGGATCACCCCTAAAATCTGTAGCCATTTTGTCTATTTCATCAAGAACTATTACCGGATTAATAACTTTTGCGGTTTTCATAGCTTGAATAATTTTACCCGGCATAGCACCAATGTAAGTTCTTCTGTGTCCTCTAATTTCAGCCTCATCTCGCATTCCACCTAAAGAAATACGAACAAGTTTTCTTCCCAAAGATTGTGCAATTGAAATAGCCAAAGAAGTTTTTCCAACCCCTGGAGGACCAACAAGACAAATTATTGGAGATTTTTTTAATTTAGCCCCAGCAAATTTTTTTGCAGCCAAAAATTCAATAATTCTGTCTTTTACCTTTTTCATACCTGCATGTGAAGAATCAAGAATTTTTTGCGCTTGTTCAAAACTAATATCGTCCTTTGTTGCTTGGTGCCAAGGCATAGATAACAGCCAATCTACATAATTTCTACTAACTGAGGCTTCAGGAGAAGTAGCCTGCATTGTATCTAATCTTTTTAACTCTGCATCAACTTTTTCTTGCACCTGAACTGGTAATTTTAATTTTTTAGCTTTTTCACGAAGCTCATTTATCTCTTGTTGATAATCATCTCTTCCTAATTCACGTTGAATAGCTCGCATTTGTTCATTTAAATAATAATCTTTTTGATGTTTTTCTATCTGACGTTGAACTCTTTTTCTAATGTTTTTTTCAGCCCTTAAAACTTCTAATTCATTTTCTAACAAAACACTTAATTTTAAAGCTCTCACTTTTAAATCAACAATCTCTAAAATTTCTTGTCTGGTTTGAAAATCTAACGGGATTTGAACAGCAATAGTGTCCATTAAATAATCAAAATCTTGAATGCCTTTTAAAATATTCAAAATGTCTTCAGGAACTTTTTCATTTAAATGTACATACTCTGTAAATAAATCAAAAATATTTCGCCATAAAGCCTTATTTTCAACGGTCTCTTCTAACGGTATTGGTAATAAATCACGAGATTCTACCATTAAAAAATTAAATTTTTGGTCTTCATGAACAAACTTATTAATTTTTGCTCTGCAATTTCCTTCAATTAAAATCTTTATTGAATTATTAGGCAAAACAGCAGATTGTAAAATAGTAGCCCTTGTTCCAACTTCAAAAAGATCACCTTGAGAAGGATTTTCAATTTCTATAGATTTTTGAGCAGTAACAAACATTTCTTTGCCATGTTCTAAAGCATATTCTACAGCTTTTATAGAAATATCTCTTCCAACAACAACTGGGATTATACTTTTGGGTAACGCAACCAAATTTTTTAAAGGAAGAACAGGCAAAATTTTCGGTTCAACATTTTTATATAATTTTTCCATACTCTTTTTTCTCTATAATCAATAATCAATTTTTTAATTTAATTTTATGAGCCAAACAGACTCAACTTAATTTCTAAGTTTATATTAAATATAGTAATTTAAAAAGCCAAATCTTACAAGAAACTTAATATTTTACTTTAAATTTTTAACCCAAAAAGCCTTTAAATTTGTTTTTTTTAATATTTTTTTAATGTTTTTTTGACTTTTCAGCTACTAAATTTATACTTCAATCAGGATTTATAATACATCAAAGATTGAGTTCCTAACATATATAATATAATTTATCTATTTAAAATAGGATATAAATGATAAATAAATTATCAGAAAAATTTAGGACTTTGTGGGGCATAGAAAAGGAATTTCGTTTAAAAGTTTTATTTTTATCGCTCACTTTTCTTTTAATGTCTGGTTGCCTTTCAATCTGGAGACCCTTAAAGGTGTCTATTTTCGCTAAAATGGTTGGTGCAGATCTAGTCCCTAATGCAAAAATTTTTGGTCTTTTTATACTTATTCCTTTGGTAATAATATATTCAAAATTAGTTGATATTTTAAGAAGACATCAGCTTTTATATTGTTTTACCATATTTCATGGAGCAATAGGATTAATTTTCTATTATCTATTATCACATCCTGTTTATGGCGTAGCAAATACACAAACCAATCCGGCAAGATTAACGGGTTGGTTTTTTTATTTCTTTATGGAATGCTTTAATGCCTTTTTGTCAACAACTTTTTGGTCTTTTGCAGATTCAATAAGCAAACCAAAAGATGCAAAAAATTATTATGGATTCTTGGTTTGCGGCTCCAAAATAGGTAGCATAATAACTGCAGGTCTTTTATATATGATTTTTACTTCAAATACAACAATTAAAGAATCTGTTTTATTGCCAAATGCTCTTCTTGTAGGAAGTTTACTTTTATTTGGGGCGGCCCTTTCTATTTATTTTTTAATGAAAAAGGTTCCAGGATATTATATGCATGGCTATGAAGCCGTATATCAACTGGAAAAAAAAATAGAGAAAAAAAAACATTCAAAAAAAACAGCTTTTATACAATCAGCTAAAAATTTAATAGATGGATTAATAATAATAATTAAAAATCCTTATGTTTTTGGCATTTTTTCTTTAGTAGTTTTTTATGAAATGATAATTGTAATATTTGACTATAGAGTTTTAAAAACAGCATCAGCTACGCATGATACTGCTGGAAGTTTAACCGCATTTTATGCCTTTTATTATCTAATGATGAATTTAGTGGGGTTAGGCATAACATTATTTGGAACAACTCCTCTTTTAAGAGTTTTAGGTATAAGATCTTCTTTATTTATTTTTCCTGTCTTAAGCATAATACTATTAATTACAACATTCGTTTTTCCAACAGCAAATATGTTTATAATAACTCTTATAATTTTAAGAGCATTAAATTATGCTTTAAACCATCCAACAAGAGAAGTTCTTTATATACCTACAACTAAAAATATAAAATTCAAAGCAAAAGCTTGGACAGACGCGTTTGGATCAAGAATAGCAAAAAGCTTTGGATCTGTATTCAATTTATCAATCAAAACGGCAACTCCAATGTTTGCGATTATTACAAGTTTATCATTTAGTCTTGGACTTTTAGGATTCTGGTTAATAATTGTTTACTTTTTAGGAAAAACATTACAAAATGCTGTGGACAATAAAAAAGTAATCGGTGACGGGTCAGAAAAAACAGATGAAGCTTAGACATCAAAAGAAAGCATAAACATGTTAACAACCATAAAAAATTTTTTTTTTCTTTTTCGAGATAAAAATTTCAAAAATACAGAAAAATATTATAATGCCCTAAAAGTCGTACTTCTTGGGGCATCATTTTTTTTCATAATTGCATCATATTCTACATTAAGACCCTTAAAGACATCTGTATTTTTTGCCTTAGTTGGCAAGGAATATGCACCAATAGCCAAAATGATCTCTATTCTTATTTTGTTTCCAATTATGCTTCCATATTCAAAATTGGTAGATAAATTAAGACAATCTCAAGTTATATATTTTTTCTTAGGTTTATATGCAATTTTATGTATAATTTTTGCATTTTTTTTTTGGCATCCAACAATTGGTTTATCTAATACCAATACTTCAACATACAGAATAATTGGTTGGGTTTTTTATTTAGCTTTAGATTTATTTTCAACATTAGTAGTCAGTACTTTTTGGGCTTTTGCAAACTCTATTAGTACGCCAAATAATGCAAAAGAAAATTATGGAATAATAGTAGCAATATCAAGAGTCGGAGGAATAATATCACCCATTATTAGCTGGCTATTAATGCAAAAATTAACGCAAAAAGAAACTTTAAGTATACCTGTACTAATGGTTCTAATGTCATTATTTTTATTACTAGCATGTTTTTTTATATCAAGAATTATTAAAAAGATTCCACACAAATTACTTCATGGTTATGAAGCTGCATATAAAATAGAAAAACAACAAAAAAAAGTAAAAGTCGGATTATTCCAAGGCTTAAAACTCATGATTACACAACCATATGTTTTTGGAATTTTTGGTATTATTTGTTCCTATGAATTAATTTCAATAATACTTGATTATCAAATGCAAGTTCTAATGTCTGTTGCAAATAATAATACTGTCTTAGGAATGAGTTCATTTATGCTTTTATATACTGCAGCTTTTCAAGGATTAGGATTTATTTTTGCATTATTTGGAACCTCATCTCTTTTAAAATTGATAGGAGTAAGAAAATGCTTATTTATAATGCCAATTTCTATCATAGTTTTAATGCTAATGCTTTTAACTTACCCAAATATTACAACAATTTTTATAATAATGGTTGTTTTAAGAGCCTTAAATTACGGTTTTAATGCGCCAGTAAAAGAAATTTTATATATTCCCACAACAAAAGATGTAAAATTCAAATCAAAGGCATGGATTGAATCTTTCGGAAGATCTTTATCAAAAACTTCAGGATCTACTTTCAATTGGCTTGCACAATTTAAAGATACCGTCAGTGTAATTCGGTTAGATTCTTTATATGCAATTGGAATTTCGGCTGTATGGCTTATTATATCCTTTTTTGTAGGTAAAAAATACGATAAAGTTATAAAAAATAATACTGTTATTGGGCAAGAAGATTTGTAAAAAATTTATTAATAAATTTTCATAATTTTTATATAAAAGGTATTTTTCAAATAAAAAAAGCACTTTTTCTATTTTTTTTGACCATAAAATTAAATATTTTATACTTGTAATTATTTATAATAATATATTATTTTTACATTTTTTTACATTTTTGGAGTTTATCGTGAATAATTTTTTAAAAAAATTTTATAAAATCTTATTTTTGTGCACACTTTTAAGTTGCGCAGAATTTAATCATGTTCAAGCCGGTGGCAACTATGCTGATTTAGCGCCTGTTTGCCAAAAACTTGGCCACGCTTTAGCACAAACTAGAGTTGGCCGATTGTTAAATAATTTATTCAACAAAAATCAAGTAATTATTCCTACTAGCCTTAATCCAGCAGGTAAAACTTTAACTATAGCTAATCAAAATGGCAGCCATGTAGAAACTTCTCAAGAATTAATCAAAAAATCAGATTTTTTTAAAAATCTTTTTGAATTCAATCAATTATTCGGTCAAACAACAGAAAATTTAACTACAATTACATTACATAATCCTGAAAATTTTAATATCGATATAAAAAATTTAAAAACTATTCTAAAAATAGAATTAACTTTTCTTAAAATGCAACATCGTGGCAAGAGTGAGAACAATGTTATAAAATATCTTGCAAAAACTTTATATTTTAATCAAAAAAAATCTGAAGAACTTATTACTCTTGCCGATTATTTACAATTTAGACATGTATTAAAAATTTTCGCAAAACAAGTTTTGTATAATTTTGTGAATAATAACGAAGCAACCAAAAAATTAAATAGATTATTCGAAATTGGTGCATTTAAATTAGATATAGATGAAGAATATATTAAAAACATAGATTTCTATAATGGTCCAAGATTACAAAATATTATTAGAAAAGAATTCTGCAGAGAATCTATTTTTCATAATCCATTAAGATTAAACAATTTTTTAACAAAATGGTTTTTGGGTTTAGCAATAAGGGTATTTTTTCCAATGATTATAAAATCAGATAATTTTTTTCGGATTCTTAATCCTTTTAGTATATCATTTGCAGTCTGGGCAAATAGTTTAACTTATTTTAATCCATTTTTAACTGAACAAGAAAAAGAAAGATACTTTACTTATATTTTGGGTATATTTACAGGTTTAATAATTTTTGCAGAACCAATTTGTTTTGATTGGTTTATTTATACACCAATCAACAGAATAATTCGGGGAATCAAAAATTATATAGCCTATTATAAAGAACATCAGGAACAATAAATATTAATTTATCTTGAATTTTAACTATTTTTTGATATTATTTTCTAATATTTAGTATATATTTAGCATAAAAAATTAAGAAATTTTATATTAAATTACGTATTATTTTAATTGTTGAATCTTGTTTCTTTTACTCGGGTGGTTAATTTATAAAATTAAATTTTATGAATACCCAAGAAGCAATTGTCATAACCCTGAAAGGTTTTAAATGATCGATTTAAAAGAACTTTTAAAAGCTGGAGTCCATTTTGGACACAAAGCTTCCCGTTGGGATCCAAAAATGCGTCCCTTTATCTGGGGCGTCAAAAATAACGTTCATCTTATTGATATAGCAAAAACAGCTTTTTTGTTAGAAAGAGCTGGAAAATATCTAAAAAATTTGGCAAGCAATGGACAAACCATTCTGTGGATTGGCACAAAAAAAGCCGCTACCGACATCATCAAAAAACATGCCGTTGAACTAAATATGCCATTCGTAATCAATAGATGGATCGGTGGTACTTTAACAAATTTTGATCAAGTTAAAAAAGCCATAACCCGCTATTTGCACTTAAACGATGTTATTAAAAGAGGATCTAGCCGTTATAAGAAAAAAGAACTCAGTATGATCCAAAAAGAAATAGATCGTTTAGAAAATAATATAGGTGGTATTATCAATTTGAGTTTTCCTCCTGGAGCAATTGTCATAATTGATGCTAAAAAAGAAACCTCTGCAATTAGAGAGGCTTTAAGTGTCAATATTCCTGTTGTTGGAATGGTTGATACAAATACAGATCCAAGCGGAGTAAATTTTTTAATTCCATCGAACGATGATTCTCCACGCTCTATTGCTTTTATAATAAATTATTTAGCTAAATGTGTAGAAGAAGGTAAAAAAGAATTTGTTCAAAAAAAATCTGAGCAAAAATCTTTAGACGAAAAAACTTATAAAAAAGCAAAAATTTCTATACAAAAAGAAGATATTGCAACAATGCCTATAGAGCCAGGAAAAGAAACAAATCATAGAAAAGAAACGGCAATTAAAGAAGAAATTTTGCAAGCAGAAGATGAATTAGAAATTGAACCTAATAAAAAGGTTGGCAAAGATAAAAACGCATCATATAATAAAGCTTCAAAAACAACAAAGAGTACTTCAAGAAAATAATTTTTTAGGAGAGGTGGCTGAGTGGTCGAAAGCGCACGATTGGAAATCGTGTATGTCCCGAGAGGGGCATCGAGGGTTCGAATCCCTCCCTCTCCGCCAGTCTTCGCCCTACGGGCTACGTCTGGCACGGTCTCAATAAGTGTTTAAAAGATGGAGCGGTAAGTTGATGGGTGGCTTAATCTGTCAGGTCCGGAAGGAAGCAGCAGGAGTTATTTGTCTCTGTACCGCTCCTAAATTTTTTAACGGTATTTAACATGAACGAACAAATTAGTAATCTAAATTTAGCCAGAAAATGGCGTTCACGAAATTTTGATGAAATTATTGGACAAGAAATACCCGTTAAAATTTTAAAGAATAGTATTTATTTAGAAAAACTTTTTCCCGTTTATCTTTTTGCAGGTCAAAGAGGATGTGGCAAAACTTCAACAGCAAGAGTTCTTGGTGCCGCAATAAATTGTCAGAATTTAAAAAAATTTCAAGAAAATCCCGCCCAATTCTCTATTCCATGTCTTGAATGTCATTCTTGTAAATCAATGGCATCAGGTAATCATCCAGATTTTATAGAAATAGATGCTGCTTCTAACACAGGGGTAGAAAATGTACGTCAAATTTTAGAATCATGTTCTTACATGCCTATACTTGGCACAAAAAAAATATATTTAATAGATGAAGCACACATGTTAAGTAAGGCTGCATTTAATGCCTTCTTAAAAGTTTTAGAAGAACCACCAAAAACCGCATTATTTATCTTAGCAACAACTGAGATACAAAAATTCCCATCTACAGTGCTTTCTAGATGTTTTCAGGTTATTTTTAAATCAATAAATAATAACAGCCTAAAACAACACTTGAAAGAAATTTGCTCTAAAGAAAATATCGATATAGAAGAAAATGCCCTAAACATAATAATTCAAGAATCTCAAGGCTCTGCAAGAGATGCCATAAATTTATTAGAAAGAATTCGTTTTAACAAAGAAAATATAACGGCAGATTCAGTTTTAAAAGTATTAGGCAAAATAAGCGAAAAAGAGTTATTTGATATTTTTGATTTTTTAATTGCACAAGATAGTAAAAATTTATTGAATTATTTGATTTCAATATCTTTTGATACAAGAGATGCTCAAAATTTATGGGATATGTTAATACAAACTTGTAGATCTTTGATCTGGGTAAAATTTGAAACAGCAAATTTACCAGTTTATATTAATAATAAAGAAAAATTAAAAGAGATAGCAAATAGATGTTCTATTAATAGATTAAATGCTATTTTGCAAATTTTATGGTTTCAAGAAGATATTTTTTTAAGGACACACCAGAAATCAATTTTTTTAGAAACAGTACTTTTACAAATATGCCAACAAGAAAATTTAAAAGATTTAAAAGAATTAATTGCTTTGTGCTCGACCAATTTAACTGCCACCCAACAACTAAATTACACAGAACAAACAGCCGAAAGTAATAATTTTGATAAAACAAATATCGAGCAAATTGATCAAAAAATAAAAACTCAAGAACCTGAGAAAATTATAGAAGTTAAACAAACAAACTACAGCAATACAAGCTGGCAAATTTTTTTAGACAAAATATCTCAATTAAACGATCCATTATTAACGACAATTTTAAACCAAGCTAAATTTTTAAATTTTGACACGGAAAATAAATTAATAAATATAGCTTTGAGCAATAACAGTAATTTTTTTAAAAATAAGCTTGAAGAAACAAAAGAACTTTGGACAAAAGCAATTTTGGAAGTCTTTAATCAAAAATTTACGAATATGAATTTTACACAAATAATACAAGATAATAAACAAGATTCTAAAAAAGAAGTTAAACCCGAAATTAAACAAGAAAACACACAATTTACTAATATAAACAATAATATTACAAATAAAAATTTTACAAAAAATAGTATAAATAACACAAGTTCAAATTCAAAAAACTATTTTAAAATCACAAATATGCAAGATTGGCCCAAAGTTAGCTTGATAACAAAATATTTCCCAGGTAAAATAAAAAAAATATAATAAATTACAAAATTTTTAAAAAAAGTTAAAAAGCATAAAAAATAAAAATATGGCAAAAATTATTTCTCATCCAAAAGTCATTCTTGTTGGTAGGACAAATGTAGGCAAATCTACTATTTTTAATAGATTAACAAAAAATACAAAAACTATTGTACTTAATAAAGAAGGCGTCACTAGAGATTACATAAGTGAAATAGTAGATTGGGCAGATAAAAAATTTGAACTTATAGATACAGGCGGTTTACCTTTTAAAAAAGAAAAAATATCAAAAGATCCAATTTTAGAACAGGTACAGCAAAAGGTAATAAATTTACTTGAAAAAGCCTCTTTAATTTTATTTGTTTGTGATGCAAAAAACGGCTTAGTAGAAGAAGATCTGCAAGTTGCAAAACTTTTACACAAAACCAAAAAGCCTGTTTTGCTTTTACTCAATAAAGCCGATAATATAAACGCATATCAAGATAATTATCCAGAATTTTTTAAATTGGGTTTTGATCAAATTATACCCATATCAGCAATTCACGGTACAGGAATAGCTGATTTATTAGAAAAAATTACAGAAAACATAAAACAAAAAACTGAGCTGATAGAAGATCACAAACCTGTATATAAAGTCACAATATTAGGTAAACCAAATGTAGGCAAATCTTCTTTAATGAATATTTTATCAAAAAAAGAGCGTTCTATAGTCACAGATATTCCGGGAACAACAAGAGAAGCTATAAGTCAGCCTATTTATACATCATGTGATTTAATACAAATTACAGACACTGCTGGTATAAGAAAAAAAAGCAGAGTAAGCGAAGACTTGGAAAGCTTAATGGTTAAAAGTTCTCTAGAAGCAGTAAGAATATCAGACATTATTTTGCTGGTTGTTGATGCATCCGAAAAACAATTAAGTGACCAAGAATTAAAATTATTGTTTTATGCATATGAACAAAAAAAAGCAATAATAATTATTTTTAATAAAATAGATTTATTAAGTGAATACGATAAAAAAAGTTTTGAATACGAATTACAAAAACATGATTTTTTATTAAAAAAAATTCCACAAATATGGATTTCATGTAAAGACAAAAAAAATGTTCATAAAATAATTTTAAATATAGAAAAACTCTGGCAAAGATTAAATCAAGAAATAGATAAAATGGAAATTAATGAAATCGTAAAAACGGAATGGCAAAAAAAACCGATGTTCCACAATCAAATGTCAATAAAACTTTTCAAAATAAGACCCTTAAAAGCAAAAACTCCTACATTCATTTTGCATGTAAATAAGCCTGAATGGTTCAAAGAAACTCAGCTCGGTTTTATTGAAAATGTTTTAAGAAAACACTTTGATTTTAAGGGTTGTCCTATACAGTTTGTATTAAAGAAAATATAATTAAATAAAAATATTTTTGATGGCTTATCTTGCAATAAAAAATTTAAATCAATTTTATAAAAATAAACAAATATTAGATAGCATATCTTTGTATGCAGATTTAGGCGAAGTTATAGCCTTTATTGGACCAAATGGAGCTGGTAAAACTACTTTATTAAAAACAATAATAGGATTATTAAAAACGCCAAAACATGATCCCGAAAAAGAACTCAATGTCATAACTTTACAAAGTAATATTATTAATAAATGGACAATCTACAAAAGAGTATCACATGGCATTTTATATTTGCCTCAACAAACATCGTTAATACAACAAATGTCAGTTTTAGATAATTTAAAATTGATATATCAATACCATCAATATTGGCAAAATAAAAATCTGCAAATTTTTAATCAAGAATTAGAATTAAATTTAGAACAAATAGGCCTCACAGAACATAAAAAGCAATTAGCAGTAACTCTTTCAGGCGGACAAAAAAGAAAATTAGAAGTTGCACGTTCCATTTTAATGCATCCTAATGTCATAATACTTGATGAGCCTTTTGCTGGGGTTGATCCAAAATCAATATATGAATTAAAAAAAATATTTTCAGATCTGGCAAAAAATAATATCGCTGTGTTAATATCAGATCATAATGTTGATCAACTTTTATCAATTGCTACAAGAATTTACGTAATAATAAACGGTAAAATAGTTACAACAGGAGGGGTTAAAGACATAATAAACAATCAGTACACAAAGGAGATGTACTTGGGTAAACAATTTTACTCAGAAATTTCTAAGCGTTTTTTATAAAACAAAAAAATAAAGGGTGAAAGATATGAAAAAACAAATAACGTTTATTAATATGCCACAGTCAGAGCCAATGACTAAGCACGCAAATGAAAAATTAAATAAAATTGAAGAATTTTTAAAAGAATCAAAATTTTCAACACCCATGAATGCGGACCTAAAGCTTACAGCAAATGCTCAACATCCACATCACGAAGTAACGTTAAACTTAAAAACACCACAATTTTCTTTGTCGGCACATGATGAAGGCACAGACATGTATTTTGCAATTGATAATACAATAGATAAAATGGTCAAATTATTATTAAAAGAAAAAAAGAAACTTTTAGCAAAACGAAAAGATGTGGATTCAGAAAAAAAAGATTTTTCTGATGACAAATATAATTTATAGATAAATTGTAAATAATCAGGGCCTGAATGTTTTTTCTAAAAAACATTCAGGCATATAAATAAATAATTTAGGCCTTATTTTTCCATTAGAATCTAAAATAAAATAAGATAAAAATATTTTTGAATCTTTAATTATTTGATCTAAATCATTATCTTTACTTTTATTTAAAATTTTTAATTTCAACTCTATTTCTAAATTTTGTACAAAAATTCTTTTATTACGCCTAAATTCTTGTAGATACTCAGATACAGGCTCGGCTTTAATTTGCCAATTTTTTATAAATATTTTTGGATTGTCACAAGACATCATAATATTGTCCTTTAAAATAGCTCTACTTTTATCTAAATCAACCTGAAATTTTAAATTATAAAATTCAGCTGAATTTTTAGAAAAACAAAAACTAAAAATAAAAGTTAAAATAAAAAAATATTTATTCATAAATCCTTAAATCTTCTATGTTGCCACATCCAACTACCAGCATCTTTCAAAATAGCACGCTCAAGCATATTATTACTTGCAAGAGCCATTGTATCCACAGGATTTTCAAAATTTTTATAATCCTGTGGATACAATGGCTTAAAAACTTCTAATTCATATTTAAACAAATTTTTGATAAATATAAAACCAGGCAAAATTGGTGCACCTGTTTTTAAACTAAGTTTAATAAAAGCAGTATGAGTCCAAACATTATGACCAAATAAAGGCACCTTTATACCATCGCTAGGATGACAGTGCTGATCAATAATAAAAATAACAGTTTTGCCATTTTTTAATTGTCTATAAACTGGTAATAATGCATTATGTTTAGAAATCAAAATATTGCCATTTAACTCTCTATTATTTTTAACTAACTTCTCAAGCCAATCATGTTTTTTTATCGGATTATATAAAATTAAACTTTTATAATTCTTTAAAGCCAAATAATGCGCAGCTAATTCCCAACTCCCAAAGTGTGCAGTAGTAATAATAACACCATGTCCCAAACTTAAAGCATCATGTAAATAGTTTATATTCTTAACATGAACATATTTATCTATATTTTTATTATTATAAAATCTTAACAACAAAAAATCTGCAAAAGCATGTCCTAGAGAAATAAAACTATTTTTTAATATTTTTTCATTTCTTTTAACATCAAAATTATTTTTTACTTTAAAACACAAATCAATATTTTTCTTTGCAATAGGTTTTCTTTTTTTTGAGCAATAAAAAGCTATTTTTCCTAAAAATCTAAAAATAAAAATCATTACAAATCTAAAAGTTGCAAAGATCATACTTTTCCTCTAAAGTATTTTTAAAATTTAAAATTAAAATATGAATAAATATAACAAGAATATCAGTTTGGCACACTAAAAAAAAGGGAAGTGCATGAATAAAAATAAAATGAGAATAATGAGAGAGAACGGGGAATCAATAAGAGAAATTTTATATTTGTGGCTTCCTGAAATGATTTTTGCAACAATGTTTATATCTCTTCCCCCAATTATAGATTCTTATATTATTGCAAGCTTAAAATCTACCACAACCTATGGTGCACTAGGAATGGCAAATAATTTTATACACTCTTTGTTAAAATTTGCAGAAGCAATTCCTGTAGCAACCATGGTTATAATAGGCCATCATAATGGTGCCCAAAAGCATACTGAATGTGGAAAAGATTTAGGTGATACATTTTGGACAACAATAATTTTAGGTATTATGCAATTTTTAGCGATTTTTTTCGGGGCAAACTATATTTTTGGTTGGCTTGGTGTTCCAGAAAAAATGATACAAATTGGTGCGCCATTTTTAAGGCTCAAATCTCTTGGAATATTGTTAACATTTGTATCTTTAGGTTTTTTTGCTTTTATGAAAGCATTAAAAAATACAAAAATTCCTATGGCAATTCAGATTACAGGAACGGGAATTTTTATATTATTTGATTATATTCTTGTATGGGGAAAATTTGGATTTCCACAATTAGGGCTTACAGGCTCTGCCTTGGCAACTATTATTCAATATTCAGTAACAATAATTCTTGCTATTTTATATATTTTATTTAATAAAAATTATAAAAAATATTTTACAAAAACATTTTTTTGTTTTTTTAATTTCAAAAAAGTATTACATCTTTTAAATTTAAGCTGGCCAATTATGATAGACAAAAGTTCAATAGCATGGTCATATATTTGGTTAAGCAAAATGATTGCGCCATTGGGAAAATATGCCATTTCTTCTTTTGATATAATAAAAAATTTAGAAAGATTTGCCTTTTTACCTGCAGTAGCATTTGCACAAATTATAGTTTTTTTAGTCAGTAATAGGCTTGGTGCAAAAGATCCTGTAGGAGCGAAAGCGAATATTAAAAAAGTAATGCTCATGACTTCAGTTTTTGTTTCAATGTCACTTATATTTTTGTGCTATAATTCAAAATTTTTCATTAGATTATTTGATCCAAAACATAAGTTTACAGATTTTGCTTCTCCTGTTTTAATTATTATTAGTTTATTAGTAGTATTTGATTTTATTCAATTAATTTTGGCTGGAGCGTTAAGAGGCGCTGGGGACGTAAGAACGGTTATGTGGGTAAGATTCTTTTGTTGTTTATTATTTTTTGGCCCACTCTCATATATTTTTTCAAATTTAAATATTCAAAACCCTGTTTATAAATTTGCCTTAGTTTATGGTTCTTTTTATCTTAATACTGGCATAATTGGTCTCATATATCTTTTAAGAATCAAAACTCCAAAATGGCAGAATAAGATTTAGTTGGTAAATTTGCTATAAAATTAATCTCTTTATAAAATATAGTTATAAAGAGATTAATTTTATTTTAGGAGCAAATTATGATAAAATTCGACAAAGAAGAATTAATAAAATTAGCAAAATTTTCATGTCTTAAACTAGATGAATCTGAAATAGAACCGTTAATAAAACAAATAAAAGCTGTTTTAGACTATACAAACGAACTTAATACAGTACAAATTTTTAGTGAATCAGCTCCTGTAAAAAATATTAATCTTTTTAGGCAAGACATAGTAATTCCTACGGATTCAAAAGATCTTTTGGAGCAAGCTCCTAAAACAAAAGATACTTATTTTGTTGTCCCCAAAATTTTAAATTAAAAAATTTATATTACTTTTAAATTATTTAAAGATTTATACTAATGAAAGCATTTTTAACAATAAAAGAAATAAAAGAAAAATTAGAAAAAAAAGAAATTAGTGCGTCTGAATTAATCGATTTTTACATAAATAGATCTCAGAAATACAATAATAAACTTAATGCAATTTTAGAAATTTTTGACAAAAATTCTTTGTCTTTCGACAATAAAAATACAAACGCCCTTTTAAATAATATCCCTGGATTATTAAAAGATAATATCTGTCAAAAAAATCGCACAACATCTTGTGGTTCTAAAATTTTACAAAATTTTAAAGCTACATACGATGCCACAGTAACAGAACGAATAAAAAATCAAGGCGGTGTTATTATAGGCAGGTCCAATTGCGACGAATTTGCAATGGGCGGTACGGGAGAATTTTCCGCTTATGGCCCAACTCACAATCCTTGGAATTTAGAACACGTTCCTGGTGGATCAAGCTCAGGCTCTGCAGCCGCTGTTGCGGCCAGCTTGGTACCTTGGGCTTTAGGTACAGAAACAGGCGGGTCTATAAGAGGACCTGCATCATGGTGTAATTTAGTTGGCTTATACCCAACATATGGTACACATTCTAGATATGGTGTAGTAGCATTTGCATCTTCAAATGACCAAGTTGGACCACTAACAAAAACTGTTTATGATAACGCACTTATTTCAACAGTGTTATCTGGCCACGACCCAAAAGATTCGACTTCTTTATTAAAAGAAAAAACAGATTTTACAAAAAATTTAACAGGGAAATTGCCCGAAAATTTAACGTTGGGTGTTTTACAAGACGCTTTAGAATCTGATAGTGTCGATCCACAAATAAAAGAAAAATTTCAGGACACAATAAAAATTTTAGAAAAACTAGGTGCAAAAATTAAATATATTAACTTACCAAACTTAAAATATGGCATCTCTGTTTATTTTATTATAAGTCGAGCAGAGGCAGCATCAAATTTGGCCCGTTTTGATGGAACTTTATATGGTATGAGAAATAAAGAGGCCAAAAATTTACATGATATGTATACGCAAACCAGGCACGATGGTTTTGGTATGGAGGTTAAAAGACGCATTTTAACAGGAAACTACGTTTTATCTTCCAGCCACAGAGGTGATTTTTATGAAAAGGCAGATCATGTTAGATCATTAATTCGTGCAGAATTTGAGCAAGCTTATAAACAGGTAGATCTTATAATAAGCCCTACAACCCCAACTTTGCCATTCAAAATAGGCCAAACAAATCAAGATCCCCTTGCTATGTACATGGCAGACTATTTTGTCGTACCAAACTGCATAACAGGCACCCCTGCACTTTCTGTACCATGTGGATTTTCAAAAGAAAATTTGCCAATCGGTTTTCAGTTCATGGGACCTAGATTATCAGAAGAAATTATTTATCAAGTTGCATATGCATATGAGCAAAATACTGAACATCACTTAAAGAATCCAGAGGGCTTTGAATAAAATTTTGGGGTAAAATTAAAATGGGACAAGTGAATTCAAATTTTTGGTTAGAAAAATTTAAAATAGGTGATCTAGAAATTCCCAGATTTATGTCTGCACCAATAGATGGCGTCACTGATTCGCCACTTAGGCAATTAATTCGCGAATTTTGTAAAGAAGAATTGCTTTTTACAGAAATGCGTCATGTTGCATGCATAGCCCATCAAAAAGATGAAAAATCTTTAAAATTTGATATAACAGAACAACCTCTTTGTTTTCAAATTTCTGCCAATAAAACAGATTTTATTGATACAGCCATACAAAAAATTTTTTCACGAAATATTAAAATATTAAACTTAAACGCAGGCTGTCCTGCAAAAAATATAATAAAATCTGGTTCAGGATCAGCATTAATGGCAAATTTGCCTCAATTAAAAATAATTATAGAAACTATTACACAAAGTTGCCGGATACATTCACCTGAAACCAAAATACCTCTAACTCTTAAAATTCGTGCCGGTTTTAAAGAAAAAAATGCACTTGAAGTAAGTACTTTAGCTCAAGAATTAGGCGTAAAAGCTATAATTATACACCCCAGAACACAGCCCGAAGGCTTTATTGGTAACTTAGATTTTGATTTGGTCAAAAAACTTAAAGAAACGCTTAAAATTCCTGTAATTTTTTCAGGAAATATAAATAATTTTGATAGAGCTAAACTCACCTATGAAAAAACAGGTGTTGATGGTTTTATGATAGGTCGAGCTTTATATGGCACACCATGGAAAATTCATGAAATAAAAGAAGAATCACAGGGGCGTAAATTTGTAATAACAAACAAACAAATGGTTGAATATGCAATAAAACATTTAGATTTATGCTCAAAATTTTATGGCCAAAATCATGGCTTCCAAGTATTTAAAAAACAGGTGCCTTTATATATTAAAAAAATAGAAAATGCCAGCCAAATCAGATTGCAGCTCTTAAGATCTCAAAGTGAAGAAGAAATGCGCAAAATTTTAAAATCTTTATATTAAGATGGTAAAATTTTTAACATTTTATTTTTAATTCACCCATAAAATTCTAATTTTTATATTTTTTTAATTTTCAGAATTCAATAATTTGGTATTTTTTCAATAAAACCACGGCTTCTTCATATAAATAAAGCCTATTTATTTAATAATTTATCCATATTTGTTTTTCTCCAATTTTTAATATTTTTTAACTATTTTTAATCAATTTTCAAGAAAAATAACTATATAATTTGATTATAACATAAAAATATTAATATTTTTGCTTTTTTATCTTCAAATTTCTAATAAAAACCCTATTTTTTTAAAAAAATTATAAATTTTTAAATATTTAAAAAGAACTTTACTTTTTATTTTATTATGTAATAATACTATTAGTAATTAAAAATTAAAGCATAGAACAGAAATTAATACAAAATAAAAATTAACAATAATACAAATTTTAAAAAAGAGTATTAATTAAATTTTAAATGGAGGTTATCGTGATAAATAGTTTTGTTAAAAATAAAACAAAAAAAATTTTAACGTTTACATTGCTTGCAAGTTTTATTTGTGTTTCAAGTGATGTTTTTGCAGTACCACCTAAAAAAAACAAAACCGATATTACTGTTGGCACAAATGGCATACAAGCCAAACATACACCCGAAAATGCACCTAAACCCAAAAAAAAATCAACTAAACCATCCATAAAATATTCTGACAATTCTACCCAAACAACTCCTAAACCAGCCAATTCCATTGCAACACAAACAGATCAAGAATTAGAAGCAAGCATGAAAATGGAAATAGAGCAACCTGAAATTACAACAACTACTACCAATACTGTTACACCACTAGGCAGTGGCCTTGGAGAAGAAGCACCTCAATCTTTAGAAATTGAACAACACCCTGAAGAACATGATACACAGCATACAGCTCCAACTAGCGCAATTCCTACAAATACTAGTGATGTTACAACAATAGCTTCACTTGAGACTAGTACAACTCCAACAAAAACTAATACTCTAGGAATACAAAAAAATTTTACCTCCCTTAAACAATCAGCTTTTAAAAGAATTCCAAAACATATTTTGCAAAAAACACTAGCTTTTGTAAAAGAACACCCTGTTTTAACAACCGCAGCTGGCGCAACAGCCTTAACAACAATTGCCTATTTTACAAGTCCATGTGTTCGAAATGCGGTTCAAAAATTTGGCGTATTTGCTTTTAATAAATTAGGACAATTTACAGGGGAAATGCAAAGATTACAAAATGCACATCAAACAGAAATTACTGATTTACAAAACGAACTTAATACTGCCATTCAACACCCACAATGTCCACAAATTCAATGCCTAACTTGTCCTGATGAAATCAGTGTCGTCGAGAAATATCTTGGTTTAAATTTAAGAGACGCAACCTATTTTAGAGCAAAAATTCCAGCATGTACTCAAGGTTGCACAAATTTATGTTCAAAAATATTTGAACAATAAAACAAAATTAAATAAAAAGAGAAAACAATGAATAAAAAATTTATCATAAAAACCATAATATTAAGCATAACTTTATTGCTAAATATAACATCTTATAATTCAATTTTAGCGATGGAAAATGAGCCACCTCTTCAATCACAAAATTTGATGGACAATCCACAAATAGCAATTGATCAAGAATTAGGTGGTAAAGAAAGTCTTTTTGGTATTTATCGAGACAATATATCAGGAAGATTAGCACAATCATACCCTTCTATTTTTCAAAGTACAAATGAAGAAATTAAAAACACAATTTTTAGTTTTATTGTCAACGAATTTAAAGAGCAATTTACACCGGATCGATTAAAAAATTACTATAGGTTAGATTTAAATCAAAATCCTATCGATTATGATTTTTTTATAAAAATTATTAAGTCTATTATTAATGGGATAATTTGCAATATAACAAATTTGGAAAGAATTGATGCATATGCATCAAATTTTAATATTCAAGAATTTAATTATGATAGCAATGATCCATTGATCTTAACTCTTAAATCAATGGTTGGAAAATGTGTAAAAATACAAATTAATAAAAACATATTGAATAGACAAGCAGAAAACATAGAAATTACTTTATTAGAAAACAGATCAGAAGATAATGATTCTAATGTTTATATTTTTCAAATCAGAGATGATTGGTACGTACCATTTATTGCATCTCAAATAGAAAAACTCAATTACACGTTGAGAATAAATAATTTCAAAATAAACGATATTGACAGTTTTAATTTTGAAGACTTTTCCATTCCTTCAACTTCAAAAGGTATACATGTAGAAGAAGAAAAACAAACTAAAGATGCATCTACACAAACAGAAAATTCAGAAGAATCATCATCTTCAGGATTATTTAAAAAGTTAATTCCAGGTGCTATCATTGGTGGCCTTGGAACAGCAACAGCAATTGCTGCGCACCAATTTATTACACGAAAAAATGATGAACAAAATGCACAACCTACAGTGAAAATTGATGCATCTACACAAAACACCGAAGCTCCAGAAACTTCTACCCTAATAGGAGCTCCTACAACAACAGAAACTTCTGCAATACAGACTAATACTCCAGAAATAGAAACTCCTGCAAAACATTTTAATATTACTAATCCAGGATTATTAAAAAGACTATTTTTAAGTAAATATATAACAACTGGAGTTCCAACAATTGCTTCATATATATGGTTTGCAACAAACAACGTAAATCCTGTTGTTTTTGATCCAGTTTTAATGGGAGCAACAACACTGGTCAGCTATACGGGAGATAGAGCAATAAGATCCGTAGTAAATTTTGTAAAAAAATATTTAAAAAAATCTCCAAAAGAAATACGTGAAAATTTCAATCGATAATTAATTAATAATAATAAATGAGAGGTATATTATGAAAAACATATTTAAAATAAAAAACTTTATAGCAATACTTGTATTAGGCTTAGCATCTTTGTCTACCAATGCAAATGCAATGGAAGAAGCTCAACAACAACAAGAAAATATAGATAATTTTGTATTTGAAGATTTTAGAGAAGAGCAAATTGCTCTTCCACAAAACGATGAAGCTGCCTTAACCACGCTAGATGCACAAGCAAAAAAATTCGTTGCTTTAGCCAGACTAATAGGAGAAGACCAAGTTACTAGAGAATCTCTTAACACAAATCGTCAAGCATTATCACAAACATTAAAAAGCAGTTTGTCCATAACCGATCTGCAAATGTTGCAAAATTTGCTTTTTATAAAAGGTGCACAAGCAAAAAAAGCCACTTTGGAAAAAGATTTGCACGATAAAATTAATGTGGCATCACAAATACAAACACAAATTGCAGAAACATTCTCTGTGGCTAGAACAGCACAAATTATTCAAGGCGTAAAAACATTAGAGCAGCAATTAAATGGCATTAATACTGCAATAAAAATTGCATCAAGACTATTGCCTCAAGCAGAACAGCAACAATAACAATAGAAATTAAGAATAAGGCAGGTCTTTATAAGACTTGCCTTATTTATTAAGAGGTTGATTATGATAAAAACAAATAAAAAAATATTACAATTTTTATTCATCGTAATTTCGCTAACAACAATAAATTATGCAAATGCTGTAAATTTAAACTCAGAATTAAATAGTCTAGTTAATAATGAAGTAAGAACATTTGCTGCTATACCTTCATTTGAAGATAAAATCACCTCAATAACAAATATAATTACTCAAGCTATCTCTAAAATAGAAGCGCAAAAATTAGAAAAATTAGGACCAAGAAATCAATTTAGTCTTTGGGAAGTATTTTTTAATAAGATTATAAATATCTATATTCAAAATCCAGATAATAATATAGCAAATGCAGCAAATATAGATCATCTATTAGGAAATCTTCAAAATTCGATAAATAATTTAAGAGCGGTATTAACAAGAACAGCAAGAAAAAAAGAATTAGATGATCTAAATTTATTTGAATTAACTTTAAATAACAATTTAATACTTGCAACAATCAATTTAAAAATAGAAGAGTTATTAAGATTAAATCCGCATCTTGTAGATTTAAATGCTGAGCTATTTAGAGTAGAAAACAGATTTCAAGCATTACTTGCACAAATAAATCCAACAAAAGAAAGATTCGAACAAGAAATTAAAACTAAAATAGCTGCTATACAAACATTATCACAAGCTTGTAACAATCTTGAAAGAATTTTGCATCAATAATTACTTATATATCAAAAACAAAAATTTGCAGTTAAATCAATACTAAATCCACTAAAATTACTATTGCGGGGAGCGAAAATATAAGCTCCCCCTAATCTTAAATCTATAAGAAAACTATTTTCAAAATTAAAAATATATCCTAAATTTCCATTAATTTTATAAGAAACAACCTGCTCAGACTGAGCAGAACTTAAATCTAAATTTTTATTATTTAACCAATAAGAACCAAAAGCATAATCTGAATAATTTTGATCAAAAGCATGAGTATTCATATCATAACCAGGATTTGCAATCGCGTAAGTATCTTGTACAAAACTATCTTTAAATCTAAGATGCTCATCTTGTCTAAACAACAATCCTAAGCCAAGCATTGCACCAAAATTGCTGTAATTATACAAAAGATTTAAATCACCATCTATTTGATTTAAACCAGAAACTTTTACATTCTGTGTAATAAGATTTGCGGCAGGAATTAACGGATCTTGCGTGCCGTTTTTACCTAACAAATAATATTGTCCCCAATTTGCACCCTTTATAGAAAGAATTCTTTTTTGATTATTATCAAATAAGTATTTATAAGTTAAATCAAAAAGCAAATTTAACTTATGCTTATCTTGCTCAAACAAATTAACATAACCATCAAAACCCAAATTTATTGCCCACTGACCACTATTACCTAAAATAGGCTCAAACAAAAATTCACCTTTAGGCTTATTAGAAACTGGAATTGTTACGCCAAATTTTAAAACAATATTACTTGAATCCGATTCTCGTGCTAAATACCCAATATATAAATCAATATCAGAACAACCCGTTTTGGATTTTGAACCATTAATCTTTGAATATTCTAAATATACTTGTTTTCTATCATTAGTCGTTAAATCTTGATAATTTCCACTCAAATATTTGCTCAAAACAGAAGAATCTTCATCAGCATCATATCCAGAAGGTGTAAATTTGGCTCTAAGATCATTTTTTATATACAAAATTGGAACATTTAATTTTAAAAACAAATTTTTAATAATTTTGGATAAATCGCAAGTGCCAATTAAATCAAGTCCCAATTGTGTTGTTTTTGGGCTTAAATTAACATTTGTTATTCCTGCAGCAACAGCAGGCCAATGAATCAAATACCCTTGTAAAACATCAACGTCATTGGTATTTGCAAAATCAACAATTATATTATTTTTTTCATTAACTCCAAAATATCTTCCCATTTGAGAGCCATTGGTAGATTGAAAATAAAAACCTGAAAGGCCCAAATTAAATTTAAAAGTACTTTGTTTATCAAGATTATAAAAATCATATTGTTTTTTTATAAAATCAGAAAACGTATCTTTTGTTGGTTTTATGAAACTATGATCAAGCTGTCTAAGATATGTTTTGTTTGTATAAGAAAAAATATAATTAAAACTTAAAAAATTAGAAAAAATAAAAACTGACAAAAATAATTTTTGAAAAAAATTTTTGTAAAAATTCATTACATTCTCCTGTTTTCTTATTTATATAATTAAATTTGCTCTTAAGTTTATATAAAGCTTATAATTTTATCAAATACAAATTTTTTATCTTTCCAGTAAATAATAATATTGATATATTTATAAAAATTTTAAATCAATTTTTAAAAAAATACTTAAATATTTATTTATAAACTATGAGCTTACTAAAAAAAACTGTTTTCTTGTTAACTTCCGGTTTATTAATATTTTTTTTAATAAACCGAATATTTTTTTTCAAAAAAGGTTTTTTAGAAAATCTTACAAATACAGTGAACTACCCTATTATAAAAATTACAAGCAGCATTGCTAACCCCATAAAAAACGTATTTGAAAAAAGAAAAAACTTAAAAGAACTTAAAGTTGAACTTGAAGCTTTAAAAGATATAAACGAAAATCTATTTTTGGATAATTTAAAATTAAAAGAAACAATAAAACAATATAATTTGAGTTCAGATTTAAGAGATTTTCAATCAAGATATAACCTAGAAAATAAAATATTAGCAAAAATTTTATTCAAAAACATTTCACCTGAAGAACATTCTTTTTTGATAAATAAAGGCTCAAAAGATGGCATAAAACTTAACATGGTTGCCATATATAAATTTCAGATCATCGGTAAAGTTGTAGAAGTTAATAGTTATTTTAGCAAAATTTTACTTATAACAGACAAGCGTAGTAAAGTTTCTGTTTTTACAAATAATACCGGAACAGTTGGTATTGCCATTGGAAAAAATAAAATAAATAGCTTTAAAATGGATTATGTAAGCCATTTATCAAAAGTTGAAGGTCAAGATTTAATTATATCTAGTGGCCAAGGATTAATATTCCTGAAGGATTTTGTTTAGGCAAGATCAAAAAATTCAAACTCGATAATCTTTCTTATAAAATAAGTGTAGAACCGCTAGTTAATCTTAAATATTTAAAATATTGCTTATTAATAAATCAAGATAAATTAGATTTTTTCTGATTTTTCTGGTAAAAATGAATAATTCATGCGCCTGTAGCTTCCACCTTCGCTCTAACGTAGCTACGGTGGACGGGACGCTACAAGCCATAGAAAATAGTTTTTTATTTAAATTTATGCGCCTGTAGCTCAATGGATAGAGTCGCGGACTTCGAATCCGAAGGTTGCAGGTTCGAGTCCTGCCAGGCGCACCAGTCTTCGCTCTTCGAGCTTCCCGCTTCGCCCGAGTGGCTACGCAGGACAGGTCGCCTGGCAAGGCCAGTTTACTTTATTTCTTAGCTAAGCTTGATGACCAGATTTCTGGTTTAAAAAATTTTTAATATTTAAGTGCCTATAGCTCAGGTGGATAGAGCGAGCGATTCCTAATCGCTAGGTCGCAGGTTCGAGTCCTGTTAGGCACATTTAACATTGGCATAAAAGGAGATACATGAACAAAACAACGTGCCATTCATCTATTTCAAGTCAAACAGCACTTTGGACAATTATCATTATAATAACCATTAATGCCATAGGCACGACTATAGTATTTCCGATTTTGCCTTTTCTTATCGGAAAGTATTTGCCTAATTCTCAAATTGCTGTGGGTATAAGCAGTTTAGCTGCTGTATATACTTTATGCCAATTTTTTGCAGCACCATTATTAGGGGCATTAAGCGATCGCTTCGGCCGAAAGCCCATTCTTGTCACAAGCCTCTTAGGTTCGGCAATAGGATATATATTGTTTGGCATTGGAGGAGCTCTTTGGGTACTTTTCTTGGGTAGAATAATTGATGGGGTAACAGCAGGTGATATCAGTACACTCACCGCATATATAGCAGATAGTACAGAAAAGCAAGAAAGAGCAAAATGGTTTGGCTATGTTGGAGCAGCTATGGGAATAGGATTAATGATCGGACCAGCAATAGGCGGATTCCTTGGCACTATATCAACCACCCTTCCATTTTTTATAACCGGTGGAATTACCTTAATTATAACTATTTTCAGTCATTTTTTTTTACCAGAATCTCTTGCCATAGAAAAACGCATAAATCATTTATCTGTAGAACAATTCAACATATTTGTCAATTTCAAAAATATTTTTATCATAAAAACTGTTCGAAGAATGCTTATCATTGGAGCTTTTTTTTTAATTGGCCTAACAATTTTTCATCTTAATATATGTATTTTTGTCAAGGACATCTTTGACTTTGGACCGGGATATATTGGAATAATGTTAATGCTCGTCGGAGCATGCGACATAATTTCTCGTGCATTCTTTTTGCCGCAACTTCTTAAAAAATTCAATGAAAAAACAATAGCCCAAGCAGGACTTGTAGGACTCACAATTGGTATGTGTATAATCTTCTTAAGTGCCTATATCACAAACTCAATTTTACTCATGACGGCTATTGGCATTTTAGTTATTAGCGAAGGTCTTTTTGATCCTTCATATAACGCAGAACTTTCATCAGCTGTCGATGAAAATAAACAGGGGGTCTTACAGGGGGTAAATAGAAGTCTTCAAGCTATATACCAAACTATTGTCCCACTTGTCACTGCCGGTATTTATATCTATAACCATAGTGCCGTTTTTGTAATTGCAACAATTTTCATGTTTTTGGCATTAGTTACATCGGTAAGATTCAATAAAAACCCAATATTAAATAATACAAAATAATATATTAAAACATAAATTTTTGGACCAAATACACTATTCCCAAAGCTTTTGATCGGGCTTAATACCCATAAGAAATTCTTCACAAGGCAAACATAGAACATTATTTTTAAGAAGCCTTTCTTTGCCTCTATAAAGCAAAATACCTTTTGCTTCATGATAATCTTGCAAAAAAGCCTGTAAGGGCTTTATATCTGCAGAATGAATTTTTGTTGTATTTTTTACTTCAATAGCCCAAAAACCAAGAGGTCCATAAACTACAACATCTACTTCTAATCCAGAACGAGTTCGCCAAAATGCTATATCATGTTTTTCAAGACTATAATCATTCCATGCCTTTAGATGTTGCACAACAAGCCCTTCTAATGCCGCTCCTTCTATTTCTTCAACTCTATCTAAAGGGCCTTTAGGCCTCAATGCCCTAAAAACACCAACATCAAATAAATAAATTTTAGGATGAGTACTAAGATCTCTTTGGGCTCTTTTTGAAAAAATTGGTAATTTATAAATTAAAAGAAGATCCTGCAATATTTCAATATAATTTTCTACAGTTTTTCTTTTTACCTCACATTCTCTTGATATATTCGTAATATTAAGCACGCAAGTATGCGAAAAACTAATAATTTCTAAAAATCTAGAAAAACTTTCCAAATTCCTTACTAAGCCCTCAACTTGAATCTCTTCTTTTAAATAAAGACCAACATAGGCCTGTAAAGCTTCTAATGGATTATTTATACCCATTAACACTGGCAACATGCCTATTTGTAAAGATCTTTCTAATGAAAAATCTTTACCAATTTCTGCAGCCATAAATGGATGAAGATTTTTATTAAGCGCTCTACCAGCTAATAAATCTCCACCAAATCTTTTAAGTTTACGAGAGCTTGAACCTGTAAGAACAAATTGTATTTTTTTATTTTCTTCAATTAATGCATGAACAACACTTAATAAAGACGGTATTTTTTGTACTTCGTCTATAACAATAATTTGTTTATCGGGATTACCTCTAGATAATTCAAATAAACGCTCAGGCCTGGTACTATAACTTCTTAAAATCTCTGGATTTAATAAATCCAACCATAAAGCATCTTTATATAATTCTTTAACTAAAGTTGATTTACCCGTACCTCTTGGGCCAAAAAGAAAATAACTTTGTAATGGTGCATCAAAAAATCTTTTAATAAATTTCATATAAAAACCTCACTTTAATTTTTAATTTCATACAAAATGGCATCGATAATGCCATTTTGAGTCTCATTATGGCATCGGCGATGCCATTTTGCAATATTAATCGAAATAATTCATGTTTTTTAGAAATCTAAATCAAAAATTCAAGATGCTTTTATTTTTTGGATAAGTAATCTGCATCCCATTAACTTTCGCCCACTTAGTAATTTCATGTGGCTTGCATGTTTTAATATTGTAAATATCTTTAACATCAAATCCACGAATTAACAAGGCATCGCCGATAAGTGATCGATGGCATCTCCAAGGCAATATTTCACTACACATAATAGCTACACGTTTTCTTTTAGCAATTTTTATAAGTGTTTTTAGGCCATTTTCAAATTCTTTTGTTTGCATATAATCAGCAAAACCTCTAAAAGATTTATTTATCCAAGCATCATTTATCGAGTCTTTTTTTGCATATCTAAGCCCGCCTAGAATCTTAAGATGCCTGTAACCAAATTTAGAATTTCTTAACGTTTTTGAAAACGTGTCAAAATTAAACTGTGGGTTATGCTTTGAATATGGGATGGATCTAATATCAATTATTTGTTTAATATTATATTTTTTTAAAATTTTTTTGAAAGTTTTAATATCATAAGTTGAGTGGCCAATAGTAAAAATTTTAAATTTCTTCATGATTTTAAAAAAAATTATAATTAATAAAAATTATTTTAAATTTATTTATTTAAGCTGTTTTTAAATTACTTGTGCTTTTAATATAAAAATAATTAATTTAATATTTATATTTCAAGTAAATTTTAAAAAAATATTTTTTTGAAAATATTTGAATACTTTGGGAAAATCATGAAAATAAAAATTTTAGGTACCAGGGGAGAAATTGAACCCTCTAGCCCTTATCACAAAAGACATTCAGGAATTCTTATTGATAACACAATTATGATCGATGTTGGTGAAAAAGAATTTTTAAAATATAAACCAAAGGCAATTTTTATAACACACTTGCATCCAGATCATGCATTTTTTGTTAAATTAAAAAAAGATTCGCCTGATTTTAAATTATTAAAAGATCTAGATCTTTATGCGCCAGAAAAAAAATATTTTGATTTTATAAACATAGAATCTAAAACAAAAATAATAGAAAATTACAAAATAACGCCAATTAAAACTGAGCATAGTTTAAAAGTAAAATCACAAGGTTATTTAATAGAAAAAAATAATCAAAAAATTTTTTATACGGGTGATCTTTTTTGGATAAAAAAAGAAAATCAAAAAAAATTAAAAAAAGTTTCACTCGTTATAACAGAAGCAAGTTTTATACAAAAAAATGGTTGTATAAGAAGGCATAACGGTAGCCAACCATTCGGTCACACGGGAATTCCAAATCTAATTAATTTTTTTAAGCCTTATACAAATAATATTCTTTTTATGCACTTCGGTTCATGGTTTTACAATTATGGTGCAAAAAAGGCACGCATAAAATTAAAAAATATGAGTAAACAAAATAATATAAATATTTTAGTTGGTTATGACGGCCTTGAAATTAATTTAGATTAAAAATTTATTATTTTTTTTATATTATTTTATAAACATAAGAATAGCTTCAAATCCAATTAAAATAATAACAACAATTGTTAAAATTTCCTCATGAATTATATCCAATCTATCTTGGTAAAAATTATAAAATTCGTTTATAATACCCATTTTTTCTTTTATAGATTGACGCCATTCTGTTAAAGAAAGTTGTTTTGAAATAATCGAATATAAATGCGTAAAATAAGAATCGCCAACCATTTTTATACTATTTTCAAGTCTTTCTGTTATAACAGAGATGTCTACCTGTAAAGCTATTAATTGTGAAATTGGTAAATTAAGTCGCTGACTTAATAATGGAATATATGCAAGCCAAGGAACTTTGTAAGATTGCTGTTTATAATAATAATTAAGCTTTTGATCTAAAAGCCTGTCAAAACACTGTAATTCTAATTGCTGAATATTAGCAAAACTCAAAAATTCTAAAGACTCAAAGTATTCTGTATCATAAATAAAAGATGCTTCACTATCTATAATAATCATGTCTTCGCCAGAATAACCAGTTGTAGCTGATAAAATTTCATTTTTTTGATATTCAGAAAGAACTTGAGTTTCAAGTCGCAACAAAGATGCTATTGAGTTTCCAAATTTATCTTTAAATTCTTGCGGCTTAACGCTTTTAATAGGTTCAATCTGCACTGTATAATAAAAATTATCTAAATTATAAAAATGCGGTTTTTTTATAGCAGAATAAATCTCATCAAAAACAGCTTTCATATCTTTTTTATTTATCTGATCAAATTCACTTTTAATATCAATTACTTTTAATTTTAATTCATCAAAAGAATTTTCAAATGGAATTCTATAACAAAAAGATAAAACACCAAAATGGTGTATATCACTAGAAATACACCATTTTGAATCAGTTAAACTATAATTAAGTGGTATGTGATAATCTTTAAAATAGGGAGATAAAGGCACAGGTCTAACTTTAACCAAGGAACGTTGTTTTATTTTTTCAAGATCGATTTCATCTCCAATATCAACAGCATAAAAAAATATTATGTTTCCAGAAAATTTTGTTGAAGTTGTTAAAGTGTCAATTTTATTTTGAATATTACTATTCATAAATTAAACCCTTTTTTTAAATCTTTTGTTTTTAAAATTTTTTGTATATAAAAACTTTTGCACGAAGCATTACGGCCAGCTTCTATATCTAATAGTTTGTCTCCAAACATTAAAGAATTTGACAAGTCTATATTAAATTCTTCTGCAGCTTGCAAAAAAAGTCCTATTTTAGGCTTTCTGCAATCACAATCTTTAAGATATTTTTCTAATATAGACTTATCTGGATGATGAGGGCAATAATAAAATTTTTCAAAAATAACAGATTTTTGTTTAAACAACTTTTGTAAAAAAAAGTGTGTTTTTTTTACAAAAGTTTCGTCAAAAAAACCTCGTGCAACTCCAGATTGATTTGTAATTACAAAAAGCTTATAATCAGCATTTTGTAATTTAATACATAAATCTATAATTCCTGGAACAATTTCTATTTGATCCAGGCTAGATAAATAGTTTACATCTTTTATGAGAGTACCGTCTCTATCAAAAAAAGCAGCTTTAATTTTACTCATAAAATTTATATTTATTTTAAATTTATATTTGTTGTTCTAAACGTAATTTTTTGTAACAAGTTAAAAACTTGTAAACAATTTCTCGAGCTGGTTCAGAAAAACCAACATTTTCAACTAAAACAATTATTACTAATGGATCATCATCTTTATATTGAAAATAACATGCAAGCCATGCATGCTCATAAAGATTTTTGCTGTCCCTTTTTCTTGTCAAACTAGCAGTTTGAGCTGTTCCAGTTTTAGCATGAATTACAAAATCTTTCAATAAATTCAGCTCTTTTGCTGAACCTTGTAATACTGTTAACCGAGTACCTTGTTTTAAAATTTTTAAAGTATTTTTTGATACATCCAAATCTGTTTTTTCTATTTCAGAATCAAGTAAAATTCTTGGCTTAATCAAATATCCAGTAAAAATACTGGCAAACATTCTTGCCATTTGCAATGGCGTAACTAAATTAAAGCTTTGTCCAATTGAAGCAGATAAGGTTTCTCCCTTATACCATGGTTCACCTTTTGCCCCAACTTTCCATTCAAAAGTTGGGATTAAACCCGGTTTTTCTGGTAATAAAAAACCAGTATGTTCTCCTAAACCAAATTTATATGCATATTTTGCTAAGCAATTTATTTGCAATTTTAATTTTTTAGCAATTTCAAAGCATGGTACATTACAAGAATATGCTATTGCATCTCTTACTCCAACCTCCCCATGTCCCCAGTGTCTTATACAATGATATTTACGCCCAGAAAATTTTATATAACCATTACAAATAAATTTTGAATCACTATTAATAACTCCTTCTTCCAGCCCTGCTGTAAATGTAACTAATTTATACAAAGATGCAGGGGGATATGCAGCACTTGTTACTCTATTGATCAATGGGTTATTATAAGATAATTTTCCCATCCAATCCTGCTGACTAACAGACTCTAAAAAAATATTTGGATCAAAATCAGGATAAGATAAAAAAACTTTTAGATCCCCATTTTTAGGATCCATGACCAAAAAAGCCCCACTTTGATCTGGGTGAAATAGATCTTGAGCTATTTTTTGCAAATTAAAATCTAAAGTTAAAGTTATATTTTTACCGGATTTTGGATTATTTACTGTTTTTTGACTAATTGTTGTACCTTTTGAATTTATTGTATTCAAAATGCAACCGGCTTCACCTTTTAGATCTTCTTGAAATATTTTTTCTAGACCATATAATCCAATTTTTGAATAATCTTGTGAATCTTGGCCTAAATATCCAAGAATATGACTCGCCATATTTTGGTGTGGATATACCCTTTTAAAACTTTTTTTTATAAATAAATTTACAGAATCTGAACATTGTTCACTAACTCGACAAAGTTCTTCAAAAGAAAGATCGGTTTTTAAAACCAATCTTTTAGATCTTAAAGTTGCAGATTTTATCATGCCAAGTTTTGAATCTTTATTAAAATCTATGCGTAAAATATTTTCTATCTTGTTCAAACAGTCCAGACAAGATAAATCCCACTTTCCTGTTCCCTGCCACCATAAATCAAAAACAGGTCTATTTGAAGCCAACAAAATTCCATTACAATCCAAAAGATTGCCTCTTTGCGGCAAAATTACTTCTGTTCGCAAGTAATTTTTTTGACTTAAACTATATAACTCTTCTTTCTGATATATTTGCAAGTAAAACAAACGAGCAATTATTATTAAAATAGAAATAAAAAATACGCATAATATATAAAATATTTTTTTATTTCTATTTTGTAATTCTAATATTTTATCTATAAAACACCTGTTAATTAAAAGATTACCTTTTATTAATTTTAATTTACATTTATAAAACTTATTATAATATTGTTTTTTCTTGTGAGCAATTTAGTTAAAGCGTTTAATTATTTTTAATAAATATATTTTCAAAAAGGGTAAAAAACATGAAAATAAGAAATCTTATGATTCTTGCATTTTTTGCTACACAATTTTCAATTGGTTTGGCCAAAGAATTTTCTGAAAAAGAAGTTACAAAATTTATTGACACAAAAATAGATCAAGCTGTAGATAAAATCATAGAAAAAACTTCAAAAGACTCAAAAGATAAAATTAATACAGATGCAATTAAAAAAGCAAAAAACCAAATTAAAAAAAAGCTTAAAAAATTTAAAGTGACAGGCATGGCAACAACATGGGACGCCAATCTCGCTTTTTTATATAACTCGCAAAATCCTACATTCAAAATGTCCTACAAAAATTCTGAAGGCGAAATAAAAACAAAAACATATGAATCCCAGATTAGTTCTTGGGGTTTCAAAACTCAATTCGATATAAAAATTGATTTCATATTCTTTACTAGCACAGATTTTTCTCTTTATGAAGGCAAAAAAAATATAGAATTGGGCTTGGGTATAGATTATAAGTGTCCGTTTATTAATTTTACTTATTCAAAATTTAAAAATGCACCTGGAGGTATTGTTATAATAGGGCTACCAATTTGGTGGTTTTTGAAAGCAACCTTTAATACAATATCTACAGGAAATCCACTTCCTCCAATACGATTTACTTTTAAAAATTATGGCCCATATCATTTACAACAAACAATAACAATATCAACTGAAGATCAAATTCTTTCTCAATTTACACAAATAAGCATAGTAACAGGTGGTAGTTTAAAACCTATAGATTAACTTAAATAATTTAATTTTAAATTTATAAAAAGTTTTGTTTTTATAAGCCAGTTAAAAAAACTGGTTTATTTTTTTTATATCTTATTAAATTTATATTTTTATTAAATTATCAAATTTATTTAATGGGTGCTTTTCATCACACATTTTTGCCAACTGAGCAGAAGAAACTTGAGTATAAATTTCAGTTGTTGCAATAGTTTTATGACCAAGCAAATCTTGAATAACTCTTAAATCAACCCCTTGACTAAGCAAATGCGTAGCAAAAGAATGCCGAATTTTGTGCGGCGTCAATTTTCTATCTATTTTTAAAAATTTTCTAAACATCTCAAAAACTCTTTGCACAGAACGAGAAGTTAAATTTGTACCTGTATAATTTAAAAATAAGTAATCAGAGTTATTATTGCCAAGCAAAATTGGCCTCTCTATTTCTAAATATTTTTTTAAACTTTCTTGTGCTTTTTTGCCAAAAAGCACAATTCGTTCCTTTTTACCCTTACCAAAAACTTTGATTAATTTGTTTTCAAAATCAATATCGCAAAATTTAATACCAACAATTTCTGAACATCTAACTCCTGTTGCATAAATTAACTCAAAAATAGATTTATCTCTATTTGGAAAACTTGTAGGCAAATCCGCATTTTTTATATTGTCTAACAAATAAAAAATTTCATCTACAGATAAGGTTATTGGTAATTTTTTATCAATTCTTGGTGCTTTTAAATTTAACTTTAATTTTATTCCCATAGATTCTAAAAAAAGCGTAAAAGAACGAAGGCAAGAAATTTTTCTTGCTAATGTCGTCTTTGTAATTTTTTTATAAAATAGAGCAAGAATATAACGTCTTATGACATTATCAAAATTATCAAACGATAAAATATTTTTATATTCTTTGTTTTCTAAATTTTTCCAAAATTTTATTATCTGCTCTAGATCTATTTTGTAAGCCCTTAAAGTGTTTTGTGAAACATTTTTTTCTATTTCCAAAAAACTCAAAAAATCTTTTATTTTTTCTTCAAATTTGTTTAAATTCAAATTTGTACTCAATGTCTTAACTCCCTAAATTTTAGAATAATTTTTATAAGATATTATAAATTAAATAATAATAAATAAATATAATAATATGAAAAACATAACCACAATAAAAAAAATTATTAGCTTACTAAAAGCTAATACAAAAGAGTTTGCTCCAACACTTGTTGAATATATTATAAAAAAATATGGCAAAGACCCATATCTTATTTTAATAAGCTGTATTTTGAGCTTAAGAGCTAAAGATAGTCTGACAATACATATTTGCGAGAATCTTTTTTCTGTAGCAAAAACACCGCAAGAAATAATCAAGTTAAAACCAGACAAATTAGAAAAAATTATTTATAAATCTGGATTTTATAAAAATAAAGCAAAAACTATTATTAATATTACAAAAATAATTTTAGAAAAATATAATGGCAAAGTGCCTAAAAACAAAGAAGATTTATTAGATATGCCCGGAGTAGGAATCAAAACCGCCAATCTTGTTTTAAGCCAAGCTTATAATATCCCAGCAATATGTGTTGATACACATGTGCATCGAATTTCAAATCGATTAGGTTTAATAAAAACCAAAACACCTGAAAAGACTGAAATAGCTTTACAAAAAATTATCCCTGAACAATACTGGATTTCTTTAAATAATTTTTTAGTAAAATGGGGACAAAACATTTGTACTTCTGTATCACCAAAATGCAGTATTTGTAAAATAAATAAATATTGCGACAAAGTTAATGTAACAAAAAGTAGATAGAGTTAAAATAAAGAGCAATTATGTCAAAAAAAATATTTTTTTTATTTATTTTTTTATTTATTTCAAAACAAATTTTATGTATGCAAGAAGTAGAATTACAATCTCTAACAATTGAAGAATTGTATGAAACTCTACATGATGATGATAAAATAGAGCTAATAAGAGATAGAATAATATATGGCTATTTAGAAGATGTTAATAACATTTTAAATATTGATAAAAAAATAGCTTCTAATGAAAATGCTTATTTTTTACATTTCGCCACATATTGTGAACGACTTCAACTAATTCCATTACTTATAAATTTGGGTGCAAATATCAATCAAATTTGTTATGACAATAATTTATTAATTTTTTATAAAAAAACACCCTTAGAAATAGCACAAGAAAATCCTAATTGTGATAGAAAAATTATAACAATTCTTAAATACAAAAATTTAAACCTAAACGAAAGAATACATTTAATAATAAAAAAAATAGAAGAAGGTGACCTAGAAAATATTAAATTAATTTTGACTTTTTTTAGTGAAAAAACTGAAAATGCTAAAATGATTGGATATGAAAATACTTATTTTTTACATTTTGCCGCATATTATGGGCAATTTCAACTAATTCCATTACTTATAAATTTTGGTGCAAATATCAATCAAATTTGTGATGACGATCATTTACTTTTTTATGAAAAAACACCCTTAGAAATAGCACAAGAAAGCCCTCTAAGGAATCCAGAAACAATAGAATTAATAAAAAGAAAAATAATTGAAGAAGAAACAAATAACTATATTCATTATCACAGCCTAAATCACAAACGAAAAGATAATATGACACAATATTTATTTAAAATAGCACAATTAGGTTACACATATTCTCTTCCAGATCTTTTAGCATGCATTAAAAATATTAATTCTCAAGATCCTGAAACTGGCAACACAGCATTACATATAGCGATCGAAAATCGACGCAAAGATTTTGTACGAATATTATTAATTAATATAGCAAATCCAAATATAAAAAATAAAAATAATCAAAGTGCTAGAGATCTTGTGAATTTAATTGAAGATGAATCTTTAAAACAAGAATTTTTAGATTTATTAGATAGATATAGATCTAGAAATTTTCAAAATACAAATCAAAATACAAACCCAATGCAATTAATTGATCAAATTAACAAACTTGAAATTGGTGCTGAGCCAACATCATACTATTTGCCACCCATCTAAAAAAAAGGCGATACTTTTTTTAGTATCGCCTTTTTTAATAAAATAAATTTAAAAAATTTACTTTTCTTGTTCCATTTTTTTAATCAAATCTTGAACAGTTAAATCCGATTCTTGTTTTCCGTCAGGGTATCTTAAAGTAATGGTATTATTTTCTTGTTCTTTTTTACCAAGTATCAACATCCATGGCAACTTATCTTCTTGAGCCTGACGAATTTGTCCAGAAATTTGATCACCAGTTTCATCTATTTCAACACGAAGCCCAACTGCTTTTAATTCTTGCATAAGTTTTTTTGCATAATCTTTTTGAACATCTGTAATTGTTAAAATTCTTGCTTGTATTGACGCAAGCCAAAATGGAAATCTACCCTTGTAATGTTCAATTAAAATACCTAAGAAGCGTTCAAGTGAACCATAAATCACTCTGTGAAGCATAATAGGCGTTTTTCTACTTTGATCTGAATCTATATATTCTAATTTAAAATTAATAGGCATATTAAAATCAAATTGAACAGTTCCACATTGCCAATCTCTGCCCATTGCATCTTGAATTAATAAATCAATTTTAGGGCCATAAAATGCGCCTTCCCCCTCTTGCAATATATAATCAATTTTATGTTTTTTTAATGCATTCTTAAGGGCATCTGTAGCTTTTTCCCATAACTCATCAGATCCCATAGATTTTTCTGGCCTTGTAGATAATGCCATTTTTACATTTTTAAAACCAAATTTTGTATAAACCGTTTTTGCTAATTCAAGAATTTTAATAATTTCTTGTTCTGCCTGATCTTGAGTGCAATAAATATGTGCATCATCCTGATGAAAAGCTCTAACTCTAAACAAACCATGCAAAACTCCAGAAAGCTCATGCCTATGAACAAAACCTATTTCTGCCATTCTTATTGGCAACTCTTTATAAGAATGTGGTCTTTCGCTATAAATAAGAGTACCTCCTGGACAATTCATAGGTTTAACGCAATTTACAAGATCATCTATTTTTGTAAAATACATATTTTCTTTGTAATTTGCATAATGTCCAGAAGTATGCCACAAAGATTCATGCATAATCATTGGTGTTTTTACTTCTTGATATTCATCTTTTATAAGATTTCTTACATAATTTATTAAAGAATTGAATATAAATAAACCCTTGTTATGAAAGAATGGCATACCAGGTGCTACATCATGAAAAGAAAAAAGATCCAATTGTTTGCCTAACTTTCTATGATCATAAAGTTTTGCTTCTTCAACCATTCTTAAATAATCATCAAGTTCTTTTTGAGTAGAAAATGCAATGCCAAAAATTCGTTGTAAAGCTTGATTATTTTTATCAGCTCTCCAATAAGAACCAGCTAAACCTGTTAACTTAAAAAATTTCAATTTATCGGTATTTTCAACGTGTCCACCACGACAAAGATCACAAAAATCACCTTGGCAATAAAGTGTTATTTGTTCATCATCTGGAATTGCATCAATAAGTTCTAATTTAAATTTGTTTTTTGCAAAAAGTTTTTTTGCCTCTTTTTTTGTAAGTTCTTTTTTTACAATATCAAATTTTTTATTTGCCAATTCATGCATTTTTCTCTCAATTATTGGCAAATCTTCTTCTTTAAAATTTCTTGTTGGCAAGAAATCATAAAAGAAACCTGTTGTTGTTGTAGGGCCAATAGTCAATTGAGTCTTTGGATATAATTCTAAAACAGCCTGCGCCAATAAATGGGCCGCTGAATGTCTCAAGTTATCTAATTTTTCTTTATTATTCATAATCGGCTCCTACAAATAAAAATGTGAATTAAACTAAACTCAATATAATATATTCGATAATATACTCGTTTTTTAAAATAATACAAAAATAAATACTGCTGTGTTATTTTAATTATAAAAATTAAATAAAATATTATTTTCAATTTAAAAATTTGGAGAAATTTATGGAACAAGTAGTAAATAAGTTAGAAAATAAAAAAGAATTTCGCCCAAACAGAATTTTTGTTTTAGACACAAATGTTTTATTACATGATGCAAATTCTTTATTCTCTTTTAAAGGCGTAGTTATAGTAATTCCATTCGTAGTATTACAGGAATTAGACACGTTTAAAAAAAATTTAGATGAACTCGGTCGCAATGCAAGACTTGTCATAAGAACATTAGATGAATTAAGAATAAAGGGATGCTTAAGCACTGGCGTTAAATTAGATCACAACACTAATAATGCTATTTTAAAAGTTATACCAACTCCAACAGATATTTCAAAAACAGAACCTTATGGAGATATTGTTGATGATCTAATCTTACAAACAGTAAAAAATTTAGTAAAAGAAAATAATACTGTCACGCTTGTAACAAAAGATATAAACCTACGAGTAAAGGCAGATACACTTGGCCTTGATGCAGAAGATTATACCAAGGGAACAGTTGCTTTAGATGATTATTACAAGGGTTGGTTTAGAGTAAAAGTTCCAGCAGATATTTTAAGAAAAGTAACCACAAATAAACTTCCAGAAATTTTAATTCAAGAAAAATTTTCAGTAGATAATTTATATCCAAATGAATTTATAATCTTGGAAAGCGAAAATAATCCAGAAAATAATAGACTTTTCAGATATATAATTGGCAAAAATTTCAAAGAGGTTCAAGATACAAAAATAGTAGCAAATTTTGGTGCAAAAAATATTCAACAATTAATGTGCCTTGATCTTTTACGTGATGATAGCGTCAAAATGGTTTCTTTGGTAGGTTCAGCAGGTACGGGAAAAACTTTTTTAACGTTATTAATGGGATTACAAAAAGTTGCCAAAGAACATCTTTATAAAAAATTTTTAATAACAAGACCGGTAATAGCACTGGGTGCAGATATAGGTTATTTACCAGGAGAAGTTGAAGAAAAATTAAGATATTGGATGCAACCAGTTTATGACAACTTAGAATTCATTTTCAGTCAAATTGAACCAGAACAAGAAACAAAGCAAGAAAAAATAATTAAAAAAAGAAAATATTATGAAAAAGCAAAAGATTTCAGAAAATATAGCGCTTCAACAGAAACAGCGGTAGAAAATTTAATAGGAAGAGGCATTTTAAGTCTTGAAGCCATAACTTATATGCGTGGACGATCAATACCATACCAATTTGTTTTTATAGATGAAGTTCAAAATTTAAATCCCCATGAAGTTAAAACAATAGTGAGTCGTGCTGGAGAGGGCACAAAAATTATTTTGGCTGGTGATCCATTTCAGATAGATTCACCATATTTAGATTTTAGTAGCAACGGTTTGACTATTACCACTGAAAAATTTAAAAAAGAAGCAATTTTTGGCACTGTTTTTCTTGAAAAGAGTGAAAGAAGCGAACTGGCCGAACTAGCGGCACGAATTTTATAAACGATTCAAAATACTACTTGAAATTAAATAAAAAATATAAAAAATAAAATTTATTATTTTTCAAAATAAGCAACTAATCACATTAAACTACCCCTACCCCTTTTGCATTAAAAAAATAACTTTTTATAATTAATTTATAAACTTAAAAATTAAGTTTAAATTTCATAAGAAATTTGGCGGGTCATATTTATATTTTTATATTTATATTTTTTCACATATTTAATTTTCAATGGAGGATTTTTATGAAAAAGAATATGTTGTTCTTACTTGCTCTTTGTTTAGGGCTAAGTTGTTTTACAAAAGCACAAATGACGATTGATGATTCAAGCAAAAAAATAGTTTCTATAGAAACTATAGGAAACATAACATCTGTTAAATCAAGAAATTCGCATTTAGAGCTTTTAAAAGAAAAAGGCATAAAATATAAATTTATAAAGACCATTCAAGATGAAATTCTTGGTGAATTGCACGTTTATAAGCTTATAAAAAGTTCAAAACTTAAAACAGCTCTTAAAATTATGGGTGCTTTAACTCTTGTAGGAGCTGGTGTTGCAGTAATTGCTGGGATTGTTGCTATATTAAAAACAGAATGTTGGCATTCTTGTGACGAAAAAGACATAGAATTTTTTAATGATTATAACAATTTAAAAAAAGCCGCTCCTAATGCATTTAAGTGGTTTTTTAAGTGGATCGACAAACTAATGAAATATGACGAAAAAAATAATTGGTTCAATAGATTTTTTTGCAGAAAGTTATGCAGAATTTTCTATTAACAAATAATAATAAAAACTCAAAGATTAAAAATAAATTAAAAAAATAATAACAAGAACACCAAAATTTTTTGCTGCTCTTGTTATTAAAAAAGAAACATCAAATTGGCGGGTCATATTTATATTTTTATATTTATATTTTTTCACGTATTTAATTTTCAATGGAGGATTTTTATGAAAAAGAATATGTTATTCTTACTTGCTCTTTGTTTAGGGCTAAATTTTACAGCAAATGGTCGTGATACACGTTGTCAAAAAGCAACAGATAAAAGCACCGAAATAACTGAAGATTTTTATACTGAATCTGCGTCACAAGAAATAGTTAATGAAGTGGTGAATGACAAAGGAGAACATTTTGTTCTCTCAACAAATCCACGCTTAGATTTAAATTCAAAAAAAATAAAATACGAATACTTAGATCCAAAAAACTACATAAATCCAATTTTTGACCCATATTATGGTCAATTATATTGGTATAAATGTTTAACAACTTCAAAGTTCAAAAAAGCTCTTAAAGTTATGGGAGTATTAACTCTTGGTGCAGCAAGTGTTGCTGGAACAGCTATTCTTTTAGATCATTTTGCAAAAACCGGAACAATAACAATTCCTGAATGGATGAAAAAACATTACACACCTGGTCAACTTTCTGATCTTGCAAAAAAAGCTGTTTTAATCATAAAAAATGGTGTACAAAAACACATTTTAACTCCAGCGGTTATTGATAAAGCAAAAAAAATTGGTTCAGCAATATCTAAGGGCGCCAAAACAAGTACCGCTGCAACAAAAAAATTTGCTAAATCAGTAGTGCAAGGAGTTCGCGCTAAAACAGCAAATATTTTGAACAAAATTGCTAATCTCGTAAGACCTGAGAAACAGAATTGGTTCAAAAGAACTTTCTGCAAATAATAATTAAAACTAATTAAAATTTTGTATTAAAAAATATAAAATAAAGAACAAAACGGAGGTATTTTTTATGAAAAAGAAAATTTTATTATTACTTGCTCTTTGTTTAGGGCTAAATTTTACCGCAAAGGGTATGGACTCAAGTTTTGTTAAGCCTGAAGCAAACCCTAATGATTTAATATCTTTTACCCATAGCTTCCATGGATTATTTAATGAATTTTTTGTTTATTCACAATCCCCATACTTACATATTATGGATGCAAGATATAAATTCATTGGATATGATCCAGCCGTTAGTTCATATAAGTATAAAGATTTATTAAATTCAGACTCAAAATTAAAAAAAGCTCTTAAAGTTGCAGGAGTAACAACTCTTGCTACTGCTTATTGGGTTGGAGTCGCTATACTTTTAGACCATTTTGCAAAAACCAAAAATTGGAATTTACCTGAATGGATGAAAAAATATTACACAGCTGGTCAACTTTCTGATTTTGCAAAAAAGGCTGCTTTAATAGTAAGAAATGAGGCACAACAACATGTTTTGACACCATTAGCAAACATAAGCAAAGCTGGATTTGCCAAAACCGTACAATTTGCCAAAACACAAGCTCCAAAAGTTTGTGATGCAATAATAAGTTTATCAAAAAAAACTTATCACAGAATAGCTGAGCATTTTAAATCTAAGCCTACTTGTGATTTCACACCAGTTTATGCAAATTCTACAATTTTAGATTCTTAATGCATTAGTTAGAATTAAAAGATAAACAGTAGTAAAGAAATATAAGAGCCGCAGGTTAGCTTTTGCGGCTCTTATCAAAAAATAAACATCAAAATTAAATGGAGGCATGCACAATATGAAAAAAATTATTTTATCAAGTTTAATTTTATTAAATTTTGTTTTTATAGCAAAAGATATAAATGCTGCAGATTATGCTGACCCAGTAGTTTATTATAATGGAACACCAACTACAAATTATTCTGGTCCTGAACAACACTTTATAACACCACCACCACCTGCAATAATAATACATAACCCAGAAACTGTATCTATCACTCCAAAAGTTGCTACACCTAACACAGCGCAAACAGTTATACAACAAAAAAAATCTGGGGTTTTTAGCAAGATACTTGCTCCATTTAGATTTATGGGTAGAACTATAAAAAAAACATACGAAGTTACTAAAAAAACATTTGAGGTTACAAAGACACTGCTCTTAATTACTACAACTATATATCTTATAGATTATTTTTTTTCATTACATGGTTACGGTGGACATATTTGTTCAGCAATTAACAAAAGCATTGTTTTTCCCTTTCATGTACTAAAGGGTGCTAAGGCTAACACCTTTTCAAATGAAAAATTAAAAAGCGTAGTTGAAACATTTAAATCATGTAAGAATGTAACAGCAAAAACAGAAAAACAAAGTTGTATAAAATATTTACTAAATTTATTAAAAACTTTGATTACCAAAATAATTAAATTAATTCGTAAATCAAAACCTGAAGGAGCACAAGCTCTTAGGGCTATTAATCAAGCAATTTCACAACAAGAATTAACAGGGTGGCAAAAACTAAAAGCATTTACTCTTAATTTAAGATCAAGCTTAAATGCATATCAGTGTCATCAAAGTTTAAATGCACAAGCTATGGCCGATATGTCATTATCGCTTGAAAATTTAAATAGCCTACTTGATTCTTACTCTCAGTGTGTAAGTAAGTAAGGCATAATTTTTATAATAATATATGCGTGGAAATTCCACGCATATATTCAAGAAATAGCACTTTCCAAATTAGCAAGTAATTTGTACACTTCTTTTCTATGACAAATAAGTGTTACCACAAATTCTTTTTTATTATCATTTTTGTTATAAATAATTCGATAATCGCCAGACCTAATTTTGTAAAGAGTTTTAAAATTTTTAAGCTTCTTTATGTCCAATAAATCTTGTTCATTATTTTCTAACGATTCAAGTTTTTCTAAAATTTTAGATTGATCTTTTTTAGGCAATTTAAAAAGACTTTTTCTAAGTGTATTGAGTAAAATTACTTTATAATTTATTAAGTCAATATCTATTTTACTCATACTTATTTTTGTTTTCTAATTTCTTTTTTAATCTCTTTCAGAGAATAACGCTTCTCTTTTTTTTTTAATATTGCTTCAGATATTTTACCAAGACACAAATCTTCCAATTCTTCAACTAAATTTTCATAAGCTCTTACACTAAGCACAACAGCAATTTTTTTGCCTTTTTCATCAAAAATATATTGTGGCTCTATATTTTTTAAAGCTGAAATTTTCATAAAATTTCCCCATAATAAAATTAAATAAAATTTACTTTTTTATAAATCTTAAAAATTCATCAAGTGTTTGATCTACAGTCATATTTGAATTATCAATAATTATAGCATTATTTGGAATTGTTAATGGAGCGCATTGGCGCTCCATATCTCTTTTATCTCTGATCTGTAATTCTTTTTTAATCTGTTCTAAAGTTAAATTTGAATTTTTACGCTGACTATCAGTATAAATTCTATTTGCTCTAGAATCTAAATCTGCAGTTAAATAAAATTTATAATCAGCTTTTGGAAAAACAACAGAACCGCAATCTCTGCCATCTGCAACTAAACTATATTTTGAAGCAATATTTTGTTGAACTTCAAGCAAAAATTCACGAACTATTGGTATTGCGCTAACTATAGATGCAGGTTGATCTAGGTCAGAAAGGTATAAATTCGCAGTCAAATTTTCTTTATCATAAAAAATTTGTGGCTCAGGCTTTTCTTTGCCAATAACATAATATTCGTATGAAATAGATTTTATAAATTCTAAATCTTTTGGAGATAATAATTCTAAATCAGATAATTTTTTTTTAAATGTATTAATTAAAACATATGCAACAGCTCTATACAATAAACCTGTATACAAATAATAAATATTTAATTTTTCTGCCAATCTTTTTGCTACTGTACTTTTGCCACTACCTGCTGGCCCATCTATCGTTATAATCATAATAATACCCTTTTACGCAGGGCACCACGATGTTCGCCCAGCGCTATCATAAATTGGCCTGCATTGCAGGCAATTAAAAAATCTATATATAAATATAACTATATTGAAGTCTTAATTAAATTATACTCAAAAATTTATCTGCCGGCACATTGCCGGCCAGCATGAGTTAGCGCTGTGCGAAGTTTTGTTGCACAAAACTGGTGCACCGCGCCCTTAAATTTTAATATCTAAGCCCTGTAATTCTATTGAAATTTTGTCATTCCATTCATTTTTTATAACATTACATACAATATCAAAAAATTTATCACCAATATTATTTAAAACAAAATATAAATCCGGTCTATTAAAAAATATTATAGGTTTTATTACACCATCAGCAAAAACAAAACATTTTAAGTGCTTATCTTTTAATAATTGTGGCTTATTTTGCAATGTAACATTTTTAATTAAAAAAACAGGCTGTTTATTTTGATTACCAAACGGCTCAAGCCTTTGTAAATCAAAAAGCATTTGTTTATTTAATTCCGTAAGTTCTAATTCAGCATCAACTTCAATTTTAGGTTTCAAATCTTGAGGGTCTAATTCTTTTGCAATTTTTTTTTCTAAATTCTCTTTTAAAGCTATAATATCATCTTGATACAAAGATAAACCTGCAGCAAATGAATGTCCGCCAAAGCTTATCAAAATATTTTTATTTTCTTGCAAGGCATCAAAAATATTAAATTCTGGAATAGATCTACAAGAACCTTTTAAAATACCTTTTTTATTATCCAAATGAAAAAGAAAAGTAGGTTTTCCATAATTTTGCACTATTTTACCTGCAACAAGACCAATAATTCCGGCAGGCCAAGAAGAATTTGCAGCAATTATAATATTTTCTTGTTCTAAATTTATTTTTTTTAATTCAATTGCATATTCAATTTCTTGATAAATTTTTCTATCAATTTCTTTACGCTCTTCGTTAATCGCAAATAAAATTTTACCAATTTTATTTACTTGTTCTTCGTCAGAGCTAATTAAAAAACTTACAGCTTGCCTTGGATCATCTAATCTACCAAGAGCATTAAGTTGTGGTGCTATAGAAAAACCAATATCCAAAGAATCTAGATAACTTTTATTTAATTTACTATTTTGAGACAAAACATTTATAGCTAAACTTTTTTGTTTATTAATTTTGCATAAACCATATTGTACCCAAAATCTATTTTCTCCCGTAAGTGGCGCAACATCTGCTATTGTACCAAGCATTAAAAGTTCATAAATTTTATCAGAAATTTCTTTATTTAATTCTTTATAAATTAAACTGACTATCTTAAAAATAATACCAACACCGGCAAAATCTTTATATGGATACATACAATTATCTTGATTAGCATTAACAATTGCTGCAGCAATCGGTAATTTATCATGAGGCCTATGATGATCTGTTATAATCAAATCTATATTAAGTTGTTGTGCTAAGTCGGCAGCATTAAATGCAGAAATTCCATTATCAACCGTAATTATAAGTTTATAATTATTTTGAGCAGCTTTTTGTACAAATTTTTCAGAAAGACCATATCCATCTTTAATTCTATTGGGCAAATAAAAATTTATATCGGCTCCCAATGGCAAAAGAGCAACTAGCAAAAGAGCTGTTGAAGTTATACCATCAACATCATAATCACCAAAAATAAGAATTTTTTCTTTTTTTTTTATAGCATGCAATATACGCTCAATTGCCTTATCTATATCTTTAAATAATTTTGAATCTGCAACATCTTTTTGAAAACTTGTAAAAAGAAAAGAACTTATTTGCTCTTTATTTAAAAAACCACGAGAACATAAAGTCCGTGCTATTGGAAAACTTAAATTAAAATCATAAGCAATTGTATTAACAATTGTTTGATCTACGTCTTTAAGCTTCCATAAAAATTTTTCACCTTTAATAAGCACTAAACTACTCTTTTACTTGCTGCTCGCCGCGCCTTAGCTCTTTAAGAGCGACGGCGGGCTTCATAGTTGGAAACAAAATGACATCTTTAATAGAAGATGTATCTGTTAAAAACATAACAAGTCTATCTATCCCTAATCCAACACCCGAAGTAGGCGGCAAACCATATTCTAAAGCTTTTATAAAATCTTCATCGTAATATTGCGCTTCTTCATTTCCAAGCTCCCTTGCTTGAACTTGTTGCTTAAATCTTTCAGCTTGATCAAAAGGATCATTTAATTCTGTATATCCATTAGCAAGCTCAACACCTGCAACAAAAAGCTCAAATCTTGATGCAATATCTTTATTTTCAGGATCACGTTTTGCCAAAGGAGAAACTTCTACCGGAAAACCAATTATAAAAGTTGGCTGAATAATTTTAGGTTCTACAAAATTTTCAAATAATACGTAAATTTTTTCACCATAACTAGAATTTATATTTATTTCAACATGTTGAGTTTTTATTAATTTATCTATATTTTTTTCAGAAATTTGATCTTTACTAAAACCTGCAATTTTAATTAAAGAATCATACATAGTAATTTTCTTAAATGGCGCAGTAAAATCCAATTCTTGTCCTTGATAAGTAATTTTTGTTGATTCAAAATTCTCAAGAACAGCCTTTTGTATTAATTGCTCGGTTAGCGCCATGTTATCTTTATAATCAGCATATGCCATGTAAAACTCAAGCATTGTAAATTCAGGATTATGCTTTGTAGAAACACCTTCATTTCTAAAATTTCTATTAATTTCAAAAACTCTATCAAAGCCTCCAACTACTAATCTTTTTAAATATAATTCAGGAGCAATTCGTAAATAAAGATCCATATTATATGCATTGTGATGAGTTATAAATGGCTTTGCGCTAGCTCCACCAGGGATTACATGCAGCATTGGAGTTTCTACTTCTAAAAAATCTTTTTTTAACAAAAACTCACGTAAAGATTGAATTATTTTAAAACGTTTTATAAATTTTTCTTTACTTTCAGGATTACTTATAAGATCTAAATATCTTTGACGATATCTTTGCTCAACATCAACTAAGCCATGATATTTCTCAGGTAAAGCATGCAAACATTTACTTAAAAGAGTTAACTCTTTTATTTTTAAAGTTATTTCCCCCATTTTTGTTTTAAAAGATGTGCCTTTGACCCAAATTATATCACCAGCATCTATTTTATTTTTAAAAAATTCAAACAGCTCATCACCAACTTCACTTTGTTTTATATAAAGCTGTAAGTTGCCAGAAACATCTTGAATATTGGCAAAAAATGTCTTGCCGTGATCTCTGATAGTCATTAAACGACCAGCCAAAGCATATTCTTTGTTTTCAGAAATATTCTGATTGAATTCTTCTATAACTTTTTTACATGTACTATCTACAGGTTTAAATTCTGGCCAAGCAGACATACCATCTTTTTTTAATTGCTCTAGTTTTTCTAATCTAATTTGATCTTCAGTTACAGCTGATTCTGTATTTTTATTACTCATAAATTAATCCTAAATTCCGACAGTCAAGAACTGTCGGCTACCATAATGTCACCCCATAAAGGGGTTCAATAAAGAATTTAAAAATATTATTAAATATAAAATATAAATATTTTTTAAAAAAAAGCTAAATATTTGCTGAATTTTTATAATTTTACATAAATTAATTCGTCTGGATACCCCATCTGCAAATCTTCCCTCGCCATTTTTTCCAAATAAAAATCATCCTCTTGCCAATCTGATATTTTATTTTTTATTTCTTTGATTTTGTTTTTCAGTTTTATAATTTTATTTTGTTGATTACAAATTTCTTTTTTTACAGCAAAATACTTCAAAATTCCAATATCACTAAAAATCATAGAATTTAAAAAAAAGCTATACAAAAATATAAAAAACAAACTTCTAGTAATAGTTTTAATTCTCATTAGAACTCCAATTTGTTTTATTTAAAAAAATTTTTAAAAGTTTTAATAATCCAAAAAAATCATTATAATCAAACCTGTCTCGCCATAGCTACTCGAAGCGAAGGCGGAGCAATATTTATTATTATACAAAAAGAGAAGGGATTCATATGTCTTTATTAAAAATCAAAAAATTTTATTTATTTATCATAACATCTTTAATATTAGCTCAAACCTTTTCAACAGCACAAACAAAAATTAAGCCTCAATTATTATTGCCAGAAGAAACATCACAAGAAAACAATTCCAACAAACAGAAAATCAATACTGATCCAGAAAAAGATATTTATCAATGGCTAAGAACTATTTCTGAAGTTATAGCACTTGTAAACAACAAAGCATACGAAAAACCTAATTTTTCAAATTTTGTGCAAGAATCTTTAAAAGCAGCTGTTCCACATATAGATGCACATTCAGCATTTTTCTCAAATGAGAGCTATAAGGCAACTTTAGAATCAACATCTGGCGAATTTTCTGGTATAGGTGTAAGCATAATAGGTAAAACTCCAGATGACGATGCGCTTGTAATAGTAGATGTAATTCAAGGAGGTCCAGCACAAAAAGGTGGTTTAAAATCCGGAGATAAAATAATAGAAGTCAATGGAGAAAAATTAAGAGGTCTGTCTACGGACGAAGTTTTAACAAAATTAAAAGGTAAGGTCAGCACTGAAGTAAATTTAAAAATCATAAGAGAAAAAAAGCCAATAGAATTTAAAATAAAAAGAGAAATAATAAAAGATCAAAATTCAATTTGCTATCATATTAAAGATCATGGAATATATTATTTATCTTTAAAATTATTTACTCAAAATGCATCAAATCAAATAGAAGATTTATTAAAAAAAGCAAATGCAGGTGAATGCAAAGGTTTAATTCTAGATTTGCGAAGAAATCCAGGAGGAATTTTAGATTCTGTTGTTGATATGGCAGGTCTATTTATTGATAAAAAGTCACTTGTAGTTTCAACAAAAGATAGGTCTGGAAAAATTATTACAAAATATTATACAAACACTGAGCCTGTTTTAAAAAGTGATATTCCTATTTTTATTTTGATAGATAATTTTACAGCATCAGCATCAGAAATTTTAGCAGGATGTTTAAAATATTATTCTAACAAAGGGTTTAAAAGCATTAATAATAAAAAACCTAGAAATTTAATGGCTTTTTTAGTAGGTACTTCAACCTTTGGCAAAGGCTCAGTTCAGGAAGTAATACCAATCAGTAATGGTTGTGCTCTAAAACTTACAACTATGTTGTACTATTTGCCTAGCCAAAAATCAATTCAAGCCATCGGCATAAAGCCAGATTTTTTAGTTAAACCTAAAATAACACCTACCGAAGAAATTAAATGGATTCAAGAACTTTATGGCAAAGAAACTTCTTTAAAACATTATATAACACCAAAAGATGTAAAAAAAGATGAGATAGAAAAAGATAAACAAGCAAAATCAAAAGAAGAAAAAGAAAAAAGTTGGGAAGAAAAACAACAAGAAGCAATAAATCAAGATGAACAAATTAAAACCTGTATTAATTTGATTAATATGTTAAATTTTGCAAAAAAATGTAATCCTACTTTAGTTGAAACTCGCAAAAAGGCTTTAAATTTTTTAAGACAAAATTACGTTGTAGATCAAGATATTAAACTAGAAAAGGTAAAGTAAGAAAAAAACTAGATTTTTATTTTAAAAAATTTATAATATCAACATAATATTTGACATTAATGGTGAGCGTAGCTCAGCTGGTAGAGCATCAGATTGTGGTTCTGAGGGTCGCGGGTTCGATCCCCGTCGCTCACCCCACAAAAATTAAATCTTTCATTTTTTGATATCTTTTAGTAAAATTTTAGATGAATGGTCGTCATTACGGGGCGTGGCGCAGTTGGTAGCGCACTCGCTTTGGGAGCGAGGGGTCGTCAGTTCGAGTCTGACCGCCCCGACCATTTTTTATAAAAAATCTTTTTTAGTGCCCGTAGCTCAGTTGGATAGAGCAACGGATTTCTAATCCGTAGGTCACAGGTTCGAGTCCTGTCGGGCACAATTTTTATTTCAAAATAGTAAAAGGATTAAAAACTTGTGCCAAAAAAGCATTTATTCTACCCATGACTCGCACTTTAACAAAGGTGACAAATGTTTTCTATTTTCATATTTCCCACTCAACTCATCTCTTTATGAGAAACTACCATTAAACATTTTTAAGGGAGTATCAATAGTCAAAACACCTAGCTATGCACTTAATTACGCTGAAGGCAAATTCTCTGATCAATGTGAAAATGTTGCACTTGCTGCATATGTTTATCCAGAGTACGTACTAAAATGTGGGGTTGTACATGCTTGTATTAAAATTGATAAAGATACTCAAGAAAAAGATGTTTTATTCTGGCTTATAAGTGGAGCTTTTTCAATTATAAAACCTATTTTTTTAAATACTTCAGGAGCTTTTATTTATGGTGATCAAGACGGTTTTATTTGCAAACCAGAAAAATTAGTTTATAAATCCAATTTAAGTCTTGATGCAATTAAACAACAATGCAACTTTAATAATAATCTTCTTTGCTATGATGAAAATGATTTAAAATTATTAAAAATCTTATTACTAAAGATACATTATGTATTTAGATCAAGACAAGCAAAACCTAGGCCTTTTTATAACTTACTTACATTCTTCCAGCTAACGTTTTGGGAAAAATTAAACTACGAGAGCTCTCTTTTTTCAAAAATGTTTCCCTTTTTGGATTCATTTTCTGGAAATCCAAGCAAGCAGCAAAGTAAGAATGTATCTTCAAGAATAGCCAATTTTTTACAAAACATTCCCTATCTAGCTGATAAAAAACAATTTACAAAAGAAATAATCAATGATCACTTAAAATACATTTGGGAATATCATCGATATCCCGAATTACATGGACACCTAAAACTTCCAAAGTCACAACAACCTAATGATCAATTAAATTTATTAAACTCAGATTTTAAGTTTACCAAAGATTTGCTTGATTTATTTGAAATATCCCGTTTATGCATATACAAAATGCTGTTATTATCTAAAAAAGACTTTGAATTTTATTCTAAAATACCTATTCCTCCATTAGGACTTTCTATGCAAGAAGCTAACAACGATAACAAACAAAGAGATTCTGAAGCAGAATTATTTTTTGAGAAAACTTATGATAACCCTCCTGAATTAATAAGTTTTCTAGATTTAACAACTAAGCAATAATGAAAAAAATAATATAAAAATCCATTTAAAACGCAATATATTTATTAGTCAAAATATCACATAAAATTCATAGTAACAATTCATATCATAATTTTATGGCAAATTCATGATAATAATGAACAAAATATTCAACGAAGTTGAATCTAATTCATTCGCAATTTTAAAAAATATATCATTTTTTTTATATTGACTTTGAAAAAATATTCTTTATAATATTTTTTCACTTAATTAAAAATTATGGTGACTCATAATTCTTTGCCTGGAATGGCTACCTCACTCTTGATAGAGGCTAGTAAAGTGTTGATGCACTTAAAATTTATTTTTTAATTATTTTAAAAAAAATTTAAATTAGTAGGAATTTTATGTTAAAAAATTTTGAAAAAATTGATATTTCCATTAAAGAGCTTGAAATAGAAGCTGAAGCACTATTTAATAGCTTAGATTATGCATCTCAAAAAATACATCTTGTAGAAAAAAGTTTAATCAATTTAAAAGCACATTTTCAATTCAAATTTCTAATAGAAGAAGAAGAACCCATCATAAAAAAACCATCCCCAGATATAGAAAATGAATATCCATTTCACATAGCCGGTTTTCAAACACAAATTTGTTGGTATATTTGCTGGGAAAATACTAACGAAAATACTAAGGCTTATCGCCTAATGTTAATTTCTGAGGAAAGAACATTAGTCTTTCATGATATTGAAGCAAAACCTATTATATGTAAATCTAATCTAATATTTAGTAAACCTCTGATTGATACCAGCCTTCAGATAAGGCTTCGATATATAAAACATTTAATTCCATTTATTAACGCATTTAAGAATTATCTGAAAAATTACAGAATCTCGATCGAAGGAATCAAATCCTTAACTTCTGGAATAGATAATTAAAAGTCTGTAATCAAGAATATTAATGAAAAATTCAATTTAGCCTCAAATAGCAATTGAATTTTTCATTAGCAATATACAAAAATCTAAATACTTTAAGGAATCTATGGAAAATCAAGAAATCATCAAACAGCTTAGTTGGTCTAATATAGATCTTTTTTTACAGTGTCAACGCTGTTTTTACAATCAGCTTCTCTTTGGAATAAAACGACCTACTGTTGATCCTGAATCTTTCAAGCTATCTAAAACTATTGATGAAAAATTAAAAAAAGAAATGAATTTCTTTCGCGGATGGAAACCGCATCCAACAATCATGGCTAAAAATAAAATAGAAGCAATACCATTTGAAAATGCATGTGTAACAAAATGGAAAGAAAGCAATTATGGTAAAGGCGGCATTCGATATCATGACAAAAACTTAGCATTAACTTTTTGCGGAGCAATTGATGATGTTTGGATTAACGAAGATGATGCGTTAATTATTGTTGAATACAAAACAACCTCTACTTCTCTAGGTGAAACCATCGAAAAAAATCCTTGGTACAAAAATTTTAAACGTCAAATATCATTTTATGCATGGTTATTTAAAATGAATGGATATAAAGTGCATAATAACGGATATTTTGTATATTGCAACGGACACAAAGAATCAAAATCATTTCTTTCGTTTAATAATTGTTTAGAATTCGAAGTTACTTGTTCACCCTGTACAATAGATTATTCAGATGTAGAAGAAATTATTAAACATGCAAGTGATTGCTTAAAGCATCCAAATGCTCCAAAATCAAGTATAAATTGTATGTTTTGCAAATACCATGAAAAACTACAAAACTCCAATTATCATAACAATTTAACCATTAAAGAACATCAAGGATATAAAACAAAAATAGTAAATAAAATATACTATAAGGATGAAAATGTTACTTGAAATTCAACGGATCAGACACAATTTACAAGCCTTTTGCGCCTTTTTTTCTCAGATATTCAATTTGAGCATCAGTCAAACCAATAGCTCCCGTAAAATCTGCGTTTTTGACATTGGCACTTAACCAATCTGTGTTAGTCAAGTTTGCATTTGAAAAATTAGCATCTGCAAAATTAGAAAAATTAAATTTCGAATCTGTTAGATTTGAATTAGAAAAATCAGCTTCTTCTAAGTTGCAACTAGATATTCTTGTGTTAATTAAATCAGCTCCAGAGAAATCACTCTCTTCCAAATTTGAAAATCTAAACTTTGCAGAATTTAAATCTGCATTTTTAAAAACAGTTTTTTCAAAATTTGAAAAACAAACATGCATATTTTCTAAGCAAGCTTCTTCAAATAAAGATTTTTCATAATTTGAGCAAATAAAAGAATTGTTAAACAAATCTTGTTTGGAAAAATTATTTTTTCTAAAATTTTTAAAAAAATTCCTATTTCTAATCATAAAAAATCCCGTTTTATAAATGTTTTATAAATTAAAATAAATTAAAAAATGTTTGATTATTTTTATATAAAATAATATGTATAAAATTTATAATAATATAAAAAATTATAAAAATATTAAAAACTATTCTTTAAAATCAGTATCTTTATGCAAAACAGATTGTTTTGCCGTACAACATTTTTCTATAATAAATTTTGCAGCCAGTTCTATATCATCAAATACAGTTATAATATCAACATCTTCTTTATCTATAAAACAGCCGTATATATTGCAATTTTCAATCCACTGCAAGAATGGAGCCCAATAAGTCTTATTTATAAGAACAATAGGAACACGTGCCATCCTATTACACTGCACTAAAGTTATAACTTCTAAAAGTTCATCCAAAGTTCCAAATCCTCCAGGAAAAACAACAAAGCCTACAGAATATCTAACCAATAGCCATTTACGAGCAAAAAAATGTTGCATTTCTATATATTCTTGAACAAATGGATTTTTTAATTCTTTACTCAAATTAATCAAGCCAATTCCGGCCGTAATTATTTCTTTATTCTTTAAAAAAGCTTCAAAATGTTTTTCTTTTAAGTGATCTACAGCCCCTTGATTTGCAGCATTCATTATTCCAGGGCCACCACCCGTTATAATTGAAAATTCTTCTGCTGCAAGAATTTTTGCCATTTTACGGGCTTGTTGATAAATCTCGCTAGAAGAATCGACTCTTGCGCTTCCAAATATCGTAATTGCCGGCTGCGGTAATTTTGTCAATTTCCACATGCCCCTCATGAGTTTAATATTCGTTTTAAACAAACTAATCAAAAATTTAAAATATTCACATAATCTTTGCTTAAGCATTTAACCCTCAAATTATAAAAAAAATTATAAAAAAATTTTTAACTCAAAATAATTATTAGATATCTTGCAAACAGAATTCAAGTTTTGATAACTAATATCTATTAATTTAAAAAAATAATAAAAAAGAGATTTTTATGAAATCTAATAATAATGATCTAAAAATTTTGTGGGGTATTCCAGAAAAACCTAAAACAATTTTGTCTTTAATTTTTGAAAGCATTCAAGAACCAATGATAATACTTCTTTTAAGTATTGCTGTAATTGCCATATTGTTTAATAAATTAGCTTTAGCATTCACAATGATTTTTGTAGTTTTTGCCTATATTGCAGTTGAAGCTATAAATAAATTTAGAACAGATCGCACAATGACTAAACTCAAAAACCTTACCCGTCCTACAGCAAAAATTATACGTAATAACAAAGAATGTGAAATAAAAATAGAAGAAATAATACCGGGTGATATTATTGTTTTGTCTAGTGGTACAATTGTTTCTGCTGATGCAAAATTGCTAAGTTCGTTTGGCCTTATAGTAGATGAATCTGCTTTGACAGGAGAATCGTTTTCTATCAGCAAACATATTGAATCAAAAGTTTTTGCTGGAACAACTGTTTTAAGCGGTCAAGGCACAGCATTAGTTACACAAGTTGGCTCAAAAACTGAATTTGGTAAAATTTCTAAAGAAGTCCAAAAAACAAAAAAAGAAAAAACTATTTTACAACAAGCAATGCTAAAACTTGCAAAAGTTCTAGCAGTTTTTGCCGTTATAGCAAGTCTATTAATACCATTTATTGGTTTTTTTCGAGGTTTTAATTTTCAAGAAATGGTTCTTACATGGCTATCTCTTACTTTTTTAATGATCCCAGGACAACCTCCAATTATTATCACTATGGCTCTTGCTTTAGGTGCTTTTGAATTGGCCAAAAAAAATGTGCTAGTAAAACGGTTGCGTGGCATAGAAATAATTGGTCAAGTAACATTAATAATAAGCGATAAAACTGGAACAATAACAGAAAATATTATGTCTGTTGAAAATTTTTTTTTTGCCGATGGTAGTGAGCAAACAACTTTATCTGACGATATTAAAAATAAAATTATATTAGCCATTCCTGAATATTGCTCTGATCCCACAGATAAAGCAATATTCAAAAAACTTGATCCGATTAAGAAAAAGTTAAAACAAATTGATTTTAAAGATTTTTCAGATAAAACATCTTGGCGTGATTTGGTTTATCAAAATAAAGATAAAATAATACATGTAATTTCTGCTGCTCCAGAAGTTATAATTTCAAACTCTACTCTTAATTTTGATCAAAAAAAATTACTTGAAGATTATGTGAATAAACAAGCTTTATTAGGAAAAAGAGTTGTTGCATATGGTTATTTTGAAAATTTTGAAAAACAAATAGATTATTTAAAAAATCTTCAATTTTTAGCAATAGCAGTTTTAATAGATCCCGTAAGATCAGGAGTAAAAGAAGCAATAAAAACTCTCGAAAATGCAGATGTCAAAACTTTAATAGTAACAGGTGATTATCAAACAACTGCTAAAAGTGTAGCATCAGAAATTGGTATTTCGGGTGATGTAATTACAGGAAAACAAATTGATAATATGAGCGATACTGAATTAATAGAAAAAATAAAAAATTCTAGTATTTTTGCAAGAATACAACCTACACAAAAATTAAGACTAGTAAATTTATTGCAAAAACATGATGAGATAGTATCTGTCATAGGAGACGGTATAAATGATGCCCCAGCTTTAAAAATTGCTAATGTTGGAATTGCAATGGGTCAAATTGGTACAGATTTGGCCAAAGAAATTTCAGATCTAATTTTAACGGATGATAACTATAAACATATAGTTAATGCCGTACAAATTGGCCGAAAAGCTCTAGATAATTTTAGAAAAGGTCTTACTTACTATTTATCAGCAAAAACTATTTTGCTCATTATTTTTTTAATACCACTTTTATTGGGAATACCATTTCCATTTGTACCAATTCAAATAATACTTATAGAATTGCTTATGGATCTAGCTTCTTCAACCATTTTTGTAACAGAACAAGCAGAGCCAGATCTTATGCAAAAATCAGCACAAAAAATAAGTAGTTTTCTTGGCAAACCACTTATTTTAAATATTTTAAAAAATAGTATTTTTTTATCTTTAGGCATTTTATTTATCTATTTTTTAACTTATAAGTTATATAATTTAGAAACAGCGCAAACGGCTGCATTTGTTTCGTGGCTTTTAGGGCATATTTTATTAGCCTTAAATCTTAAACAAGACAAAACTCCTCTCTTTATTCAAGGCATATTTTCGAATAAATTTGCAATATTTTGGCTTTTATTAATGATACTTTTTTCACTTTTAATAACCATTTTTAAGCCAATTATGTCATATTTGCAAACAACTTATCTCCCTTTACTTATCTGGGCTCTAATTTTGGTAGTTATCTTAACATTAACTTTTGGTATTGAAGTCAAAAAAATAGTAATTTTTAAAAAATAACAATAATTTTTGACAAATAGAAACTATATGTTATTCTTACATTAATTACTCAATATTCACACTTATGAACTTATTTTACTGTTAGTTAAAAAATTATAAAAAACACAAATTTATTTATGAAAAAATTAAAATTCGAAGAATTAAATCTATCAAAAAATCTATTAAAAGCCATACTCAATATGGGTTTTAGCGAAACTACACCAATTCAAGCACAAGCTATTCCTGAAATTTTTACAGGAAAAGATATTATTGGCCAAGCTAGCACTGGAACGGGTAAAACAGCAGCTTTTGCTATACCTGCAATTGAAAAAATTGATCCTGAAAATAAAAATGCTCAAATCCTTGTTTTATGCCCAACAAGAGAATTGACCATGCAAGTAGCGGCTGAATTTAATAAACTTTTAAAATACAAAAAATATATTTATGCTTTACCTATTTATGGTGGTCAACCAATTTTTAGACAATTTTGTGCATTAAAAAGAGGTCCTCAAATTATAATAGGTACACCTGGACGTACTCTTGATCACATAAAAAGAGAGACTTTAAAATTAAATCAAGTAAAAATGGTAATTTTAGATGAAGCGGATGAGATGCTCAATATGGGTTTTAGGCCTGATATTGAAAAAATTTTACAAGCAACATCTAAAAATAGACAGACTATTCTATTTTCTGCAACAATGTCACCAGAAATTATGCATTTAACAAAGAATTATCAAAAAAATCCTAGAATTATCAAAATTGCACAAGAACAAATAACTGCCAGAGCAATTGAACAAATTTATCTACAAACACAACAAACAGAAAAAATGAATACTCTTATTAATTTAATTACAAAATATAATCCAAAACTTTCAATTGTTTTTTGTAATTCAAAAAGAAAAGTCGATAATGTTGCAAGAGCACTTAATGCAAAAGGTTATAAAGCTGCTGGTATTCATGGGGATATTAGACAAACAAAACGTGATCTTATTATGTCTAAATTTCGTAATAATAATATAAATATTTTGGTTGCAACTGATATTGCAGCGCGTGGCCTTGATATTGCTAATGTAGAGGTAGTTTTTAATTATGAAATTCCTAGAGAAGTTGAATCTTATATTCATAGAATAGGAAGAACTGGACGTGCCGGAAAAACTGGAATAGCATTAAGCTTGGTATCTGATATGGAAAATTTTCAATTCAGAAAAATCAAACATCACGTAAAAACTCGAATTGAACTTCACAATTAGATTTTTCCTAAAACCTATTTAAACGGTATAGGCTAAGTAGTACAAATTCTTTCATAATTTTTTTCAAAAAATTCACTTGCACTTGTTTTTGGAACAGATGGAAATCGTAAATTTAGTCTTTCCATTCTTTCTTCAAGATCATCTGTTCTCCTGTTATCAGAAGAATCATCTTCAGAAACTATTTTTACAATATTTTCAACAGTTTTTCCAAGATTTGTAACATTGCGAATCATATTAGCGCTTTGGGAAAAATCAATTCCATCCATAGAAAAAAGGTGGCTAAAAAATCCCTTATTTTCATCTTTTTTAATATCATCTTCCATTTCTTTTATCAGTTTTTCAACTGATTCACAATGCTTCTCTTGTACACTTCTAGATTTCTTACCCTCTTCAGATATTTGTTCTTTAATTTGTATAATTATTCTTTCAACTTTACCGTTCATCTCCTTTTCAAATTCTTGCAAATTTTTTGCATTACACTGAAAATATTCGTTCATCTTTTTATTTATTGCATCAGTTTGAATTTTAGATTGTTCAATGTCTTTTTGGTTAGCCAATATAAGCCTCATAAGATCTTCTTTAATTACATCTAAAACCTTTTGTTTTAACTCGATTGTTTCTTTTTGAACTTCTTTTATTTGTTCAAAACATTCCTCTTTTAGTTGTGCAATATCTCTTGATTTATTTGCATGCATTTTAGAAAAAGTACAATAAAGAGTTCCCCCTATTCCAGCAAAAGAAAATAGGCCCAAAAGTAATAATAAATATTTTTTATTAGAACTCTTGGAATCTTCTTGTTCTTGCTCACAAAATTTTGTTATTAAGCTTTTTTGATCTTCTTTAAATACATTATTTAAATCTAGATCTAAATCTAAAGTAAAACTTAAAGAATAAAAATTTAAACAAATAACAAACAAACAAATAGATACAAAAATTTTATTAATTTTTTTCATACCCCACTCCACACCACTCTTAATCAAAAATAAAAACCCTTAATTATTATTCCAAATTGTAATAATAATTAAGGGTTAAAATCAAGTAATAAGTTTTTTTATTATTTTTTTAATATCCCCAAAAACTTCAAAGCATCAATAACTGGGAAAGATTTTTTTGGTGTTGATGGTAACACTACTATTTCTGTAGAAGTTTCTGCAGATACAGGTGCAGATACAGGTGCAGATACAGGTGTTGTCATTCTTTGATTTTCAAAAGCTTCATAAAAAGAACCTCTTGGTTCTTGGATAATACCTGTGTTATTTACAGTCGAATTTAAAGATTGTGTTTCTTGTTGCTCAAAATTTTTATTAAACGATTGCCAAATATCACACGCTTTATTTTTAACCAAACTCCAAATACTAGATACATTATTGTGAAGAATCGCATAAACTGCATCAAGATTCCAAGATCCTGCTTGTTTTGCGCCTACAACATAAGCAGTAATTAAACCTGCAGTTGCCAACCCAGCTACAATAACTTTCTTTTTATTTCTTGCAATCAAGCTACAAGCTTTTTTAAAAAATCCGGGCTTTAATGATTGTTTTTTTTGTAATTTTGCTAATCTAGCTTCAGCTTTATTAAATTTTTTAATTGTATTTTGACATTCTTTTAAAGTTTTTCTGCATTCTGCAGAAATTCTTTTTGATGCTTTTTGACAATTTATTCTAGCTTGGTGCTGATCAGAAGTTTCTCCTGCATTCAAATTTTGTTGAAAATTTAATCCGAAACCTAAAAATAGACCTAATATTGCGATTAAATGTTTTTTTGAATTTTTCACGATAAATCTCCATTTATTAAAACAATAAAATATACGACAACCTTTAAATACGATAACTAATTAAATTTACAATAATTAAATAATTATTTCAAATACTTAATTGTTATAATAATAAATTAAATCAATTTTAAATCAAATGCACACGTAAGGATTACACATTGAAATTATAAAATAGATTTTTTTAAAAAAAGTTACGAATCGTAAAATAAGATAGGCCTGGGTTTTATTTTAATCAAAAAAAATCCCCAAACAAACCCCAGACCCAAATTTTTATACCAAATTTATTCAAATTTAATGTATTAGACTAACATTATGCCTTTTAAATGCAATATTTTTGTTATTTTTGTTAATTTAATAAAATTAAAAAATTTTTAAATTTTCAATTTGTTGCACCTGAGAAATAGGACAAGCAGATTTTTTATTATTTTCTAAATCTTTTAATATTTTTTCTGCTCTTTTAATAATAGATTCAGGCAACAATGCAAGTTTTGCAACTTCTATTCCAAAACTTCCCCCACTAACACCTGCTGCTATTTTATGCAAAAAAATAACTTGATCATTTATTTTCTGACTTAGCATATGATAATTATTTATACCCTTAAATTTTTGAGCAAGGTGCGTTAGTTCATGATAGTGCGTTGCAAAAAGACATCTAGCTTGAATATTTTGAAAAATATATTCTATTATTGCCTGCGCTAAAGACATTCCATCAAAAGTACTTGTACCTCGCCCAACTTCATCCAAAATTACAAGACTATTTTTTGTGGCTTGTGTACAAATTGTTGCCGTTTCTTCCATTTCAACAAAAAAAGTACTTTTTCCTTCTGCCAAATTATCTCCAGCACCAATTCTAGTAAAAATTCTATCAATAATTGGCAAATTAGCAGATTTGCATGGGACAAAACTCCCACACTGCGCCATAATACACAAAAGAGCAACCTGTCTTAAATATGTAGATTTACCTCCCATATTTGGCCCTGTTATAATCCACAAACTTTGTAAATCAGTTAAATTTGTATCATTAGGCTCAAAATTATTTTCTAATTTTTGCTCAACAACAGGATGTCTTCCAGCTTCTATTATAATATTTCGTTCATCATTAAAATCCGGTTTAACATAATTATTTTGATAAGCAACATTTGCAAAACTAAACAAAGCATCAACATATGCAATACTTTGCGCAGTATTACGTAAATTAGGC
>Ga0265297_10000502_pt1 | contig 113686 bp, 86 predicted proteins | sample Munlanlwell13791_FD_192502 | JGI IMG/M metagenome (GOLD analysis project Ga0265297, IMG submission 192502) | Leachate microbial communities from a municipal landfill in Southern Ontario, Canada - Leachate well 137-91 | ecosystem: Engineered > Solid waste > Landfill > Unclassified | place...
CCGCCTCCAATTATTTGTCTTTGTCTTCCTACTTTGCCACCACCACCTGGGCCGGGGGCAACAACAATCTGGTGGTGAGCGGCAACGTCACCTCCACCTCGCTTTGGCTGGGCGGCGCCGGCACGGCCAACAACTTAGACATGACCAACGATCTGTACGTAGCCGATGACGTGGAAATTGACGGCTCGCTCTGGGTTCAAAGTGCCACTACTACCGACTCCCTTTACGTGGGCGGTTATGCTTCCTCTACAGGCGGTTTATTTACCAAAGGCAACGGGCACTTTGGCGGTAATTTAAAAGTGGATGGCAATACCACCACTACCGGTCAGTTTGAAGCTAACTCGGTTTTATACGCTAAAGACGGCAATGTTGGCGTTGGTATTGACCCGACAACTCTGCCGGCCTTAGGACTCTCGATTATTCCCAAATTGACCAGCATTGATACGGTAGCTGAAACATCTGGGGCTGCTTATAGCAATTTTCTAAGCACCACTTTTTCACCCGCCTCGGATTCAACTCTATTGGCTGGTGGTTTAATAGTGGATGCCAAAGGCGATGGTGCCAACCACCAAAGCTCCGTCTATGGCATAACTTTAGGGGCTAATTATGAGGGAACAGCCAGTCTGACTACTTTGGTTGCTTTGCAAACAACGGCTGAACTGGCCAATGCGGGTAGCGTGACTTCCACCGTAGCTGTTAATGCCAAAATAAATAACGGACTTGAAGATACTGATGGCGGTGGTGATATGACTAGTGCCGTCGGCATAAATGCGGAAATAGAACTGGGCACTCAAGCGGGAATAGTTGGTAATTATGTTGGTTTTCATGCTTTAGCTCCGGTTATTGATGGCGGGGCGATAACCAATACTTATGGATTATTGGTTGAAGATATAAATAATGCCAGCGCAATGAATTACGCCATTTGGACTAATGACGGGCAAGTGAGGCTGGATAATTCTGCGGCTACCACCACTTTGTATGTCACGGGTAAGAGTTATTTTAGTGGGCATACTACCACTACAGGCAACTTAACCGCCAGCGGCGTTTACTCGGAAACCACTGCCTCGGCCGCTAACGTCTATGTCGATACCGACGGAAAGTTAATGCGTTCCACCTCCGGCAGAAAATACAAAACCGATATCGACTACGAGGGGGTCAGTGGTGATTTGCTTTATCAGTTGCAGCCAGCTTCGTATAAGGATAAGAATACCGGCCAAGAGTATATCGGTTTTGTGGCGGAGGATGTGGCTTTGGTCGAGCCGCGTCTGGTGTTGCTTGATAAGGAAGGCAACCCTGATGCTTTGCATTATGGTAATTTTTCCGCCTTAATAACCAAAGCCGTTCAGGATTTGGCCAGGCGTGTGGATTCTTTGGTTGTCAGCAATCCCGCCGGAGAAACAGCTGGCGACTCCTCTCCATTGCCAGTAATAGATCAGCCAGACTCGGCAATTGATAGACTGGTGGTCAGGCAGGCGGCGGAATTCTATGGCACGATTTATGTCTATGGCGAAGCCGATTTTATCGCCAAAGTGACTTTCAAAAAACATGTTTATTTTGACGAAGACGCGGCTGGCGTAGCGACCATTCAGCCAAACGCCACCAGCACGGAAATTGTTTTTAAGGAGGCCTATGAAGAAATTCCGATAATCAATGTCACGCCCAAAGGCAATACCGGCGGGAGAAATTATTGGGTGGCGGACGAGAATTTGCAAGGGTTTAGAATTGTAATCGAGCCGGCCGCTGATAGTGAATTCAAATTTAATTGGCAGGCGGTGGCGGTCAAAGGAAACGGGGCTGTCGGGGAGGAGGAGACTTTAAAAGAAGTGACTGTTATCAGTTTGCCGCCGGTTGAAAATGAGGCAGTTGAAACTGGCCCAGAAGACTCCAGCGCCAGCTCGAGCAATGAGCTTCTTGACCAACTTACAACAGATCAGGCCCCTGAAGATCAAAGCGAGCCCCAAGAGCCACCCGCCGAGGCCTTGGTTGGTGAGACCGCGGCAGAGCCGGTTCAGAGCGAAAACCAGCTGGAAACAACCACTAATGCTTCTGAAAACTCTAAAGAGGACACTGTTGCCGCAGTCGCAGCGGAGACGCCCGTCAACACCGAGTAAAGGGTTGCTTAAAAATTGATTTTTAGTTAAGATTATCAGACATTCATAATCAATAATTTACAATCAAATGAGCGAAGTTATTTTTAATGATTCAAATTTTGAGGCCGAGGCCTTAAAGGACACCAAGCCAGTGCTGGTGGATTTTTACGCCGACTGGTGCGGGCCATGTAAAATGCAAGCTCCGATTATCGAGGAATTGGCCGAAGAATTTGGCGATAGAGCCAAGCTGGGAAAATTAGATGTTGACAGCAGCCCACAGACAGCCCAAAAGTTTGAGGTGATGTCCATCCCGACCATTATGATTTTTAAAAACGGCGAGATAATTAGTAGATTTACTGGCTTGCAAAGCAAGGATTTTTTGGCAACAGAGCTAAATAAACTAATCAATAATTAACCAAAATGGATTACGCCGCCAGTTCGCTCCGGCTGCACCAAAAGTATCGAGGGAAAATCTCTTTGAAGCTGAAAGTGCCGCTTAAAAATAAAAAAGATTTAGCCATCGCTTATACGCCGGGAGTTGGCGCGGTGGCCACGGCTATTTACAAAGACAAGAAGAAATCTTGGCAGTTAACCAATCGCGCCAATCAAGTGGCAATAGTTTCTGACGGCTCGGCGGTTTTAGGCCTGGGCAATCTGGGGCCGGAAGCAGCCATGCCAGTGATGGAAGGCAAGGCCGCTATTTTCAAAGCTTTTGCCGATATCGACGCCATTCCTTTATGCATCGACACTCAAGAGCCAGAGGAAATTATTAATTTTTGCAAAAGACTGGAACCAAGTTTTGCCGGTATTAACTTGGAAGATATTGCTGCGCCTCGTTGTTTTGAGGTTTTGGGCCGCTTAGAAGAAGAATTGACCATTCCGGTTTTTCATGACGATCAGGATGGCACGGCGATCGTGGTTTTGGCGGCGCTGATCAACGCTTGCCGGCTGACCAAAAAGAATTTTAAAAAACTCCAAGTCGTTATTAGCGGCGCGGGCGCGGCGGGCCTGGCGATTGCCAGATTACTGATCAGGCAGGGAGTAAAAGAGCTATTGCTGGTTGATAGTTGCGGTCTTATTTATGAAGGACGCCTTAAATTGAATCAGATAAAAGCGGAAATAAGCTGTCAGACTAACAGCAAGAAAATCAAAGGCGATTTAGGCGAGGCGCTGAAGGGAGCAGACGTTTTTATTGGCGTTTCCAAGGCCAATTTACTGACAAAGGAAATGATAAAAAAGATGGCCAGACAACCGATAATTTTTGCCATGGCCAATCCGGTGCCCGAGATTATGCCGGCCTTGGCTCTGGAGGCTGGCGCGGCAATCGTTGGCACTGGGCGCAGCGATTTTCCCAATCAGATAAATAACGCTCTGGTGTTTCCGGGAATTTTTCGCGGGTTGTTGGACGGAAAAATCAGGAAAGTAACGGTGGAAATGAAAATCGCTGTGGCTAAAGCCTTGGCCAACAGTCTGCAGCCGCAAAAAAATAAAATTTTGCCACTAGTCACCGACAGGAGAACGGTCGCAGTCATCGCCCGTTCGATAAAAAAATTTAATAAATAATATTTATGTCAGCAGAGCTAAAAAAGTACGATTTAATTATTGTCGGCGCCGGGCCGGCCGGACTGACCGCCTCGGTCTATGCTTCGCGCTACAAAGTGAAGCATCTGATAATCGCCAAGTTGACCGGCGGCATAGCCACGGAAGCTCATTGGGTTTGCAACTTTCCTTCGGAAAAAAATATTTCCGGCGCTGATCTGATGGCCAAAGTAGAGGATCAGGCCAGAAGCCTGGGCGGCCAGATTTTGTCGGGAGAGGTGAGTGACATCGAAAAAAAATCAGGCGGTTTTTTGGTGACCCTGGCTGGCGGAAAAAGTTTTTTGGCTCAAAAAATACTTTTAGCCAGCGGCACCAAGCGACGTCGTTTGAACCTGGCGAGCGAAAAAAAGTTTATTGGCAAGGGCGTGTCTTATTGCGCTGCTTGCGACGCTTTTTTCTATCGTCAGAAAACGGTCGCCGTCGTTGGCGGTAGCGACAGCGCCAATACCGCAGCCCTATATTTGGCCAAAGTGGCGAAGAAAGTTTATCAGATTTATCGAGGCGAGAAATTGCGCGGCGACCAAACTTGGGTTGAGCAGGTTTTGAGTGATCCAAAAATCGAAGTGGTTTTTGGTACCAATATCGTTGATTTCAAGGGCAATACCAAACTGGAGTCGGTACTTTTGGATAGGCCGTTTCAGGGCAGCCAAGAGCTAAAGCTCGACGGTGTGTTTTTGGAAATAGGCGCGGAGCCAGAAACGGAGTTTTTTAGAAGTACGGGCGTTGACAGAGACGCGCGCGGCTATATTATGGTAAACAAGAATCAGTCGACCAGTATTAGTGGCATCTGGGCGGCAGGCGATATCACCAATGGCTCCAATAATTTTCACCAGGTGGTGACGGCTTGCAGCGAGGGAGCAGTGGCTGTTCAGAGCATTTTTCTTTCTTTACAACAAGAAAAGCAAAAGTTTAAATAGTTGTCATAACGCTAATGAGCCTGCCGAATTTTAAATTGGAAAAAGAGCTCGTCCAGAACGGCTATAATAATATTATTGGTCTGGATGAAGTCGGCCGCGGCGCTTGGGCGGGACCGGTGGTAGCGGCGGCGGTTAGTTTTAGCGCCAAAGCCGAGACGACAAAATTGGCAGTCAACGATTCCAAGCTGTTATCGGCTCAAGAGCGAGAAAGAATTTTTTCCTGGCTGATAGAAAATTTCGCTTATGGCGTGGGGGTGGTTTCCCCAAAGTTGGTTGACCACTTTGGCATTGTGGCGGCAACCAAGCTGGCCATGAGCCAGGCCGTGGCAAATTTGCCGGCCAGCCCTGATTATCTTTTGATAGACGCTCTGACTCTGGAGAGCCTGGCCAGTATTTCTCAAAGAGGGATTATCAAGGGCGACAGAAAGGTTTGGACAATTGCCGCGGCTTCGATTGTTGCCAAAGTTACCCGCGACCGGATTATGGATTATTATCATCAGATTTATGAATGTTACGGTTTTAATCGTCATAAGGGCTATGGCACCAAGCTGCACCAGGCGATGCTACTAGAATACGGCTCTTGCGGGCTGCATCGTCAAAGTTTCAGGCCGCTAATGGATTTGAGGTTGAATGGTTGTTGTTAAAACATTATAATTAAAGTATTAATTAATCATTAATCTTAAATTTATGCCTGATAATAATGTAAAAGGCGGCAACGAATTGATTAATATTAATGTTTATGAAAAAATCGGATTGATGTTGGGAATGAACGTCGGTGACTTGGGTTGCGGCAATCTGGGTTATTTTTCTCTGCCAGCCGCCAAAATCGTTGGTAAAAGCGGAACGGTTTACGCAGTCGATATTTTGAAATCGGCTTTGCAGGCGGTGGAAAACAGAGCCAAACAAGAAGGTATTGACAACCTGAAGACGGTATGGTCAAATTTGGAAGTAGTGGGGGCAACCAAGATTCCCGAAGCCAGCTTGGACATAGCTTTCATTCATAATGTTCTCTTTCAGTCCGATAAAGACGATCTGGTGATAAAGGAAGCTTATCGCTTGGTCAAGTTGGGCGGCAAATTAATGGTGATCGATTGGCTCAAGGTCAAAGCGCCTTTTGGGCCGCTTTTGGGAGATCGTATCGACAAAGAAGAAGTAAAAAAAATGGCTCAAGCAACCGGCTTTAACTTTCTTGAGGAATTTATGGCTGGTCCCTATCATTACGGCTTGATTTTCGTTAAGTAGAAATTTTTATGCAATTACCACTTAATATTTTTAGATTTTTTGACCCGGAAAGATTGTTTTATCTGAAGGCGGGTATCGCACTAAGTACGGTATATTTTCTATTGGCGCTATTTGGCGTTTTAGTTTTGGCCGGCTTGGTAGTGGAAGTTATAAGAAAGCTCAAGCCGCGGGAAAATTTTATCAATAAGTTATTCAAACTTTATTCGACCTGGCTCTTGACTTTGGGGCTTTTGGGAGCGGCGCTGGTTTGGTTTCGTTATGAGAGAGTGTTTATTTTGGCGGCCAGATTTTGGTTGCTGTTGTGGCTGATTGTTTTGGTGATCTGGCTGGTTTTTATCTGGCGCTATCAGTTCAAAGTAGTGCCGCAGGCCAGAAAACAATCGGAATTCAGAAAAATTTTCAATAAATATTTACCTAGAAAAAAATAAACAAAAAACAATATGTCCCAAGAGGAAGCCGCTTCGTCTAAGAAAAAAACCAAAATCGCTTCGAAAATGTTTGTGATTAGTCAGGTGGTAAAATTTTTGCCACATCTTTCCAAAAAAAATTTGCTAAAGATTTTGTCGCTTTACGAAAAAATCGCCTCGGGCCAGCCGCGGGAAGTGGTGCGAATGATTATCAAGCTTTTTAACGACAGCGTGGCCGGTGATTTTATCCTGCGCGCCGCCAAACTGACCAATTCCAAGGCCAGAAAAGCCATCGCCACCACCTTGATTGCCGACGGTTTTATTTTGCGCGACGAGGCCAGAAGAAGAACCGAGGCAGAGGGCAGCTTCACTCCCACCAGTCTGCTGATTTCGCCTACCATGAGATGCAATTTAAGATGCAAAGGCTGTTATGCCGGCAATTATTCCCAAAAAGACGATTTGCCTTATGAAGTGGTGGACAGAGTGGTAACCGAGGGAAAAGAAATGGGTGTGGCCCTGGTCACTATCCTGGGCGGGGAGCCTTTGATCTGGGAGAGGCTGTTTGATTTGTTTGCCGCTCACCAGAATATGTATTTTCAGTTTTATACCAATGGCACGCTGCTTTCGGAAGATAAAGTAAAGAAGATCAGAGACTTGGGCAACGTGGCTGTAATTTTGAGCATCGAGGGATTTAAAAAAGAGACCGACGAAAGGCGGCAGGCAGGAGTTTACGACAAAGTGTTGAAAGCTATGGATTTACTAAGGAAACATAAAGTCCCTTTTGGTTATTCGGTGGCTGTCACCAAAGACAACGAAGCGGTCATAACCAGTGATGAGTTTGTCGATTTGATGATCGAGAAAGGCGCTTTAATCGGCTGGTTGTTTATGTATATGCCGGTCGGCAAAGATCCCGATTTAAACCTAATGCCGACACCGGAGCAACGGCGGCACTTACTCGATTTTGATCGCCATATTCGTCAGACCAGGCCATTATTTATTGTGGATTTTTGGAATGACGCGCCATTTGTCGGTGGCTGCATTGCTGGCAAATTTTATGCCCATATCACTTCCAGCGGCTTGGTGGAGCCCTGTATTTTCACTCATTTAGCCAAGGACAATATTAAGGAAAAATCTCTAAAAGAAGTCATGAGTTCCGAATTTTTCAAGGAGATGAGAAGACGCCAGCCCTACAACGATAATTTATATTTGCCGTGCATGTGGATTGACCATCCGGAAGTCAGCCGGGATTTGCACGCCAAATTTAACCTGACCCTCACTCATCCGGGAGCGGATGACGTCTTGGTAAAAGATGATTTGAGAAAGGGCGTGGAAGAATACAGCCACAAGGTCAAAGAGCTGTACGGGCCGGAATGGGAAAAAGAAAAACAGCTCTCGGCCGCGCAGCAGGGAGCGGAAGACGTGTTGTTGCGCATTTTTGGCAAAGAATAAAGCTGCTTGATGAGCAATTACAAAATTAGATTAGGGAAGTTTGGCGAGCAGCTAGCAGCGGAGTTTTTGAAGCGAAACGGCTATAAAATAATTGATAAAAATTTTTATACTCCCTTCGGAGAAATAGATCTCATCGCCGAAAGCGGCGATGAGATTTTGTTTGTGGAAGTGAAAGCTAGAAGCGGTGAGGATTTTGGTTATCCGGAGGTGGCAGTCGACCGGAGAAAGACCAGTCATCTCTTGAAGACGATCGGCCTGTATTTGGAACGCAAAAATCTAAATAATTTTTGGCGGCTGGATATAATCAGCGTGGAGATAGACAGAGCCAGAAAGGTGGCCAAGGTGAAATGGTTCAAAGGGATTGGGTGATGCTAAGATATTTTACATAGAATAAACATAATAAGCGAAGAGGCAGATAAAGGTCGCTCTTGATTTTTTTTGTAGTTGTGATATTATTAATAATATAGAAAAGATATTGTTGATTTTTGACAGCCAGCAGCGGCTGTTATTTTTTTAAAAAAGCCGACAAATTTTATTTAAATTAAGATAAAATAGATAAATTGTTAATTGTTAAAATTAACCGTTAAATTTATGTCTCAATCGCCAATCCAAGCGGCAATTCAACAGATTTGCCAAGAAAAAAATTTGGCCGAAGAAGTGGTGTTAAGAACTATTGAATTAGCTCTCGCAGCGGCTTTTCGTAAGGATTTCGGCAATAAAATGCAAAATATTGTCACCGAATTCGATCCCAAAACCGGTGGTGTCAAGGTTTTTGACGTGAAAACCGTGGTGGAAGATTTGCCAGAAGAATTATTACAAGAGTTGATGCAAGAGGCGGAGCTGGAGAAACCAAGATTTAAAGATGAAGCTATTAGTGAAGGCGCGTTTGTCTCCGGCGAAGAGGAAGAGGTGAAAAAATTCAATCCCAGAACAGAAATTCAGCTGAAAGACGCCAAATTAATAGACAAAAAATATGAAATCGGCGATGAGATTATCACTCCTTTGGAAGTGCCAGGTGAGTTTGGCCGGATGGCGGCGCAGACAGCCAAGCAAGTGATCATTCAAAAACTAAGAGAGCAGGAACGTGAAAATATTTTTGAAGAATACAAAGCCCTGGAGCACCAAGTGCTCATTGGTACGGTGCAACGGCGCGAGGGCAGAAATGTTTTAATAGATTTGGGGCACACTACGGCTATTATGCCGCTCGAAGAATCGGTGGACAGAGAAAGATACAACATTGGCAATCGGATGAAATTTTATTTGAAATCAGTGGAGCAGACTTCGCGCGGTCCGCAGATTATTCTCTCGCGGGTCAGCCCGGAAATTGTCAAAAAAATATTTGAAACCGAAATTCCCGAGGTGGCCAGCGGTGCGATAGAAGTCAGATCAATCGCCCGAGAAGCCGGCGGCCGTTCCAAAGTGGCAATTTTTACGGCCAGCGAAAACATCGATCCCATTGGCTCTTGCGTGGGCCAGCGCGGCGCCAGAATTCAGACCATCATCGGCGAGCTAAACGGCGAAAAGGTGGATATAATTTTATGGGACGACGATCCAGTCAGATTTATTACTAATTCTCTGTCGCCGGCCAAAGTGACGGCAGTGGAACTGGAAGAAAAGGCGGACGAAAAAGTCGCTTTAGTCAAGGTCAAAGACGATCAGTTGTCTTTGGCTATTGGCCGCGGCGGTCAGAACGTGAGACTGGCTTCCAAGCTGACTGGCTGGAAGATAGATATTATTTCCGACAGCGGCCAGGCAGTGGCAGAACCGGTCGCAGAAGCGAACTTAAGCGAAGTGGCAGAAGAGACAGAGGAAAAGCCAGAGAGCGAGGAGCAGAGCCTTGAAAAAGTAAAGGAGAAAAAAACCAGAAAGAAAAAAGAAGAATAATTATTTGTTAGCGCTCCGTCCCGACTAGTCAGGACGGAGTGTTTTTAGACTTGAAAATAATCGGTTGGAGTAGTAAAATAATCATAATTAAATTTTTTAAAATAAGAATTTTTATGAAAAAGGTGATTTTTGTGATTTGCGACGGTTTGCCGGACCGGCCGATTAAAGAACTCGGCTATAAAACTCCGCTGGAGGCGGCCAGTACGCCTAATTTGGATAAGATCGCGGTTGATGGAATCTCCGGTATGATGCATACGGTGGATATTGGTGTGCGGCCAGGTTCTGACACGGCTCATTTGTCGATTTTCGGCTATGATCCGTATGTTTATTATGCCGGACGCGGGCCATACGAGTGTGCTGGAGCGGGCTTGGAAGTATTAAGAGGCGACGTGGCTTTTCGGGCCAATGCCGGTACTTTGGATGAAAGCGGAATTTTAATTGACCGGCGAGCGGGACGGATTGAATCGACTCGTCCGCTCATAGAGGCTCTGGGAGAAGTAGAAATCGACGGCATTAAAGTTATCATTAAAAAAAGTCTGGGGCACCGTATCGGACTACTAATGCGCGGGCCGGGTTTAAATCCTAAAGTTTCCGACCAAGATCCGCATAAAACCGGAGTAGAATTACATCAGGTTAAGCCGCTTGATGATTCTCCGGAAGCCAAGTTTACCGCTCAGGTTTTGAACAAGTTCAGTGATCTGGCCAGAGAAAAATTAAAATCAGCGGAATTTAACAAAGAAAGAATAGCTCAAGGGAAGCTGCCGGCCAATGTAGTATTGTTTCGTGGCGCCGGCTCGATTCCCGAAAGCATGTTGAGTTTTAAGGATAAATATAATTTGGACGCGGCTTTTGTGGCTGGCGGCCCGCTGTATAAAGGCATCGCTAAAATTTTGGGCATGGAAATAATCGAGTTTAATGAAAGCGAAGGAGTGACCGGGCTGCCCAACTCCAATTTGGAAAATAAAATTAATAAGGCGATCGAGGTGGCCAAAGATTTTGATTTTGTATTTGTGCATATTAAGGCGGCCGACAGTCTGGCGGAAGACGGCAATTATCAGGGCAAGCTGGAGTTTATAGAAAAAATTGACCAGGCCATGCTGCCGTTGGCCGAGAGCAATGATTTTTTAGTGGTGGTGACAGCAGATCATACCACTTCCTCGGCGCTTAAAATGCACACAGCCGATCCGGTGCCGCTGACCATAAAAGGCGAGGGGGTGCGTACCGATGATATTAACGGTTTTAATGAACGGGAATGCGCCAAGGGACGGCTGGGGGTTATTCGCGGCGAAAATTTGATGCCGATAATTATCGATTTGATGGGGCTGGCGGAATTGTTCGGCGCTTAAAAATTTGCTTTTCGATGATTTTTTGGTTTAAAATACATAGCGAATAATTTTTTAAAAAATAATAAAAAAAATTATGTTATTGGCACTGATGGCTGGAGTGGTGGCGATTCTGGGTTTGGCGGCAGCCGGTTTTCTGGCCTATGCTCTAGCCAAGCAAAAAGTTGAAGACAAACGAGCGGAAGTCATCGCTGCTTATATTAAAGAGGGCGCGCTGGTTTTTTTATTCAAGGAATACCGGATCTTGGCGGTGTTGGTGGCGGTGGTAGCCATAATTATTGCGGCCCTACCCGGCTTGTCATGGAAGACGGCTGTGGCTTTTATTTTTGGAGCTGTTTTGTCGATGGCGGCCGGGTTTATAGGGATGAGGGTGGCCACTTTGGCTAACGTGCGGACTGCCGAAAAATTTCGTCAGGGTTTGGCTCAGGGATTAAAGACGGCTTTTACTTCTGGTTCGGTAATGGGGTTATCAGTGGTTTCGCTTGGTCTTTTGGGCGTGACGGTTTTGTATTTAGTTTTTAGGGATCCAAATGTAATTTACGGTTTTGGTTTCGGCGCTTCTGCGGTGGCCTTGTTTGCCAGGGTTGGCGGCGGAATTTATACCAAAGCGGCTGACGTGGGCGCGGATTTGGCTGGCAAGCTAGAGCAGGGCATGCCGGAAGACGATCTAAGAAATCCGGCGGTGATTGCCAATGCTGTCGGCGACAACGTGGGAGACGTGGCTGGCCTGGGTGCTGATTTATTTGAAAGTTATGTGGATTCAATTATTGCCGCTATAGCTTTGGGAGCGATTTTTTGGCCGTTATTTGGAACCAAGGCAGTGGTTTTGCCGCTGCTGTTGGCGGCGGCAGGTTTGCTGGCTTCGGTTCTGGGAAACTTGGCGGTTTTTTTTATCAAAAGCAGTGCGAGCCGCATTCTGAATTTCGGCGTTTGGTTGTCGGCTTTAGCCATGCTGATTTTGTCTTTTTTAGCCATCAAACTGACTATTAATGACTTGGGCGTTTTTTGGGCTTTGCTAGTCGGACTATTGGCAGGAGTTGCTATCGGACTGGCTGCCGAATATTACACTTCCGACAGGAGAAGGCCGGCGAGAAATGTCGCTTTGGCTTCGCAGACAGGAACAGCCACCAATATTATTGCCGGCCTGGCCTCGGGGCTGATGAGCACCATTGTTCCGGTGCTGGCCGTGGTGGTGGCAATTTATTTTGCCAACAGCTTTGCCGGACTCTATGGCGTGGCTATTTCGGCAGTGGGCATGCTCTCGACGCTGGGAATCGTTTTGGCCAATAATGCTCATGGTCCGGTAATTGACAATGCGGCTGCTATTGTTCGCTTGGCCGAAATGGGCGCCGAAACGCGAGAGCGAACAGAAGAGCTCGATGCTGTCGGCAATACCACGGCCGCGATCGGCAAAGGATTCGCCATTGGCAGTGCCGCTTTGACTACCGTGGTGCTTTTGGTTGCTTTTGGCCAAGCCGTTAACCTGACAGTGATTAATTTATTGGAAACCAAAACCCTGATCGGGCTGCTTATCGGCGGAGTTTTACCTTTCGCTTTTTGCGCTTTGGCCATGCGGGCTGTCTCTCGGGCGGCCGGGAAAATGGTTGAAGAGGTCAGGCGTCAATTTAGTGAGACGGCGGGCATCATGAGCGGCGAGACAGAGCCGGATTATAAAAAATGCATTAATATTTCTACTGGCGCGGCTTTGAGACGGATGATCGCTCCAGGGCTTTTGGCGCTAGTGGCGCCGGTGGTGGTGGGCAAATATTTGGGGGTCGAAAGTTTGGCCGGACTGTTGGCGGGAGCGACGGTGACCGCATTTATGTTGGCGGTATTTATGGCTAGTAGCGGCGGCGTTTGGGATAACGCCAAGAAGTTTATTGAGGCCGGCAATCTCGGAGGCAAGGGCAGTGAGGCGCATAAAGCGGCAGTGATTGGCGATACTGTCGGCGACCCGCTCAAGGACACGGCCGGCCCGGCTCTTAATATTCTGATAAAATTGATGGCGATAATTTCTATTGTGATCGCGCCGTTGTTGATGATGAGATAATTTTAATATTTTTAAAAACCACCCGGTCAATCTTGGCTGGGTGGTTTTGACTTAATGCTATTTTTTTGTTAAGATGATCGGGTTGTTTTAACAGCTAATAATTTATCAAATGAAGACAGAAATAAAAAAATTACCCAAAGCGCAGTTGGAGCTTTTGGTCGAGGTGCCGGCAGACGAAGTGAGGCCTTATTTGGAAAAAGCGGCAATTAAACTTTCACAAAGTATAAAAATCGACGGTTGGCGGCCGGGCAAAGCGCCTTATAAAATAGTCAAAAATAAAGTGGGTGAGATGGAAATCCTAAAGGAAGCAGTTGATGAGATTATTTCCCAAACCTATTTCAAAATTTTACAAGAAAAAGAGATTGTCACTATTGGCCAGCCGAGCATCGAGCTTGAAAAGTTAGCGCCAAACAACCCCGTGAGCTATAAGGCGACGGTAGCGGTTTTGCCAAAACTCAAACTGGGGGAATACAAAAATATCAAATTAAGCAGAACACCGGTCAAAGTCGACGACAAGAAAGTGGAACAGGTGGTGGAAGACATTCGCAAAATGAGAGCCAAGGAGAAGCTGGTGGAGCGGGCGGCCGGCACTGGCGACCGGCTCTTGACCGACTTTGATGTCTTTTTGGACAAGGTGCCGATAGAAAATGGCAGCCAAAAAAAATATCCGGTCACCATCGGCGAGCAGCGTTTCATTCCTGGATTTGAAGAACAACTCGTCGGCCTGAAGGCGGGGGAACAAAAAGAATTTGAGCTGAAATTCCCCAACGAGTATTATCAAAAGAATCTAGCCGGCAAGACTTGTGTTTTTAAGGTGAAAGTCAACGCGGTCTATGAGGTGGAATTGCCGCCGGTTGACGATGAGTTCGCCAAAACTATTTCTGGTGGCCAGTTTGCCACCGCGCTAGAAATGAAAGGCAGTATTAAAAAAAATCTGGAGCAAGAAGAAAAAAATAAGCAAGAACAGCGTCTGGAGACGGAACTGCTGGAAAAGATTGTTAATATTTCCGAATTTGAAGAAATTCCCGATGTTTTAATCGACAATGAGATTCACAAAATGAAGCATGAACTGGAGGACAGTTTGGCCCAGCAAGGATTTGCTTTTGCCGATTATTTAAAAAGCATTAACAAGTCGATTGAGGATTTGGAAAAAGAGTTTCGGCCAGCGGCCGAGCAGAGAGTCAAAACGGCCATCATTTGCCGCGAGATTTACGCCGAACAAAAAATGGCAGTGCGTCCCGATGAGGTGGAGCAGGAGATCGAGAGCCTTTTGAAAAATTATCCCAACAATCCCGAAGCCCAAAAACAATCAACCAGCGAAACCTACAAAGATTATCTGAAAAATGTTTTGGGCAACAGAAAAGTAATCGATTATTTAAAAAGCATAATTGTAAAATAAAAGAAATCAACAAGCGGCTCCAGCAGCCGTTTTTTGGTTGATTTATTAAGTTAAACCAAGTAAACTAAAGGTATTAATCCGTAAAATTATGAAGATTTTAGTAGTGGGCGGGGCCGGCTATATTGGCAGTCATGTCGCCAAAGAATTCAAATTGGCCGGATATCAGGTGGCCGTTTTTGATAATTTAACGACCGGTTCCAGAGACAATCTGGTAGCGGGAATCGATTTTATTTTGGGCGATGTCACTAATTATCAGCAGATCAGGCAGGCCTTGGTCGGCTGTGACGCGGTGATTTATCTGGCGGCCCTCAAGGCGGCCGGTGAATCGATGAAGTTTCCGGAGAAATACTCTTTCAATAATATTTACGGCGCCATTAATTTATTAAACGCCATGGCCGAAGTCGGTGTTGGCAGAATTGTTTTTTCTTCGTCGGCCGCGGTTTATGGCCAGCCCCAGTATTTACCGCTGGACGAGAATCATCCCACCGAACCGATTAATTTTTACGGCTTTACCAAGCTGGAAATCGAAAGGATTTTGAAATGGTACGATCAGTTAAAGGGAATAAAATTCGCGGCTCTAAGATATTTTAACGCGGTTGGCTACGACGTGGCCCAAGAGCTGGCCGGTTTGGAAAAAAATCCTCAAAATCTTTTGCCGATTGTTTTCGAGGCGGTTTTCGGCCAGCGGGAACAGGTGGAGATTTTCGGCGACGACTACGACACGCCGGACGGCACCTGCATCCGCGACTACATTCATGTCAGCGACTTGGCCTCGGCGCATTTGTCGGCGCTAAATTATTTAGCCGACAAGCAAGAGAGTTTGACTGTTAATTTAGGCACGGCCAAAGGCATCAGCGTCAAGGAAATGATTGAAGCCGTCAAAAAAATTTCCGGCATTGATTTTAAAGTTATAATCAGCGGCCGCCGGCCAGGTGATCCGCCCCGGCTGTTGGCCGATTCAGGATTGGCCTTAAAACTGCTTCGTTGGCAAGCCAGACATAGCGACCTGGAGACCATAATCAAAACCACTTTAGCGGCTTATCAAAAAAAATATGGCCAGTCAAAAAACTAAAATCGGACTACACGTCTCGGCCGCTAGCGATTTGTCGCTGGCGCCGCTGCGCGCCAAAGAAGTTGGAGCGGAGTGCTTCCAATTTTTTTCGCGGCCGCCGCAAGGCGGACCAGCCCGACCGCTGTCGGAGCGAGTCATTAGAGAGTTTAAAAAAAATTGCCAGAAACACAATTTAGAAGGTTATATTCACGCGCCTTATTACATCAACCTGGCCTCGGCCAAAAATAATGTTTATTACGGGTCGATCAGTGTGATTCGCGATGAATTGGAGCGGGGCGCCAAGCTGGGCGTTAAATACCTGATGATACACCTGGGTAGCGCCAAGGATTTGGGAGAAGCGGCGGGAATAAAAAAGGTGATCGAAGGGCTTGATAAAATTTTGGCCGGCTATAAAGGCAAAACACAATTTCTGATTGAAATGTCGGCCGGCGCCGGAGCGATTATCGGCGACACTTTCGAGGAAATAGCCAAAATAGTCAATTCGTCAAAGTTAAAAAAATATCGGATCGGAATTTGTTATGACACCTGTCACGGCTTTGCTTCCGGCTACGATGTTAGGGACGAAAAAGTCGTCAAAAGCACTTTCAGAGAATTTGATCGTCTGCTGGGGTTGAAGCGCCTGAAACTGATTCACGCCAACGATTCTTTCGGAGAATTGGGTTCACATCTGGACAGGCACGCCCATCTTGGCCAAGGAAAAATCGGCTTGAAAGGATTTAAGGCAATCGTCGCTTTTGCCAAAAAACAAAAAATAAATTTGATTTTGGAGACGCCGTATGACGATAGTTTGGCAGAGGATTTAAAAATTTTAAAGAGTTTAATAAAACAGCCCCCAACGACGATTCGCCAGGAGCATTAGCGGAGAGCCGTGACTTTTGTTGTGCCACTTATCTATTCGTCGCCCAGAATTACTTCGGGCATTTCGAACGAGGAACAGGCCGAAGAGAGCAGCCAAAAGTCTTGGCTATCAGTCGATAAATGTACTGGAAAAACGTGGCTATCGGTGCAGCTAACCGGGAGACCCCAATTCTTCAGAATGACAATCTGCGTTCCGTCTGGCAAGGGGTCTTTAAGGCTAACAGAACGGCCGATGACTAAGGGATTGATAAGCTGGCTTTTCGGCCAGAAACGCCAGGTGGCTTCAATACCGTAGGTATCCATAGATAGCCCCTCCTGATTATTTTAGGCAGTTTAACTCAATAACAAATTTTTATCAACCTTTATGAAAGTGGCTATTATTTCCGACTCCCATGACAATGTTCCCAATATAGAAAAATTCATGTCTTGGGCCAGAAAAAACAAGATTAAGCAAATCATTCATTGTGGCGATGTGAGCGCGCCCTCAATGATCAGCTTAGTTTTCATGAAAAATTATTCCGGCCAACTGGATTTGGTCTATGGTAATGTCGGTGATTGGGAAGTGCTAAAAAAAGTTTGCTCGCGGTATAAGAATGTTAAATTTCATGGCAATATCGGAAAATTAACTGCCGATGGGCAGAAGATCGCTTTTTGTCATTTTCCGGAAGAAGCTAGAAAGTTGGCCGAGAGCGGCAAATACGGGCTAGTTTTCTACGGCCACACACATAAGCCCTGGATAGAGAAAATTGGCAACTGTCAGATGGTTAATCCGGGCACCCTGGGCGGCGTGTTTCAAAAAGCCTGTTTTGCGGTTTATGAAACCAAGACCGGCAGTTTGGAATTGAAAATCTTAGAAAGAATTTAGGAAATTATGCGTATTATCATAGTAGAGGTAAAACCAAATTCAGCAAAGATTAAAATTGAACAAATCTCCGAACAGGTTTATAAAGTCCAGCTAACCGCTCAACCGATAGCAGGCCGGGCCAATAAACAACTAATTGAAGTTTTGGCCGATTACCTTGGCGTGGCCAAAAGCCAGCTGAAGGTCAAGTCGGGCAGAACCAGCAGGACTAAAGTAATAATCATTAAATGACAGTTTTGTGTTAAAATTTATGTTTTTTGTCTTGGGGGGATAAATTGTGAAAAAAATAAGTTTGCCAAGTTGGGTTTTTTTGGCTATAATGCTGTTGCTATAACTGAAGGCAGAAAATTAAAAATTATATTCCGCTAAATTTAGCGGAATTTTGGACTGTTTAAGGTAATTACCCTTGACAAAAAAACTTAGTTGTGATAAGATAAGACGTTGGTCCTAAGAAATAGTATCCACAGTTCTGCAGGCACGACAAGCATGGGAGTTATTTTTTTAAGGATTATTTTGGTCCGTCAAAAGACTCGAATTTTACCTTGGAATAATTTCTTGTCTGCAGTATCGTGAATAGTATTTGGCAACCTGTAGGCCACAAATTTGTCACCTTCCATTCAAATTTTGAGAAAATTTTTTTCTCCAAATCCTCGTTAATTCGAGGTAGCTTGGGTGGGCCTAGATGGCTAGGCACGACAAGCATGGGAATTTTTATAAGCTTTTTTCGGGCTTTTAGCTTGAGAATTGCTTACCTAAAATTTTCTTGCCTGGCCATCTGGACCCATCCAAGTATTAGGCCTACAGATTATTGGATATTAAATTAACCCCCCACCTTTTGAAAAAGGTGGGGGGTTAATTTTTACTAGAGATAAATTTTAAGGAGTAACCGGAGTGGAAGTGGCAGTGGTTCCGTCGCCGTTAGTGGTGTCGCCAGAAAGTTTTTCCACGCCGATCAGACAGACTGCCTGCCAGGGTTTGTAATGGGAAGTAAAGTTAGTTTCCTTTTTTTCTCCGCTGGGATAAATCACGGTGTAATCGAAAGAGGCATTGACGCCTTTATGAGAGTTTTCGGTGCATTTTTTGGCTCCGGGTTTCAGGTCGGTGGTCTCGATATATTTAGTGGCGGCCGGCGAGACCCAGCCCCAGACCTTGGGCGTGGTGCGGCTGGCGCTGCGGCCGTCTTTGGTGCCCCAAAATTCAAAATACAAATTGTCACCGCTTAAGCGGCTTTGGATCAGAATGTAGTTGCCGGTGTCGTTTACAAAACGGACATCAGGATGAGGGATATAAATGGTGGCATCGGTGCCAGGCAGACCATTTTCCAGATAATAGGTGACATTATAGGAGTGGTTGCGTCTTTCGGTAATAGGCAGGCCGGAAGCCAAAGCGGCTCTGAAAACCGTGGTGCCAATTTGACACAGCCCGCCGCCGTATTCCGGCGTGGTTTTGTTTTCTTTGATTACTAGTTCCGGCAAATAGCCGGTAGCGGCATCGACGTCTCCCAAGGCATTGATCAGAGAGAATTCTTCAGTCGGTTTGATCAAAATACCATGAAGCTTTTGGGCGCCGTTTTTGATGTTGTGGCGGCGGTTGTTAGGACTGCCGGCAAAGCTGGATTGGCCGACGCCGATGATTTCTTTGATGCCCAGGTCGTTGATGCTTCCGGTGGCGATTTTGGGTTGGATGGATTTAACACTGATTTCGGTCGGGTTTTTCCCCAAGAGCAAGTTGTTGTTCAAGTCGTTGAAAGTCTGCTCGACGTTGATTTCCTTGCCGTCCCGGTGGGCGGAAAATTCGGTGATTTTACCGCCTTTCATTTGCAGCTTGGCGTCAACCGGAGCGACATTGACCTTGGGTATAACGTTTTTTTCCAGCCAGGCCAGGAAAGAATCGCGACTAAGGCCAACGGTTATTTGGCCGTCGAGTTTCTGAAATTCCAGCATGGCGGACAAACTGTTTTTGCCGATTTCCCAGGTTTGGCCTGATTCGGTCAGTTGCGGTTGTTTGAGGTTTAGGATTTTTTCTACCAAATAACTTTTGTCCAAAACATCCTTTTTCTCGACGGTTGGTTTCTCGATTATGCCCTTTAGCTCAACCGGCTGGTTGTCTAATTTTTTCAGGTTGTCCTTGAGCTGACCGATGGCCTGGCCGTAATCCAGGCTGACACCCGCCTCGTCCCCGGTTATCTCGAGATTGTAATCACCGCCAGAGAAAGAGACGACAGGTTTGGCGTTTTGCGCCGGCTTTTCGAATTGGGAGAAGCGTTGTTTTAAAAGTTTTTTGAGAGTCTCTTCGTCAAGGTTGAATTGGGCCTCGAATTGCTTGCCCGATAAAAACAGGCTTTTTTGACGCAGGAGATTTTTGAACCAATTGTCTTGTCGCGCGAAAGGAAAGGCCTGGTAAATGGTGCGATGATTATCAAAACTGAAAATTTCTCTGGACAAATCAGGATCGGCCAGGGCGTCAATGGGATTGGTTATGTCCAAAAAAATTTCTTTGCCAGCCTGATGATAGACGACTTTGATTCCTTGACTGGTGATGTTTTGGGTAATTTTATCCAAGGTGTCCAGGGCTTCCACGGTCGTCAGTCCCTCCAGGCTGATGTTGCCGATTTTACTGCCGGGAAAGAATTTTTTTTCGTATCTGATCTCAAAAGCCATAACGGCTACGGCGGAGATTAAAAAAATTATGAAAACAGCGGCTATGATTATCAGAAAAAGCCACTGTTTATCAATTTTACCATCGTCTCGCTGTTTGATGATTTTTTTCAGACTCAACATCGTTAAAATTTAACTTTAGTCGTCGGTATTGAGAATTTCTTTTAGGACGGCTTGGGCCAGCTTTTGCCGGTCGGCCTCGGCCAGCTCCTTGGTGGTGATAAATAATTTTACCGGAGCGTTCAAGGAAATGCCCGCTGGCAATTTGTTGAGAGGCCAGAGTATTTTCTGTTCGTCTTCGGTTCTAATCGTCGCCAAATTGCTCTCCACGTCTTCGATGACGCCGTTTAAGAAATTGCCGGCCGAGAATAGTTGTTCGTCTTGGTTAATCATTCAGGTTTTTTACTTTTATAGAAGCGCTTTTGTATTTTTTGGGCAGTTTGACGGTCAAGACCCCGTTTTTCAGAGTGGCCTGCACTTTGGCGTGATCGACTTCTTGCGGCAGGACAATGGAACGGCTGAAGGAGCCCCAATAAATTTCGCGGAAATAAAAATCGTTGTCGCCGACCTCCTCTTCCATTTCGCGGTAGCCGCGGATAGTCAAGAGGTCGTTGCTGACCGAGATGTCCAGATTTTTGGGGTCGACGCCGGCCATGGTCGATTTGACGATGACGTGATCCCTGTCTTGATAAATGTCGCAGGAAAGCTGGCCCTCGCCGTTAAAAATATTTTCCTCCAAGTGGGGCTCGTGTGGCGACAGAAAGAAATCCGAGGAACTATTGTCGGTTTCCAGAGGAATATTGGTTTGTTTTTTGGCTTTAGAAAACATAAAACCGTCTTTTTATGTTTTTATTATAGTAGAAATAAGAAAAATTAACAAGGGAAGAGTGGACTGGTCGTTGACTTTTACAGGTTTTTGATTTATAATATGGTTTATGGTTTGCCTGTCTCGGCCGATTCTAAAGAATCAGACGGACAGGTATTAAAAAGAACAAAAATGAGTTTTGTTATTTATTGGTTAATAAGTGAGGACGGGAGAAACACTTATATTGGTTTTTCAAATAATGTAAGGAGAAGAGTTAAAGAACATAGAGCCAAAAAAGTCAAAACAACGGAGTATTTTGGGAAGTTTAGGTGTTTTATTTTAGATAGGGTTGATAATTTAGAAAAGGGGATAATAAGAGAAAAATATTGGAAGTCACATACAGGAAGAATTAAATTGAAAAGCTATTTTATCAAGATCGTCAGATAAGATCTGCCGAATCAAGCCGCCATCGTCTAGTGGTTAGGACACCAGGTTTTCATCCTGGTAACCGGGGTTCGATTCCCCGTGGCGGTACTAATGGGGAACTGGCGAGAGCCAGCTCTCTTTTTGTTTGTAAAATTGGTGATAATTTCGGGGTTTGAAATTTTATATAGTCATAACTCGGCTTTTCGGGAAAAACCAAACCCTGCAATTGAATTTTTTGCTCAAATGTTGCCCGCTCCCAATTTTCTGGCAGAGTTTTTATATAGGTAAAAACATAATCAATCGCCTCATCAAGATTAAACTCTTCAAATTTTGTTTCTGTTAGATTTGCTTCTTGATAATCAATGTCTTTATTGAGTTTATTGAAGGCCTCCTTAAAATCATCATCGGGCAATAAGTCCCTTTTCTTCATTTCAATCAGTTGAAGCTTTTCTTGTTTTAAACCCTCTATCCGTTTTATTCGGTCTTGCCTCTCTTGATTTATTTTTTTATACTCGCTTTCCCAAACATCAAGAATGACCGCCTTAAATCCTTTAAGAAACTTATCTTTGGGAGTAATTTCTTTTAGATAATCCAAAAAATCTTTTTCTAACTTCTTTTTGGGAATTGATTTTTTTGATGGGCAATTTTTGTTATAGCAACCATAGTAAGGAAATTTGCCTCCGCACTTGCCCGTTGAGAAATAGGCGGTTAATGGCCTCCCACAATAGCCACAAATAACCTCGTGCCTTAATGGAAAACACTCGCTCGCTTGGTTTCTTGATATACTTTCGCTCCTACTATGGCCATTTAAGACATTTTGGCACTTATAAAAAGTTTCGGCATCAATGAGCCTCTCGTGGTTTGCCTCATACTCCCTGCCCCTGACAGTCATTATGCCAATATAAAATTTATTGGTAATAATTCTGTATATGAGTTGCGGTGAAATTTCTTTGCCCATCCAGCTCCTCAATCCTTTATCATTAACCCTGCGCCTGACATCTTCAAGAGTATAAAGGCCAGTGGCGTATTCCTCAAAAGCCCATTTGATTAACGGCGCCCGATTTTTATCAAGCGTAATTACTTTTTTATTAAACTCGTCTCTCGTGTTGGTGTAGCCGATTTTAGCTTTCCAGCACCAAAATCCTTGCTCAACTTTTTCTCGCATACAATCGGTTATCCTTTGGCTTTTTATCTCGTTATCTAATTGGGCGCTGGAGGCCATTAAATTGCCGATAAATTTGCCAATGGGGGTGTCGTCAATGCCTGCTTCGGAGGTGGAAATAAACCTAATACCGAGCTTTTTAAGTAATAACAAAATATTCGTATAATCATTTACGTTTCTGGTTAGTCGGTCAATTTTATAGACAATAACACAATCAATGCCTTTGCCTTTCTGCGTGCAAAATTGAAGCATTGCCTGCAAGCTCGGCCTGTCAGCGGTTTTAGCCGATACGCCGTCATCGTGAAACATCTTGATTATTTCTATCCCATTTGTTTCGGCATAATTCAAACAGCTCTTTTTCTGTTGCTCCAAACTAACGCCAAATTGAGCTTGGTCTTCGGTTGATACTCGGTAATAAATTATGCCTTTGAGTTTTGTTTTCATATTTTTTAATAAAAAAGGGACGATTAATCGCTTTGAACACAACCAACCCAGATAGGCAGTTGAAGCGGTAATCGCCCCGTTTTTATGTCAAAAACATTAGATTTTTTGGCAAAAAAATAATCTGGATTGGTAGTTGTGTTCGTAGGTATTATAGTATATTTTTTGGTATTTGTGAAGCTTTTTTAATCAGCCCCTTTTTCTGCGCCCATTCTTCAAAAGCCAGCAAGGCGAACTGGTGTTGCGCTTGGCGAATTTCATCAATCTCCTTGTCGGTTAGGCCGATTGCCTCCTCTCCCAATAATTCCTTAAACTTCATCAAGCTAATCATAAGCCCCCCTTGTATTACGCTGGTTAGCGTCTATAATTTTGGACACTGGATTACGCTGGTTAGCGTCTATAATTTTGGACACTGGCGAAGCGAAATTAAGCCCCAGTTCTTGCTGAATAGTTGAGATTATTCCAAATTGCTCCAAGATATATTTGTGGATTTTTACATTATCCAACTTGCCCAATTCCCGCCAGTCAAAATGATTTTGTAGCTCGGCCAAGCGGGCAAGGTAGTTATACCAAGTTTGCCTGCTCTTATATGTCTTGAGATATTGTTTGCGGGTTTCGGCCAAGCCGTTTTCCTGCAGTTCGCCAATTATTTGCCTGATAGTGGCCTTGGTTTGGATGTGGTTATAATGCTTGTCTAAAAAGTCGTCTATTATGGGTTGCTTTTCTAAGGATAAAAAGATAATTTTTTGCAGAGGATGATTAAAAACTTCATCAACCTGCTCCCTTAAAACTTGCTCCCAAATATTTTGTTTAAAAATATTCTCCAGCGTGGGAGGCAAAACGCCAAGATATGGTTTAAATTTTTCTTTTATTTTGCGGGGTGTTTTAAAGGTCGCTTCAATCCTTAAAATCTCTTTGGCTAATTGTCCGTCCATTCTAAATTCCCCCTTGCGCAATAAATCGGCAATAGCCAGCTCTTTTTGGGTTTCGGCGCTATTTAACATCTCTTGGTTTTTGCCGTAAGCTTTTAAGGTTTCGTTTTTAGTGCTTAAAATTACCTCCCGCCCGCCGTGCTTGTAGTCGTCAAAACCAATTACTCGGTGTTTTGTGTGCGTTTTATAGTCAAAGGGGCTTAACACCTTGAGAGCATTATTGACCGAGCAAATAGGAGTTAAATTTATATTAATGCCGATAGCAACAAGCGAGGGCAAGCAAGCTTTTATTTGCGCTGGGAAAATAAAAACCCCGATTTTTTGACAAAAACGGGATATGGCATACACCAACTCTTCAAGCTGGCTCTCCTTGATTTCAATAAGATTGCCTCCCGTTATCATCTTGGGAGCGGAAAATTCAATATAAAAATAAGTTTTACTGGGGTATTTAAAATCTGACTCAATAGAATACTTTGGCACATATAAGCCAAGTTTTTGTTGTTCTTTGCGCCAAGGGTTATTTGTCCAAACATCCTTGCCCCATAGTTTTTCGGCAAAAAAAGAGTTATTCGGATGAGGGTAAATAAATTTTAATTTAATGGTGTCAAACATAGGAAGGTCTAAGCTTAAGCCATTGCCCGTCTCGGCGACCCTCCAAGGAAAACCGAGACAAGGCAATGACCCAAAATTATTTCAAATAAAAACCATCTTAATTTTTACATAATTAAGATGATTAAATAACTCGTTTTTTTATCGGTGTTTATTAGAATTTTTAAATAAAAAAACGGCTTTATTTAGCCATTTTTTTAAAGATATTAACACCGAGTAAAAAACCGATTCAAAATATTTTATCATTCCACCTGTAAATATTAGCTTCTTGTTTCTTATTTTCACCCTTAATTATAATTTCCCTTATTAATTTATTTTCTTTATTAATTCTTTTATTGATTTGATTAATTGATTTGTTAAATTCATCGGAATTTATTGGCGGGTGGTCATTTTCTATAAACTTATTAAAATCGTTATAGGTTAGAAATTCCCCATTTATTTTATTTGATTCAATAAAGAAATTAATAATCATTGCGGGCGTTTTATCAAAAGAAAGCCGTTTTTTGCCTAAATGTAAAGTGCCTTTGGGCTTATTTCCATCCAAATATTTGTAAGAAATTTTTTCTTCCAAGTCCTCTCCCTCTTTTTCATTGGGCAGGGTTTCTATTAGATGATTTAAAACAATTTCAGCGTTGTTTTTTATTTTTTTCAAAATTTTATTATTATCTATGAGGTCGTCTCCACGCATATTATAAAACGCTTCATAATCAGCTCTGGGATATCTTTGGACGCAAAAAATTAAAAATTTCTCAAAATTTCTTAGCTTCATTCTAATAGGAACTCTATATATCAAGTTATCAAATTTATCAAGCAATTTTTTAAAGTTGTTAAATAAAACTTCAAATTTTTCGTATTCATTTTCATTGCGTTCGTTAATTGACCAGCTTATAACAGAAAACATATGGCCAATAGCGCTATATTGATTTCTAATCGCCCAGGTTCTGGTAAAAATAAACGGGTCATCAATAGAAGAAATGCTAACATTCCCAAGCTCGTAATAATTATTTTTGTCTTGAATTTTTTGGTATAAATCTTTTAATTCAATGTCGTGGTTATCTTCTCCTTTGAGCTTAATGAATAAATGTCGATTTTCTCCCTTTAATTCTTCATTAAGCTGGTCAATTTCTCTTTGATTAGTAAAACTTGCCATTTTTAAAATACTATCAAACAGCTCATTTTCAGTTTTGATATATTCATCATTTTTAACAAGATTTTTAAAATAATCAAAAATGCTATAAAATTTTTCTTTTAAATCTTTACTTTCGTGAATAAAATCATATAAATCAATGGAAATTATATTTTCAATATTTTTATCCAATGCGGTGGCTTTTTCTATGTCGGATTTAAATGCCTCTAATTTTTTGTGGAGATTATTCATCTTGGAGGGTTTAAATTAAAATTTATGGTCTTGAATGCTATTATATTAATATTAAATTAGCTAAAAATCAAACAGTTAAAAGGCAAATTTTCATTTCCAGGATGGCTGTTCAAAAAAGTTATTTACTGTTATAATAAAAGTATAAACTATAAACAACAAAAATATGCCTTTTAATGAAAGAAAAACCGAAAGTATTGTCAGAAAAACATTAGAGCAATATAAGGAGATATATGAAAAAGACACGGAAAAGTGTATTTTTATTGAAGAACAAAAATCAGATAATCCCATTATTCAAAAATTGTTAAAAACAGCATCTAAAAGAGGGGACGGAACGGGATACCCAGAATTTATAGTTAGTTTTCAGGATAGTAATTTGATTATAGTTATTGAATGCAAGGCAGACATTGGGAGCCATAAAAGTAAAAATCTTAATCAATTTAGTAAGTATGCGGTGGATGGTGCCCTATTATATTCTTCTTATTTATCAAAAGAATTTGATATTATTTCGATTGGCGTTTCTGGTGAAAATTCAACAGAAATGCTCGTTGATACATTCCTACAACTCAGGGGAGAAAAAAACGCAAGAGATTTAAATATAAAAAAGCTTTATGACTTTGGAAGCTATTTTAATGTTTTCAAAAATGATGCCATCAAAGAAGAGAATGACTTTGTAAAGTTAATGAAGTATTCTAACACTTTGAATCAAAATCTGAGAGATAATTTTGAATTTGAAGAGAATGTAAGGCCTTTAATTGTTAGCGGGATACTGCTCGCCCTTGAGGATGAAAGCTTTGTAGTTTCATATAAAAATAAACAAAAGCCATCAGAGATAGCAAATTTAATTATAACCACCATAAAAGAGAGATTGGAACGCGATAATATTAAGGGCGCCAAGTTAGAAACGATTATTCAAACATATGGCTTCGTTAGAACTAATACAAAAATAATAAACGATAGAGATAAAGATGGAACCCCAAATACTCATTTAAAAAATTTGATTAGAGAGATTGAGGATAACGTTAGGCCATTTTTGCGGGATTACAAACAGTATGATATTATGGGGAGATTTTATAATGAGTTTTTAAGATATGCCAATGGAGATGGGGGGCTTGGTATTGTTTTAACTCCCAAGCACATAACGGAATTATTTATAGAGCTTGCGGAAGTAAATAAGGATACCGTAGTCATTGATAATTGTTGTGGAACGGGAGGGTTTCTAATAAGCGCAATGAAAAGAATGGAAGATTTAGCCAATGGAGATAAGACAAAAATCAAGGAAATACACACCAAACAACTGATAGGGATTGAGGATAACCCAAAAATGTTCTGCCTCGCATGTTCTAATATGATGTTAAGAGGTGATGGAAAATCAAATATTTTTCAACAAGATTGTTTTCAAATAGATGAATCTGAGGTAAAGAGGTTAAAACCGACGGTCGCCCTACTCAACCCTCCATACTCAAAAGAAAATGGCCATAAAGAGCTGGAGTTTGTATGGAATGCACTATCTCTATTAGAGCCCCATGGAACTTGCATCGCAATTGTTCCACAATCTTGCGCCATGAATACTAAAAAGGGCAATGAGAATGTTAAGGAAAGGATACTTAAACACCATACTCTTGTAGCGGTTATGAGTATGCCCAACACACTTTTCGACGACAGTGAAAAAAGTTCTGTAACCTGCGTCATGGTTTTTGAAGCCCATAAGCCCCACGGTGAAAATACTAAAACGTGGTTTGGTTATTGGAAAGAAGATGGTTTTAAGAAAAAAAGACCATATGGAAGAATTGACTATTATGGAACATATGGAAAAGAAATAAAAAGCTTTTGGCTCGATAGTTATTTTAATAAGAAAGAAATTAAGGGATTTTCAGTTTTAGAGCATGTTAGTTCCGAAGATGAATGGTTAGTTGAGCCCTATCTTAAGACGGAATTTGAAGAATTGAATGATTGTGATTTTATAGATTATTTGAAGGAATATACAACCTTTCTTTATTATAATAAATTAACTAAGATGGTATCGATTGACAGCTATAATAAAGATAGATTAAAATTAGATTTCAACAATTGGCAACCCATACAATTGGGCTGGAATGAAAATAATCAAGGGGGGTTGTTTGAGATAATTGGCTCAAAAACTTCAAATAAAAAAATTTTAGACAAAGTAAATATTGCTGGAAATAGAATATATCCATATGTTACAACTCAGGCGACAAACAATGGAATTAGAGATTGGTATAACATTTATACTGACGACGGGAACGTTTTAACTATTGATAGTGCCGTTGTTGGATATTGTGCATATCAACCATTAAATTTTACTGCCAGCGACCATGTAGAAAAATTATTACCAAAATTCGAGTTGAATGTATTTAGGGCAATATTTTTAGCTACAATTATAAATTTAGAGCAAAAAAAAATATCCTACGGTAGAAAATTTAATCAAAGCAGAATAAAAAATACAATAATTAAACTTCCATTTAAAAGCGGGATTGTAGATTGGGAGTTTATTGAAAACTATATCAAAGGATTGCCATATTCTAAACATTTAGAATTGAATGTGGTTAAAGTTTCTTAATAAAATTGACTATGTATAATATAAATAAAAAAGACCACAAATTAGAGCCCATAGAAAAAATATCTTTGAGGGTTGTTGGCATAAGAGAAAGAAAAGATTTACAGGAATGGATTGCTAAAAATCCTGAAATTTTGGGGGAGGAACTTTTAATAATTCAGAAAGAATTTGATGGCTTTAATGATACCAATGAAAGATTGGATTTATTGGCTTTAGATAAACAAGGAAACTTGGTTGTTATCGAAAATAAATTGGATGATTCTGGGCGCGATGTTGTGTGGCAAGTTTTGAAATACGCCTCTTACTGTTCGAGTTTGAATAGTCAAAATATTAAGGATGTTTTTAACCAATATTTAATAAATAATGGGCGCGAAGGAACGGCAGAAAAGATTTTTGAGGAATTTTTCAATAATGAGGACTATGAAGACAAGCTAAACAATGGAAATTCCCAAAGAATAATAATGGTATCTGGAGAATTTCGTAAAGAAGCTACGTCAACGGTTTTATGGTTGCTAAATTTCGGGTTAAGGATTCAATGTTTTCAGGCATCAACCCACAAATTAGGTGACCAATTATTTTTTAATATTGAGCAAATCATCCCCATGAAGGGCGCCGAAGAGTATGCCATAAGCATGGCCAATAAGAATTTAGATGAATTGAGCACGCAAGAAGAGTTAAAAAACAGACATTATAAAAGATTAGAATTTTGGACTCAATTTTTAAGAGAAATAAATAAACATAATGACCTGTGTAGTAACGTTAGCCCGAGTAGAGACAGTTGGATATCTATTGCAATTGGGATGGGGGGAGTAAGTTTAAATATTGTTATTTCTAAGAATTATGCCAGAGCCGAAATATATATAAACAGGGGCGACCAGAATGAAAATAAAAAGTTTTTTGACTATTTTTTTAATAATAAGGAAAAAATCGAAGGAGAATTTGGAAGTTCTTTAATATGGGAGCGAATGGATAATAAAATTACCTCAAGAATAAAATGTCAATTGGACGGCGTAAACGCCCATGAAAAAGAGGATTGGGATAAAATAAATCAATTTTTAATTGACGTTGTCGAACGTATGGAAAAAGTTTTTAAAAAACAAGTGAGAGAGTTAAGAGCCCAAATTTAAGCCAATCTTAATAATTATGAAACGCATAGTAGCAACTGATTTTTATAATTATACTAAATGTAAATATTTGGTATATCTCGAAAAAAATGGAGACCAAAAGTCAAAAGACAGGGTCTCCGATTTTGTTAAAATGCTTTGGTATAGGGGTATTCAACATGAAAAGGAAATAATAGAGAAAATTGCCAAAGATAAAAACAAAAACTTTGCCGAAGTTGATAAAAATAAAAAAGCTAATCAGGAAACTTTTGAGCAAACTTTAGAATTAATGAAAAGGGGCGTTGATTATATTTATCAGGGAGTTTTAATTAGTGATAATTATATCGGCAGGCCGGATTTAATGGAAAAAGTTGATGGCAAATCTATATTCGGCAATTATTATTATATTCCGATTGATATAAAAGCGGGTAGGGGTTATGAGGGCGAGGAATTTGATGATGAGAGGACGAAACTGTCATATAAGCTCCAAATAACGTTTTATGCCCTGTTATTGGGCAAAATACAGGCCTATCAGCCAGAAATGGGGAAAATTATCAATATAGACAAGGAGGAACTGGAATATAAACTGGACACGCAAGATGAGAAATTTGTTGCTTATTTCCAAGACATTGAATTAATGGCAAGGGGCGAAGAGCTATATCAGCCGACCATCAGCGGGAAATGCGGAATGTGCCAATGGAAAACATATTGTAAAAACTGGGCTGATAAGAATAAAGATTTGTCATTAATTTATTATTTAGGAGAACAAAAATACGGCCTGCAAAGTTATGGTATTAATAGCTATGAAGATTTATTAAAACATCCCCTTGGTGAATGGTTGGATATTTTGCCAACAGCTAAAAAACAGGGTTACTTTAAGGGGATAGCAGAAAAAAGTTTAACTAATTTTTATAATCGGGCTTTGGTTTATATTAGTGGGAAAGAGGTAATCTATAATAAGATAGATTTTCCATCGGGAAGCAAGGAAATACATTTTGATATTGAAGATGACCCAACGCAAGATATAGTTTATATGTTTGGATTTTGGATTATAGATAATGGCAAGGGTTATTATCATGCTATTGTAGCTGAAAACATAAACGGAGAAGAAAAAGCCACTCGGGAATTGTGGGAGTTTTTAAAAATAAACCAAGGTATTCCGATGTATCACTACTCCCATCATGAAAAAAGCACGTTGAGACGGTTGCAGGAAAAATATAGTTTAGACCCGTCTGTTTATGAGCAATTTTTAAATGACGCCTTTGATTTATATAGCGCAGTAACAAAAAATACCGATTTTCCTTTGACCAGCTATGGTCTCAAGGCAATTTGTAAACATCTTGGATTTCATTGGAGTGCTGAGGACGCTGGCGGAGCCAATTCTATTGAGTGGTATTCAAAATACTTGGCGGGAGATAAATCAATGATGGATAAAATTTTAAAATACAATGAGGAGGACTGTAAGGCGACCGCTTATTTAAAGGATTATTTAATTTATGCAAAGTAGATTATCAAAAATTGAAAAAAGATTACTCGAAATTGATGAGGAAAAAGAGTTTGGAGTTTATAACTATGGCGAGAATTTAACTGGAAATTTTGATGATGAAATTGAGAAAAGCCGTATTTTACATTTTGATATAGAGAAAAATAAGCTACAAATGGAAAGGCAATTTATACTTGACGGGAGGAACGGTTGGTGGTTTAGAATCGTCTGGGATATGGTAGTCCCTATAATTATTACCCTTATAACAATATTTTGTTATTTAAAGTTTGGGATAAAATAATTTTTTTCCAAATTAAATTTTGCCATAGCCAATTAGGCCAAGATATTCAAACCATTTCTTAATATCATAAATAATCGGGTTTAAATTCTCAATACAGTAGTGTACCAGTAAAACAAAAGCACCATAAGTCTGGTGTTTTTGTTTTTTTTATGTAAAAATTTTTATAGAATAAAAAAAGAAAGTCCACGCGTGCTCATCGCGTGGACCGGGTTGTTGTACATTCGGGGATCAGGTCGGGATCTGAAAGCCTCCTCGCTGATTCCGTTTGATCCTTTTCGACCCAAGGAGCCTCTTTATGGCCGCCCTTATCTGCCGGTTGACCTTGACCGTCGACAGGCTTCTGTCGAACAGCCAATGGGTGGTTCCCAGTTCGGCCAGATTGTCCAGCAGGTACTTGTCGTCGACAGGCAGATCAGTATCAACCGCCAAGGCCTCATTGATCGCCTCGATCACAGCCGCGTCGCAGTCCGCCTCGGTCTCAATGAATCGTCTCGATGGCGGTTTGGAGTCTGACGGCGGATTGGGCTCGGATTTCCTTGGTGGCTTGGACTTTCTCGGCGGCTTGGGATCTGACGGCGGATCGGGATCGGGCTCTGGCTCGGGATCGGGCTTGGCCCTTTTTCCTTTCTTGATCACGCCGTTTTCCAGATGCATCTCGCCGGCCGGCTCCATAAAACTGAAAAGAACCTGCCGTACTTGGTTTTCGACAATCGTCGATCCTATCGTGGACACGTCGTAGCCGTATGTTGCCGCGTTCTTGGATATTGCTTCAAGCAATTCCTCGAACGTCAGGTTCCAAACAAACTGCTCCTCGACAGCCAAGACCAGCCTTCTCCAGTCATCGGAGACTTTCCCTGGATCAGTGGAATTCCTCGGCGTTTTCAGCCGGATGCTCCTGTCTCTCTCGCCCTTTTTAGGGGCGGCTACGAAAGGGGCGAGCGATTCCTCCTTCGACCATGATTTTCATGGTCTCGCTCTTCTTAAGAGCTGTCAGGGCCGCGTCGAGACGACTCATGCACTTCGAAAATACCGCATCGTCGTCGTTCATTGCTGCGTTCTTGTGCCACCACTTGGCCAGGGCCTGACGGGTGTTCGTCGTGTCGTTGCCGCCGCAGATATGCTCGTAGAGCAGCCTGGACTTCTTTCCGTATTCGCTCTTTCCGCCCCCGGCCGTTGCAGCCTTCACCGACTTGGCCGGCCGACCGCGCTCACGCGGCGCTTTGGCCGCGGCTGCCTTCTGCGCCGGCCGTCCGTTTCTGAGGCCATGCAAGGAGTCAAGCAACTCTTGCAGCCGCTGATCCAGAAAGTCAAGAAGCCTACTCTTCCAATCATCCACGAGTTTCGAAGCCTCTTCGTCGGAAAGCAGCCTCTCGAGCAGACGAGCAGATCCCTCTATGTCAGCATCAGGATCGCCTGCCAGAATCCCCAACAACAGATTTCGCGCCATGGTTTTCACCCTCCTCGCTAAATGTTCCGATATTTGTCTGTCTCACAGGGTGGCCGCTTAGCCATCCATGCCTTATTCTTACACCAGATCATACATTTTAGTCAACAAACCAGTTTTTGGCGGTTTTTACAAAAGTAGCCGGTAATTGCGATAAAATAATATAAGCCGGCTAGCGGCGGCGAAAAAATAGAATAAAAACAGAGCACGTCTCGCGACATGCTCTATAGAATACAGAACGCTGAATGTACGACCAGCCCTTCTCACTGGATTGGTTGCACTGGTGGTGTCGGTGTTGGCGTCTCCTTGGCCTCCTTTGTTTCCCTGGTTACCCTCGGAATGAACAGGGGCATCACCGCTTCCCCTGCCGTTGACGAGACTCTGTCCTCGGAGACTTCTGCGCCGTACTGGCCGACAGACCCGTACTTCAGGCACTTACTGCTGTAGAGCGGGTTCTCGCAACGATAGGCGCCGATTTCCATGGGAGAACCGCCAGTAGCCAGCCGCATACACAGATCGATGAACATCAGTTCGGGGAGCGTGGCGAATCTCACCGTCAAGTCTCGATGCAAGCGTTGCAGGTGCAGGAGTTCGAGCTGCTGTTCCTGCCAGGTGAGGCCTTCCAGCCAAAGGCTCTTGCCCTCATGACAAGCAGCCCAGGTGGGTATGGGCGCGAAGGCGTAGAAGTCTTCCAGCGGCCACTTATTACATGCCTCGGCGAATAATGTCGGAATGTCGGGGTTCTGCGGGTCGAACTGACGTAGCGCTGGCTGGAAGCCGAAGAATTGCTGGTTCAGTTCACTCTTGGAGAAGTCCGCTCCCCGTAAGAAGGCCACGGGCACCAGACCAGGGTGGATCCCGAGATATCTGCCGTCCGCCCAGCTTCCCTCCAGTTTACCTAGGCGCTTCGCCCAATAAATGGCACAATTGGGAAGGTCGTGGTTGTGACGAATCTTGCGTCTCACTCTGACCATCAGGGCCAGGGCCCCCAGAACCACGTGTGACCGGCTGAATGGTTCGGGCAGAAAGGTCGCCGCGGTCATTTGACTCCGATACATGTGCAGCATGTGCTGCAACATTCGGAAACTCAAGGCGTCGGTGGTGGTGAGCTCGATCATTTGGGCAAAGAGGCCGGTGATCCAGTTGAGGTGCTCGAGTTCTTTCTTGTCCGGTTCTGGGTGTTCCTCGGCAAACTTCCCTAGGCTCTTCAGGACAGGAGCTACCATCCTGATTTGCCCGTCCGTAAGCGACAGAAAGTTCAGCAGCAATTGCGCTAGCTGTCCTTGATCGCGAACGGCAGTTAATGCCGTCTTTAGCTCGTTTCTGACTTCTGTCATTGATCCGCTCCTCCATTGTTGGCGGCTCCATCAAAGGTACTTAATTGATTTTTAGCACGTTATTATTTAAAGGTCAAACAGGATTAAAAATAAGTCATCGGTTGGGTAGTAAAAAGTTATTCCCAAAAAATCGCCTTTCTTGGAGAGGGCGATTTTTTGGTTTGGGCGATTATAGGTTATTTCTAATAATATTCAAAAATAGACTTTATTAAAATTGATTTTTTGTTATACTAAAGGCAGATGAAAAATTCAATATTTAAATCATTTTTAATTCAATTATCAAAAAATATGAAAAAAAACGGCTCAAAAATTCTCTTTTTCACCCTGATTTTTTTGGCTTTGATTGTCTCTGGCTGCGGCGCCAAAAAATCAGCCGACCAATCAGAGAAGATAAATGTAAATGAGATTAAGGATCAGCAAGTCAAAGAAATGGTGCAAGCTTTCAAGCCGGAGGAACCTTATCAGGAAACCAGCGCGGATAAAATCCAAGCCGCTTTAAGCCAGGGAAAAATTACCGAAGAGCAAAGTATAATTTATCAAGTAATTGTCCTAAGCGATCAGACCAAGCTGCCCCAAGAATTCCAAGGCGCTTCGGTTTCCGGCGATGACGCGTATCTTTTTGGTTTGATAAACGAAAAATGGGATTCATTTTCCCAAAGTACTAAAGACGCTTTGCTGCCATATCTCTTGCCGCCGGACGACCCGAAAAGTTTTTACAACCCGAGCTTAAATACTGATGAGGAAAAAAATATCTGGGATAAGATTCTTTCAATCAAACCGGCCGGCGCAGCAACGCCGACTGTTTGGGTTGAGTCCAAGCCTTTGCCGCAAGTCAGCGTTTACTACGATAAATCGCGCGAACAGCAGGATTACCAAAATAATGTCTGGGCCCAAACCGCGGCTGTTGACTCGGTGCCAAAATTTTCCGACTTGCTGGGCATTGATCTGACTGATAAAAAAATCAACATTTATCTAAACAGCCGCGGCCTTTCTGGCTACGGCCAAGCCTCTTTAAATCCGGTTTCCAACAAGATTTGCGTAGTGAGAGTCAAAACCGGGCTGAACGAAAAAATGACCAAAGCCACTGTGGCCCACGAAGCTTTCCATTGTTATCAATTTTTTTACGGCTTCAAATATGAATTGGATATGAAATGGCTGATGGAAGCCACCGCCACCTGGGCCGAAGACTTTGTTTATCATAACTACAACACCGAGCATGAATATGACTCTGATTTTTTTAATCATACCAACTGGGACCTGACCAGCACCAAAGGCGCTCACGAATACGGCTCCTATCTTTGGTTTTATTATCTGACCGAAAAAGCCGGCGGTGGCGCCCAGGATATTGCTTTGGCGCTGGCCAAGGCCAAACAAACCAATGCCGCCCGCCAGGCCCTAAAATCTCGGCCGGCTTTCAACGATGAATTCAAAGAATTTTCTTTTTGGAACTGGAATCAGGTGCCATTTATCAATCACACCGATTCGCCGCAATTTCCGGCCATTACTCCCGGCGGCAATTCTATCAAGACGATACCCTTGCAATCAGCGGGCGACAAAACCGAGCCGGTCAGCCTGGAAAGAGGCGGGGCCAAATATTATTTTTACTATCTGGCCAATGACAACATTAAAAAATTGACTTTTGATGTTAAGGCTTTTGAGCCTAACGAAAACGGCCCCAAAGGCTTGCAAGCTCTGGTTAAGATTGGCGACAACTGGTATTACGAAGACTGGTCAAATTTGCAAGAGCGGACTTTCTGCCGCGATCTTGATGATGAAAACATCACGGCCGCGGTTTTGATTACTACCAACTCGGATATTATTAATACGGCGAGTGGCAATCTAAAAGTTAAGGCGGAGAAAAAATGCGGCCCGGGCTGGATTGGCACGGTGCGGGTCAGCTGGCAAGGGGAGTACCAGGATTATGGCAAGGCCAGCGGTAATGTAAAAACCGGCGGTTCTTATTCTATTCACGAAGAACTGGAATATGACCCGGAAGATGACGAGCTACTGGTAAAAAAACACAATTTTACCTTTAACGAAAAATACAACAAAACCTATCAAGGCGGCCGGGGCGGCTGTGGCGTGATTTTTGACAACTCGCGCAGCACTGCCAGCGGCAACGGCAATTATGTTTATGATCTGAAGAACGAGGAGCAGCAGAGCGCCAGAATTTACGGCAAGACTCACGCCGAAGACCTGACCGGCAAAATCGGCGGTCAATATGAAATCGGTTTTGATATTAAGCCCGATCCCAATCCGGCGACAGCCGAAAGACAATTCAAGACCACCAGCTACTGGCAGTATTTGGAAAAAAATTGTTCGTTTATTCTGCCGCTACAAAACGCTTGGGGCGGCTATCAGGAAAGCAGTGAAACCAAATATTCTGCCAGCCATCCTTACGCTCCAAACTCGATTGAAATTATCATCAAGCCCGATGACCGGACAATAAAAGGCCAGGCGACTTATCAGCCGGGAGATAATATTAAAGGTACGATTGATTGGGAATATAGGAAGATGGATTGATAAAAAAATAACATAGCATTTTTTAGCGCTTAAGTTAAATTCAGAACCATGAATGGAAACCAAACAATTATCATAAGTTATTTCGACCCTTCTTTGAAAGAAGAAGTGGATTCATTTGAGCAAAGATTAAAGAAACGTAAGATTTCTCTAATCAAAACAAACCAAGGTATCCTGGAATCTAAAATTTTTTCTGGTGCGCCCTTACAACCTAAGGAAATTTTTGACCACACCCAGTATGCTGCTACTTTTGTGTTAGAATTCATTAAACTGTGTTTTAGTATTGGCGGTTTCTTGTCACTAACTTCTCAACTTATTAAGTTTATAAAGGGAATAAAACTTAAATCCAATAAAGACGTTTTATTAATGAGTGAAATTGAAAGGGAAAAAAATTTCCCACTTAACATTTATTTTGCAATAAATAATAAAATAGCTGATAACAAAATTTTAGATGCTTTAAAAAAAATCCCCCTAACAATCAGTTTATTTAAAAATAATTTAAGTCGTTACAAAGATAGTGAAATTTTGGTTGTCTCTTATAATGAAAACCAAAAGTGCTGGGATTTAGAGAATCTAAAAGGATATAAACACAACCGCGGGCTATCTTGTTGGCGAGCGAATAGAACGATAAAAGGCCATGGGTTGGCAAGTAAAAAAGATGTTCCTGACAAACAATATCAAAATTTGTGGGAAATGCTTAATGATCCAATATCAGAAAAAGCCAAAACTAATGCCTTGAAATTTAAGGCTTCATATTATCAGAGATTGTATACAATTCAGGACATTAAAATGGCTTTATCTGTTTGTCCTGTTACGATTAGTGTTGACATATTTAAAAGTTTTATGAATGCAAAAAATGGTATAGTGACTTTACCAAATATAAATGAAAAGAGAATCAGTGGCCATTCGGTGTTAATATGTGGATTTAATGATGATAAAAAAGTTTTTATTATTAACAATGGTAGTTGGGGTAGAAAATGGGGTAATAATGGGCTTGGGTGTCTCCCGTTTTCTTATATTGAAAAGTATCTTATTGAAGCTTGGGGAATGCAATTATTATTGGCTAACTTGATTAAACTTTCAATAAAAAATTTCTTTAAACTAAAATTTTTGAAAAGTTGTTTTGCCGACAGAAAAAATAAAGGAATATTAGAAAATGGTTTTATTAAAGATAAAAGGAATCTTACTATCAAGTATGAGGTTAAAAATGTTCAACCAATCGCTTTTTCAAGGGGTTCTTTTTTTATAATTAATATATTTGATAACAAGGTAAAAGAAAAATATGGTGGATGGTCTCATTTCAGTTATGACTCCCAAAAAAGAATAATTGAGATCGAGGAATTACTAATTTCAGAAGAAAATAGAGGCTACGGCTGGGGCTCTGAAGCTATAAAAATAGTAGAAGAATATGCTAAAAAATGGCAAGTGGAAAAAATTATTGGCTGGGTGTCTATTGAAGATGCCTATAATGAAATTCAAAAAAATCTAATAGAAAAATTTTTTAAGCAAAATAATTATAGTTGCATTGATGATAACTTAAAATTTAGAGGTTGTCTTTTTAGATTTGAAAAATATTTATTAATCCAATAGTTTGTTCTAATATAATTACCAACCGTTAAATTAGGCGGCAGTTCGACTTTAGTCGGCTTTCAATGCCCACTAAAGTGCGATTACTAAATTTTTTTATCGTCCAACCCCGCCTCTTCAACGCCGCTTGGGGCGGGGCAAGAAGGCGGCATGTCCGGCAGATATCGTTCTGGCGGTTTTTATTAATGTCATTGCGAGGAGTTCCGTCGTTTATAAACGACGGAACGACGAAGCAATCCAGTAGCCTGAAGAGATTGCTTCGCTCCCTTTGGTCGCTCGCAATGACAAAAGAAAAGAATGGTCAATCATAATGACATTGGTAATAAGTTTTGCTATAATAAGGCCATAATAAATAAGACAAAATATGAACAAAAAACTCATTTTAGTCATCGTCATTATTGTCATTGTTGCCGCCGCCGGAGTCGGGCTTTATTTTTTTCTGTCCAAAGGCCAGAAAGCGGAAGTGGCAAAGAGTGAATTTACCGACCCGCGTTACAGCACCGAGCCGACCGGCCTTGATTTTATTCAGAAAGATTTGGATGAGGGAAAAATCAACCTAGACACGGCGTTGATTTACAAAGTCAAATTTTTATTCAATGACCCAACTTTGCCCAAAGAATATGCCAGTGCTAATGGGCCATTTGAAGATGGTGGAACTTTCGGTGAAATTACCGAAAACTGGGACAAACTAACTGCCGAAACTAAAAAGACTTTGGCGCCATATTTTCTCCGGCCCGATAATCCGGAAAGCGCCATGAGTAAAATCATGAACGGCGAAATTCAGGCGCCTCAAACCGGCTGGCTAAAATTGATTAATCAGGCCAAGGCTTTTGATAGGCCGCTTTCCTATAAATCCGATGACACTTTGGTGACGGCTGACGGCAAGATCAAGGTTTGGTATCTGGAAAAAAAGGAAATGGTTAACGGCGAAGAAAAAATCACCAAACTTTATTATAATGTGGCTCAAAAAATTGTCTCAAACTTGAACACTGACGGCGCCTACGCTCAGTTCGTCGGACTACTGGGCAAGACTCCGCCATCAGACGGCACTTTGGGCGGCGACAATAAAACCGATATTTTTATCGCCACCGGCGCTCATGTTCATCTGGCTGATTCTAAAGGCGGCTCGCCTTCCCAGGGCGTGAATGTGCCGGATAATGGCACAGGCAAAAGCAGCTATATCATCCTGCGAGAAAATTTAAATGACAAATACTTGAGGACCACAACCGTTCATGAATTATTTCATGCTTTCCAGCGGGCGTTTGATTGCGTACTAACAGTTAAAAATTGGTGGTGGATTGAAGGCACGGCCACTTGGTCAGAAGATATGATTTATCCAAACGACAATACTGAACAAGGTTATCTTGAAAGTTATATTAAAAACCCGGAGTTAAGCTTATTTAGCAATGGTAAAAATTTTGAATATGGCGCTTATGTTTTCCCTTTTTTCTTGTCAAACACTTATGACCGGATGATCGTCACCAAAATCTTTGAAGGCTGCACTGGCGGCAAAAATCCGCTGGCTTCGGTGGATAAAACCATTGATGGCGGCTTCAAAAAAAATTGGAAAGAATTTACCCTTTTAAATTTCAATAAAAAACCAGTGGAAAAATACAAGGATTTTGACAAAAGCAAAAAATTCCCCAAAGACTCTACTCAAAGCGGTGCTAATGCCGACATGGCATTTTTATCTCCGGGAGAAACTTCAGTCCCCAGTAAAGAGTTGCCGGCCTTGACTTCGCAAGTAATGGAAACTTATTTTGCGGAAAGAGCCGGAGTACGAAAAGCGGTCTTTAAAGATCTTAAAAATTTCACCGGCAAAAACCCAAACGCCGCGATTAAAGCCATAATTTATCCAAGAAACAACGGCCAACCCTACACTGAGGATTGGACCGAAAAAGAAAGCCGCAGCTTTTGTTTTGACAAAGCCGATGAGGATTTTGATAGAATTATTCTGATATTCAGTAATGCCGACATGAAAAATAAAATAACCGAAAGCCAGATTAAGGTCAAAACCCAAGAATCGTGCTTTGAAATCAACCAAAGTGAAACCATGACTTCCAAACCGATATTTAGTGTTAATCCCGAATATAGAGGCACGGTAAAATACCAGGCCGAGGGCGAATTGGTCAAAGATTCGGTGCCGGCTAATGCCAAATATGCCTATTTAGGCAAATGGAAAGTCAAAGTGATTTATCGCGAAGATTGGCCGGGCCAAACTGCAATGTTCATCACCTCAAGTGCAATGTATTTTTCTTATGATCATTACCTGGAATTTGATTTAAGCGGGCAATCGGTCATGAAAGACGGCACGTTTGAAGCCGTGACCAAGGAAGGCAAATTTGAATCTCCGGGCTGGACGATTCATAATGAAATTTCCGGTGACAGCGTCACTGTCCCGAAAAATGACACTTCTTGGGACGTGCCCAAAAAAGGCGTGATTTCGGAAATGACGGAAAACGGCGCAAAAATCAGTCTGCCCGATTTTGTCTTATACAACTCCGGCGGCTACCGCGAGTTGCCGCACCCGATTATTTTTGAGATCAAGAAATAAATAAACCATTTTTTATGCCGATTAAAATCGATTATCAAAAGTGTTGTTTTAAAGACGGCAAGTGTGTTTCTTGCTGTGGCAGCAGTTGCAGCGGCTGCGTGGAGGCTTGTCCTGGTGGCGCCTTGTCCAGGGGTAAGCTGGTGGAATATGCGGAAGATAAGTGCAATAATTGCGGCAGCTGTATCAGCGCCTGTAAATATCAAGCCATCACCTTTTGTTAATTATGAAAATTTTAGCCATTGAGACCTCATGCGATGAGACATCAGCCAGTGTTTTGTCTGGCCAGAAAAACAAGCTGGAAATTTTATCTAATGTCGTTTCCTCGCAAATTGATATTCACAAAAAATATGGCGGCGTGGTACCGGAGGTGGCCGCGCGCCATCATGTGCAAAATATTTTGCCGGTGGTGGACGAGAGTTTGGCGTTAGCCAAAGCGGGGCCAAAAGAGATTGATCTACTGGTGACGACGGCCGGGCCGGGGCTGGTCACTTCTCTGATCATCGGTGTGGAAGCGGCCAAGACACTAAGCTTCGCTTGGCAGAAGCCGCTACTGGCTATTAATCATATGTACGGCCACATCGCCGGCAATTTTTTGAACGACAAAATAACTTTTCCGGCTGTTTGTCTGGTGGTTTCTGGCGGCCACACGGAGATCGTTTATTTAAAAAATTATTGGCAATTCAAAAAAATTGGTCAGACAGTCGACGACGCGGCCGGCGAGGCCTTTGACAAAGTGGCCAAGCTTTTGGGCCTGGGTTATCCCGGGGGGCCGATTGTTTCATCCAAGGCCGAGGAATTTAAAAACATTAACTTGCAGAGCAAACTAAAACTGCCGCGGCCGATGCTTAAAAGCGCGGATTTTAATTTTTCCTTTTCCGGGCTCAAGACGGCGGTTTTGTATTTGGTTCAGAAGATGTCTGAAGCTGAAAAAAGGGAAAGAATTCCCGAGATTTGTTTTGAGTTTCAGCAGGCGGTGATTGATGTTTTGGTGACTAAGACCGTCAGAGCCGCCAGGGAATATAGGGTAAAAACGGTGATGCTGGCCGGCGGCGTGGCGGCTAATAAAAAATTAAGAGAAAGTTTGCGGCTGGCAGCCGAAAGAGGTGGCTATAAGTTTCTGGTGCCGGAATTTAAGTTGTGCACCGATAACGCGGCGATGGTCGCTTTGGCTGGTTATTATCTGGCGCGAAAGAAAAAGATTAAGCTGGATAATTGGAAAAGAGTTAAAGTCGATCCGAATTGGGAGTTGAAGTGATTTGTCACTTTTCTTTTTTTAGAAAAAAGAAAAGCTGACGCAAAAGAAAAAAGCGCGAGCTAGATGAAAATTTGGCGCTTTAAGGCAAAATTCTAACAAAATTTTTAAACTCCCCCGCCAAAGGCGGGGTCAAACAATAAAAATTTAGTAACGAATTTTACCTTACGCTTATTCCAAATTTTCATAGGCTCGCAGTGAAGAATCTTTAAAAAATGTTATGAGGTTTATTTCCAAGTCCGAAAAAGAAACCTATAATCTTGCCAAAAAATTTGCCGCCAAGTTGAAAGGCGGAGAGGTCTTGTGTTTGATTGGCGATTTGGGTGCCGGCAAGACGGCTTTTACCAAAGGTCTGGCTAAGGGCTTGGGCGTAAAAGATATTATTACCAGCCCGACTTTTGTGTTGATGAAAAATTATCCAATAATCAATAACCGGAAACAGTCAGCCGCAAAAACGGTTGGCGGTAAAGGGTCAGCGGTAGACATGTTAGCGCATATTGACGCCTATCGTTTGGATAGCGGCGCGCAGTTGCAGTATATTGGCGTGGAGGAATATTTCAAGGATAAAAATTGCGTGACAGTGATAGAGTGGGCGGACCGGGTTCGTGACATTTGGCCCAAGAAGGTGATTAAAATTAAATTTAAGATTCTTAGCGAAAATAAAAGGGAAATAAAAATCACCACGGATTAATGTGGTGATTTTAAAAATTTTTATATTTTTATTTAGCTACCCGAAAGACTTCTTCCACGGTCGTCTCGCCGTCGACGGCTTTGAGAATGCCATCTTGGAGGACCAGGATAGCGCCATTTTTGACCGCCGCTTTTTCGATGTCGGTATTGGTGACGTCTTCCAGCTGAATTAATTTTTGCAACTCCGGCGTCATTTCCAAAACCTCATAAAGCCCGAGTCGGCCCTTGTAGCCGATATTGCCGCACTTAGAGCAACCCTTGGCCTGATAGAATTCCAGCGGCTGGGGAATTTTTATGTTGGCTTTGGGGCTGATTTGGGAGAGGATTTCTTCTACCTCTTTGAGTACTGCCGGCTCCAGTTTGGTCTTGACTTTGCAATAGGGGCAGATTTTTCTAACCAATCTTTGGCCAATAGAGCATTCGATGGAATTGGCCAGCATCTGGCGGTCGATGCCCAGGCCGACAAAACGGGGAATGGCGCCGGCGGCGCTATTGGTATGAATGGTAGAGAGAACCAGGTGGCCGGTCATGGCCGCCTCAATAGCGACTTTGGCAGTCTCCGGATCGCGGATTTCACCAATCATCATGATGTTGGGATTTTGCCGCAGGAGCGAACGCATGGCGCTGGCAAAAGTATAGCCCTGCTCGGTGTTTATCTGGGTCTGCATGATGCCCTCCAGGTGGTATTCGATCGGGTCTTCCACGGTAATAATTTTGATATCCGGACGGTTGAGTTTGTTTAAAATACTGTAGAGCGTGGTGGTTTTGCCGCTGCCAGTGGGGCCGGTGGTAATGATAATGCCCTTGGTTTTGGCCATGGATTTTTCCAATGAGGACAGGGAGTACGGCCGCATGCCCAAATCTTTAATATCCAAGGCGCTGGCCTGGCTGGAAAGCAGGCGGATAACCACGGTCTCGCCATAGCCGCCGGAAATAATGGAAACGCGAGAATCCATTTTGGCGTCTTTTAGAAAAATAGCAAAGCGCCCGTCCCAGGCGGCTTTTTTGACGTTGGTGGGGAAGCCGGCCAGGATTTTAATATTGGAGAGCAGCGGCAAATACTGTTCTTTGGGCAAGTCGACAATATCGTGCAAGATGCCATCGATGCGAAAACGAATTTTGACGTCGGTGTCGGTGGGCTCAATATGGATGTCGCCCGCCTCGCTCTTTAGAGCGGCGGCAATTACCAAATTGATCATCTCTTTGGTGGGGGTGTCGGCGATGGCTCTGGTGACACTGGTCAGATCTTTGGATAGTTCGGCGCCGCGGGCCAGTTCTGCCTCGCTGATTTTGATGCCACGGCCGATGGTTTGCGAGATAACAATATCGTACAAAGCGTCGACGTAATCTAGTTTGCCGATAACACGATAAACTTCCTCTAGAGAAGTGATGCCGGACAGACATTTCAAGACGCCATCTTGCAGCATGGTGATCATGCCGCTCTCAATGGCCTGTTCCAGGATTTTGAAAGTGGGAGCGCCTTCGGAAGTCAGCTGCTTGATCTCTTCGTTCATGACAAAAATCTCATAAATGCCGACGCGGCCTTGGTAGCCGATACCGTTACAATAATCACAGCCGTCAGGTTTGGCCTGGTAGACCCTGGACAAAACGGTGGGAATATCAACTCCTGATTTAGGGGAGATGACCGCCAAAATTTTTTCTACGGTTTCTTTTTCTGCTTCGCCAAGCTGATGCTCGATTTTGCACCGGGGGCAGAGTTTGCGCACCAGACGCTGGCCGATAATCGCATTAATAGAGGGAACAATAAAAAAAGGTTTGACGCCCATATCTACCAACCTGGGAATAACGCCGGCGGCATCATTGGTGTGGACGGTAGAGAGAACCAAGTGCCCGGTCAGACTGGATTGAATGGAGATTTCGGCGGTTTCCAAATCGCGGATTTCGCCAACCATAATAATATCGGGGTCTTGCCTTAGAACTGAACGCAAACCATTGGCAAAAGTATAACCTTTTTTAACATCGACTTGGCTCTGATTGATGCCTTTGAGCTGGTATTCGATGGGATCTTCCAGGGTAATTATTTTGACATCGGGCTGGTTGAGTTTGTTTAAGATGGCATAAAGCGTGGTGGTTTTGCCGCTGCCCGTGGGGCCGGCAGTCAGGAGCAGGCCGTTGGGCTTTTTAATTTCCTGTTCCAGGATTTTGTAGGCCTGGGGCATCAGCCCTAGATCCTCAAAGGACAGGACGACCGAAGCAGACTTTAAGAGGCGCATGACCACGCTCTCGCCGTAAGCGGTGGGCAGAAAAGAACAGCGGACTTCGATTTTTTCTTTGGTCAGGAAGATGGAAAAACGGCCGTCCTGAGGCCTGCCCTCGATGTTGATTTTTACTTTGGCCATTATTTTCAGGCGGGAGATGATTTTTTTCCAATTCTCTTTGTTGACTGTCGCCGCTTCTTGCAAAACGCCATCGACTCGGAAGCGAACGGTCACGCCAAACTCCTCGGCTTCGATGTGGATGTCGGAAGCGTCGATTTTGATGGCGGTGGCGACAATCAGAGTGACGGTATCGCTGATATTGACTTGATTGATTTTTTCGTTGAGTTCGCGGAAATCTTTCAGCTCATTCTCAAAACGCTCCAAGTCCGCTTGTTTTATTTCGATGCCGGGGACAAATTTTCTGATTTTTGGCAGAGAGTCGTAGAGCCTGACGGCAGTTTCAAGGCTGTGTTGGGAAACCAGATAGGTAGAAACGTTGGTGTGGAATTTATCTCTCAACTCGTTTTCCAATTGTTTTATCTCGTCGTTGTAGCCGACGGCAGCCAGGCGAATATCCGAGCCATTGTTTAGAAAACAAACGACCTGCAGCTTGAGGCTGGTTTCTTTGGGCAGAGTGGTCAGGGTATCGGGAGAAATACCAAAGCCTATCAAATTAATGTAAGGCAGGCCGATGATGGCGGCTTTGTTTTCGACTTCCCGCTCTTTTTCTTTGAGAGTGATTTCCTGAATCTTTTTTTGCAACTGTCCTTGGGTGGAATCGTCGTCGCTAGCCGATGGTTGCTTACTGGGAAGCAGGTCTTCCAGTGAAGGGCCGATAGTCATGGGAAAAAGTTAAAGTTTATTGAAGCTACTATAATTATAGTTTTTATGGAGGTTTATTTCAAGCAACAAAAACTCGCCGAACTGACAGGCGGGCCAAGTTCAGCGAGTTCTGTGATTGTTTATTTTTTCGAAAAGAGACTAGGCAGCTTGAGATTCTGCGAGCTGCGGATAATTCTGCTAAGGCCTTCGCCGGAGCTGAGGCGGTTGAAGAGCAGTGTCCAACTAGACCACTGAAAAGCGGAGAGGAAAGCAGTGATAAAAAAGGTAATGGCCAGCAGTAGCAGAAACAGGATCAGGCCGAAAATACCGGCCAGCCACAGGGGCGCCGCGTAGCCGTAGAAAACCAGGAACAAGAGGGCCAAAAACAGTTCGCCGATCAGCCCGGTAATGATAGCGGCCACCAGGTAAATGATAAAGATTATCAGAGCCATTTCCAGCGATACCAGCCAGTTGGCCAAAAATAATTTTTTGGCGGAAAAAAAGGATTCGCCCAGGCGCTGTTTTTTAAGAATTAAATAAAAAATTTGATAGCGTAACAGGAAAGAGACAGAAAAAATAATGATTATGAAAACAATAAACGACAGGTAATAGATTGTTCTGCCAAAAATTCCCTGGTCGGTCAGGGCCAGCAGCTCGGCGCCAAGAATCATAAAGAGCAGAAAGAGGACAACCTTAAGGATGAAATTAATCAAAAGTACCGGCCAGAATTTGCCCAGGGCAAAATCGATGCCTTCGTTGATGGTGGCAACTTTGTTCTTATTGGCCAGGTCGATGTTTCTGATCAGGCCGACTTGGGAGACAATGGCCAGCCAGATGATGAAGATAATAATAGCGACGGCGATGATGACAACCACAATGGCAAACAACAGTCCTTGCGGATAATGGATAATGGCCGACCAAATATTAAGCCAGAGATTGCCGCCGGCCTTAAGGCCATCGGCCAGGCCGTTTTGAAAACTGTTTAGCGTGTCAGCCAGGATACCGCGGCTGTTGAAAGGATTGATAAGGGCGCGGCCTAGAATTTCGTATTCGCCGCCAGTGCCCAACAGCGCGGCGAAGAGACCAAAAAACCACAGGCCTTTCTTTTTTCTGACTAATTGCCAAGATTTTTTCAGAATTGGCCGATAAAGAGCGGAGTCCTCCATATATTTTGATTTATTTTATAATTGTCGGTTATGATTATTATAACATAATTATAACACAAGATAAAAATAACTGAAACTCGTCGGCGAGAGTTGCCGGGTTTTGAAATTAATAAAATTTTCTGCTGATATCAAAAAGTCAGCCCAAGCGGGCTGACTTTTTGGCTATTGATTTGGCAGGCGCTGGAAATTTTTAAGCTTTAAAGATGGCGGCAAATTCCTCGCTTTCAAGAGTTTCTTTTTCCAAAAGCTGGGTGACTATCTTTTCTAAATAATCTCTTTTTGCAATAATTATGCTTTCGGCCAGTTTGGCCGCTTCCTCGGTGAGGCGATGAATTTCTTTGTCGATTTCTTCGGCGCTTTTTTCCGAATAGTCGCGTTGCTCATGGAGCTCGCGTCCCAAAAAGATCAGCTCTTCTTTTTCGCCAAAAGTCCTTAGTCCTAATTTGTCGCTCATGCCATATTCGGCGATAAGTTTCTTGGCCAGCCGAGTGGCTTCATGCAAATCGCTTTGGGCGCCGGTAGTGACTTCGCTGAAAACAATTTTTTCGGCAATCCGGCCGGCCAAAAGTACGGCCAGCTCTTCCAAAAATTCGGATTTGGAATGGAGTTTTCGGTCTTCGGAAGGCAGCTTCAGAGTGAAACCGGCGGCCAGGCCGCGGGCAATGATAGAAACTTTTCGAACCGGATCGGTGTGCGGCAATTCGTGAGCCACCAAAGCGTGGCCAGCTTCGTGGTAGGCGGTGATTTTTTTCTCGTTTTCGTTGAGGATGTGGCTTCTTCTTTCCGGGCCCAAGATAATTTTGTCGATACTTTTTAAAATATTGTCAGAATTGATTTCTTTTTTGTTTTGCAGCGCAGTGAGAATGGCCGCTTCATTGAGCAGGTTGGACAAATCGGCGCCGGAAAAACCGGGAGTGCGTTCGGCCATCTTTCTTAGTTCTACTTCTTTGGCCAGCGGTTTTTCTCTGGCGTGGACTTTCAGAATCGCCTCGCGGTCGTTGATGTCGGGCATATCCAGAGTGACGCGGCGGTCAAAGCGGCCGGGGCGCAACAGGGCGGCGTCCAAGACATCGGGACGGTTGGTGGCGGCCATAATGATAACGTTGGTGGCCGGGTCAAAGCCGTCCATTTCCACCAGTATTTGATTGAGGGTTTGCTCGCGTTCATCATGAGACCCGCCCAGCCCCGCTCCGCGCTGGCGGCCGACGGCGTCTATTTCATCGATAAAGATAATGCAAGGGGCGCTCTTTTTGGCGCGGCGGAACAAATCGCGGACACGAGAAGCGCCTACGCCGACAAACATCTCCACAAATTCGGAGCCGGAAATGCTGAAAAAAGGCACATTGGCTTCGCCGGCGACGGCGCGTGCTAGTAGGGTTTTACCGGTGCCGGGAGCGCCCAAAAGCAAAACTCCTTTGGGAATGCGCGCGCCTAGCGCTAGAAACTTTTTGGGATTTTTCAGAAAATCGACTACTTCCAGCAGTTCTTGCTTGGCCTCTTTGACTCCGGCCACGTCGACAAAAGTGATTTTATTCTTGTCGGGATTGAACTCCCGAGCGCCGCTTTGGCCGAAGCTCATGGCTTTGTTGTTGGCGCCCTGGGCCTGACGCATCATAAACCAGATAAAACCGACAAAGAAAATCAGAGGAATAATAAAAGGCAAAGTGGCCGACAACCAAAATTTCAGGCTGGTATCGCTTTTTATTTCAACAGAAACTTTTTCTAATTTTTTGGTGTCAATGTTGTAGTTTTTCAGCAGGGTGCTCAAACTGTCCAGGCTTTCTTTCTGCAGCGTTTCTTTTTGTTCGTCGGTGGTGACTATTTCCAGCTGGTTTTCTTTGACCACCACGGACTTGATTTGTTCCTGGTTGATTTGGTTGATAAATTCGCTGATATTGATTTTTTTGGTTTTTTCGGTCGGCAGGCTGTACAAACTAAGCAGAGCCAACAGCGCCAGAAAGATCAGGGCGGCGATCAGTATTTGTTTGGTTATTTTCATTTGTTTAATTTAAGTTTTTAGTTAAGGCCAAGGATCGGGCCTTTCCGATCAATTGGGCAAACTGTTATAATTTATATTATAAATAGGATAATGATTTTTTTTGAAAATGTCAAACCGACAGATAAAAATAGTCGATGTCATTTGGCAAAAAACTTTATTTAGAATTTTGCCAGAAAAAATTACGCCTAATTTTTTCACAGTGGTTCGTTTACTGTTGATACCGACGATACTGGTGTTTCTGGCTTTGGAAAATTTCATTTTAGCTTTGGTTTTTTTTGTTTTGGCCGCCGTCGTTGACACGATCGACGGCGCTCTGGCCAGATACCGAAAACAGACTTCTTTTTGGGGAACCTGGCTCGATCCTTTGGCCGACAAACTGCTGGTCGTTTTGGTGGTTTTGTTTTTGTTTTATTATTACCCTTATCCCGCTCTGCTAGTGGGAGCGATATTTTTTGATTTGCTTTTGGGCTTGGGCGCCCTGGCTTTTCTGGTAGTGTTTAGAAACAAAGAAGCGATACCGGCCAATTGGCTGGGCAAAAGCAAAATGGTTTTGGCGGTGGCCGGCGTTTTACTGGTTTTTGTTTATTTGATTTCTGGCCAATTAATTTTTTTATGGTTGTCGGTTGTTATTTTATTCTTGGCCATTATTTTTGGCGCTTTAAGCTTCATAGTCTACGGCTTGAAGGCCATGGTTTAATTTTTGATTTTTAATAGTCCCGACCAAGCGCGTTAACGCTCGGTCGGGACTAGTTGTAACTGGTTGGCGGATCAGAATTCGAACCGGAGTCCGAGTCCTGCCACCAACTTATTGCCGTCGACATAGTCCTTGTCGCCGTCGGTTTGACCCGGTCCGGCGATTTGGTACATCAGAGACGGCACGAGGAACAGCCCTTCGTGCAGACGGAAGTCGGTGCTGACCACTATCCTGGTGTAGACATAGCCGCCGTCCTTGCCAAGGAACCCGGTGGTTAGGGCGCTTCTGACGCCCAAATCCAGCTTTTGTTCCTTGCCCAGCGGCAGGTGGAAATTGACACCGGGAAACAGATACCAACCTCCTTGGGGACTGTGGTGGCCAACCTCGCCGTAGTAGGTCAGCTTCAGGTAAGGTTCGACCCACTTGGCCTTGGTGACCGTGGCTTGGACTTGAGCTCCCCACTGGTCGTCGTCGAGCTTTTCCAGCTCGTTGAAGCCGTAGTAGGACAGGTTCAGGTCGAGCTTGAGCCAATCTCTTAGCTGGCATTCACGACCAAGGTAGAGGTCGATCTCGCCCTCAAACGGCGGAGCTGGTTCGGGCGGGGGGTTGAGCAGCAACTGCAGCTTGCCGACAGCGTCAGCCAGTTTGTCCAGATCGGGATTTTCCGGCACTTGACTGGTCGTCGCCGCTGTTTCGGCGTCGGGTTCGGCCGCTTCCTGCCGTTCGAACGGGAAGGAAGACCAGATGCCAGCATACCAACCAGACTCACCAAACCTCAAGGTCAGTTCGTTCTCCCAGACCGGCTGGTCGTGAACTAAGATGCCGGCCTCGGCGATGTAGGCGCCCTTTATTTCGCTGCGCCAGCTACCTTTCAGTTGAAGCTTGCCCGCTTCGTCCGCGCTGGCGGCGAAGACGATCGAGGTGATGACCAATATTGTACCCATGATTTTCTTCATGCTAGTGCTCCTTAGTTGCGGGAACGATTTGCGTGTTCCCTGACAGTCAATTGATCCAGTTCATCCGGTTCAGGCCATCAGGGATTTGGGCACATGATCTATCCTCTCGAACGCCCCCAGGCTTAGATGTGAAACCGTCACGACCATTAATTGCTCGACTACTTCTATTACCGCCAGCAGAACTCTCTCTGGCAGAAGCGTCGGATTGCTGGTCGGCCCGTCTCTAGCGCAGTGCACCAGCGTTTCAGTACTGGAGACGGAACAAACCATGGTCGGCTGTCGTTCTTCCAGCGCTTGCGCTCGGGCCAGGGCAGAACAAATCAGCCCGAAGAGCATCAGCAGGCCCACCGTCGCCAACGCTTTGCGCCTGGCCAAGTCTTGCTCGGCTTGGATTAGCGCCAGGAGTTGGTGGAGCTGGAAGCGTGGCTGACTGGCCAATTCGGCGAGGTAGGCTTTCTCGGCCGCGGACAACTGATAGCCGCTCGGTTTGTCGCGCAGGTATTCCGCCTTGAGACGCAGGCGTCTCAGCTCGGTGGCCGCCGTGGTTTCGTGCGGGTAGAGCCAGACATACACCGGCCAACCAACCAGCATTTTGGCGAAACGTAACGGCGCCAAACCTATTTCGCTACGCAACCCTAGGGTGTCGTCAGCCCAAAGGCGAACGAGGTAGAGGATAAAACAGACCACTATTCCCTTAAGGTAGGTAGTGAGAAGCCACCGGGCGATGGCCAGCCAGTCGATCTTGGGGTCGGCAATTGCTGTCGCCCTCGAATACCAGTTGCTGTATTGCTCCTCTCTCTTCATCTGTGCCAGACTGTCGAAGTCCTCTTCATTCTTCTTGTCTCGCCAGCCGTTTTTCATGGCTAGCTGCTGGGCGTCGTCCATACCACTTCCCCAGGCATCAACGTCGAAAGAGTAGCGCAGGGGCATGAGGTTGGCCTTACAAAGATCCAGTTGCTTCTGGAGATCTGCAAAGTAGTCTTCGAGGAAGTACTGTTCTTCTTTGGCCAACCCTTGTTGCCAGAGGTTCTTGACTGTGGTCGAGTAGAACTTAGCCGTCTCTTCTGGAGACGGCCTGGTCGGCCTGATCTCCGGCAGGATGACACAGTTGTTCATCCGACCGATGATTTGCCACTGTTTTTCGATTTCTTCGGCCGTCGGGTGATGCACGAAGCAGGCGCCCTTGAAGACAAAGAAGCGGTCTCCTTGCGGATTCCAGGGGATGACTATTCCCTGAATAGCCCAGACTACCCCGAGCAGACACAGGATGGCCGTGATTCGGTTCAGCCAGCTGGCTGGTCTCCAAGGCCACCTTGTTTCTGATGGTGGATGGTCGATGTTGCAGTCGTCGACCAACACTCGCACCGAACCAGCTGGTCCGTCGTGATATCGCCAAGCCATGGCTTTTGTTCACCTCCTTCCGTATAGATTGTAGAGTGCATTGTTCAGCGGAATGCTAAACATTATATTTTATACTAATTTCTAGTTTTTGTCAAGTTTGAATTTGAAAAAACAAAATCCCCGACTTTAGTCGGGGATTGGGTAGTTAATTTTTATTCTTCTTCTTTTTCTTCTTCCGTCTTTGGTGCTGGCGCTGCTTTTGGCTCTTCGGTTTTTTCCGGTTCAATTTTTTCTTTGGGTTCCGCTGTTTTTTTGGCTTCTTCGGCCGGCTTTTCTTTTGGCTTGGTCAAACTAAGTCCCAGCCGATGATTTTTGGAATCCATGGAAACAATATAAAAATCCATTTGGTCGCCGGCCTTGGCGATTTCTTCGATATTATTTATCGGCTTGTCGCTTAATTGGGAAATATGGGCCAAGCCCTGGATGTCTTTGTCTATTTCCACAAACAAGCCAAAAGGGTTGGCTTTGATTACGGTGCCAGAGATTTTTTGGCCGATCTGAAAGCGATTTTCCAAGCCTTCCCAAGGATCTTTCTGCAGCTTTTTGGTTGATAAAAATATTTTGGAATTTTCAATGGAGATAATTTCCGCTTTGATTCGCTGGCCCACTTTGACAAAATCATTGGGATCGTCGATTCTTTGCCAGGCGATTTCCGAAATGTGAATCAGCCCTTCCAGCTTGTCGAATTCCACAAAAATGCCGAAGTCGGTGACGGCGGTGACCAAGCCATCAACCACCTCGCCCACTTTATATTTATTGATAATGTCTTGCTGGGTTTCTTCCCAAGCGGCTTTTTCGGAAACTATTAATTTGTCTTCGCCCTCATTGGCGTCAATCACTTTGACTTCGAATTTTTTGCCGATATAGGATTTGAGAATTTCCAGAATTCGATTTTTGTCGCCGCCAGGCACGCGCGGGTAATGCTCGGGAGACAACTGGGAAACCGGCAGAAAGCCCACCGTGCTTTCCAGCTTGACCATTAGGCCGCCTTTGTTGGCGTCGGTGACCGTCACCTCGATAATGGAGGCCCCTTTCTCGTATTGTTTGATGCTTTGCCAGGCCCTTTGGCGGCCGGCATAGCGGAAAGACAATTCTACTTCGCCGTTTTCGTTTTCCAATTCCAAAACAGTGGCTTCGACTTCGTCGCCAGGTTTGAGGTTGCGGTATTCATCGGCTTCGCTGTAGCGTTCTTTGCCGCGCACCAAACCGGTGGCGATGCCGTTTAAATCCAGATGCGCTTCGTTTTTGTTGGCGCTAATAACCGTGCCTCTGACCAAATCGCCGATTTTTGGCAAATTAAAATACTGCTTATCTTCAAGCAGTTTGGCCATAGGTGAATCTTTCTTTTCTTTCTTTTCCTTAGTTTTCATAAAAATTTATTTAGCCCTCGTCTTGAATAGCGACAGAGCCCCGCTTTTTAATAATTAAATTAGTGGTTGCGGGTATTAATTAGCTAAGCATTAGCATAGCAGATTGACGAGAGAATGTCAATGGAGTATATTTAGAATAATTTATTTTATGTAAATATGTTTTACTTTTTCTTTTCTAGAAAAGAAAAAGCTAACAAAAAGAAAAAAGCGCTCGCAGAATAATGTTTATAAATCATGTCATTTACTAGAAAAAAAGAGGATTTTGTCTGCGGTAACTGCGGACACGAAGTTGAGGGCGACGGTTATACCAATCACTGTCCGAAGTGTTTATGGTCTAAGCATGTGGACAAGAATCCCGGCGATCGGCAAGAGGAATGCGGCGGGCTGATGAAGCCAGTTGATATATATCTGGAGCATCAAAATTGGATTATTGTGCATCAGTGTCAGACTTGCAGCGCCCAGAAGCGCAATCGAGTGAATGACGGCGATGATTTTGAAGAGGTGATCAGATTGGAAAAAGAAATAAATGACAAAAAAATAAAGGGCTAAAAATAATTGGATTGCTATTAAAAGTAGCGTTTTAGGCGCTATTTTTTATTTTTTTAAGTTATCCACAGAAAAGCTATTGACCATAAATATTAAAAGAGTTAGTATAATTATACGAACATTGGAAGGCCTAGTGAGAGAATCTAGGGAGTAGAAACTCTCACAGAAAAGGCGAGTGCCCTCTATGTACTCAACACCGCGGAACTTTCCAGGGTTCCAACCATCACGCATTGTACTGGACGAGAGGAGTACACAGGGTAACTCAACGTTGCAAACCGCTAGCTCACGACCCGAGCGCGCATCCGAAGCGTTTAGCAACGCACATCACTCCCATCGCCGAGACCATCGCAAGACGGTCTCTTCCTTTTTTTATGAAAAATTTTTGATTTTAATTTTTTAAAGGTAGTAAGGGATTATATTAGAGACATGAATTTATTAAGTCATTTTTTAGATACAAAAAAAGACGGGCATGGAGAGTGAGATTCAACTCTCCGCCCGTCTTCGTGAGGTGCAAAGGCCACTATCGTCAGAATTTCCACGCCGTTTCGGCGAAACAGCGTGGATTTTCTCGATATTGACCCATGAAGGTGTCCTTTTCTCCCAAAGGCACACCCAGGCCAGCCTTAACCTCGAAGTCGTCCTTCCTCCAAGTCAGGGACGGTTCAAAGTAGGCGTCGCCGTGTTCAAGGTTCAGAGAGCCGCTGAGCTCCACCGACCAACGACCCGTGTCATTGGGAGTATACTTTATCCGGTAGAGCAGGGCTCCGTCGAGGCCTCGACGAAAGTCTTTCGCCCGGAACAAATCCGGGGTTTCTTTCCGAGTCTCGACTTCGAAAGCGTACTGCAGCAGGACAGACAAGCTGTCTGTTTTCCTGAATGGCTTGTTCCATTCGTGATCCACTCCCACGACACACTGGAGGAAATCGTCGGCGTTCTTCTGTCTGAAGTAGCCGGCTTCGGCGCGCAGGTTGTAGCCGCTAGAGATTTCCGTCGCCAGGGAGATGGCGATGACTTGTTCTTCGCGGTAGGTGGGAATAATCTGTTTCGGTAGCTTCAGCTCAAACGACGGAGTGTAGCTCAAGCCGTCGTAGAAGCTTGCGCCCAGGTCCCAGCCCTTTATTGTACAACCAGCACGAAGCGCGAGTTGGCCGTGGCCGTTTTCTGGTTCGCCTAGCTCCAGATTGTTTGGGAGCGCTTGTCCCCAACGTTCACTGGCAGGGAGTCTTGACGGGGTGAACCACGGAACGTAGACCAGTTCCAGGTACTTGTCATAGCCTAGGCGGATATCAACGGCTGGCACTCCCATTCTCTCCCAGTCAATAACATCTGTCAGGTCGCGGGGACAGATATTGTCGTTTGGCGAGACGGTGTCGGTCACCGACCAGTCGAATACCTGTTTGCCAAGACGTAGCCGAAGCCACTTCCAAGAGGTTTCTGCGTACAGTTCCCTCGCGCCGACTATCGGTCGGTGTCCAGTCGAGTCGTCGAACACGCCTTGGGCAAATCCGGCGCTGTCCAAGCGAAGGTCGCCTTCGGCATGAATTAGGAAATGCTTTGAGAATACGGCCGTCACCTTTGGCTTAAGCCGCATTTCTGCAAAAGCATCTTCCGCTTCACTGGACTTGTGGCTGAAATAGCCATCTCCCCGCAACTCGAGCTGCCCGCCGGTTTTCCATTCCAACCCTTGGGCGACTAGCGACAGGGAGATCAGGAGCAGGATAGTAGTACCTTTCATCGCGTTACTCCTTTGTCAGGTGAGCGGTTGTGAAGATGGAAGGCTCAATAGAGTCAGGAAACTCTCTCTTCACGACTCGCAACACAGTCGTCCTTCCTAGCGCGACATTCTCAATCGCGGTAGCGCCAGCTCGCCATAGCCCGCCTTCTTTTGCTTCGACGTCTTTGTTGACAAGCGTTTTGACTAGCCTGTCGGCTTGGTCGTAGAAGCGAATCTCCCTGGTGATGAAGCTTCTATCTATCAGAAAGACCCTCTTTCCGTAGCCGGATTTGATTCCAGGCTTGGATCGCGCTTCAACCGCCCAGACGCCCTCCTTGCACTCCAGTGTCTGGTAATCGAAGTCATCGAGGCGTTCGCCGGTGAGTTGCCTGGCGTCCTCGTAGCTGAAATCAGTCCCGGCGAAATACTTACTCTCGTCACCGACAGAGATTCGTCGAACCTTGTCGAACGATGGCAGCTTGAGCCATAGGTCGTCAGCATTTCCCGGATGACGGTTGACCAGCAGGCCTAACCCGCGATCCATGGCTGGTTCGCCAAAGATCATGCACGTCTTGTCCTCGCCATTTGGCTCGAACAAGATCCAGCGAGTATAGGCCTTTTCCGTCTTCCGGCCGCTGTATCCCGTCACGACGACTTGCACGTTCTCGATTTCGTAGACTGACTGGCGATACAGCTGCCAGCTTTTGCCTACGATTTCTCGGCCGTTGTCGGTGGTGGTTTGCGCCGAAGCGACAACTGTCGACAACATGGCCGCTATTACTATTAGCATGGTTTTCTTCATGTTGTGTCTCCCGATGTGGTTGAGCCGGGCAAGCAACCAAAGGTTGCCGCCCGGCTTGTTTCTCATTTCTTTTCTCGCCCTACCACGCAGAGTGGCAGAGCGGCCAGCATGGCCACCATGGCGCCGAAGCCGCAAGCGATTAGCATGGCAATCATCACCCATCCCAGCCGTGCGACCGGAATGAAATTTGATGCCGTAAGAGGCAAGAAACAAAAGCAGTTCAGCGTAATGTCAACCAAAACCGCTCGTCCCTTGTCTCTCATACTGCCTCGCAGCGCTTCAAGTCGGCCTGTGGTCTGGATGATCGGTTGATACGCAGCTACCAAGTACAAGCCGAAGTCCATGGCCGCGTTTATCGCCATGGCGGTAACGCAGGCAGTGGCTTGGTCTAGCGGTATTCTTAGTACCATCATTAATACAGCGATGACCGCAGTAGCGAAGATAAACGGCACGTTCATGACCAGTCCGGTGCGCCAGCTGCTAAGGCACGTCGTACCTCCTCTTATTCCGCGGTTGCGCCAGAAGATCCAGAGCCCGCAGATAATAGCGACAATCCATTGCGAAGTCAGCAGGTTTAGCGGCTTGCCTTCACGGATGTATTTGTCGTTACGAGGATAGATCGGTACTTTGCCAAACGGCAAGATTTGCAGTCCGGGAAATTGCTCTCCCAGTTCTCTTATCTCGTCGCAGAGCTGGCCCAGGACATTGGAGTCTTCCATGGCTGTAGAGGCAAAGATCACGACCCCTTGGTCGAACCACAGTTGTTGCTGCACTGGTGGTCCTACGTCCCAGGAGATGATCTCCCAGATGTCGTGAGCTTGCTGAGTGGTTGTTGGCCACTTTACGCCATATGACTCTCGCGATACCACGCCGACCGTGTCTAGAGCGGATTTGACTTCTCGGACATTGGCCAGCCTGGCGATCGCGTTTTGGAACTCGACCGCTTTTTGGATGAAGGCGGGGTCGTCCACCGTTGTCGCTCTTGAGGGCATAACCAGGACTGACACGCGGTCGAAACCGTACCTGTCGTTCTCGTTGAGGAATTTGCTGGCGCGATATACTATCGTGCCAGGGATATATTCCAAGGGTCTGGTCCGGACTTCTATGAAGTCAAAGTCCTTGCTAACCCCAGGGATATAATCCAAACTGATCATGCCGATCGTGGCAACAACCAGCGCCCCAACCAGAGACAGTGACAGCCAGCCAATCTTTCGGTAGGCAAAGCGCCCTTTCTTGTTTCGGCCGATGACAGCGGTGATCAGACGGACGATGCCACAGAGGAATCTGTCCCAGATCGCCGCCGCCCAGGCTATACGACTCAGACTGTTTTTCACAGATACCGCTTCGCCACCCACCAACGAGTGGAGGGCTGGCAAAAACAGTAGTGATAACAGGATGAGATACGCGATGCCGAGACTGGCGAAAATCCCTACCTCCATAATTCCTCTGACGCCGATCTGGTAGAGGGTCAGGAAGTTGAGGATGGCAATCAGCGCTGTCACGCCTATCACGCCATTGATGGATCGGGATCGGCGCCAGACAGCAGCCATCGTGGCCTGGTTGTCGGCTAGTCGGTTTTCGTTGTAGGCACAGAACTTGTGCACTGCGAACGAAATGCCGGCTACGATGATGGCGGTGTCAACCAGCAGGAAATACACCCGTTCGTAAACAGGCAGTCCTGCTATTTGTGCCAGCCCGATTGATCCCCGCGCCCAGATAAAGCAGATCAAAACCACGAGAGTGGCAATCACTGCCTGTCTTAGCGATCTTAGAGACACCCAGGCGATGAGGCAGACAAGACCCAGTCCGATCGTAGACAGCCTCATGACGTCGGCTGTAAGCGAAGAGAAGATCAGGCCTCGGCCAATCACCCAGCCAGCCGGCATGACTCTTTCGAATCTGCCTGTCGGCTTAATGTCTGACTTGAAAAACCACTCCCATTCGGGGATCTCCCTCTGCTCCAGCATATTCGCCACGTTTCGAAACGTCTTCATCTCCTCGTAGCCGACCGGTAGCAGCAGGATTATTTGGGAGTAATCAAATTCTTTCCCAATCAGCAGGCCGTATACCCCGGAATCCCGGCGAACATCAGCTTTCCATCTTTCGATGTCAAACCGAGGATCGTCCAGGAGTTTCTGGGATATGTAGGGGTCACTGGAGAGAGCGTCACCAGTGTCTTGGTAGTGGGCCGCTTTGGACAAACTCAGAATTCCAAAACCCGGAAAGCTTTTTTCCAGCGTTTCCGTGAACCAAGAGACGTACTCCATGTCTTCTTTGGTGATGGCTTTTGGAAACTGAACTACGAAAGAAATGGCATCTCCGGTTTTCAGGCCTTGAGAAGCCAGTCCTTTCACTCGTTCATCTAGGAGGCGGTAGGGGTCTTGCTTGTTAAGCAGGGCGTCGTCGAGATCTCCCGCTTTTTTGACGTAGAGATTGCCATACAACATCGGTACGGTCAATACCAATACGGCGATCACTACAACCAGAGCAAAACGCTTGTCGTGCTTCATGTTCTATATCCTCCCGAAGCCATTTCAGGCCCCGTAGTTTAGGTCTTAATTGTCAACGTTCTTGGCTTTAAGTTGCTTTTTAAGCAACTATTAATATTAACATATTTATTTTTTTATGTCAAGTATTATTAAAGTAATATTATCTTTAAAATGCTGTTATAAATATTTTATTTTGTTAATATTTTATTTTTGAGTTATCCACAGCTATTGATTTTATTGCTATTGACAAACTTATATTTTTTTGCTAGTATAATCATACTAAGTAGTGTACCTTGGCTTCATCTTTGGGCAGCTCTCTATAGTAGGGGTAGAGGGCAAGTAGTTGTGAGGCCGATTGCTGCGGCGATCGCGACCAAAATCGACAGGGCGGACCTAGTTCGCCCATCCCCTCATTCTGAAGTGGCTGGCACAGGTATGTGTTCAGCCCCTTTTTTGTTTAAGTGGTTAGATGTTGACAAAATTTTATACTTGTGATACAATAATATGAAACCCTCTTGGTTTCGTTTGGCACATTGAAAGCCGAATTATTCGGCAACAAGGAGACGGGACATGTCGCACAGAGGAAGTCTAGGAAGACTTTTGCGACGCCATCCCGCGTCGCCAAAAGTAGCAGCCGAGATGATTCGTCGTCGCACCAGGATTCACTTCGCGCAAGTCACTGACGATTTGATTCCGGATGCCTTCGAGATATACGAAGGGGATTGTTTCAAGACCGCGATCAAGAAGCATCCCAGGGTGAAAGGGTTCATAAAGGATTTCTGGCGGTGGAATGAATACGCCTTGTCGCTTATGAACCAGAACTCATTCCCCTACATCAGCATGCAGCAGCTTCTGGCCAAGATGATCGCTCCCTTTACCGGGGAAGTTCTGGCCGACATCGGCTGTGGCGCTGGTGATTTCTGTGCTCGTTTGCTTCAGCAAGACGGACACTGGATCCGGAAGATCTTCGCTGTCGATATTGATGCTTGGGGCTCACTCGCCAGGGTGCCGCAGACTCTCAAGGATGCTGGGTACAGGGGGAAAGTGGCCTTGGCTCAAGACTCGACGATGTCCAGACTGCCAATCTGGGACGAAACCGTGGACTGTGTTGTTTCCAGTCTGGGCGGTGTCACCTATGCGGGTTGGTGGTTCGAAGACGGCGAGCTGGTTTGTGAAGGAAGGGAGGCACTGCGGAGAAGCCTGAAAGACATCCGTCGCATTCTGAAGCCGGGTGGGTATCTAGGATTTTCAGGTTTGATGCCGAATCCCGACTTCATGATGATCTTCAAGTATTCGCTGTGGGAGCCGCTACGTCACTGTCGCCTCAAGCCGTTGTGGATGACTCTTAAGCACGGCTTGCGGATCAAGAAGATCTCCGCTTTCATGCACGAGTGTGAGTGCAAGCAGACCGCGCACTACCTCACCCTGGAGGAGTGGGCTGCTTATCTAAAGGAAGCGGGATTCGAAGTTGTCGACGCTAGCGTCGGCGAGTCGTACGCTAAGCAGGGCATCGTAGTAGTCGCACGTAAGGTCAGTTGACTTCGATCCTCTCAAGATCGCGAGATTGAGAGGGGGTCGGAGTTTTATTTTTCCATAAATAATGATAAAATATTTATATAAAGACGGGAAGAATTATGGATATAAGAAACATAATTTTATTTATTGTATCGGTTTTGGATATAATCGTAGCGCTGGTTATATTTATTCATAACCCCAAAAAGGTTATGAATATAGCTTATTCTCTGACTGCTGTCTGGGCTGGCTTGTGGGGTTTTGGCATTGCAATGTTTAGGATGTCCACTATTCACTTAGAACAATTGGTTTGGAACCAGTTTTTTATTTTTGTAGCGGCGTTGGTCGGCAGCGGTTTTTTACACTTCTCTTTGGTTTTCGGCGACAAGGCCGCAAAGTTGGATTTGAGAAGGTTTATATTGGTATACGCCCCTAATCTGATAGTTTTATGGGCAGTTTTGACTCCGGGAGTCATGATTAAGGATATCGTTGTCAGGAGCTGGGGCAACGAGAGTATTTTGGGTTGGGGCTATATTTATTACGGCTTGTATTTTGCCTTGTTGTGGCTGTGGGCGACTTTCAACTTGTTTAAAAAATATGCTAAAGGCGAACCATCCCTAAGACAACAAATACTTTTTATCTATATTGGCATTGGCGTATCAATAGTTTTTGGCGCCACCTTTAACCTGATTTTTATTTTACTGGGCAATTATCAATACATTTGGCTGGGGCCATATGCCATGTTTTGCTTTGTTATCGCCACTTCTTATGCGGTGGCCAAACATCAGCTATTGGATATAAAGGTGGTGACAACAGAAATTTTTGCTATCTTTTTGAGTCTGTTGACCTTTTCCGATCTGTTCAGGACTAGTGGTGGTTGGGAGTTTTCCGGAAAATTAGCTTTATTTTTATTAACTTTATTTTTTTCCATCCTTCTCATCCGCTCTGTCCTAAATGAAGTTCGCCGCCGCGAAGAAATGGAAAAACTCACCGAAGAATTAAAAAAGACCACCAAGAAGTTGGCTTCTGCCAACAAGGAACTGGAAAGGCTGGACGAAGCCAAGTCGGAATTTTTGTCCATCGCCAGCCACCAGCTGCGCACTCCCTCCACCATTATCAAAGGCTATATTTCCATGATGCTCGAGGGCAGTTTTGGCAAGGTGCCAAAAATAATCAAAGAGAATTTAGATAAGGTCTATATTTCCAACGAGCGCTTGTTAAATTTGATAGAAACATTATTAAATATTTCCCGCATTGAATCTGGCCGACTAGAATTCAACACCCAGCCGGTGGATTTGGTGAAGACCATCGAGCCGATTGTGGCCGACTTTCAGAAGAAGGCCAAGGAGAAGGGCTTGAAACTGGAATTTAGAGCCGAAAAAGATATCCCACAGGCCAAGGCCGACCCGCAGAAAGTCAAGGAAGTGATTTCCAACCTGATAGACAACTCTGTCAAATATACCAAGGAGGGTGAGGTGATTATCGGTTTGCATCAGGAGGGCCAGTCGGTGGTTTTTACCTGCCAGGACACGGGTATTGGCATTGATCCAGAAGATGTGCCGCGGCTGTTTAATAAGTTTGTGCGCGGCAAGGGCATGATGCAGGTGTATACCGAAGGCACGGGCTTGGGACTATACTTCGCGCGGATGGTGATAGAAAATATGGGCGGCCGTATTTGGGCGGAATCGCCAGGCAAAGGCAAGGGCAGCAAATTTTCTTTTTCTCTGACGATGGCCGATAAAAATAAGGCTAAGAAAGTGAGCTAGCTTATGCCAGCAAAACAATTTTTGCTAAAAGGTTGTCTTTTACCATAACTATGGTATAATTATACCATAATCAAGGTGATAATAACTTATGGTTTTCAAGGGTAAAGCAGAGAATAAAATTCTAGACTACTTTTTTGTAAACGTGTCAGCCAGGCATTATATTAATGAATTGGCGAGAATTTTGGATCTTGACCCCAAAAATACCTACCGCAAGCTTCTAGAGCTGGAAGAAAGAGGGGTGTTGGGAAGTGAATTTTCAGGCAAACAGAGGTATTTTTTTCTGGCTGCCAAAAATCGGTCGTTAAAAAATTTGCGATCACTTTTTTTGAGCACAGCGGGGCTGGAAAGACGGCTAAGAGAGATAATGAAAGTAGATAAAAAAATAAAGCAAGCCTATCTTTTTGGCTCTTATGCCCAAGACAAAATGAGTCTTTCCAGTGATATTGATCTTTTGGTTGTCGGCCATCACTCGCCTTTGAAATTACAAAAAGAGATAGGCAGGATTCAAAAGGAAGTCGGGCGAGAGATCAACGTGATCAATTTAAGCGAAACCGAGTTTAAGGAAAAAAGGGAAAAGGATGCTTTTTTAAAGAATATTTTTTCAAAAAAAATAATCAGATTGAAGTGACGATTTTTGAAAATGACTATTTCCAGCCGCTGAAGTTTGAACCGGAGCAAATCAGTCAATATGTGGCCTCGGCCAAAAGAGATTTTTCCATAGCTAAAAACTCATCTGAGCCCGAGGTGGTCTTTAGGTTTGCTTATGACGCGATGATAAAATTAGGCCTGGCTTTAATTGCCAAACACGGGTATCGGGTCAGAAGCGCGCCCGGACACCATATCAAAATTATAGAAAAGATAGGATCGGTTTTGCATGACGGAGACATTGAAATGATGGGCAACCAGATGAGACAAAAACGCAACCTTGACTTATACAGCGGCGGATTTTTGATTTCAGAAAAAGATAGCAAAGAATATCTAGTTTTTGTGGAGAAGCTTTTTAAAAAGGCGGATAATCTTTTGTTATGATTCCTAAAGTAATCTTTTGTTACGTCTGTATTTAAATTATATGTGCAGACTCTTAGCCATTAAAGGAAAGATAAGCCAGGCCGACTTGGCTTTTGTTTTAGGTGAATTCAAAAAACAGGCGGTAATCGGCCGAGTGCCTCATGGCGTTAAGCCCGGTCATCGCGATGGCTGGGGTTTTTCGGTTTATCAAAAAGGCAAGGTAAAAATATATGAGCGCAGCAACCAAGATGCCAGCCAGGACAAAAAATATGATCAAACTGTAAATAAGATTTTAAAAATTGATAGCCAGATAATTATCGGGCATCTAAGAAAGGCGTCGGTCGGAGAAAATAATGCCAAAAACAACCATCCGTTTGTGTATAAGAATTTTTCTTTCTGCCATAACGGCAAAATACTTGAAAGTGACAAGATAAAAATCAAAGCCAAATTTAAAAAATCAATCAAGGGCAGTACCGATTCGGAGCGGCTGTTTTATTTTATCCTTGGCAATCTGACCACCAGCATTAAGTTAAAAGTTGATTTTATAAAAGCGATTAAGAAGATAAAAAAAGATTTTGATTATACCGGTTTGAACTTACTGTTTTCTAACGGCCGGAAACTGATCGCCATAAGGGAAGTGAATTTAAAGAATAAGGTAGTAAAAGAAAAGAAGATGCTGGGCTATTATGGTTTGTTTGTTGGCATTAATAAAAAATATAGCTATCAGATAGTCGCCTCTGAAAAAATAAAACTACCAGGAACAAGCTGGCGGTTGATGAAGAATGCAGAAATAATAGAATTATAAAATTCAGCTCAGCCTTCAAAGGTTGGGCTGAATTGTTTTTGTTTGACACTGATATGGCCGGGTGATAAGATAATCTCGGTTCCTTCAACAGCCGTAATGATACGGCAGAAAGAGAGGTGCATCATGGGAACTGCAGTGTCTACGTCGCCAACGCCGACTTCCACCGAGACGGCGGAAGAAAGCGTCCCCGACCACCATTCGGAAAGTGAGGTGGCAGGAGAATTGACGAGGCTGTACGCTTTCACCTGGGATTTGGGAGAGAAAATGCAGTGTTTCTCCGCGCTCGGGCTGAACGTACCTCCCGCCAACGCCAAGATCTACACCGAGACGGTAAACGACGTGATCAACGAGCTCAACCGCGTTCTCAAACCGACGCAAGCCAGAGTGGAGGCCAGGTCGACGCAGGATTTGGCCAGGGCAATCGTGTCCAGGGCCTTGCGTCATCAATCGGATCTCAGGTCGCGTGCTATGCGAGAATCGTTTGTCGTCAGCACCTGTCCGGAGATCGCCAATATCCGCCAGGGCGTTTCCTTGCAGATCAATCGTCTCATCGATGAGAACGGTCGGGTGATTGGCCTGGGTCCGCGTCCGGGTACTGAGCCAATCGAGGACCAAATGGAGGCCATCGCACACGCTTCGGGTGGGCATCCGGTGATACTCATGGAGGATGGAGCGTTCACCGGCGGCACGATGCGTTTTGTGATCGAGAAGATGCGCGAGTATCGTCTCCAGGTGATCGCTGTGGTCATCGGCATGGCCTTTCCTACGGCCAAAGAGAAGATCGCCGAGGTCTTCGACGGTGAGATTATCTGCGAGGAGGAGAAAGACTGGCTGGACTGGATGCCCGACCACGACTTCTTCCCCTTCGTGCCCAACAGCGGCCGAGTATTCGGCGTTTCTTGGCGAGGCAATCTGGGCCCGCTCTACACTCGCGAGGGTATCAGTCTGAGCGCGCCATACATCCAACCCTTCGCTCCGTCGAGCAAGTGGGCGAGTATCCCGGAGGCGAGCTTCCTGGAATTCTCGCGTTTCTGTCTGGACAAGACGTTGCGGATTTTCCAGGATCTCTGCCACCGCAACGGCGATCGCCAGCTCACTATCGGTGACATCATCGACACAAAACCGCGCGTCAGCGTTCCGATGGGCATGGGCCAGAAGCGCTTTCCGTCTCCGAGTACGCGGATTCTCGATTACCTCAAAGACTGCATCGAGGAGATCGACTGATCCATGATGCACTACAACACTAACAACCAGCCTGTTTCCCGCGAGGGAGATGGGCTGTATTATTTTTTATTTTTTGCTAGTTTGATGGCCAGTTTTACGGCCACCGCCGGATTTTTTGCGGTCTGAATCTTTAATCTTTTTCTGCGGTCAAAATATTTACCGGCCATTTCATCGGCCCAACCGCCAGTTCCTTTGATGGCGACAATGGGAATATTGAGCTGATAGGCAATGGCCATTTCGGTCAGCGTGCCGGAACCGCCGGAGATGGCAACGATAGCATCACAGCTGTTAACTAAGACAAATTCACGTCCACCGCCACGCTCCATCCCGCTGACAATTAATACATCGGTGTTGATGCCCTTGTCCCAGATTTCTTTGCCTTGTCCGTAAGTCACTCCGACGGTTAGGCCCTTGCCGGCTTTAGCGCCTCGAGCAGCGGCGGTGGAAAGTGAATCATAATCTTTTTCGGCGCCGTAAACGGTGATATTACCAGACTCGGCTATCAGTTTGCCAGCCTGGTAGGCCAATTTTTCAAGCTCTGAGGAGTATTTGAGATCAGCTGCGGAACCCATGACTCCGATTTGTAATTTTTTGCCCATATTATTTATTTATTTTTTTCATTTTATAGCAAAGAATTCCCAAGCGGGCGTACTGATTTACCAATAAGGGATAGAACTCTTCTCCCTGGAAAGTGTTGGCTTGGAAATTTTCCGGCAACGGGCGGTCTTTTTCCCAATCAGTTAGACTAATAGTGCCATCAACGCGATAAACCGTTTTTTCTTTTGGAGAATGATTTTGATTTTTTTCCATGGCCAAAATAAAATTTTCTACTACCTCTGTCGCTTCTGTGACCACTTGTTGGTAGTCGCGTCCCATTATTCCAAACTCCAACTCAACGCAATTATCCAAGATACCGCCCAATGGTCCTTGCGGGTCGGGCCAGAGCAACACGGTATCCAAGCTCAACCAATCGAGCGGAAATTTAGTCGGCAAGTCTGGTCTAGGCGCAATAATGAAATTATTATTGCCTTTGCCGGCTTTATGAATATCAATGATGTATTGGTATTTTTTGGCCACTTCCAAATTTTCGGCCGCTCGGCGCAGTTCGTATTTGTCGCTTTTAGGATCTCCCGGGTAAGCACGATTTAAATCATAGTCGATGAAGCGTTCGTTTTTTTCCAAAGCCAAAGGGTTGCCGATAAGCACATCAAAATAGTCGGATAATTTTTTATCATTCAGATTCTTTATCACTTCAAGTCCGATTGGTTCATCACCATGAGTGGCGGCGATTAGTAGTAGTTTTTTCATATTTAAAGTTGGTTAAAAATGGTGTTGAGGAACAGCCGGAGCTGTTCCTCGGTAAGGTGCGGTTACGGTTTAGAGCGCCAATAACCAGTAGCTGCGATCGGTTTCCGCGCCGTCGCGAACGTCAAGCTCGCGAAAGCCCAAATTGGCGTAGAGTGAACGCGCCGGTACGGCGCGCATGTCGGTGCGCAGGATAGCCTGCTGGTGGCCCAAGGTCTTGGCGCGCGCAATCAGTATGCGGCTTAGCAACTTACCCAGGTTTTTGCCGCGAAAACGCGAGTCGACGCCCAGCTCATCAACGTAGAATACGCGTCGGTCATCAGTGAAGATGAAGTCGAGCTGTCGGGAGCTGGCGATCAGTCTCATATCCTCTTGACTGACGGTATAGCCAAGCGTGAAGCCAGCGAGTTCTGGTTGCGGCTTACCGTTTTGTGCAAAAACCAGTAAGGCGGCAACCCCGGGTAGCCGGAGATGATTAGCAATATCGCCTTTGACTCCCCGCGGTGTCCAAAAGTCCTCTAGCCACGGCGGCTCTTTCCAGATTTGACAATACAGGGCAGCGTAAGCATCGTGTATCCAACTGTCGAGATGGGATATGTTGAATTCCGAGATTTCGAAGTTCGCCATGGTGTCTCTCCTTGGTTGTCACGAGCCGGGCTCGATGATCGCTTCTAAAAAGATGGGGTACAAAAAACCCCTTTCTCTATCCGAGAAAGGGATTATCTCAAAGCCAATTCTAACTTATGGAATTAGCTTCGCAATAATCCCTTTTTTGTGATGATGTCTTAAAATTGTTTTAGGACTCCCGATCATATTAATCAAATTATAGATGGAATTTATTAAAAAGTCAAATAAAAATTACAGTTGACAGAAAAAATTTTTAATGGTAGTTTATAAATACCTTTTTAATTAAGGCAGGAAAACAGGCTTGCCGACGGCAAGAACTATAAGGAAAGGATCCGATACCATGTCAAACAAAACCGTAAAGCCAGAAATTCTGGGTGGCTTCCGCGATATGCTACCCAGGGACGCATTGATGTTGCAGGAGATAGTCGACATTGTCAGAAGGGTGTATGAATCCTTTGGCTTCTTGCCGCTGGAGACGCCCTGTATGGAACGGCAAGAGGTGCTGACGGGCGGCGATCCGCATTTCAACAAAACCATCTTCATTGCCCGCACTTTGCGCGGCACGGAAGACAGGGGCGTTGAGGAGAGCTGGGACAACGACTTCGCGCTGAGGTTTGATCTGACTGTGTCTCTGGCTCGGGTGGTGGCTGCCTATCCCGACTTGCTCAAGCCGTTCAAGCGCTACCAGTTGGGCAAGGTGTGGCGCGGCGAGAGCCAGCAGTCGGGGCGTTTTCGTGAGTTCTTTCAGTTGGACTTTGACACCATCGGTTCGCGTTCGCTCAACGCCGACATCGAGACCATCCAGGTGATTTACGAGTGCCTCAAGGAGCTCGGCATCGCCAACTTCACTATTCGGTTCAACACCCGTAAGGTTCTCAACGGGTTGGCCCAGGTGGTGCAAGTGGGTGATCGGGCCAGGAATTTCTTCCGCATTCTCGACAAGCTGGACAGGATCGGCGCCGACGGAGTGAAGGCCGATTTGATGCGTCAGCCGGACAACGAGTTCGACGAATCGGCCGTGGCCTTGAGTGAGTCGGAAGCGGACAAGGTTCTGGGTTTTTTGTCCATCAAGGATGAACGACCCGAGGACACCTTGGCACGGCTGGAGGAGTTTTTTGCCGGTGCTCAAGGCGATGGTCAGGAAGGTCTGGCCGAACTGCGGGGCATTGTCGAGGCGCTTGATCTCTTGGGCATTCCTCGCGCCAACTGGAAGCTGGATTTGTCGGTAGCCCGTGGCCTGGACTACTACACCGGGCCGGTGTTTGAGACGATACTCAATGACTATCCGGAGCTCGGTTCGGTGGTCGGCGGCGGGCGTTTCGATGGCCTGACCAACCGTTTCATCCCGGACAGCAATATTGCGGGCGTGGGTGCCTCGGTCGGCGTGGACCGGCTGATCGTGGGTATGCAGAAACTCGGTCTGCTCAAGGCCAAGGACTCTCTGACTCAGGTGCTGGTCACCATCTTCGATCCCAAGTACGAGCGCGAGTCAAGGGCGATGGCGGCCTACTTGAGACGTTTCGGAGTACGAACCGAGCTCTACCTGGGCGAGGATCGCACACTGCGGGCGCAGTTCGCTTACGCCACCAAGAAGGGCATCCCGTTCGTCGTGGTTCTGGGCGAAGAGGAAATCGAGGCCGATAAGGTAGCCTTGAAGGATATGGCCAGTCGCAGCCAGGAGCTCTTGACAAGAGAGGAGGTTCTTGCTAAGCTGGCAAGAGCAGAATAAGACGCATGTTCGTTCTTAGGTGGGCATGTAGCTCAGTTGGCCAGAGCGCAGGGTTGTGGCCCCTGAGGTCGTGGGTTCGAGCCCCATCGTGCCCCCCAGGCAATCCTAGGTCGTTTCCGAAGTTTCAGGAAACGGCCTTTCTTTTTTTTTGTTTTTAAATCACCGCTCCTAGCTAGGAGCGGTGGTTGGCTTTTATTTTATTTTTTTTCTTTGATTTCCATTTCTATCTCTTCGATAAACTGGGCCACTTTTTTGCTACCTAGGTCGCCCTCACCACGTTTTCTAATAGCCACGGCGGCGGCGGATTCTTCTTTCTCTCCAACCACTAAAATGTAAGGCACCTTTTCTTTCTCCGCGTTTCTGATTCTTTTGCCCAGACTCTCGTCGCTGTTGTCCAATTCGACGCGGACATTTTTTTTGAATAATTGGTCTCTAACTTTTTGGCCATAATTGTTGAATTTTTCGGAGACGGGGATAATAACTGCTTGCACCGGAGCCAGCCAGGTCGGGAAAGCTCCTGCATAGCGTTCGATCAAAAAGGCCATGGTGCGCTCCAGGCAGCCGATAGAAGAACGGTGGATGACGATGGGCCGCTCATTTTTCCCTTCTTTGTTGGTGAAAGTTAGGTCGAAGCGTTCCGGCATAACAAAGTCATATTGGACAGTAAAGGCAGTTTCTTCTTTGCCGCCGGTTCTTTTCATTTGGATATCGATTTTCGGGCCATAGAAAGCGGCTTCGTTGGCGGCCTCATAGAACGGAGCCTTAACTTCTATCAGAACCTCGCGCAAAACATTTTCGGCAAAATCCCAGGCATCGTCGTCTTTATAATATTTTTTGGTGTCCGAACGGTCGCCCAGAGACAGACGATAGCGATAGTCCACGCCCTTTTCCAGGCCCAGCGTCCCATTGATAAAATCAATAAGGTCGAGAACTTCCTTGATGACTTGTTTGGCCTGGTCTTTGGCAGCGATGATGTGGGCGTCGGCCAAGCAAAACATGCGGACACGGGTCAGACCGGACAATTCGCCGCTTTTCTCGTAGCGATATTGATGAGCGATTTCGCCGATGCGGTAAGGCAGCTCGCGGTAGCTGTGCTTTTCGGATTTATAAAACATGAAATGATGCGGGCAGGTCATGGGCTTGAGGATCAATTCTTCCTCATCGATTTTCATCACCGGATACATGGTGTCTTTGTAGTAAGGATAGTGGCCGGATTTTTTGTAGAGATCGACTTTGGCCAAATCGGGAGTGACCACATGGTGATAACCGCGTTTTAATTCTTCGTCTATAGTAAAGCGCTCAAGCTCTCTTTTGATGGTGGCGCCTTTGGGGCCGAAAGTCGGCAGGCCTTTGCCAACAAGCTCGGAAAAGACGAAGAGCTTTAAATCTTGGCCGATAACTCGGTGGTCTCTTTTTTTGGCTTCTTCTTGCAGTTTTAAATATTCGTCCAATTCTTTTTGGGTGGCAAAAGCAGCGCCATAAATCCGCTGGAGCATTTTATTTTTCTCATTGCCTCGCCAATAAGCGCCAGCGACAGATAATAGCTTGAAAATCTTAACTTCGCCGGTGGACTTCAAATGGGGACCACGGCACATATTGGAGAAGTCGCCTTGCTCATAGAAACCAACTTCTTTCTCATCCGCTTGTTTCAGTTCTTTAGCCAACTCCGCAGTGTAGGTGTATTTTTTGCTTTTTAGAAGTTTGATCGCCTCATCAATCGGCAACAGCTTTTTTTCAATTTTTAAATCTTCTTTGACAATTTTTTTCATTTCAGCCTCGATGTCGGCCAGGTCGTCTTCGGTCACTTGATTTTGGGCTTCAAAATCATGATAAAAGCCGTTTTCAATGGCCGGGCCGACACCGGGAACGGCGCCATAAAGTCGTTCAAGCGCCTGCATCATGATGTGTGCCGCGCTGTGATTGAGGATTTCTTGCTGGTCTTGGTTATTCATATATTTTGTATTAATTTTAGAGTTTTTTTATGAATTGGTCAAATATTATAATTGTCAGAAAAGAAAAGCCTTGTTAAGATAATTATTGCTCGTTACGGAGCGCACTCTGCACGCTTGAGTCGAGTATGGCAGCGTCTACTCTGGCAGCGCGCACCAAGGGATGGGGTTTTCGATGAGAGAATCCCATCATTATTTTTGTTTAAATTTAGATATTTAAAAATTTTTAATTTTTAGTATTGACAAAAATATTAATATATGTTAGGATATGGGGTCAATGACGCGTCGTCATCTGACGGGACAGGCAACTGTGTTGTCCTGGCCAAAGCGAGGGCGGTTTGAGTCATTGAGGCTTAAATCGCAAGTGAGTATTTCAACAAGGTAGGAGTAACTAGTCATGGCGAAAGTCAAGCCGGAAGTCGAGCCGGAAGTCAAGTCGGGAGAATCGAAATCGAAGGTAGTGAGAGTGAAAGTGGAGGGGGTTTACCCAATCCTCATGAATCCCATGACCGAGGCCACGCTCGACAGCTTGATCACGGGCAATCGCCTGCCGCCGACCAAGGATTTGGCGTTCGAGGAGGTCGCGAGCAGGAAGATTTACCGTGAAGGCGGCGAGCCCGATGGCGCTATCGGTATTCCCGTGGAGAATCTGTGCTCCTGTCTGGTGCGGGCGGGACGCGAAGTCAAGAATGGCAAGAAGCAGATCAGCACGGCGGAAAGCACCACGCTGTTCTCATTTCTCTCCATTCGCGGCGAGTTCCTGCCGTTCACCAACGATCTGACCCGGCACGGCGACGGCAAGGGTTGGGTTGTCGACAAACGTCGCGGTTGCCTGCACGACAAGGGCAAATCCACGGCGGTCGGCATCCTGCGGCCGAAATTCCCCGTCTGGGCATTCGAGTTCGTCATGGACCTCGACTTGACCGAGATCGACGAGGGCGTCGTGCGGAAGCTTGTCGAGGTCGCGGGCAAGAAAGTCGGCCTGGGCGATTTCCGGCCCACCTGCAAGGGGCCGTTCGGTCGGTTCCAGGTCGTGAGCTGGGAAGAGGCCAAGAAAGAAGTTCCGGCCGCGGCCTAGCTCCGGTGTACATCATGTAACACGGCTACCCTGTCACGTGGGGTTTTCCAACCTCGTGCCAGGCACGCCGCACCATGGGGCGGGAGAGCAGCAATGTTCTCCCGCCAGCACTTATACATTATTATCAATGCGTGCCGATGCCACCAAAGGCACGGCTTGGTCCGGTGGCGTCCGCTGCTGCAATGAGCTGCATGGGGTGGGAGTTCGCAAGAATTCCCGCCAACTAATCAATGCGTGTTATAATGAAAATAATAAATATTGATTAGTACATTCTTCTGCGTGTGGTGTTGTTTCGCTCGGTTGCGTAGAGCGTCGCATCGCATGGTCGACCTCACCACGGGGCGAGGGTTCATCGCAATCCTCGCCGACTAATCAGTGATTATTACGGTTTAATAATTAGTGATCAGTTCTTTTTCACAGTCCTTGGTGCGGCTAAGCTCCGCTCCGCGCAGTCCGCTCTGCTGTTGTTTGCCAGGGGGCGGGAGAGCAGAGATGTTCTCCCGCCAGAGTGTATCACCCATTTTCCCAACTGGCCAAGGCGTGGCCCGGCGGTGTGGGCAATGGTTCGGCTCGGGGCGGGAGTCCATCGCGACTCCCGCCAGCTAATCAATGGTTGTTAAAAAATTTAGTAATTATTGATTAGTTCGTTTATAAATCATGATGTGGCTGGCCGTCGCATGTCTTAGTTGCGTATCGTGTAGCCGCGCTTTCCCTGGGGCGAGGATTGAAATACATCCTCGCCAGCTAATCAATGTCCATTAATTAATTAGTGGTTATTGATTAGTACCTTTTCACTTTGACTCAGCTAGCCGCCGTAGCGCGGAGTAAGCTGCAGTGGGGCTCACCCCAGCTATGTTGAGCTCGCCATGGGGCGGGGATGGGAAACTGTCTCCGCCAAAACTACTATCACCGTGTCGTTGGGTCGGCTTCGGCTACCTTTGATCCGGCGAACCGGCGCAGAGCGTGGGGCGGGGATTGTAACAAATCCCCGCCAACTAATCAGTGTGTATTATGCAAATAGTAAATATCGATTAGCTCTTTCTGGTCCTAGCATTCTTGGCCGCCGTGGTGTGAGGCACTGCAAGACGGAGCGGAGCTGCGCACGGGGCGGGAGGTAGCAATACTCTCCCGCCAATATCTACCAAACACTTCTCAATGGCAGGGCTTTCCGGCGCGTAGTTCAGCCCCGCCAGGCGAAGCGTTCTGTTGCAAGGGGCGGGGGTTCAGTGATGTTCTCCCGCCGTACCTTTTGCTTTTTAGGCCGCCCAGAGCAGTCAGCGGTAGAGCCTGGTCCTCTGTGGCAGTCCATGGGCGGGAGTCCTCACCCGGCTCCCGCAACTATTTATTGGCGTTTGTTCCTCGGCGGAGCTACGCAGCCTGCCGCATAGTTCGGCCAGGTGTAGCGACGCACTCCCTGGGGCGGAGGTCGGTAGTCATGATCTCCGCCGACTAATCAGTGTTCATAATAATTTGTGATTAATGATTAGTTCATTTGTTAGACGGTTATGCTCAGGCGCAGTTCCGCGGAGCAGAGTATAGCTCGGCAGACACCGGCGTACTTGTCCATGGGGCGGAGACGGGAAACTGTTTCCGCCGAGCGATCAACCAGCTTCGGCTGTCAGAAAAGGATAATCGGTATGACTGGTGGTATGGGCATGCACAAACATGGCACGAGCGGTCATGTGCATAATGACCAGCATTTCACTGGCAAGAAGGGCGGCAAGCGTGCTGAGCGGAAAGGAAAGACGCACAAACAGCGTCGCCTGAACCGCGGGACGCACAAGAACAGGTTCAAGGAAGACTAGCTGACATTAGGCCATGGTGCCGCGGAGCAAACATCTCTCCGGCATTGCGGGCTGTGGCGCGGGGCGGAAATCGGCAACGGTTTCCGCCATTAATCAATGTTTATTAAGAATTTAGTAATTATTGATTAGTTTTAGTTCTTTCGGCAAAGCTGAGTAAAGCTGCCTGTTGTCCGCCGACGCACGGGGCGGGAGTTCGCAAGAATTCCCGCCAAGCACATCTCATCTTTGGCGGCATCGTTGGGCGCAGTATGGCTCGGCATGCTTTGCCAGAGTGCGGCGCGGAACGGAGATCGGTAACGGTCTCCGTTATTATATTTTTAATAAATTTATTGTTGACAATTTTAATATTTTTTGTTAATATATGGTGTCAGGCCAAAATCAATAACAAGCAGTTCTTTGACACTTTGGCCTGTGAGAATATAGGAAATTGAAGAAGCGAAGTAAAACCAGGCGAGAAGGAAGACAAATCATGAAACATCCGAAACATCTGGACCTTTGGAGTTGTTTCCCGCATGACTGTTATCCAAATATCTTGGATAATCAGAGGGACGCTCTCCGGGTCATCGAGCAGGAAGGCGGTTGCGCTCTATTGCAACTGCCGACCGGCTCAGGCAAGACAGCAGTGGGGTACGCTTTTCTCAAGGCCGTCTTGAAGAGGGCTGAGGGGCCGGTGTACTATGTCGTTCCCACCAAGACGCTGGTGGAGCAGGTCAGAAGGCTCCACCCCGACGTCAAGATCATATTTGGTCGAAACGAATACTCATGTCTGTTCTACCCCGATCAGGAGCTGAAGGCCGACGAAGTGCCTTGCTCGATGCTGCACGATTGCCCGCATCGCGTGGACCAGGAAACTGGCCAGACCGCTGTGCCCGGCGTCAAGCCCTGTCCTTATTTGCAGAAGAAGTGGGAGGCGAGCCAAGGCGGTATCGTGGTTTGCACTACGGCGTTCTTTCTCTTCACCCACTTGTTCGCCAGCGAAGACGCCAAGCCGGCAGCGCTGGTGATCGACGAAGCCCATGGCATTGCTCATACGGTTCGCGGTTGTCTCTCCTACGAGATTACCGACTACCATCTTGGGCGGGCGGTGGAGCTACTACGGCCAGTGGACAACGAACAGGCCGAGCGACTTGACGCTTTCTTGCGGACGATGGTTCGTATCATCAAGAAGAAGGCGTCTGGCGAGCGGCAGATCATCGAGGATGAGGAGGTCGCCAAGCTGCTGGATAAGCTCAAGCAGATCAACATCACGCGACTGGGAGAAAAGGTGCGCCAGGCGATTAGGCAGGGAGTAATCGACGCCAAAGCGGAACGCGAAACCCTGCGTCGGCTGGAGATTGTCTTACGCGACTTGTCGCATTATGCCCGATCGCTCGAATACTCCCGGCCTAACGAGAAGCGTAACGCCCTCAACTACACCTATGCGTTTTGGAGCCAGGAGCGCGCCGAAGGCGAGCGGGTGAAGTACCGTCTGTTCATCAAGTGCTACTATGTGGCGCCGCTCATACGGCGGATGTTGCCGGAGATGACTGTGGCTTACTCGGCGACCATCGGCGATCCCGAAGTGTTCGGTTTCGAGACTGGCATTGAGGCGCCGTTTCACAGCTTCGGTTCGGACTTCCCGGTTGGCAAAACGCAGATTTTTGTGCCGACCGATACGCCGAATTTGGCCGTCAACGTTCGTGGTCGTCAGGATCGCACCAGGGCGCTAAGGAGGATCGCCAAGGCCTGCCGCCGTTTTGCCGATCAAGGCAGGCGGTCGCTGGTGGTGGTGATCTCCAACGAGGAACGCGCTAAGTTCCTGACGCTCGCCGGCGAGGAAGGCGTCGCAGCCGTCAGCTACGGTAATGGCGTCAAGCCAAAAGACGCGGCCCTGAAGTTCAAGGAGGGTGAGGGTGATGTCTTGGTTGGCACAGCGGCCAATTACGGAGAGGGCTTTGACTTACCCAAGGGCATCGCTCCGGTCATCTTCTTTCTCCGGCCAGGATTTCCGCATCCGCACGATCCGGCGACAGTGTTTGAGGAGAGGCGATTCGGCGGCATGCGTTGGCGGATCTGGAATTGGCGTGTGATGATGGAGGCCTTGCAGGTGCGGGGTCGCAACATCAGAAGCGCCGAGGATGTGGGCGTCTGCTTCTTCATTTCCCAGCAGTTCCGGCGGTTCGTTTTCGCCGCCCTGCCCGACTGGTTGCAGCCGGCGTATTGTGGCGATAAGGACTGGGAGGAGTGCCTTGAAGAGGCGGAGCGATTGCTTTCCTAGTATCACGGACTGGCTCGCCATGGCTGCGCCTTGCTTGCCACTGCCTGCCGTCGTCCGCCAAGGGGCGGAGATCTGGTCCATCCGGGTCTCCGCCACATTCTTTGTTTTCAAACGTCGCTCGGCAACGTTGGGTCTTCAATGGCTTACCGCTGTTGCGCGTCGCAAGGGGCGAGGATGGTCTTTGACTAATTCTCGCCATTCTACACTTGTCAAAGAGATTCTTTGGCAGATGTGGTCTTTATGAGGTAGCGTATTCTTCAGTTGAGCTCAGTCTAGCTCGGTACAGCTGAGCGCCGCAGCCATTTCCAAGGGGCGGGGGTTGGGCTTGCCCAAATCTCCGCCAACGCTTATCTTCTCGGCAATGCTTGGCACAGTATCCCAGTGTTGTGCGTCGCTGAGTTAGCCAAGGGATGGGACTGGTCAAACGGTCTCATCAAGATTATTTTTCTGGGCACGTCTCAGTATTCAATGGCCCGCTGCTGTTGAGTAGTGCAGAGCCCCCAGTCCAAGGGGCGGGAATCCATCGTGGTTCCCGTCGATTTTTTTTATTTAAAATTAATTGCTAAATTCTAGGTTTTAAGCTAAAATATTCGTAAATCCCCATGTCTTACACCATAGAAAAAATCAAAAAGCAAATTATCGAACAGGTCTCTGGCGCCGTAGGCCAGAAAATCGATAAAAGCCAGCTGGAAGTGACGGTGCCGCCGGACGCCTCTTTAGGCGATTTGGCCGTGCCCTGTTTTTATCTGACCAAACTGCTGCGGCGTTCGCCCAACCAGATTGCCGACGAGCTGCAGGCCAGAATCCGTCCGACAGGACTGATCAAGTCGGTGCAAAATGTCGGGCCTTATTTGAATTTTTTTGTCAGTAGCGGAGTTTTTGGCAAGGAGGTTTTAAAAGAAATAGCCAGATTAAAAGATAAATACGGCCGCGGCAAATTAGGCGAAGAAAAAGTAATGATTGAGTTTTCCCAGCCCAATACCCACAAAGAATTTCATATCGGCCACGTGCGTAATGCGGTTTTGGGTGATAGTTTGGTGAAGCTTAATAAGTTCGCCGGACGCAAAGTGGTGGCGGTCAATTATATTGGCGATATCGGCGCTCATGTGGCCAAGTGTTTGTGGGCGCTTAAAAAATTTCACCAGCAGGAAGAACCGCCAAAGAATAAAGGCAAATTTTTAGGTCAGATTTATACCGAAGCGGTGAGAAAAATAGAAAGCAATCCCCAGTTCAAGCGAGAGGCCGATGAGGTTTTGCAAAAATTGGAGCGAGGCGACAAAAAGATGCTGGCTTTGTGGCAGAAAACCAGGAAGTGGAGTTTGGTGGAGTTTGAGGCGATTTACAAAACGCTGGGCATCAAGTTTGATCAAATTTTTTATGAGAGCGAGGTGGAGCAGCCGGGCAAAAAGATCGTTGAGAAGCTGCTAAAAGACGGCTTGGCCGAAAAATCGGAAGGTGCCGTAATTATCAATTTGGAAAAATACAATTTAAAAAATTTTTTACTGCTCAAATCCGACGGCTCATCGCTTTATTCCACCAAAGACCTGGCCTTGGCCGAGCTCAAATTCAAAAAATTCAAAATTGACAAAAGCGTGGTGGTAGTCGACAGCCGACAAACTTTTTATTTGCAGCAACTATTCAAAACCCTGGAAGTCATCGGCTTCAAAAAAAAGATGGAACATATCGCTTACGAGTTCGTCACCTTAAAGGATGGCGCCATGTCTTCGAGAGCGGGCAACGTGGTGTTGTTTGAAGATTTTTTTGAAGAAATGAAAGCTCTGGCCAAAAACGAAACCAAGAAAAGGCACGAGAATTGGCCGGCCAAAAAAATCAGCCAAGTGGCCCGACAGCTGACTTTATCGGCTGTTAAATTCAATATGCTGAAAATCAGCAACAGCAGCATCATTGTTTTTGACAAAAATGAAGCTTTGAGTTTTGAGGGCTTTACCGGCCCTTACCTGCAATACACTTTAAGCCGCATTGCCAGTTTGCTAAAAAAGAGCCAGACCGTTGTCGCCGCCAACATTGATTACAGTAAATTAAACAGTGACTTGGAAAAAGAAATTATTTTGAAGCTGGCGGAGCTGCCGGAGGTTATTAAGCGGGCGACAGCAACCAGCGAACCCAGCGAACTGGCCAAGTATTTATTTGATTTGTCCAGGCTGTTTTCTAATTTTTATCAGAGTTTGTCGATTTTGACCGCCGAAGAAAAAACCAAAAAAGCGCGATTGACGCTAGTGGTGGCGGTCAGGCAGGTTTTGGTTAACGGTTTGAATCTGTTGGGCCTGGAAGCACTGGAGCAAATGTAGGAAAAATTTAAAACTAAAAGTTTAAAGCTCAAAAGGTAAAGTAGGTTAGAGGGAATGTTTTAAGTTTTTAGTTGTTTGTGCTATAATATAACTGCAATATGAATAGTAGCGACTATAAAATCTTATTAGTCGAAGACGAGCCGGAACTGGTCCAGTTGTTCAGTAACGCTCTGAAAAACGAGGGTTTTAAGATGGAGTTGGCCACTGACGGCCATATTGCTTTGAAAAAAATCGCCGAATTCAAGCCAGATTTAATGCTTTTGGATTTGGTAATTCCCCAGCTGGATGGTTTTCAGGTTTTGGAAAAAATTAAAAAAGAAAAACAGGACAAGAAGATGCTGGTCTATGTTTGGAGCAATCTGACCCAGGAGAGCGAAATCGGCCGTGCCAAGAAATTAGGCGCTAGCGGCTATCTAATCAAGTCGGATTATACGCCCACCAAACTAGTTGCCAAAATAAAAGAAATTTTACGGATTCAATAAAATATTAAATTGAAAATAGATAATTAATAAAGAAATTGTTATGAAACCAGCAGTTAACGACAGTTGCATCGGTTGCGGCACTTGCGAAAGTATTTGCCCGGCAGTCTTTAAGGTGACCGAAAAGGATGGCCGAATGGTCGCCATAGTTTTGGAAGCCGACTTGGCGGCGGAAAAAGCCAAGATCGAGGAATCTATCAGTTCTTGTCCGGTGCAAGCCATTACTTTGGGAGAGTAAGGGAATTGTAAAAAAGGTGTCCGCGAGTCGGGCGTCTTTTTTGTTTAATTAAAAATTGACTAAAACAGCAGAAATTGTTAAGATAAGAGCAATTTTTAAATTAAAAATTATGAACAATATAATTGCTGACAAAGAAAAAGAAATTCAAAAATTTTGGCAAGATAATCAAATTTTTGAAAAGTCATTGGCGCAAACCAAAAACGGCCAGCGTTACAGTTTTTATGATGGCCCGCCGTTTGCCACCGGCACCCCGCATTACGGGCACCTAGTGGCCAGTCTTATGAAAGACGTGGTGCCGCGGTTTTGGACGATGCGCGGGCATTATGTGGAGCGGCGTTGGGGCTGGGATTGCCACGGACTGCCGATAGAAAACATGGTGGAGAAAGAGCTGGGTTTTAAGAATAAAAAAGACATTGTCGAATATGGCATTGCCAACTTCAACGAGTACTGCCGCAGCAAAGTTTTGACGTATGTGGCGGAATGGAAAAAAACCATCAAACGATTCGGCCGCTGGGCAGACATGGAAAACCCCTACAAGACCATGGACGTGGATTATATGGAAAGTATTTGGTGGGTTTTCAGACAGTTGTGGGACAAAGGCTTAATTTATGAGGGCTACCGCTCAATGCATATTTGTCCCAGGTGCGAAACGACTCTAAGTCAGTCGGAAGTGAGTGAGGGCTATCGCGACGTTGAAGATCTTTCCGTCACTTGGAAATTCAAAGTGCTCCCACCCCCCCATTCCCCCCCTCGGGCAGAGGGGGAAGATATTCCCACCTATTTATTGGCCTGGACAACAGTGCCTTGGAGCACCCTGAGCACCATGGGCCTGGCCATTGGCGCTGATTTTGATTATGTCAAAGCTAAAGTAAAAAACGAACACCTTATTTTTATCAAAGATAAACTGGAAGAAGTAATGGCCGGTGTTAGCAATTATGAAATTATTGAAGAGTTTAAGGGCAGCAAGATGATTGGCTGGGAATATGAGCCGGTCAGCGATATTTTCAAAAATTTGCCGGAAGTGAAAAATAAAAAAAATGCCTATCATGTTTTTGCCGCCGATTATGTGGAAGCGACCGAGGGCACGGGCATCGTGACGATTAACGGCTCATATGGCGAGGTGGATTTGCTCTCCGCCCAGCAAAATGATTTGCCGGTACTGATGGATGTGAAGCTGGATGGCAGGTTTGCCGATTTTGCCGGTGCTTATGCCGGCCTGGATGTCAAAGACGCCCAGGTCAAGTTTGTGGCTGATATGGAAAAGAAGGGTTTGGTTTGGAGCAGTGAGAAATACACCCATTCCTATCCCCATTGCTGGCGCTGTGATACCCCGCTTTTAAATTATTCGACTTCCTCCTGGTTTGTCAAAGTGACAAAAATCAAAAACCAGGCGCTGGCTTTGGCCAAACAGATCAATTGGTCGCCAGCGCATATCAAGGAAGGCCGTTTTGGCAAGTGGCTCGAAGGCGCACGCGACTGGTCGATTAGTCGTCAGCGGTTTTGGGCGAGCGTGATTCCGATTTGGAAATGCGTTTGTGGCGAGATGAAGGTCTTGGGTTCGGTCGACGAGTTATATAAAAGCTCTAGCGATAACCCCCCGCAGATTACTAAGGTTATTTTTGTCAGGCACGGTGAAGCCGAAAACAATATTAGCCATATTAATTCCAACTCCTTGGATAAATATCCATTAACCAAAAAGGGCGCTGGACAAGTAAGTGAATCGGCGGCAAAAATAAAAGAAATTTTGGCAGAATCTTCGACAAAAGCCGTAATTTTCAGTTCTCCTGTCTTAAGAACTAAAGAAAGCGCGGAAATAATTTCTCATTATTTGGGATTGAAATATGAATTATCCGACGAAATTAAAGAGGTTGATTTTGGTATCGTGGAAGGAAAACAACTGGATGAATTAATGGATGAATATAATCCTTTGCCGGCGGATAAAAAGTGGAATTTTAAAAATGGTCAAACCGGAGAATCTCAAAAAGATATACAAGAACGGATGTATAAATGGTTCAAAAAAGTTTTAGAGGAAAATAAAAACAAAATAATAATCATAATTTCTCATGGCGACCCCCTTATGGCGTTGATAAATAAGATTAAAGGCAAGACAATAGAGGAACATGTTTTATCTTTAGAGAGCGATTCATATATTCAAAAAGGAGAAGTCAGAGTTGCTTATGTTATGAATGAAACTAAATTGGAAATAGATTTACATAAGCACAGCATCGATAGGGTGGTTTTAAAATGCGAGAAGTGCGGAAACGAGATGAGTCGTATTCCCGATGTTTTGGACACCTGGTTTGATAGCGGCTCTATGCCTTATGCGCAGCAGCACTATCCGTTTGCCAATAAGGAAAAATTTGAAGCCGGCTTTCCGGCGCAGTTCATTGCCGAAGGCGTGGATCAGTGTCGCGCTTGGTTTTACTATCTGCACGTCAACGCCGCCGCCATTACAAACAAAATCGCCTACGAAAACGTCATTGCCAACGGTATTGTACTCGCCCAGGACGGTCGCAAAATGAGTAAAAAATTACAAAACTATCCGGAGCCAGAAGCGTTGATGGAAAAGTATGGCGCCGATGCCCTGCGTTTTTATTTATTATCCGCGCCGGTGATGGCGGCCGAGAATTTGAATTTCTCCGAAGCCGGAGTAAAAGAAGCGATGCAGAAAGTGGTGATGCTTTTAAATAACATTTTGAATTTTTATAAGTTGTATGCTGATGTCATCCCGACTGAAGCTGTGGGTCGAGTGGAAGGATCCCTTAGAAAAGAAAGGGATTCCTCCGTTACTTCGCCAGCTGGCGACTCCGGTCGGAATGACAATGTGCTGGATCAGTGGCTCTTGGCCAAATTAAATTTATTAATTAAAGAGGTGGCTGGAGCGATGGAGGCGTATGACCTGCCGCGGGCGGTGCGTCCGATCGCCGGATTTATAGATGAATTTTCCACTTGGTGGCTAAGGCGTTCGCGTGACAGATTTAAGGGGGCAGACGAAAAAGATAAACAGCAAGCCCTGGCTGTTTTTGGGCATACGCTTTTAGAATTATCAAAAGTGATGGCGCCGTTTACTCCGTTTATCGCCGAGCAGGTTTATAAGGAAGTGGGCCCGTCCAGCCAGGGTGGCCGGGCAAGCGGTGAGCAGGAATCAGTGCATTTAGAAAAATGGCCTGAAGAATCAGAAATATTAATTAAGGAAGAGGTTATTAAACAAATGGAACAGGTGAGAAAAATCGTAGAATTAGGCTTGGCCAAACGGGCCGAAGCGGGAATTAAGATTCGGCAGCCGCTCGGAAACTTTCAATTTTCAATTTTCAATTTTCAAAATAACGCCGACCAGTATTTAAAAATTATCGCCGACGAACTTAATGTAAAAAAAGTTGTTTATAACAAAAATCTCGGCCAAGAAATAGAGTTAGACACGGAGATTACCAAGGAGCTGAAGCTGGAGGGCGTGGCGCGAGAATTGGTTCGCACTATTAATAATTTGCGCAGAGAGGCCGGGCTGACAATTCAAGATCAGATTAAAATTGACTGGCAATCGGAGGGCGAAACAATCAGGCAGGTTTTTGCGGTTGAAAGTTTAGTCGAGGAGTTGAAAAGGGCAACGATTACCAAGGAATTTTTAGACAAGGACAACCAGGGCCAAGTGGCGGAAATCAATGGTGAAAAAATTAAGCTGGAAATAAACAGGACCATACCTTCTTAAGCTTAAATAAAAAAGACGAGCCCGATCCTTGCGTCTCGGGCTCTAACCTGCCGGTAGCAGTCCCTTATTCTTCGGGGCTGCTCCCATCGTCTTCTTCATCGCCAGTCCGCTCGCCTCTGGCGCCCACTAGATGGGCTACCATTGGTGCTTGCAGGACTGCCTGAAGGTGTTCTGGCAGAATTTCTGTCGGCATGCTTTTCTCCTTGTATCAGCCAATGTGCGTAGGGTTTATTATATGTTATAAAGCTTCTTTCGTCAAGCTTTCTAGAATTTTTACTATTTTTATGTATAATAAAGGTATATGATCGCTTATCTCAAGGGCCAAATTTATCATAAGTCCAGTTTTTTAAAAAAGGACAATTTTGTTGTTGTCAGTGTCGGCGGGGTGGGCTATAAAGTTTTTATTTTAAACAGGGAGGCGGAACATTTCAGTGTTAATGAGGAAGTGGAATTTCATGTTTACACTCAAGTGGCCGAGGGAGTGTTGGATTTGTATGGCTTTGTTTCCCGCGAAGAACTGGAGTTTTTTGAAGTGTTGATTTCTATTTCCGGCATCGGGCCGCGAAGCGCCCTGGGAATTTTACAAAAAGCCAAACTTGATGATTTGAAAAAAGCGGCGCAATCGGGCAATGCCGAAGTGCTCAATAAAATTTCCGGCATCGGGCCCAAAACTGCGCAAAAAATAGTTATTGGACTGAAAGACAAGCTGGCCGACAGCGATGGTGGCGGCGAGTGGGACGCACGGTTCGGCGACGCTTTGGAAGCGCTCATAGGGCTGGGTTACTCTGCCAGTCAGGCACGAGAAGCGCTGAATTTGTGTCAGTCGCAAGAGATGACGGAAAAAGTCAAAGAGGCTTTAAAAATTCTAAGTCAAAAATAGATCAAAAAATAAAAACAGACCGCCAGTTGGCGGCCTGTTTTTAGCTAAAAAGTTAAGAAGCTTTTCGGGCCTGTCTTAGTCTGTCTATTTCGGTCAGCAGTTGTTTGCGCAGGCGGATGCTCTGGGGAGTGATTTCTAAATATTCATCCTCGGCCATGGTTTCCAGCCCTCTTTCCAGGGTCAGCTGCCAAGGCGGAGTCAGCTTGATAGTTTCATCCGAGCCGGAGGCACGCATATTGGTTAGGTTTTTACCCTTAATGGGATTGACGGTTAAATCGTTGCCTTTGGCCACGTTGCCAATAACTTGTCCCTCATAGAGATTCTCTCCCGGACCGATATAAAGCCAGCCGCGATTTTGCAGATTTTCCAAAGCATAGGCGGCGGCTTTGCCGCTGGACAGGGAAACCATCGAACCAACATCACGCTTATCGATGTTGCCAGCATAGGGCTTAAAGCCGATGAAGCGCGAGCAAAGAATGCCCTCGCCCCTGGTGTCGATGGTAAATTCGCCACGATAACCCAAAAGTCCGCGAGTCGGGATGTTAAAAATAATTTGATTCTGATTGTTGGTTTGTTTCATTTCCAAAATATTGGCGCGGCGTTTGGAGAGTTTTTCAATTACTACCCCGGCATAATCGCCAGGGACGCTAATGGTCACTTCTTCGTAAGGCTCTAGTTTTTGCCCGTCGGTTTCTTTGATAATTACCTGTGGTTGGGAGATTTGCAGCTCAAAACCCTCGCGGCGCATGTTCTCTATCAGAATGGCGATATGCAATTCGCCGCGGCCGTAGACTTTGTAGAATTCCGAAGCGGAAAAATCAACCTTTAGACCGACGTTAACCTCCAGTTCTTTAAGCAGACGTTCTTTAATTTGTTTGCTGGTGACCAGCTTACCTTCGCGGCCGCCGAACGGCGAGTTATTGACCAAAAAATTCAGACAGATGGTCGGCTCGTCAATGGAAATCGCCGGCAACGGCTCCTGGTCGGCGAAAGAACAGACGGTTTCCCCGATATAAATATCGGGCAGCCCCGCAATAATTATAATATCGCCGGCAGTGGCGCTCTGCGCCTCTTCTCTTTTTAGGCCGTTGAAAGTAAAAAGTTTGGTGATTTTTCCGCTGCGGGTTTCGCCGTTGGCTTTTTTTATTATCACATTGTCGCCGGTTCCAACCAGGCCTTCATAAATACGGCCAATAGCCAGACGCCCCAAAAAATCATCATAAGCCAGATTGAAAGGTTGGAGCCGCAGGGGCTTGGCGGTGTCGGAAAGGGCGGGAGCGACTTTGGCAATAATTGTCTCCAGTAGCGGCGTTAAATCATTTGAGCGGTCGTCTAGGTTTAATTTGGCGACTCCTTCACGGGCCACCGTATAAACCACCGGAAAATCCAATTGTTCATCACTGGCTCCCAAATCCAAAAATAACTCATAGACTTCTTCTTGCACTATTTCCGGCCGGGCGGCGGTTTTGTCGATTTTATTGATCACCACTATCGGTTCGAGTCCCAATTCCAGTGATTTTTTTAGAACAAAACGGGTTTGAGGCATGGGGCCTTCCTGGGCGTCAACCACCAAAATGACCGAGTCGATTGAGCGCAATACCCGCTCCACTTCCGAACCAAAATCAGCGTGTCCGGGAGTATCGACGATGTTGATTTTGGTGTTTTTATAGAATAAAGAAGCGTTTTTTGAATAAATAGTTATGCCACGTTCTTTTTCCAAGGCATTGGTGTCCATGCTAAAATCAGCCGTCACCATGCCGGTTTGTTTAAGCAACTGATCGGTTAAAGCGGTTTTGCCATGATCGACGTGAGCGATGATGGCGATATTTCTGATTTCCATGAATTTTTAAAAATAAATCGTCTGAGTAGAAACTCTAACACATTTTTTGTTTTTAGTCAAAATAAAAAAGCCAACATAGCTTTAAAAGATGGTTGATTATTAATTTTTTACGGAGATTATTTTTTACTAGGCAGTTTGCGTCTTAGTAATTCGACCAATATAGGGACTAAGGAAATGACTATAATTGCCATGATAGCCAGACTGAAGTTTTCTTTCACCCAACTAATATTGCCGAAGAAATAGCCGGTTAAAAAGAAGAGGAGTACCCAAATAATCCCCCCAAAAATATTATAAGCTAAAAATTTGGGATACTTCATCTTGCCCATGCCGGCGACAAAAGGAGCAAAAGTCCTGATAATAGGAATGAACCGGGCAAGGATAATTGTTTTGGCACCGTGCTTTTCATAAAAATTTTCAGCCCTTTTCAGATTACCCTGGTTAAAGAACCAGCTGTTTTCTCGGGTAAAAAGCTTCCTGCCGAATTTTTTCCCCAGCCAGTAATTGACGGAATCGCCCAAAACTGCCGCCAAGCAGAAAATAAGAAGAGTCAGATAAAAGTGAAGCAAACCGATAGCGGCAAAAGTTCCAGCCGCGAACAATAAAGAATCGCCGGGCAGAAAGGGCATAACAACCAATCCGGTCTCCACAAAAATAATCAGAAATAACAAAGAATAAATCAAAGAGCCATAGGTGTTAATTATTAATCCCAGGTACTCGTCGATGTGTAAAATGATTTCTAGCAGTTGAATAAACATAAAAATATTATAACCTCTGGCTGTTTTTCTGGCAATTGTCAGAAAAATAAGGAAGTGATAAGATGTTGGTAATAAAGAAAATTATAAGGATGAAAACACTGTTAAAAAAAATAATTCCCAAAAATTTACTAAACCAATATTATAGAATGTTGGCGCTTTTTGCTAATTATTTTTACTTAAAACCAGCGGAGAAGATGGTGGTTATTGGTGTCACTGGCACCAATGGCAAATCCACCACCTGCCTGCTAATAGCCAAAATCTTAGAAGAGGCTGGCTATAAGGCAGGAATCACCTCCACCGCGATTTTTAAAGTGGCCGACCAGGAATGGCTCAATGATATTAAAATGACTATGCCGGGCCGTTTGGCTTTGCAAAAAATGTTAAAGAGAATGCTAAAAGCCGGCTGCAGGTATGCGGTGGTCGAGACCTCGTCAGAAGGGATCAAACAGTTCAGGCATTTGGGAATCCATTATGATCTCGGCGTTTTTACCAACCTAACCCCAGAGCACATAGAGTCGCACGGCGGTTTTGCCAACTATAAAAAAGCCAAATTAAAATTATTTGAGCATTTAGAGAAGCAGCCGAACAAAATCATAGCAAACAAAAAAATTAAAGAGGTAATCGTGGCCAATGGCGATGATGAGCACGTCAAGGACTTTCTAAATTTTAAAGTTGATGAAAAATATGTTTATCAAGTTCAAGGTTCAGAAGCGGAAATCTCGGACAAATTTAGGACTGAAAATTTAGAACTGAAAATTCTCAAAGCCGAAGAAGTTAGGTTTTTGAATCAAGGAATTTATTTTAGGCTGGAAAACATAGAATTTAATTTGAAATTGTTTGGGCGGTTTAATGTTTATAATGCCTTGGCGGCGATAGCGGTGGCGTTGTCGCAAGGCGTGCCGCTAACAATTTGTAAGGCGGCTCTGGAAAAGGTGGAGGTGATGCCCGGCCGGATGGAATTCATAAACGAAGGTCAGGATTTTAAATTTTTGGTTGATTACGCGCCCGAACCGGAGAGTATGAAGCAACTTTATCAGGCTATAGACGATTATAACATCAGGGCCGGAGGTAGAATTATACATATTTTTGGTTCTTGTGGCGGCGGGCGGGATAAGGCGCGTCGGCCGATTTTGGGACAGATGGTGGCGCAGAGGGCGGATTTTTTGATTATAACCAACGAAGATCCTTATGACGACAGTCCCCAACTGATCATTGATCAGGTGGCTCAAGGGGCGCAAAGCGAAGGAAAAGTAGTAGGAGAAAATTTATTTAAAATTTTAGATCGGCGTGAAGCCATAAAATTTGCTTTAAATTTAGCCAAGAAAAATGATTTAATAATACTTACCGGAAAGGCCTGTGAGCAAGCAATCTGCGTGGCTAATGGTCAAAAAATTCCCTGGGACGATCGAAAAGTGGCCAGAGGAGAATTAAAAATGATTAAAAAATAAGGAATTTTTTAATAACTGTGGATAACTTGGGTAAATTATTTTTTAATATAAAGGCATTTTTTGATTTTAATTGTTAATTTTTATCAATTTTTATCTAAATTTAGATAAAAAATAAATTAATTTGACTTTTTTATTTTTTTTACTTAAAACCGTTGACTTTTTAAGGTCGTTTCTGTTAATATAAAGTTAATGGTTTTTTAGTTCGATTTTTTCTAAAAATCACTCTAACAAACCCTACTATTAGAAGTCATTGGGTTAATAACCTTCAGAAATAGTGGGTAAAAGCAAAAAACAAACCTAAATTCACATCTGACTCATTTCTAGTTTAATCAAAATCCGGCCGGGAACCGGAAAAAAACGAAAGAAATGAGGATTTTTTATGTCTCAACAAAACCAGGACAATAAAAAAGTCATTAATGGCCGGGTTAGTTTTTCTGGCCAAGATTCTTGGCAGCAACCGCCAGATCTTATAGAATTGCAAAAAAAGTCTTACAAACTTTTTTGGCAGGAAGGATTGAACGAGTTGTTTGAGGAAGTCTCTCCGATTACGGATTTTATTGGCCGTGACCTGGAACTCTATTTTGGTAATTACTTTTTGGACGAAGCCAAATTTGACGAAGCTACTTCCAAGGAAAAGAATATTTCTTTTGAAGCGCCGCTAAGAGTCAACGCCAAGCTGGTCAATAAAAAAACAGGCCAGACAATGGAGCAGGAAGTTTTCTTGGGCGATTTTCCGCTAATGACCGAAAGGGGAACTTTCATTATTAATGGTATTGAGAGAGTAGTGGTGTCGCAACTAATCCGCTCGGCCGGAGTTTTTTTTACGGCTCAAAAATGGGGTGACCGTAATTTTTATGGCGCTAAAATCATTCCCAACCGAGGCTCCTGGCTGGAGTTTGAAACAGATTCCAATGGAGTGGTTTGGGTAAAAATCGATCGCAAAAGAAAAGTAGCCGCCACCGCCCTGTTAAGAGCCTTTGGTTTTTCTAGCGATGAAGAGATAACGAATTTATTTAAAGAGACGACGGATAAGTTTGAAATTAACAATATCGAAGCCACCTTAAGAAAAGATTCTTCCAAAAACGAGGTTGACGGTCTGATAGAGGTTTATAAACGCATTCGGCCTGGTGATTTGGCGACTGCCGATAACGCCAAGCAGCTGATTGACAATATGTTTTTTAATTTTGCTCGCTATGATTTTGGCAGCATTGGCCGTTACAAAATGAACCAACGTTTTGTTCAGAAGTTGGCAATCAATAAAGAAAACAGAGTTTTATTGAAGGACGACATTATTAATATTTTGAAAGAAATCGTCCGTCTGAACAACACCCAAGAGGGGCCGGACGACATCGATCATTTGGGTAATCGCCGGGTGCGCGCCGTGGGCGAATTGATTCAAAATAAATTTCGAATCGGTTTGATCAGGATGGAACGCATCGTCAAAGATCGGATGAGCACCCTAGACATTAATACCTTGACGCCCAACAAGCTGATTAACGCTCGGCCGGTTATCAGCGCGGTAAAAGAATTTTTTATGTCCAGCCAATTGTCGCAATTTATGGATCAGGTCAATCCTTTGGCTGAACTGGAGCACAAAAGAAGGTTGTCAGCCATGGGTCCGGGTGGCTTGTCCAGAGAACGGGCCAGTTTTGAAGTTCGTGACGTGCACCAAACTCATTATGGTCGCATTTGTCCGATTGCCACTCCGGAAGGCCCGAATATCGGTTTGGTGGGGCATTTATCAACTTTTGCTCGGGTCAACAATTACGGTTTTATTGAGACGCCCTATTATAAAACGGAAAAGGATCAAGCTGGCCGGCCGCGAGTCACCAAAGAGCTGGTTTATATCGACGCTATCGAAGAAAGCCGTTCTACTACCACTCCTTCAACCACCAAAATTGATAAAGACGGGTATTTTTTGGAAGAAAAAACGGAGGCCAGAGTTAGGCTTAACCCGACTATCACCAATGTTAAAAACATTGATTATATGGACGTGGCCTCCAATCAGATTGTCTCGGTGGCGACATCCTTGATTCCTTTTTTGGAGCATGACGACGCGGTGAGAGCGCTGATGGGAACGAACATGCAACGCCAGGCGGTTTCTTGCATCAGGCCACAGGCGCCGCTAGTGGGCACGGGCATCGAGGCCAAGGCCGCTTATGATTCTGGTCATTTGATTATTGCCGAAGAGGCGGGCGAAGTGATAGATATTAGCGGCGATAAAATCGAGGTTCTGAACAAAAATAATCACATTAATTCTTATCGTTTGAATAAGTTTGTCCGTTCCAACGCCACCACCTGCATCAATCAAAAGCCGCTAGTGGAAAAGGGACAGAAGGTTAAAAAGGGCGAGATTCTGGCTGACGGACCGTCTATTGATCATGGCGAACTGGCTTTGGGCCAAAATATTCTGGTGGCCTTCATGCCTTGGCAAGGCTATAACTACGAAGACGCGATTATTATCTCTGAACGTTTAATCCAGCAAGATCGTTACTCTTCGATTCATATAGAAAATTATGTTTGCGAAGTGCGGGAAACCAAACTGGGTCCGGAAGTGGTCACTTCCGACATACCAAACGTTTCGGAAGAAAAATTAAAAGATTTGGATGAAGAGGGAATTGTGCGAATCGGCGCCAATGTGAGAAGCGGCGATATTTTGGTCGGCAAAATCACACCCAAAGGCGAAACGGAATTATCGGCGGAAGAAAAGCTACTGCGGGCAATTTTCGGAGAAAAAGCCAGAGACGTCCGTGATTCTTCTCTGTATCTCGAGCACGGGTCTTCGGGCAAGGTGATTGATATCAAGATTTTTTCCAGAGAGAATGGCGATAAATTGTCGGCTGGCATGATTAAGATGGTCCAGGTGACGGTGGCTTCTTTACGCAAGGTTCAGGTGGGCGACAAAATGGCCGGCCGTCATGGCAATAAGGGAGTTATTTCCAAAGTGGTGCCGGTGGAAGACCTGCCTTATTTGGAAGATGGCCGGCCGGTGGATATCATTCTTTCTCCTTTAGGCGTTGTTTCGCGTATGAATCTGGGACAAATTTTGGAAACCCACATGGGTCTGGCCGCCAAAGCCCTGGGTTACAAAGTGATGACGCCGGTTTTCAACGGAATTAGCGAAGAGACGATAAGAGACGAACTAGAACTGGCCGGCTTTAGTCGCGATGGCCGGATTCAGCTCTATGACGGCCGAACCGGAGAGCCTTTCGATAAAAAAACCACGGTGGGTTATATTTATATGATGAAATTAAATCATCTGGTGGAAGATAAAATCCACCAGCGATCTATTGGCCCTTATTCTTTGATTACTCAGCAGCCTTTGGGCGGCAAGGCGCAGTTTGGCGGCCAGAGATTTGGCGAGATGGAAGTCTGGGCCCTGGAAGGTTATGGCGCGGCTCATACTTTGCAAGAAATTTTAACCATCAAATCCGACGACGTGGTCGGCCGCTCCAAAACCTATGAAGCCATCATCAAAGGCGAGCCGATAGATAATTTGAATATCCCAGAGAGTTTCAACGTTTTGGTCAGGGAGTTGAAAGGATTGTGCCTGAACGTGGATTTGCTCGGTGGCGGCAAAGTACAGCCCGAACCATCGGTGGAAGAAGAAATTGAGGCGGAAGAGATGCCCAAAAAAAGAAAAAATAAATAATCGTTTTAATTTTTTCAGCAAAGCCTATGATTACCAGTCAGGATCCCAATTTAGACTTTGAGGCCATCAAGCTTAGGCTGGCTTCTTCAAATGATATAAAAGCCTGGTCTCATGGCGAAGTGACTCGGCCGGAAACCATTAATTACCGCACCCAAAAACCGGAGCGGGATGGTTTGTTTTGTGAGAGAATTTTTGGTCCGGTCAAGGATTGGGAATGTTATTGCGGTAAATACAAAAAAATTCGCTATAAGGGGATTGTTTGCGATAAGTGCGGCGTGGAAGTGACAAAAGCCATTGTTCGCCGGGAGCGCATGGGTCATATTGAACTGGCGTCGCCGGTTTCTCATATTTGGTTTTTGCGGGGCGTGCCTTCTCGCATCGGCTTAGCTTTGGATTTATCGGTTCAGTCTCTGGAAAAGGTTGTTTATTTCGCCAGCTTTATTATTACTTCCGTCAACGAGGAGTTAAAGGCGGAGACGCTGGGTCAAATCAAGGCTGAGTATAAACAATATCGTAAACAAATTGAAAATGAATCGGAAAGAAAGGTGGAACAACTGAAAAAAATTGGCGAAACCAAGGCGGGTGTTCTAGAAAAAGAAACGGAGAAAATATTTGTCCAAAAAGAGGACAAATTAAAAGAGCTGGAAAATACCATGATAGTGGCGGAAAACGAATTGAAAGACTTGAAACCCTTGAAAATTATTTCGGAACACGCTTTTCACGATTTGTCTTTGAAATATGGTCATATTTTTGAGGCCGATACCGGCGGCGAAGCGGTGCGCCGGCTGCTGTCGAAAATCAATCTGGAAGAAACTGTAAAAAAACTGGAAATAGAAACCGTTAAGGCGACGGGAGTCAAAAGAGGCAAGTTGATTAGGCGGGCTAAATTTTTTAACCAGCTTATCAAAAATGGAATTCGTCCCGAATGGATGATTTTAACTACCATCCCCGTTATTCCTCCGGATTTACGGCCGATGGTGCCTTTGGACGGCGGTCGTTTTGCCACCTCTGATTTGAATGATCTTTATCGTCGGGTGATTAACCGCAATAATCGTTTAAAACAACTCTTGGAGTTAAACGCCCCGGAGGTCATTACCAGAAACGAGAAAAGAATGCTTCAGGAAGCGGTTGATGCCTTAATTGATAATAACGCCCGCCATGGTAAAACCGTGGTGGCTTCAACCGGCCAAAAAAGAATGTTAAAAAGTATCGCCGATATGCTCAAAGGCAAGCAGGGCCGTTTCCGACAAAATTTATTAGGCAAAAGAATTGACTACAGCGGCCGCAGCGTGATCGTTGTCGGTCCGGAGCTCAAGATGGATCAGTGCGGTCTGCCCAAAATTATGGCCCTGGAATTGTTTAAGCCGTTTATTATTTCCAAATTAATCCAGCGCGGGTTGGTTCATAATGTTAGAAGCGCTAATCGCTATATCGAAAGTGGACACGAAGAAATTTGGGATTTACTAGAAGAAGTAGTGGAGGGTTCATATGTTTTATTGAATCGCGCTCCCACTTTGCATCGCCTGGGCATCCAGGCCTTCCGCCCGATTTTAATCGATGGTCGGGCAATCCAGGTTCATCCCTTGGTTTGTCCGGCGTTTAATGCCGACTTTGATGGCGACCAAATGGCGGTTCATGTGCCATTGACCGAAGGGGCCCGCAAAGAAGCCAAGGAAATCATGCTCTCCACCAATAATATTTTGAAGCCGGCCGACGGCCGGCCAGTGGTGACGCCGCAGCAAGATATTATTTGGGGCTGCTATTACTTGACCACCATTAAAGAGACCGCAGAGCCAAAAGTTTTTTCGTCCCAAAATGAAGCGTTGTTGGCTTTTGAAAAGAAGCAAATAACCTTTCAGGATAAAATCAGGATTCGTTTTAAAAAGGGAGTCAAAAAAAGCAAAAAACAAGCCGCGGAAAAAATAGAGCTATTGGAAACCACTTTGGGCAGGATTCTTTTTAATTCGGTTTTGCCGGTCAGTTTGGATTTTATCAATGAAAGAGTGGGCAAAAAAGAATTGAGCAAAATTTTAAGCAATATTTTACGTCGGTTTGGTTCGGAGGAAACCGTTCGGACTCTTGATGATCTAAAAGAGCTTGGTTTTCGCCATTTGACCCGATCGGGACAGTCGCTGGGTATGGATGACTTGTCAGAAATTAAGGAACGAGAGGAGTTAATTAAGCAAGGTAATAAGAATTTGGATGAGATTGAGCAACAGTATCAGATGGGGCTTTTAACCGATGACGAAAGGCATGAAAAAATCGTGGAAATGTGGCTAAACATCAATAACAGCATTTTAAGCAAAGTAAAGGACTCTCTTTCCCAGGATAATTCTATTTTTAGCATGATTGATTCCGGCGCTCGTGGTTCTTGGGGGCAGCTGAGCCAGCTTATCGGCATGAAAGGCCCCGTGGTCAACCCAGCCTATGAAGTCATTGAATTGCCGGTTAAAGGTAATTTCAAAAAAGGTTTTGATGTTTTGGAATTTTTTATCTCCACTCACGGCGCTCGCAAAGGATTAACCGATACCGCTCTGCGCACTTCTTCCGCCGGCTATCTGACCAGAAGGCTGGTTGACGTCTCTCAAGACGTGGTGGTGGCCGAAGAGGATTGCGGCGACAAAGACGGATTGGTTCTGACCAGGACGGAAAGCGAAGCCATGAATAAAAATTTAGTCGACAGAATAGTTGGCCGTTATTTGGCTGAAGATATCAGCGATCCCAAAACCGGTAAGACCGTAGTGGCCAAGGGAGAATTAGTCAAAGAAGAATTAGTTGATAAACTGAAGGAATTAAAGCTAAATCAGGTTCGTATTCGTTCGGTTTTGACTTGTAAGAGCCTGGAAGGCGCTTGTCAGAAATGTTATGGCTATGATCTGGCTCATAATCAATTGGTGGAAAAGGGCACGGCGGTGGGAATTATCGCGGCGCAAAGCGTGGGCGAACCGGGCACCCAGCTGACCATGAGAACCTTTCATACCGGCGGCGTGGCTTCGGAAGGCGATATCACTCAAGGCTTGCCCAGAGTAGAAGAATTGTTTGAGGCTCGAATGCCAAAAGCAAAAGCGGTAATTGCCGAGGTGGCCGGAAAATTAAGTATCAAAGAAGGACAAAGAGAGGTCAAAAACACCGAAGGTAAAACCGTCATGGCCACTTCAAGTCGGGAAAGAATCTTGCAGATTAGCTATAAAGATCAGGTTGAAGATAAAATCAATTTCACCAGCAAGAGCGCCAAGTTAAAAGTCAAGGATAGTGAGAAGGTAAAATTGGGACAAGTATTATTTGTTGAAGACGAGAAAGAGACTACCAGTCCTTTTGAGGCCAAGGTGCGATTAGAAAAAGACGGCGTGGTTTTGATCAGTGACGGTTTGGGAGTGAAGGAATATATTATTCCGATTTCTCGTGCCATATTGGTCAAAGATGGCGACGAGGTGGAGGCCGGCGATCAATTAACCGAAGGCAGTCTGGATTTACATCAGACTTACAGTCTGAAAGGACAGGAGTTCACCCAGAAATACATCATGAAAGAGATTCATCTGGTTTATTCTTCCCAGGGACAAAATTTGAACGACAAACACGTGGAAATTATTGTCAGGCAAATGTTTTCCAAGGTTTACATTAAAGACGCTGGCGACAGCGATCTGATGCCGGGAGAGGTGATCGGCTACATGGAAATCGCCAATATCAACAAAGAACTGAAAAAACAGGGTAAAAAAGAAGTTGCATTCGACAGATTACTCTTGGGCATTACCAAGGTTTCTTTGTCCACCAGCAGCTGGTTGGCGGCCGCCTCTTTCCAGGAGACAGCCAAGGTATTAATTGATGCTTCCATTTCCGGTCGAACAGACGACCTTTCCGGATTAAAAGAAAATATAATTATCGGCCGCCTGATTCCGGCCGGTACCGGTTTCAAAAAAACCTAGCGAATCTTAATAAAATTAAGCCCCGTTAAAAGCGGGGTTTTTTTTATTTAAATTTAGATAAAAATAATTTAATTAATAAGACTTTAAGAGACATTAGAGATATTCAGTGATATGTATTACTTATAATTTGACATTAATATACAATTTTTGTTATGCTGAAAGTAGTTGGGGAAAAGTTAAATTTTTATTATCTAATGTTTAACTCGGAATATAATTTGTTGACAATGGAACAGGTGGCCCAGCGTCTGGGAGTTTCGTTAAAGACGATTTATCGCTGGATAGAATCCGGCCAATTACCGGTATCTTTGGTTGGCCGGAGAACTTATCGTATTTTTGAACGTGATTTTGTCAGATTTGTTTATTCCAGACAAATCAACAGACACGTAAATAAAAAAAGATAATTTTTAAAGAAATGTTAAAACGAAGTAAAAAATTTATTTTACTGATGGCAGCGGTCGGCGTGTTGTTTTTTGGCGTTAATTTCTCCGGTGCCGCCATGAGTTCTGATAATTATCAGATTTGGGCGGACGTTATTTCCGTCGGCGGGATTGAGAAGGCTAGCTCCACTAATTATCGGATGCACACCACCTTGGGCGAAGGAGCCAGTGGTCGCTTCTCCTCCAGCGGTGATTCGGGCCGAGCCGGCTTCAGAGAAATGCAAAAGTTTCATTTAACCTTGAGTCTCGGCGCCAGCGCTTTGGCCCTGGGCGAATTAAAAACAACAGAAACCAAGTCCGCCAGCCATACCTTAACCGTCGAATCAAATTCTGACACGGGCATCAGCGTCACTTTTTCTGGCAGCACTCTGGCTTGCGCCAGTTGCTCCGGCACCAATAGTGTCAGCGGCATCGGAGGCACCGCTGCCAGCTCGGCGATTGGCACCAGCCAGTTCGGCTTTAACTCGATTATTGATTTGAGCCAGAGCGCCTCGACTCCGCTGGCGGGCGCGGTGTCTCCTTATAACACTTCCGGCCAATACGCTTTTAGTAGCGGCTCACAGGTTATTAGCGCCACCACGGCAGTCAATCGAAGCGTTTTTAATATTAATTATATCGCCAACATCAATGGCAATGAAACGGGCGGCAGCTACAACACAACCATTACCTACACGGCGACTGCCAACTTTTAATTAACAAATACTTAATCAAAATGAGGATAAAAAAAATTTATATTTTACCGGCAATTTTGTTTCTGGCCATTATTTTGCCCAATTTGGCCAAGGCGTTCTCGGTTTCGCCGCCGATAATAGAGACAGATTTGAATCCCGGCCAATCTGGTCTAGAAAATCTGGTTTTGTTTAACGAAACCGAACAGGAAGTTTTTTTAAACGGCTACGTAGAGACATTTAGGCCCAGAGGCGAGGCGGGCGAGGTGGAAGTGGTGCCACCGGCTGTTTCCCAGCAGGCGGTTGCCTGGCTTAAATTGCCTGAAAATTCTCTAAGCTTGAAGCCGGGAGAAGAAAAAACAGTGCCTCTGATAATTAACGTGTCCAAAACCGCCCAGGTTGGCGGCTATTATTTGGCGGTTATGTGGGAAACGTCGCTAGGGCCCAAAAAACAAACCAACCAGGTTCAGGTTTCCGGGCGGCTGGGCGTTTTGATTTTTTTGCGGGTTGAAGGCGCAGCCAAGGAAGAAATTTCTTTGAAGGATTTTCGGCTGGCAGAAAAAAAACAGGTGTTCGATCGTTTGCCGGTCGGTTTTGTGAGTCGCCTAGAAAACACCGGCAACGTTCATCTAAAACCAAAAGGATTAATTATCATCAAAAGTATTTTTGGCGTTGACGAGGTTTTGCCTTTTAACGAGGAGGAAAAAAATATCATGCCCCAGAGCATCAGAAGTTTTAACAATGACTGGGTTAAGGCCGGAGACAGGGCAAAGGCTGGTGGTTTTTGGTCGGAACTGAAGGCGGAACTAGGGCAATTTGCCTGCGGCCGGTTTTCGGCCCAGTTACAAGCGGAATACGGTCCAGATCATCAAAAAATAAATTCGGAAAAAATTTATTTTTGGGTGTTGCCCTGGCGCCTCTTACTTTTAGCCGCAATCGGATTAATAATTTTTTTAGTTGCAACATTAACCTTAAGAAAAATTAGCAAAAATAAGAGCGCTTAATGAAAAAAATATTTTTTTTAATAATCATTTTTATCGTTTTAACCAGCTTGATCTGGGCGGGTGTGGTTTTGGCTGTTAGCGAGAGTCGCGGCAGTAGTGTCAATATTAATGCCACCATTCCTACTTCCGGCGGCCCGCCGGGCTGTCCGCCGAATTGTCCGCCCAAGCCGGATTCTTTGGTAATCGACCAGATTTCGGCTGTCGGCTTCTGCACCTCGGCCACGGTTAACTGGCATACCTACCTTAGTCCCAGCGGCAAAGTAGCCAAAAGTACCGGCGTAGTCAGCTACTGGCCCAGTGGCCATCCAGAAGAAAAAGCTACAGTCAGCTCAACAGTGCCTTCGGAGTTTCACTCAGTGAATTTAAACGATTTAGAGCCACTGACTGCTTATGATTATGACATCACCGCTACCGCTGCAATCGGAGGAGCGTCTAGTGGCACCCTTAACTTCACTACCACTTGCGGCATCATTAATGCTTCGATTGTCGCCGAGCCGGAAGAGCGGGGAGTGAAAATTATCGTCAGCTATCCCGACGACCCGGATATTAGCAAAGTGATTATCAGAAAAAAAATCAACAGCGTTCCCCTTGATCAAAGCGATGGCGTTGAATTCTACTACGACGCGCAGCCGCATCCGCCTTTAAGCAGTGAGTTATTTTTTGACCCGCATTTAGCCGGTGATCCGGGGCAACGCGATTATGACAATTTTTCTAATTTGAATGATAATTACTGTTACGCGGTTTTTATTTGCAACAGCCACAATAACTGCTCCTCCGGTTCTTACGATTGCGCTCGCAGAGCCATACCAGAAGCCGATGGACTAATGGCTGTGCCCGGAAATGGGCGAATCGAGCTGCTCTGGTCCAATCCCGGCGATAATAGCGCCAGCGATTTTATTTTTAGCAAGACGCGACTGATAAAAACCGGAGAGAATTGCTTGGCAGCTGACCCTACAGGAGGCGTGCTTCTAAGAGAAGGCGAGGCTACCGGCTATTTGGACGGCGCTTTGGAAAACAATCAGACTTATTATTACAAACTATTTGTCAAAAATAGCTATGGCGAATATTCCGACGGCTTATGCTTAAGAGCCGTGCCTTCGGCTCAGGCTCAAGCCAGGTGTATTAGCGGCGTTCGTTTGCAAAATGGCGACAAAAAAATAGAGGCTACTTGGATAAATCCGGAAAATGAAGCCGGGGTTTTTGAGCTGGACAGTGTCCAGTGGCAGAGAGATTCTTCTTGTGTTGTCTCTGCCGGTAGCGGCCAGACCATTTACAGCGGCCTGGGAAATAGTTTTTCTGATACCAACGTTAATAACGGTTCTCTCTATGCTTATAGCAGTTTTGTAAATTATAATAATGATAGTACCGCCAGCTGCGGTTGTTTTTACGGCTTACCTGCGACAGAAACCGAGTTGCCAGAAGAAGTTTGTCCGGAGTGTTCGCTTAGTTTACAGCGGCCCAGCTTTAAATTTTATGTCAACTCCGGAGCCTTAGAACTTTTGGCCAACCAAAACAAACTAGACCTCCTGGCCGGCTACGATTTTTCAATCATCGCCGACCAAAGGGCTTTGCCTAAGCCGGTATCGCTTATGGTGGCCCAGCTTCAAGGCAAGAATTATTTTTTTTCGCTAAATAATTTACAGCAATCATATCAGGCTTCGCTAGCAACGCCTTTTAAGGAAGGAAGTTATAGTTTACAAATTACCACGGTTTACCAAGACAAAACCAAATCGGTGGAAACTTGGTATTTGATGATTTGGCCGCGCGGCGTGATCTTAGACGAAATCGGTCGTCCCATTAAAGGAGCCACTGTCTCGCTTTGGGCCGATAATGGCTCTTTGTCGGCCGGCCTGGGTTTTGCCAACCCCCAATCAACCGATACTTTTGGATCATACGGTTTAATGGTGGCCAGTGGCAAGTATTATCTGGAAGTCGAATATAGGGGCTACCAAAAAGAGCGCTTGGCTGTCGAGATTAAAAACAACATTGTCAATGCCAACTTCAGGCTGATAAAAATAAAAAGTTTTTTGGAACAAGTTGTCGGGTCTTTGTCTAACTTGCTGCCGCCAGCCCGCCAAGCCAACAATTACATTGCTCCGGGCATAATGCTAATGGCTTTAATTAATACGGCGGCGGCTGTGCCTTTTTGGAATTTTGTTTATTATTTACAATATCTTTTCACCGAGCCGTTGGCTTGGCTGTTTAGGCGGCGGCGACAGGGCTGGGGAGTGGTCTTTAACTCTATCACTAAAAAACCGGTTGACCTGGCAGTAGTGCGGCTCTATGACCGTCAAGCGGGGCGGTTGTTGCGTTCACGGGTGACGGATAAGGAGGGAAGATACAGTTTTTTGGTGGGTCAGGGAGTTTATTACTTGGAGGTGATCAAGGCGGGATTTGTCTTTCCCTCGAACATTTTAAAAGGCGTTAATGAGGACAGGAGTTACACCGATATTTATCATGGTCAAAACATTGAAATTAGAGACGACCAAAAAGGAATTATTATCGCCAACATACCTCTGGATCAAGAGGAACTAAAGATTACCGACAAACAGGTAATCAGTCGTGACTTTTGGAGAAAGGTTAAAGAGAATATTAGCGTTGTCAGCCCGATTTTAGCCATCATTTCTTTCGCAGTGTCGCCCACGATTTTGATTGGTTCTTTTACCATCTTGCATCTGATTTTGTATCTTTTCTTTAGAAGGCTGGCCAAAACCAGACAGGCCAAGCCCTGGGGCGTCATTTACAATAAAGACAATAAAAAGTCATTGGCTAAGTCGGTAGTTCGAATTATCGCGCCGGAATACAACCGGATGCTCGAAGCCCAGGTGACCGACAATTATGGGCGTTATGGTTTTTTGGTGGACAATAATATTTATTATGTTACGGCCAACAAAGATGGTTACCGGGAGAAAAAGAGCGACGAGATTAATCTGGTTGGCAAAAAATCGAGCGAGGTGGTGGGGCAGGATTTGTCGCTGGAGCCGGTGAGCGGCAAGGGCGCAGTTGATTTTGGCGTCGGCTCGGAAACGGAAAAAACCACTGCAACGGAGGTTTTGGCTTCGCCCCAAGCGGCAGGTGGCCAGGATAATACCGCGCCAGAATCCAAGGAAGAAGCTAAGCAGCCGGACGAAATCGTCGCTGCCGCCGTTTCTGAAGTCAAAAGCGAAAACAAAGAAGTTATAAAAGAGGATTATCGTGGTTAAATTTTGTCAATTGAGAACAATTAAGTATATAAATACTACAAATAGTAATTATTCTTTATTTAATTATCTAAATTAGGTATTTATATATAAATTTAATACCTGTTGATAACTTTTTATTGACAATTGAGAACATAATCTTTTATAATTAACTTAAATACCAACAGCTAAAAATTAGCATAAAATGAGTAAAAACAGATTGTTTTATAAGCCATAATATTTTTTTATTCTGGCTTTTTATTTTTAAATAATAATGAGCAATCGGATTCTGACAATTGAAGAAGTGGCCAAAACCATGAAGGTCAGTCTAAAAACTGTTTACCGCTGGATTAGTGCCGGCCAGTTGCCGGCTGCCAAAATTGGCTATAAAACCTACCGAGTTTTTGAAGGCGATTTAATTAAATTTTTAAGGCGCCATATGTTTTCTTCGGCGCGCCGTCTAAGATAGAACAAACAACCGCCATGTCTTTTTTAACGATAGAAAAATTTACTCCTAACTACAAAACCAGAATTATTAAAAAGCTAGTTTTAGCTATAGTTTTGCTTGTCGTGCCCCTAGTGGTTTTGGCGGCTTGGGCTTTTTTGGGAATGATGACCAATTCGGAATTCTTTTTGGCCCAAGCCGCCGTCGGGATTAACAAACAAATAAATTATCAGGGCAAGATTGCCAACTCCAGCGGCAATAATTTAACCGACGGTAATTACAGTTTTAAATTTGAATTATACGATGCGCCGGATGCCGGCACCTTGCTTTGGAGCGAGGAATGGAAGACCGGCAGCGGGGCTGGTCCGGTGCAGTTAGTCGATAGTGTTTTTTCGGTGGCTCTGGGCACTTCGACGGCTTTGACCTCCAGTTTGTTTGCCAATGATAATTTATATTTACAGGTCTATTTGGATGCTGACAGTAACGGCGTTTATGAAGAAACTTTTTCTCCAAGAAAAAGAATTACCGCCAGTCCCTATGCTTTTAATTCCGATACGCTCGATGGTTATGACGCTACTACCACAGCCACAGCCAATAAGTTGTTGGTTTTAGACGGTAGCGCCGGTCTGACTTTAAATAGCGTGACCACCACTGGTTCTTTTTATGCCGGCAGTTATGCTTCTTCCACCGGCGGGCTCTATAGCCAAGGCAACGGGCATTTTGGCGGGACTTTGACGGTTGATGGCAATGCCACCACCAGCGGCCATTATTATGTTGGAGGCGATCTGACTGTCGACGACAATTTTTATGTCTTGGACAGCTCCAACGCCGCTGCATTATACAGCCTGAATCCAAGCTTGAATTTTTCTTTTCTGGCTTCCACCACCTTTACCAGTCTAAGCAATCATACTTACAGTTATACTTTCAATTCTTACCTTGATCCCAGCGCTGATTCGAGCTATTACCACTATAATTTTTTAAACGCCATAAATATTAACTCCAATAACACCAAAAACATACAAGCATTAGTAGCCGACAGCAACGTGGTTGTTCATTATGGCACCGGCAATTTGACTTACGGTTATGGCCAATTGAGCACCGTGGAGTTAGCTGGCCTGGGCAACATAACCACGGCTAGCGGCGGCTGGTTTGAAGTCGCCAGTGGCGTGGATGTTGCGGCCGGTAATATTACCAACGCCTTGGGTGTTATGGGTAAGGTAAATAATGACGTTTATGGTGGCGCTATCACCAGCGCTCAAGCTATTTCGGGCATTATAAATAATGATGGCGGGACAATAACCGATGCTTATGGCCTAAGAATATACGTGCCCAGCGGTAGTGGGGTCATTAATAATGACTATGGCGTTTATATCGAAAATCAAAATCGTGGCGGTAGCTTAAATTATAATATTTATTCCGCTGGTACCACGGGCCTTAATTATTTTGGCGGGCAGGTGGGCATTGCCACCACTACCCCCTGGTCTGGCTATGAACTAGCCGTTACTGGTGACGAAGTCTTGACGGGTAATCTCAAAGTCCTTGGCTACGGCCAATTTAACAATGTCTCCACCACCGATACTCTCTATGTTGGCGGTTATGCCTCTACCACCGGGGGCCTCTATACCCAAAGCAATGGCTGGTTTGGCAGTGCCGTGACAGTTGGTTCTAAACTGGGCATTGCCACCACCACTCCCTGGGATAGCTACGAGTTAGCCATTACCGGTGACGCTATTTTGACGGGTAATCTCAAAGTGCTCGGCTACGGCCAATTCAACAATGTCTCCACCACCGATACCCTTTATGTGGGCGGCTATGCTTCCACCACCGGAGGATTATATACCCAGGGCAATGGGCATTTTGGTGGCAATCTCACAGTTGATAATAACGCCACCACCACCGGCTATCTCACGGTTGGCACTGCTCCCACGGGCGCCACTTTCTCCAGTGGCAACCTAAACATCCAGAATAGCTTGGTAGTGGGAGGCGGCATCACTCTGGGCGGAGTCTACCGCGACACTTGGCCCGCCGGCAGCGTTGGCAGCGCCGGTAGTTTCTGGGCCACCACCTCTAACAGTCTGATAGGTTATCCCGACCTAAGCGGCTTCTATGCCATTGTGATTGGCGGATCAGCCACCACCTCCAACATTTCCAACAAACTTAAATTAGAGGTAACCGGCGGCGACTTCGGCGTTGATTTGACCGATGAAACCTTCTTCGTGGACAGTACCAATAACAGTGTTGGCATTGCTACCACCACTCCCTGGTCTGGCTATGAGCTGGCCATCACCGGTGATGAGGTTTTGACGGGTAATTTGTATGGTTTGGGATCGGCCACCACTAGTCAAAGTTTATATGTTGGCACTCAAATTAATGTGGCCACCTCTTCTCCCTGGTCTGGTTATGAACTGGCCCTGGCTGGCGACGCCGTTGTTTCTGGTAATTTTTATAACAAGGGCAACGCCACCACCACCGGCAGTCTTTATGCTAATGAGATTTTTTCTGCCGGCACCCAGCTTTTAGGCAGTGGCGCCGCTAGTGTTGATGCTTTGTCTGTTATTGGCTTGCACTCTGGTTACAGTGCCAATCTGGCCATTTATGCCAAGGATAGTGATGGCACGGATAACGTCAGTATAGTGGCAATCGGTAAAAACGCAAACGACCTAGCCAATAGAGAATTGTTTAGTCTGGGTTGGAACGCGGCGGGCACTTATGATATTAATACTTTCGCGGCTGGTAGCGGAGTGGTTCGTGATTTACGGATTTATACCGGGAATAACAGCACTCAATTATACTTGGATTCCACTGGCGATGTCAGGATTCCCGACTTGAACTCCACCTCCAGCTATATTGGCAACCTCACTGTCTATAATAATGCCAATTTTAATTCCATTACCACCACCGACTCCCTCTACGTAGGCGGCTATGCCTCCTCCACAGGCGGCTTATTTACCAAAGGCAACGGGCATTTTGGCGGCAATTTAACAGTAGATGGCAATGTGACAACTACCGGCATTATTGACGTTCAACAATATCTCTGGAACTCTCTGGCTGATTTGAGTGTTCAAGACGGACTAAGTGTCAGTGGCAACGCCACCACCAGCGGCTATCTTACGGTTGGCACTGCTCCCACGGGCGCCACTTTCTCCAGTGGCAATTTAAACATCCAAAACAGCTTGGTAGTGGGAGGCGGCATCACTCTGGGCGGAGTCTACCGCGACACTTGGCCAGCCGGCGGCGTTGGCAGCGCCGGCAGCTTTTGGGCCACCACCTCTAACAGTCTGATAGGTTATCCCGACCTAAGCGGTTTCTACGCTATTGTGATCGGTGGCGCAGCCACCACTTCTAATATTTCTAACAATCTTAAATTAGAGGTAACCGGCGGCGACTTTGGCGTTGACTTAACCGATGAAACCTTCTTCGTGGACAGCACCAACAACAGTGTAGGCATTGCCACCACCACCCCTTGGTCTGGCTACGAACTAGCCATCACCGGTGACGCTGTTTTGACGGGCAATCTCAAAGTGCTTGGCTACGGCCAATTCAACAATGTCTCCACCACCGATACTCTCTACGTGGGCGGCTATGCCTCCACCACCGGGGGCCTCTATACCCAAAGCAATGGCTGGTTTGGCAGTGCCGTGACAGTTGGTTCTAAACTGGGCATTGCCACCACTACCCCTTGGGATAGCTATGAACTAGCCATAACCGGTGACGCTGTTTTGACTGGTAATCTCAAAGTACTTGGCTACGGCCAATTCAACAACGTCTCCACCACTGATACTCTCTACGTGGGCGGCTATGCTTCCACCACCGGAGGATTATATACCCAGGGATTATTAAGAGGTGGCGGAGGGCTGACTGCAGAAGGCACGATTAGTTTGCCCAGTAATTCAATTACCGACGCCATGGTGGTCAACACTATCACTGCTTCTAATTATTTACCATTAACCGGTGGCACTTTAACTGGTTTGCTCTCCGGCACCTCGGCCAGTTTCTCCAATGCTGTCACCAGCACCAAGTATATAATGATTGGTTCGGGGACGGTTAACAATCTTGATTATGTCGGCGATCTTTATGTGTCTGACGATGTAGAAATTGACGGCTCACTCTGGGTGCCGAACGCGACCACAACTAATTCTTTGTATGCCGGCAGTAATATTAGTATTGGCATTAATCCGACTCCATATTACGCTCTTTCGGTACTGGGCAGTGCCACTACTTCCGGAGTTTCGGTGGTTGGCACTAATGTATATGTTGGCTACGCTAGCGGCAGCGATGACGATTATCTTTATTTTGACGCCGGCAATGAATCGTTGCTTTGGGATAACAGCCCTGGAGAGTTTGTTTTAAGTGACGATTTGCAAATTCAGGGCAACGCCACCACCACGGGAAAATTAGTGGTGGGCAACGGAACTACGGTGGATAATTCCGGCAGGTATGGTATTTTTTCAAGCTCTTTGGAAAGCGTGGCATTTCCGGGGGGCAGTTATGGGTTGTATGCTTCCAGCACCAACACCGGCCCGGCTGGTTGGGCGGCAGGTGTTTTTGGAAAAGGAGCCGGCACCAATAGTGCTGTTGGAGCTTACGGTGTTTTTGGTGAAGCTATTGATTATAATGTTGGTTATAATTACGGCGTTTATGGCAAAGCCGCTAGCGCGGCTACTACTAATTACGGCGTTTATGGCTTGGCCTCGGGAGCCAGTGATTACGCCGGTTATTTTGAAGGCAATTTAGGGGTTACGGCCACCACCACAATTACAAAGGGATTAGTGGTTGATACAAGCAGCTTGTTTGTTAATTATGATACAAACAGGGTTGGCGTTGGCACCACCACGCCCAGCCGGCCGCTTTCGGTTGTTGGACAGATATTTACCTCGCAAGACGGCAGCGATCCGTCTCTGGTTAGTTTTGGCGGGATGGTGGTGATGGATAATAGTAATGGCCAGGGCTGGTATATTGCCGGCAGATCGCAGGACACCACTGGCCTAAGAGGCAGTTTAAAATTTGATTCATGCTCTGACTTTGACTGCGGAGCTGGCGGAACTCTCAATATTATGGAGTTAACCAGAAGCGGCAGGGTCGGCATTGCCACCACCACGCCGCAGTATCGTTTGCAGGTAGGCAGTATTATTGGCAACACCTTTTTTTCAGTGGACAGTCTGGGCAATGCCACTACCAGCGCCAACTTGACGGTTAAAAATTTACCCAATCAAACCACCGGCAGCGCCGCCAATGTTTTTGTGGACAGTAATGGCCTGTTATTTAAGTCGTCTTCCTCTCTTCGTTATAAAACAGATATAAATTATGGCGGCGTTGATGGTAGTATTTTGTATCAACTGCAGCCAGTATCTTTCAAAGATAAAAATACCGGAGTTGATTATATTGGTTTTATTGCCGAAGATGTGGCGCTGGTCGAACCAAGACTGGTGTCCTATGACGCCAGCGGCAATCCTGACGGTTTGCATTATGGCAATTTTTCCGCCCTGATCACCAAAGCCGTACAGGAGTTGTCGGCCAGGGTCGATGCTTTAGAGGTTGATGGTTCTGCCGACGCTGCCAGTGGTGGATTGCCAGTGGTGGATTCTCCTGGCAGTAACCTCGATAGCTTGACCGTGCAACAGGCGGCTAATTTCTATGGCACGATTACGGTTTATGGGGAGGCGGGTTTTGTTTCCAAGGTCACTTTTGAGAAAGAAGTGGAGTTTAAGGATCATTTAACGGTAGCTGGCGATACTGCCGGCACGGCTATTATTACGGCCGGAGCAACCAGCACGGAAATTTTATTTGGCAAGGAATACCAGGAAGCGCCAAAAGTGGTGGCTAATCTACAAATAAAAGGCGCACCGATTTTTGTCCAGTGGGGTATTGCCGATAAATCAACCAAGGGTTTCAGGATAGTCTTGGCAGAGCCGGTTTTGGCAGATTTGGAATTTGATTGGGTGGCTTTGGCCAATAAAGCTGGCGGCCAGGTGGCCGGAGAGCAAGAGCAGGCAGTGGTTGTCGGTTGTACCAATCCCGAGGCCACTAATTACAATCCGGCTGCCACCCAGGATGATGGCTCTTGCATCCTGCAGCCAGCGGAAACTCCCCCGGCCGATCAAGCCGGCAGTCAAGATGCCGCCGCGCCGCCAGTGGAGACGCCGCTTCCCCAGAGCGATAATCCAGCGCCGACCGGTTAATGCCTTTTGCCTCAGGGATCAGAAAGTGCTAAAATTATAATTCGTTCACGAGCTATGTCTTACCGCAAGAAAAAAAGAAATAAATTAAAATTTCTGGGAAAAAATAGGAAGACCGGTTATTCAAATTTATCCGATTTGGACGACCTTGGTTTTGGCAAAAGTTGGCGAAGCGGAAATCATTGGCAAGTCGGTTCGGAAACCAAAAAAGGAATTTTTATCATAATTTTATTTTTACTGGCGGCCTTGAGTCTGCTGGGGTTGTTCGATTTATCTGGTGAATTTGGCCGAGTAATTGTCCATATTTTATCTTTGATTTTTGGCGGTCTGAATTGGTTGTTTCCGGTTTTAGCGATTATTTTGGGCTATTTTTTGCTGCGGCCGGAAAAGTACCAAGTTAGAATAATTAATTATATCGGCGGGATCCTGCTGGTTTTGGGGGCAACCTCATTGTGGCATTTGTGGTATTTGCGGCAGGGTTTTTTAAAGCCGCTCGCCTTGGCCAAAGAAGGCTTGGGTGGCGGTTTTGCCGGCTTTGTCCTATCGGCCCCTTTATTGAACTTCATGGGCCTCTGGGGAGCAGCAGCTGTCTGTTTGGCGATACTATTGGTTGGTATTTTATTAACTTTTGAAACCTCGCTCTACGGGTTAATGTGGCCTATTAGGCTGTTGGGGTTTCTGGGCTCAAGAATAAAAGAGTTTTATCTGGTGGCCAGAGAGAATTCCGGCCAGAGAATCATTAGCGCCGAGGATGATTATGAGGAGAGCGAGGAGGAGAAAGATTTGAGCCCTCAGGAAGAAAACGAAGAAGAAAGAGAAGAAAGCACAGGCGAAGAAGAAAATGAACCGCAATTTAAAAGAAAGGAAATAGCGCAAAAGTCAGAGGAAGAAGCTATTGTCAAACCAAAAAAATTCGGCAGAAAAATTGAATTGCCAATTAGTTTGCTGACTGCCAGGCCGACCAAGCCGACCAGCGGCGATATCAAAGCCAACCAGGAAATAATCAGAAAAACTTTGGCTAACTTTGGCATCGAAGTGGAAATGGGGGACGTCAACATCGGACCGACGGTGACGCAATATACTCTGCGGCCGGCAGACGGGGTCAAGCTCTCGCGAATTATTGTTTTAAACAGCGACCTGGCCCTGGCTTTGGCGGCTCACCCAATTAGGATCGAGGCGCCCATACCCGGCAAATCATTAGTGGGCATTGAAGTGCCCAACAAGCTGGCGGCTCGTGTGACCATGGGCGAGCTTTTATCCAGCCGCGAGTTTCAGCAGAGAAGCAATAATCTGTTTATTTCTCTGGGCAAGGATGTTAGCGGCAAAGCTTGTTTTGCCCAGCTAGATCGGATGCCGCATCTTTTGATAGCCGGCGCCACCGGTTCTGGCAAATCAGTTTGTATTAATTCTATAATTGTCAGCCTGTTATATCAGAATAGTCCCGATGATCTAAAATTTATTTTGGTCGATCCCAAGAGAGTGGAATTGCCGATTTATAATAATATCCCTTATCTGCTGACCCCGGTGATTACTGATGTCAAAAAAACCATTAACGCGCTTAAATGGACTATTGTCGAAATGGAAAAGCGTTTTGAATTGTTATCAAGGATGGGTAAAAGAAATATTGCCGCTTATAATCAAGCTGCCACCGATAAGTTGCCTTATATTATTTTTATTATTGATGAGCTGGCTGATTTGATGAGTACGGCTGCTAACGACGTGGAGGCGGGAATAGTGCGTTTGGCGCAGATGGCGCGAGCGGTTGGCATTCATTTAATTTTGGCGACTCAAAGGCCATCAGTCGAGGTAATTACCGGACTTATCAAGGCCAATATACCGGCTCGGGTTGCTTTTTCGGTGGCCTCGCTAATTGATTCGCGAACCATTTTAGACAGCTCGGGAGCGGAGAAACTGGTTGGCCGCGGCGACATGCTTTTCCTGGGACCGGAAATTAGCAAGCCCAAAAGAATTCAGGGCGTGTTTATGTCCGACCAGGAGATAAAGAGCGTGGTGGATTATATCAGGTGTCAGGGAGAGGCCAATTATTTGGAAGAGATAGTCGAGCGGCCGGCCGTCGGCAGTTTTTCCGGTGGCGCTTTTGCCTCCGACGACGGCGATCCGCTGATGGGTGAAGCCAAAGAAATTATTCGCCAGTCGGGCAAGGCCTCGGCTTCGCTGTTGCAGCGCAGGCTCAAGCTCGGCTATGCCCGGGCGGCCAGAATCCTGGATTTATTGGAGGAGGAAGGGGTGATCGGGCCGGCCGATGGCGCCAAACCGCGTGAAGTGTTTTTGGACAAACTGGGCGGGGTTGATGCTTTGAATTTCGCTGCTCGCGAGCATGATTTGACCGGAGAATTGGTCGAGGCGGAAGAATTTGAAGAAGAAACCGAGGGTGAAAACACGGTTTTCGACAGCGAAGCGGCGGAAGACCTCGAGGCTGCGGAGGAGGAAGAGGAAGAGGAGAAGGAAGAAGAAGAGGAGGAAGATAAAATTGAACCGAAAGAAAATATGAGACAGAACGGCGCTGATAAAAAAGCGAAGAATTTTGCCGATGACGAATGGACCTAATTATTATTTTATGAATCATTTTATCAGTAATCGGATTGTCCGGGGGAAAACTCTAGGCGACAAACTAAGCGAGGCCAGAGAAGATCGCGATGTGAGCTTGGAAAAAGCGGCCAAAGATTTGAATATTTCTTATAAATATTTGTTAGCGCTGGAAGAAAATAAATTATCAGACTTGCCGGGCCGAGCTTATGTTAGAAATTTTTTGAAACTTTATTGCGCTTATCTTAAATTGAATTTTAATGACTGCTGGCAAGCGGCCCGGGAGCTAGAAACCATAGAGTCGGTCAAACGCCAAGGCACCATTAATAAAAAAATTTTTTTCGCCTGGCCCAGGCTTATCAGGCGGTTGCTATTGGTGTTTTTGGTAGCAGCGGTTTTTGTGTTTTTGGTTTTCAAGGTCCAGGAAATTTTTGCTCCGCCACCTTTGACGATAAACACACCCAAAGACGGATCCATGATAGCCGATAAGCAAGTTCAGATTATTGGCAAATCGCAGCCGGAAGTGGAAATTCTAATCAATAATAAAAATATTTTTGTGGATAAGAATGGGGAATTTAAGACTACGGCCGACTTGCAAAAGGGATTAAATTTGATTAAGATAACAGCGAAGAAGAGATACAGCCGGACCAGCGAAACGTTAATCAGGGTGCTTTTAACGGAAGCCCAAACGCCGTAATTAAAAAATAAATAATTATTCAATTTATGCCCAAGAAGACCGCGGAAGGAGGAGAAATTTCTGAAAAATTACAAGCCGTAGAATCGGCAATTAGCCAGATAAAAGATCGTTTTGGCGATGGTTCGATTATGAAGTTTGGTGAAGCCAGAATAATGCAGGTGGACGCGGTTTCTACTGGCTGCCTGTCGCTGGACATTGCTTTAGGCGTGGGCGGTGTGCCTCGCGGCAGAATCGTGGAGATTTTTGGTCCGGAGGCGTCCGGCAAAACCACCTTGGCCCAACACATTGTGGCCGAAGTACAAAAAATGGGAGGCATCGCGGCTTTTGTCGATGCCGAACACGCGCTTGACCCGGATTACGCCAAAAAGATCGGTGTCAAAGTGGACGAGCTGCTGATTTCCCAGCCGGATACCGGCGAGCAGGCTCTGGAAATAGTGGAGACTCTGGTGCGTTCCAATGCGGTGGACGTGGTGGTGGTAGACAGTGTGGCGGCTTTGGTGCCTAAGGCGGAAATCGAAGGGGATATGGGCGACCAGCACATGGGACTACAGGCCCGGCTGATGAGTCAGGCGCTAAGAAAGTTAACCGCCGCGATTTCCAAAAGCCGGACAGTTTTGATATTCATTAATCAGACCAGGCAGAAGATCGGTGTTTTTTTTGGCAATCCCGAAACCACTACCGGCGGTATGGCACTCAAATTTTATTCCTCGGTAAGAATCGAAGTGCGGCGCAGCGCCCAGATCAAACAAGGCGAGAAACACATCGGCAATCGGGTGAAAGTCAAAATAGTCAAAAATAAAGTGGCGCCGCCATTTCAAACTTGCGAGTTTGATATTATGTATAATGAGGGCATTTCTCTCTCGGGCGACCTCCTAGATATCGGGGTGGAAAAAGGAGTGATTAAAAAGTCTGGCAATTCCTATTCTTTCGGCGAAGAAAAATTAGGCAGCGGCAGGGAAAACGCCAAGTCTTATCTAAGAGTCAATCCCAAACTAATGAAGCTTATTAGACAAACGGTTTGGGAAGAAGTGGAGCAAGCCAAGAGCGAAGACAAAACAGCCGGTACTTCGGCGGTCTCCGAAAACGAATAAATTTGGAAATTACAAAAAGCCTCCCGATTATAGTCGGGAGGCTTTTGAATATAATTTTTTAAACCCTTTCCACATACTGGCCGGTTTCAGTGTTGATTCTGACAACGTCGCCTTCCTTGATAAAAAGCGGCACCTGAACGCTAAGGCCGGTTTCCAGTTCGGCGGTTTTGGTCACTCTTCCTTGAGCGCTGTTGCCTTTGACGCCCTCGGGAGCGGAGACAACTTTCAGCTCCACCTTAGGCAACAGGGAGACGGAGACCGGGTTACCGTTAAAATACAAGGCATCCACTTTATCGCCTTCTTTGAGATAATTGGTCTGATCGCCCAAAGAATCCTGGCTAATGGAAAATTGGTCAAAGTCGTCTTGGGACATGAAAAAATAATTTTCTCCGTCATTATAAAGATAATCGGCTTTTTTGCGGGTCAGGTCGGCTTCTTCGAGGCGGTCGCCCGGATGGAAGTTGACTTCCGCCACCTTGCCATTGAGCAGATTTTTCAGCTTGGTCTGCATCACCGGTTTTCTTTGTTGCATCCGAACAAAGCGGGCTTCAACCACTACATAAGGCTCGTTTTCATAGAGGAGATTCAGCCCTTTTTTGATTTCATTCAAAGTTGACAGCATGATTTTGGTATCTAGTTTGTAGTCAGTAGCCGGTAGGTTAATGGTCTATTTTGTGACAAAAGGCAAAATAGCCATGATGCGAGCGCGCTTGATGGCTTCGGCCAGTTTTTGCTGGTGCTTATGACAAACGCCGCTTCTTTTGCGCGGTACGATTTTGGAATAAGAAGAAATAAAACGCCTCAAGGTTGATTGATCTTTATAATCAATATATTTTATGTTGTTGGCGCAGAAGAAACAATATTTGTCGATTTTATTGAGAGAAGTGGTTTTTTTCTTGTCCATAAGATATTAAAATGGTATGTCTTCAATTTTTATTTCTTCTTCGGTGTCGGCCGACGGAGCGCTGACCCGGGGCGCGGTGTTGGCGCTGGAGCTGTAGCCACCGGCAGGAGCTTCGCTGCTGGCGCCGCCCAGGCGCGGTCCGAGCTGAATATTCTCGGCAATAATTTCTGTTTTCCAGTGGCGGTTGCCGCTCTGGTCGTCCCAGCTTCTGGTTTGCAGGCGTCCTTCCACCATACACAAGCGGCCTTTGGCCAAATATTGGCCGACAATTTCCGCCAATCGTCCCCAGGCGACGACGTTATGAAACTCCGCTTGTTCCTGGCGCTGGCCGCTTTTATCGGTCCAGACGCGGTTGGTGGCGACGGTGAAGGAGGACACGGATTGTCCGCCGGGAGTATTCCTCACTTCCGGGTCTTGGGTGAGGTTACCGATGATAATCGCTTTGTTGAGATTCATACAGCTTGTTGTTAATTTTTAATTAGCCCGAGTTAATTATAAAATATTATCGTCTTTGAGCATTTCATCAAGCTTTTCGTCCAGGTTTTCGATGCTGATTTTTTTGCTTTTGGCGTCATCCTTGTCTTTGGGCGCTTTTTCTTTGATAACTTCGTCTTTATTTAGCGGAGCGTTTATTCGTGGCCGGCTTGATCTGGCCTTAGCCAGCTCCTCCCGGATGTTTTTGGGTCTAGTGATGATTTGCGCTCTTAAAATTTCTTTATCCAAATTCAAATCATTAACAAGCCCCTTTAAGGCGCTGGCGTCTTCCATTTCGAATTCAGTGACCAGATAGTAGCCGTGCAAAGCTTTTTTGATCGGGTAGGCCAAGCGTTTTTTGCCAAAATTTTCATTATAACCAATCAGACCGCCGTATTTTTTTATTAAGCCGTCGACTTTGGTTTTGATTTTTTCTGCCTCATCGTCGGTGTATTGGTTGGAGACGATGTAGAGCAATTCATAGTTGGTCATAAGTTGTTGGTGTTTTTTAAAAATCCCAGGCAAACCCGGGAGTCAGACAGGCGTGCCTTTTCCCAGCTTAGGTTTTCGCCAATTGGCGTACCGCCGGGATAATGCCCAAAAGGGCGGGGAAAGACAATGTTTGAATTGTTATCATTAGTTTAGCACAAAAAATATAAAAGTCAAGGTTGACATAAAAAAATATAGTTAGTATGATTAAATATCAAAGTTCTTTAAATAACAATGGTTTTGGTTTGGCCACGGCGAAAAGTGTCTAAAACAGGCGTTTTTCGCTGTGGCAAAGCTAGTCAGGGCCAAGCCGAAAAGTCCAAGCAGGGACAACAGCTAAAAAAAGCGGTCAGCTAAGGCGGCCGCGCGGAGGAACAGAACATGAATAAGGGTTCGGATTTCAGCCCGGGATTACGAGCGAAGTTTGTGAAGGCGTTTGCGGCGGCGGGAGGTACGCCGATGATATTGAATGCCTTGGCGGAAGGTGATGTGTTGCTTCGAAACATCATCTTGGTTTGGCAAGGCACTCACGTCATCGTACCCGTCAATATGGTTAACAATTTCACCCTCGACATCGACCACTCGTTCACCCGTGAGCAGTTGCGCGAGGCCATCGCCTGCGACTGGGTTGACGGCGACTTCACCGAAGCCAACGTCCCCCTGCCCACCGAAGA